>Ga0335078_10008210_pt1 | contig 15524 bp, 14 predicted proteins | sample Lox_Sample_32_FD_206711 | JGI IMG/M metagenome (GOLD analysis project Ga0335078, IMG submission 206711) | Soil microbial communities from Loxahatchee National Wildlife Refuge, Florida, United States - Lox_Sample_3.2 | ecosystem: Environmental > Terrestrial > Soil > Wetlands | place: USA... | reverse complement strand
GGTCGAGGTCACGAGCGGGATGAACACCGCCAGGCGGTAGAAGCGTATGCCGCGGAGCTTGCGGTTGAGCGCGACCGCCAGTCCGAGCGCGCCGAGCACCGATACGGGCACGAATATGACCGTGTACACGATCGTGTGGCCGATCGCGGCCCGGAACTGCGGGTCCTTGCTGAGCGCCCTGTAGTTGGCCAGGCCGATGTAGTGGCCCGGCGCGAGCAGGTTGTTGGCCTGGAAGGAGAGGAGCAGTGACCAACCGATCGGGATCAGCGCGAACACCGCGATCAGGATCACCGCCGGAGCGACGAACGCCCAGCCCGCGAGGTGCTCGGAGGCGATGATTCGCTGCCAGAGAGAGGGCCGCCGGTAATCGACCCCTCGCGTCACCTCAGCCCGCGCCGTCATGCCCGACCCGGCGCGCTCAGCTCGGCGCCGACAGGATGCCGTTCACCTGCTGGGCGGCTTGGCTGAGCGCCTGCTGGGGGTCGGCCTTGCCGAGCAGCACCGACTGGACAGCCTGGCCGACGACGGTCGAGATCTTCGGGTAGGTGGTCGTGACCGGGCGCGACTGGGTCGCGTTGGCGAGGTTGGCCGCCCATTCGCCGATGCCGGGGTACTTCTGCACGAAGGCGTTATAACCGGGGAGCTTGGAGACGGACGCCCGGAGCGGCAGGTCGCCGGTCATCGTCGCCCACTCGAGATCGATCGCCGGTGAGGTGAACCACTTCAGGAATGTGACCGCGGCGTTGACGCGTGCCGAGCCATTGTTGAACACGACCCAATTGTCAGGCCCGGAGATCGTCTGGTGGTTCTTATCGGCAGGGAGGATCGTCACGCCGTACGGCTGGTGGCCGGTGATCTGGCTGAGATCCCACGGCCCCGTCCACAGCATGCCGATGTGGCCGGAGTTGAATACGCCGGGGTACACATCGCTGCCGTCGTCGAGGTAGATCGCGTTGTGCTTGGCGAGCGTCTGCAGCAGCGTCATCGCCTTGAGTCCCGCGGCGGAGTCGAAGGCCGCCTGCTTACCGTCGGGGCTGAGGATCGAGCCGCCCGCCTGCCACAGCATCGCCCAGAACCGCCACACCGTGTCCTCGCTGGCGTCGTTGACGTACGCCCAGCCGAACTGCTTCTTTGACGGATCGGTGAGCTTGAGCGCGGCGTTCTCGAAGTCGGTCCACGTCCAGTTGGGGGTCGGCAGCGGGATCCCGGCCTGTGCGAACAGCTTCTTGTTGTAGACGAGCGCGAGGTTGTCGATCAGCGCCGGGACGCCGATGATCTTGCCCTTCACGGTGGTGACGTTGCGCGCCGCCAGCCAGAAGTCGTTCCAGTTCCATGACGGATCCTTCTGGATGTATGGCGCGAGGTTCACCGTCGTCGGGTTGGTCGCGATGTTCGCCGCCCACGAGCCGTACAGGTAGGAGATGTCGGGCGGCTTGCCGCCGGCGATCGCCGCGAGCACCTTCTGCAGCGCATAATCGGAGTTGCCGTAGAACTGCGGCGTCACCGTGATGTTGGGATGGGTGGCGTTGAACTGCTTGGTCAGCGCCTTGATCGCCGTCCCTTCGACGTCGGTGTATCCGTGCCAGAGCGTGATGTTGACGTGACCGCCGGAGGAGGCTGAGCTCGTGGTGGCGGGGCTGCTCGTACTGCTGCTGCCCCCGCATCCGGACACGATCAGGGCGCCCGTGACGATCAACAGGCAAATGCGCTTCATCTCTTCCTCCCGTCACTCATGGCAGGACGACGGATCTGGTCAGATGCTGTGGCCGATCTGGGTCCAGGCCGCGGGACAGAGCGAGTGCGACGGCCATACGCTGAAGCGTGACGAGCTCTGCCATCGGGTCTGCGCTGCTCCCCTCGACGGTCGCGCCGGTGGCGCGTATCGCCGCGACAAGGTCAGGCTCGGCGGCGCCCAGGAACCACACCAGCGTGTTCGGGCCGGCGACGCTGATCGGTCCATGGCGATATTCCATCCCGGGATACGCCTCCGCCCAGGCGCCACTCGTCTCCCGGAACTTCAGGGCAGCCTCGAACGCGAGTCCGACGGTCCACCCGTGGCCGAGGAACACGAAGTGCTCGAACTCGGATGGGTCGACTGGCAGCGGCGCTGCGAGCGACGCCTCGGCGTCGTTGATCGCGGGCGTAAGGTCGTGTCCGAGCGCTGTCCGCATCAAGGCAAGCGCTGCCGTGGCGAACCGGGTCTGGACGATTGAGGTCTCGTCGGCAAAGGGGAGCAGGACGGCGTCACTCGCGGCTTCGACCACGGGCGTACCTGGGACCGCTGAGATCGCGAGCGACGACGTGCCCGCCGGCAGCGCCGCCAGTGCGCGGAAGACCTCGGTGGTCGTGCCGGAGCGCGAGATCGCCAGCACCGCGTCATATGTCCGCGTGGTTGGCATCTCCGAAGCGACGAACGCGTCGCTCTCGCCCTGGCCCGCCGACTCGCGCGCGACCGCCACGGATTGCGCGATGTAGTACGAGGTTCCGCAGCCGACGATCGCGATCCGGCGGCCGGTGGCCGGAAGCCGTGGTGCGACCTGGACGGCCGTCTCGGCAGCCTGACGCCAGACGGAGGGCTGGCTTTCGATCTCCTCCAAGGTGGCGCTCACTTATGCGCAATATATGCCTGAGATGCGCAGGATGCAACATCAACTGACGCGTCTATTGCGCGTTTTTACCGACCACGGGCATAGACTCCGTCCATGCAGCAATCTGAGCGGCTCGGCGCGATCCTCGAGCGGCTGTCTGCGGACGGGAGCGTCAGCGTGGCCGAGATCGCCGGGTCGCTCGAGGTCTCTCCGGCGACGATCCGGCGCGACCTGCGACTGCTCGAGAGTCAGCACCTGCTCGGCCGCACCCACGGAGGTGCCGTGCCCCAGGGGGTTCTCTACGAACTGCCGCTGCGCTACAAGAGCGCTCGCCAGCCGCAGGAGAAGCTTCGGATCGCCCGCGAGGCGGCGAGCCGGGTGGCGGAGGGATGGGCGATCGGGCTGACCGGCGGGACGACGACGACCGAGGTGGCGCGCGTGCTGGTTGAGCGCCAGGAGCTGACGATCGTCACGAACGCGCTGAACATCGCCTCAGAGCTCGCCGTGCGCCCCAACCTGAAGCTCGTGGTGACCGGGGGCGTCGCGCGGGGCCAGTCGTACGAGCTGGTCGGCCCGATCGCGGAGGCGAGCCTCGAGGGGCTGAACCTCGACATGATGTTCCTTGCGGTCGACGGGATCTCGCCGCGAGCGGGGTTGACGACGCACCACGAGATCGAGGCTCACACCAACCGCGCACTGGTCGAACGGGCCGCCCAGGTGACGGTCGTGGCCGATAGCTCGAAGATCGGCAAGGTCGCCTTCGCCCGGATCTGCGAGCTGACCGACGTCGATGAGCTGATCACCGACATAGACGCCGATGCCGACGCGATCGCTGCGATCAAGGACGCCGGCGTCCGCGTGACGACCGTCTAGAGAGCGTCCGCCGCGATGTGCGGACCCCGCCACGCCGGGCGGCGCCGCGACCGGGAGCGGATGCCGGCCGGCATCAGCTCGCCGTGTGCCTCGATCAACTCGTCGACCATCGCCTCGATCTGGCCGATCGTCAGCGTGGCGCCGGCGTTGGGGTCCATCATCACGGCCTGGTAGACGTGGTCGCGACGCTCCTCCAGGGCAGCGCGCATCGTCAGCTCGGCCACGTTCAGGAACGTCCGGTTGAGCGCGGCGCATTGCGGCGGGAGCTTGCCGACCGCGATCGGGTGGACGCCGTCGCCATCGACCCAGCAGGGCACCTCGACGCAACATCCCTGGGGAAGATCGTCAATCAGCCCGTCGTTGCGGACGTTGCCGTACTCGAGCCGGCGCTCGCCCGTGACGAACGAGTGGATGTAGCGCGGGGCCAGCTCGCCCTCTCCCTGCATCGGGATCGGCGTGCCCTCGGACAGGCTCGTGCGCGTCTGCTCGTATTCCTCGAGGTTCTCGATCGAGCGGCGGATGTACTCATCGACTGGGATCCGGTAGCGCTCGATCTCGTCGTCGTGGTGCATGAACCAGGGCACGTACTCCGCGCTGTGCTCGCTCGACTCGGTGGGGAAGAACCGCAATCGGCGATACAGCTCGATGCGCACCCGACGGGCGAGTCCGTCGGGATCGCGCTCGATCGCCTCGTCGAGTAGGGGATAGAGGCTCTCGCTGCCGCGCTCGAATCGGAGCACGAACGCCTGGTGGTTGAGTCCGGCGGTGAAGAACTCGATCTCGTCGAGCGGGACCCCGACCATCGCGGCCAGCTGCTCGTGAGTGTTCTGCACGGAGTGGCAGAGGCCGATCGCGTTCGTGAGCGGCGAACCCTCCCACACCGACCACGGCAGCATCGCCATCGGATTCGCGTAGTTGAGCAGGATCGCGTCCGGGCAGAGCTCGGCCATATCGTTCGCGATCTCGACTAGCACCGGGATCGTCCGCAGCCCGCGAAACACGCCCCCAACCCCGATCGTGTCGCCGATCGTCTGGCGGAGCCCGTACCGCTTCGGGATCTCGAAGTCGCGCAGCGTGGCGTCGAAGCCGCCGACCTGGATCTCGTTCACGACGTAGTCGGCGTGGTCGAGCGCGGCACGTCGATCGAGGTGAGCGCGGATCTGAAAACGGGCGCCGGTCCGGTCGTTGACGTACCGCGCGATCTGCTCGGCTGTGTCGAGCCGCTGTTCATCGATGTCGTGGAGCGTGATCGTCGTGCCCGCGAGCTCGGGGAATTCGCTCATGTCGGCCAGCAGGATCCGCGTGAACTCGACGCTCCCCGCGCCGATGAGCGTGATGTTCGCCATGATCGATAGTGTCCTACCTGGGCGAGGATCGCGCAAGAACGTGCAGCTGCGACTCGACACGCCAACGCTGACCGTTGTACCTGAGACGCCCGCCGGCGACGCCTGAGCGACGGAGCGGACATCGGACCGTGCTATGCGCCGAGCGATCCGCCCACTCGGGGCTAAGGCGTTCGGTCGTACGGCGGATTACGCATCGCCTGGCGCTTGACCAACACCTCCATGACATGGACGATCGCGTGCCCCTTGCGCCACGCTTGGTGACTTAGGGAGGACAGTGAGTGTCCGGAGATCCAGTTGCAAGTCGGGCTCGGTAGTTTCGAGCACACACCGGGCGGCGTACCGCGCTTGTTCCTTCGGTGCGCGGCGAGCATCGTGGGAGTGATGCGAACGTTCGCGGGACATCACTCGGCGTGGGGGCGAGGACTTGTGCTGAGCGTTGTGGCGGCGGCCGCACTGTGGGGCTGTGGCGCCGCCGCTTCGCCTAGTGGCACGGCCAAGCCGCGCCCCCCGAGCACTCAGCCGACGGTCGCCACGACGGTCGCCACCACCACTCAGATCGAGCACCAGCCGATCGCGGTCGCGCCGCGGTCGGCTAGGCCCCGCGCGGCCCGGTCTGCGACGCCGCCGCTGCGCCTGGGCTTACACGGGGCGGCCGTGCGGACACTTCAGAGCGAGCTCGCTCGACTGACCTATTTGCCCTCCAGCGCGGTCGATGGCGCCTTCGGGATGCGCACGTGGCATGCGGTGGTCGCGTTCCAGGGTTGGAGCGGCCTGGTCCGCGACGGCGTCGTCGGGCCCAAGACCCGGGCGGCGCTCGCTCACGCGCGGGTCCCAAGGCCGTGGTCGACTGCCACCGGGTTCGAGGTCCATATCTCGCAGCAGGTACTGCTGATCGTCGCTGGCGGCCAGGTCCAGCGCGCAATCCACGTCTCCACCGGAAGGCCGGGATGGCCGACGCCGGTCGGGCACTTCACGATCCAGTCCCGTTCGCTCATGAGCTGGTCGGTGCCGTTCCAGGTGTGGATGCCGCTGGCGCAGTACTTCGACGACGGCTACGCGATGCACGAGTTCTCTGAGGTGCCCGCGTATCCCGCCTCCCACGGGTGCATCCGCGTGCCGACAGAGGAGGCGCAGACCGTATGGCAGTTCGGACGGACCGGCATGCGTTTGTGGACGAGCCCCTGAGCAGCACCGCCTTTGGCCGGGAACCGCGTGGAACAGTCCGCGTCACCCGCACTTACCGGCTCGCGGGGGTCACAGCGGTCGCCGACAGGTTCAGGCCAGTGCCAGATGTGAGAGGTGACCGCGCAGGGACTCCTGATTCCGTAGCGCCCCGAACTCGACTGCGCGAGATCCACGATGACGGCGGCTGCCGAGAGCGTGACGCTTTAGCGCGGGAGCTAGTGAATCATGCTCGAGCTGATCGCCGCACACCCCCGCCGGCGCATGATGCGGACATCGATCACGGCTGCCGGGATTGCGTTCGGGGTGGCGGCGGTCGAGCAGGCAGGTCTTGCGGGGCGCGTGGCTCAGCTCGTGCCGATCGGGGTCGTCAAGGGATAGTGGTGCCTGCGGACCGCGCTGGATTCGCGATCGGGCTGCTCGGCGACGTCATGCTCGGGCGGATGGTCGGCATCGCGCTGGAGCGCCAATCCCCGGAGACGCTGTGGGCTGCGGAGCTGCAGGACCTGGCCCGATCACTGGACCTGGTGGTGTGCAACCTGGAGTGCTGCATCTCCTCGCGTGGCCGCCCGACCCCCCTGATTGAAGGCAAGCCGTTCTTCTTCCGTGGTCCGCCGGTTGCCGTCGAGGCGCTGAAGGCCATGAACATCCGTGCCGTCGGACTGGCCAACAACCATACGCTCGATTTCGGCCCGGACGCGCTCGAGGACACCCTCGAGCTGCTTCGCGCAGCGGGTATCGCGACGGCCGGCGCGGGACTCGGGCCTGACGCTGCATGCTCGGCCGCGGTGATCCCCGTGGACGGTGTGCGGGTGGGACTGATCGCGGTCACCGACCATCCCGCCGAGTACGCAGTGGCGCCGGAGCGGTGGGGTGTCGCGCTCGCGAACATGCGCGATGAGCCTCCGTCATGGCTGCTGGAAAGGGTCGCCGCGGCGCGCGAGCACTGCGACGTCCTGATCGTCTTTCCGCACTGGGGGCCGAACATGTCCGCCAGTCCGGCGCGGTGGCAGCGCCGGGCTGCCTCCAGCCTTCGCGCGGCGGGAGCCGATCTCGTGGCGGGCCACTCGGCGCATGTGTTTCACGGCGTCGGCTGGAACGGTGGGCCGGTGCTGTTCGACCTCGGAGACGTGCTCGACGACTACATGGTCGACCCCAAGCTGCGCAACGACCTGGGCGTGTTCGCGATCTGGCGTCCACGCGCCGAACAGCTGCTCGAGCTGGTCGGGCTGCGCCTCGAGTACTGCCACACGCGTCTGGCCGAAGGGGCCGAGGCCGACTGGATCGCCGCCCGTCTGAAACAGGCCGGCCGTGAGCTTGGGACGGCGGTCACGCGGACGGCCGAGCAGCGGTTCACGATCATGCCCCTGCGCGAGCGGCCGCCTGCGTCAGCGCAAGCCGGAACTGGACGAGGTCATGGCTCTGCGGGTGCCTGCTCGAGCGGATAGGCGTGCTCGCCGTATAGGGGCACGAAATACGCGCCCGTGACACGCCCCTCGACGTCGAGCCTCTCGCCGCGCTTTTGGAACAGCCGCACGTCTTCGCGTCCGCCGGGTCCGATCGGCTGAACGAGGCGCCCGCCTTTCCCGAGCTGCTCTGCGAGCGGCGGCGGCACGGTCGGAAAGGCGGCCGCGACAACGATTGCGTCGAACGGTGCCCCGTCTGGCAGCCCCAGCGTGCCATCTGCGACCAGCAGCGTCACATTCTGAATCCCGACCTTCGTGAGAGCAGCTCGAGTCGCGTCGGTCATGTCCGGCCACAGCTCGATGCTCCAGACCTCGCGAGCGAGCATCGCGAGTAGCGCCGTCTGATAGCCGAAGCCAGTTCCCACCTCGAGCACCTTTTCCTCACCGGAGAGGGCAAGCGCCTCGACCATCTTTGCCACGAGCGAGGGCTGCGTGGTCACCTGACCGTGGCTGATCGCAACCGGTTGGTCCACATAGGCGTCGCCGGTGAGATCGCCGGGCACAAACAGCGCGCGCGGCAGCCGCGCGACCGCGGCGAGCACGCGCTCATCGCGCACACCCGCCACGCGCGAGGCCTCCGCCAGGTCCGCTGGCCCACGCAGGTGACTGGAGCTCGGCATCTACACTCGGTCGACTGCCAGCCTCAGTGCGGCCCGCGGTTCGACCCTCTCCATCCTGGAGTCGGTGCTAACCGGAGAGGACCTGCCCCAGGAGGTCAAGGATTGGCTCGCTCGGCATTGGAACCTCACAGCGCCTCCGCGCGGAGGCTGCCTGCGCCCCGCGGGGTCACTTCCACTGGCGGCTCCGCGCCGCGCGCGAGGGCGGGTAAGACTGCTCGGAACGTCATGCCGGCACGTGCGAGTGTTGAAGGATCGCCCGGATCTTCTGGTTTGACACCTCATCGGGGGACTCTGCGATCACCGTCGCTGGACGATCGAACCGCGCCAGCGCCTGCCCGAGCGGCTCGGCTCGGAGCGTCCCCTGTCCGTACGGTAGGTGGGCCTTCTCGTTGCGGTTGGCGAAGCTGATGTCTGAAAAGTGGATGTGAAACGGCGCGCCGGGCGCGAGCACGCGCTCCACGACGGCCAGCGCGGTCGCGAACGCATCCGGGGTTGTGAAGCCGCCGTCGCTAGTCGCGTGGAGGTGGGCGAAGTCGAGCACCGGCCTCACCCAATCATCAGAATCCAATGGCGCTGCATTCGTACCTGACGGCTTCAGCCGGCGGCAGATCTCCACCACGTCATCGAGCGAGCCGAGTTCACGTACTCGCCCCATCACCTCGACGCCGAACGGGACGGCGCGTCCCTTGGCGGCCAAGCGTTGCCGTAGCTCGCCGAACTGAACGACCACCGCGTCGATGGCGTCGCAGCGCGCGCGTCCGAGCAGGAAGCCGGGGTGGACCACCACCGGTGCGGCACCGCAGGCGACAGCGAGTCCCGCGGTGTGATCGAGCATTCCGATCGCCATGTGATGCTTTCGGCCGCCGTAATCGCCGTGCCCGAGGAACGCGGCCAACGGAGCATGGATGGAGAGCGCAACTCCGGCTTGGCGAGCAAGCGCTCCCAGTTGGTACGCGTAGTCCCAGTCCATCCAGAAGCCGTCGCCGAAATCAATCTCGGCCGCGTCATATCCGGCTGAGAGCAGGAGTCGGACCGCCTCCTCCGGGGAGTCGTGCGACGGCAGCGACCCTGGGCCGACGCGGATGGCGCTCGATCCGGTTAGTGATTCCACTTGTCCGCGTTCGACTTGCCGTGCCGGCTTGGCTTGGCTCGAACGCCTGTGGCATTGGCAGGAGTGTCCGCGCGAAATGCCTGGGGCTGTCGGTCGGTCATTTGACGGTGACCGTAATCTGTCGACGCTGGGTGACGCATCGGCAGCTTCTACTTAGTGGGCACGGGGAATCCGCCGATGGCGGCCGGGACGCATCGTGGTTCGCCTGCGCGACACAACCCCCGACATCGGCGTCGTCGCGCTTGGCGACCATCTCGACCTCTCCTCGGTCCTTGGCCTCCTGTGCAAGGGAACTCGTCGATGCGCTCAACCAGATCAAAGATCGGGCAGCATGCTCCCGGCTATTCGAGCTCACCCAGCACCGAGCGAAATCAGTCGAGCTCGGAAGTTGAGCGGACCGTCGCGCCCTCGGTTTGAGTGCTCCGACGCGCGTCGGATCGCACCGCGCTGCTCGCCGAAGCATTCGCTGCAGTACGGAAGGATCGTCGTCCGCAGAGCGTCATGGCATCGAACGCCGGTTGAACCTCTGAGTTCGGCCGGCGTCGACGACTGCTGAACGAAAGACGGGATCGAAGATGAAAACGGTTGAGGAGGCAGGCCGTGTGGGTGTGGCGTTCACGCCATTTGAGACGCGGGCGGATGTCATCCTGCGGCTCGCCGGCCAGGCGGAGGATCTCGGCTTCGATCGGGTCGACATCGCCGAGGGATGGACTCACGACTCGATGATCCTGCTCGCGCAGGTTGCGGAGCGAACCGAGAGCATCGGTCTGGGCACGTCGGTGGTCTCGGCATGGGGACGGACGCCGGCCACGATCGCGCTCGGCGCGGCGAGCCTTCAGCGGGCCAGCGGGGGTAGGTTCTCGCTCGGGATCGGCGCCAGCAGCCCACCGCTGACCGAGGGCTTTCACGGCGTTGCCTGGGACCGGCCGCTGGCGCGCCTGCGCGAGACGCTGACGGCGGTCCGGGCGCTGCTCCGAGGCGATCGGCAACCAAGCCCGGCGGACGGGGCCCGGCCGCTACGCCTGGGCGTCGTGCCCGAGTCGGAGGTGCCGATTGTCCTGGCGGCACTATCGCCCGGGTCGATTCGCCTAGCCGGCGAGCTCGCCGATGGATGGGCGCCGTTCCTATGGGCGCGCTCGCGCGTGAACGACGCGCGGGCGATGCTGCGAGACGGCGAGTCTCGCTCAGAGCTCCCCAGCGCGACATGCGTTTCCGTCGGCGTTCCGGTTGCCCTCGCAGCCGACGAGCACGGCGCGCGAGAGCTCGCCGCGTGGTGGTTGTCGACATACGCAACCCGGATGGGGCCCCTCTATCCGCGCATGCTGTCCGAACGATTCGGGATGGCCACCGCCGTCAACGCGGTGATCGAAGCGGCGCGCGACAGTCGGGCGGCCGAGCTCCCGGCGGTGGCCGAAGACCTGGCGCACGAGGTCACCCTGTTCGGCACCTACGACCAGGCCGAGGACGCAATCGAGAAGTGGTTCGACGCCGGCGCCGACAGCGTCAACCTGGTGCTTCCGCCCAACCGTCCCGAGCACGAGCTGACCGAAGTCCTAAATGCCGCCGCTTCGCGCGTGGCGACTACGGTGCGCTGAGGAACGCTTCGACGTACCGGTCGCGCTCGACGCACGCGTACCAGACGTCCTGACGACGTGACGTGACGCGACTCAGCGCTTGATCGACGCGACGATCAGTGACGCTGCCGCAGCGTGGACCGGGCCGGCGTTGAACAGGTCGACCCAGCGTTCCACGAGTTCCTTCGGGGTCACCTCGCTATGTTCGCAAGCCGCGCAACTGGCGCCCGGCGCGCGCGGTTGCGGTACAACGCCACGATCCAGGTGACCTGAGCCCAGCGACCCCGCGTCCTGGCAACGATGGAGGTAGTCCATGCGCATCCGACTGTGTGGGGCGATTGCGGCCGTCGCCGTCCTTGTGGCCGTCGCCGCGACGGCGGGGCCGGCGAACGCCGCGTCATGCCCGTGGATGAACACGTCGCTGTCGCCGAACCAGCGTGCACAGCTGCTGCTCGGCGCGATGTCCCTGTCGGACAAGATCGCGATGACCTACCAGCAGTATCCGATGGACTATCACTACGGCGCGGCGGGTTACATTCCCGGAAACACGAGCCTGTGCATCCCTGACCTCGTGTTCAACGACGCGGGGCAGGGCGTCGGTGACGCGCAGACGGGCACCACCGCGTTCCCGGCCCCGATTGCGCAGGCGGCAAGCTGGGATCCAAGCCTTCAGTATCAGTTCGGCGCGGCGCTCGGACAGGAGGCCCGGGACAAGGGAATAGATGTGCAGCTTGCACCCGGAATGGAAACGGATCGGGTTCCCATGAACGGGCGCAACTGGGAGTACATGGGCGAGGACCCGTTCCTGGCTGGGCAAGACGCCGCGGCGGAGACGGCAGGCATTCAATCCCAGCACGTGATCGTGACGCTCAAGCACTACATCGCGAACAGCCAGGAGACCAACCGCATGACCGATTCCTCGGATGTCGATCAGCGGACGCTCGAGGAGATCTACGCGCCGCAGTACGACACCGCCATCCACCAGGGCGGCGCCATGGGTGTCATGTGCTCGTACAACCGGATCAATTCCGTGTACTCGTGTGAGAACCCGAACACGCTCAAGGGAATCCTGGACGGCCAGTTCGGGTTCACGGGCTTTGTTGTCTCCGACTGGGGTGCGACCCGTTCGACGGTTGCCTCCGCACTGAACGGGCTTGATATCGAGATGAACGTCACGCCGGGGACGTACTACGGACCCTCGCTGCAAACGGCGGTGGAGGATGGGCAGGTGCCGATGAGCACACTGAACGACATGGTGCTGCGAATCCTGCGCGCGATGTTCACTGTCGGAGTGTTCGACCATCCGCCCGCGGCAGAGCCACAGGCGTTCGCCGCGCCGGCGACAACGCCCGACCACGTCGCGCTGGCGAGGGAGGTCTCGGAACAGGGGACGGTCCTGCTCAAGAATCAGGATGCAATCTTGCCGCTCAGCCGGCCCGGGCAGACGATCGCCGTGCTCGGCCCTGACGCCGGACAGGCCGGTGCCGAGGATGAGTACAACGGCGAGGGCAGCGGCCACGTCCCCGAGGCCGGGATCGCGCTGGTGGTCAGTCCGCTCCAGGGGATCACCCAGCGAGCGGTGGGCAACGGCGACAAAGTGCTCTACGCCGACGGCAGCGCCACCGCGGATGCGGTCGCGGCGGCCAAGGCAGCCGATGTCGCCGTCGTCGTGGCCGGCGATTCTGAGAGCGAGGGCACAGATCGGTCCAACCTCACGCTCACGGGCGGCATATGCACGCTTGCCGGGTGCACGCCGCAGACCGTTGACCAGAATTCGCTGATCTCGCAGGTTGCGGCGGCTAATCCCAACACGATCGTCGTGCTGGACACCGGCGGCCCGGTGCTGATGCCCTGGCTCGACCAGATCAAGGGGCTCCTCGAGGCGTGGTACCCGGGCCAAGAGGACGGCAACGCCCTGGCTGCACTGCTCTTCGGCGACGCCGACCCGTCCGGTCACCTGACGGAGACGTTCCCCGCGAGCATGAGCGATCTGCCGATACAGAGCGCGTCGCAGTGGCCCGGCGTCACCGAGTCGGGCGACAGCGTCGGGCCGCATTCGAGCTACAGCGAAGGTCTGCTCGTCGGCTACCGCTGGTACCAGGCCAGGGGGATCACGCCACTGTTCCCGTTCGGCTTCGGCCTGTCGTACACCAGCTTCCGCTTCTCGAACCTGACCGTGACGTCAACCTCGAGCGGCGCCGTGGCGCGGTTCAACGTGCAGAACACCGGCTTGCGTGCCGGCGCCGAGGTGGCCCAGGCGTACGTCGGAATGCCGTCGTCGACGGGAGAGCCGCCCAACCAGCTGAAGGGATTCCAGAAGGTGTGGCTCGAGCCCGGACAGACCAAGACGGTGTCGATCACGCTTCCCGAGACCTCGTTCGCGTGGTGGAACACGGCCGGCGAACAGTGGGTCGTGACGCCGGGTAACTACACGGTCTCGGTCGGTGACAGCTCGGCCAGCCTGCCGCTACATGCAACCTTGAGCCGGACGGCAGCGCAGCTTCCGGCCGGCGCCTACTGACCGCGCGGCTGGCCGATGAGGGCCGCCGGCGAGATTCGGCGTCCGAACCCGCATGCGGCCGCACGCGGTGACGGAGCGGGCGTAACGGCCACGTAACGCCGTTATGCCGCCGTTATCCGACAACATGAAACGCATGGAGCGTGCGCTGACGATCGTGACGGGCGGCAGCAGAGGCATAGGCGCGGCGACCGTGCTCGCGCTCGCGCGTGTCGGCCACGACGTTGTGTTCAGCTACCGATCGGACAGCGACGCCGCCGAGCGCGTCCGCACGATCGCCACCGAACAGGGCACTCGCTGCATAGCCGTCCAGGCCGAGGTCACCGACCAGGGGGATGTCGCGCGCTTGTTCGGCGAAGCCGCGGAAATCGGCTCGCCGACGGGTCTCGTGAACAACGCCGGACTGACAGCCCACATCGGCGATCTGGCTGACACACCGGTCGAAGTGATCCGCAACGTGATCGACGTCAATCTGATCGGCGTCGTCCTGTGTGCCCGCGAGGCGATCCGGGCGATGTCGACTCGGCGCCGCGGGCGCGGTGGCGCGATCGTGAATATTTCGTCGGCCGCCGCCACGCTCGGCTCGCCGCACGAGTACGTCCACTACGCGGCCGCGAAGGCCGGGGTTGAGGCGCTAACCGTCGGTCTGGCGAAGGAGGTGGCCGACGATGGGATTCGGGTGAATGCGGTTTCGCCAGGGATCGTGAACACCGACATCCATGCGGCGGCCGGTGCTCCGGACCGGGCGGAACGTGTGGTCTCTCGGATCCCGATGGGTCGGCTGGCCGAGCCCGACGAGATCGCGCCGGCGATCGTCTGGCTGCTCGGCCCGGAGGCGGCGTACACCTCGGGCGCGGTGATCCGCGTGGCCGGCGGGGTATAACGCGGCGGTGTGTCGCTGCTGACCGACAGGAGCGATTCCGCTACCGGAGGCCAGGGACGGCCGACCAGTACCTGTCCGATAGAGCAGTACACGGCATTTTCACAAGTGCTAGGTTGCCTACCTAACGCAAACAGGGGGGCGATCCATGAAGGATCTTTGCGGCGACTATCGCGATGAGCGCCGGCAGGGAGCCGGCAGATGGGCAGCACTTGTCGGTTCGATCCGCTACTGGATCGACGACCGTCGCGGCACGGACGATCAGCCGGAACCGAGGCCGACGCAGGCCGGCGCCCCGGTCGTGCGTCGCGTCGCCGAGCAACGCTCGCGCTAACGCGACTGCGCCCCGAGGCGGTGGGGGCGCGATCCGCCGTCGGGCACGCGACGCTGGGTGCGAGATCCGCCGTGGGGCACGCGACGCATCATGGGCTAGGCGAAAGAGTTCGAACCGTGCGCCGTTGATCACGTGTCGCGGGGCTTGGGACCTGCTCCGTGGGCAGCGGCGATGGGGAGGCCGCTGCCGCAGGACCCAAGGAAGGCCATGTCGAACGAAACACCCCGGCGGCTCGTGAAGGTTGTCGACAACGCGTCGGTGACACTTGACGATCTGCCGCGGCCCGAGGTCGCCGTCGGCCAGATCTGGATCGCGCAGCCAGACGATGGGCCGGGCATGCTCGTGCTCGTCACAGACGTCGCCGATGACCACGTTCAGGCGCTGCTGTGCACCCAAGGCGATGACGACATGGTGACCGAGACCGATGCGATCCTCGGGCGCCTCACGACCGGTTGTCCGGGTCGACTGCTCGTCCACGGCGACGTGGCAGGATCGATCATGCGGACCCGGCTTACCGGGTCGACCGGGCGGATCGATCCGGGGCTCGTGCAGCGGATCGTGATGCGCGGTCGCGGCCTCGACTTCAACTCCCGTGACCTCGGGCGTGGCGCGCCGATCGCCTCCGAGGCCGATCCGCGTTGGGACTGGAAGATGAAGCGGATCGAGCAGTTCCGGGCCGTCAAGGCGCGGGCCGCCGATCTCGCGCTGAAAATCCAGACGATCGGCTGAGCGGAACGCCGGCTCACACCTTCACTGCGATCCGACCTGTGTAGTCGATCCGACTGAGCAGGATCGGATCGCGTGCGAAGTACTCGTCTACGGCCTTGCGGGCGCCCGCGAAGTGACCGTAGTCATCGACGATCAGGACACCGCCGCGTTCGAGCCGTGGATAGAGCTCGGCGAGCTCGTGACACGTCGACTCATACCAGTCCGTGTCGAGCCGGAGCAGCGCGATGCCGTCGGGCGCGGAGCGCGGAATCGTGTCCTCGACGAGGCCCTCGACGTAGGTGACCTGCTCCGGTGGATAGCCGG
>Ga0335078_10008209_pt1 | contig 15524 bp, 24 predicted proteins | sample Lox_Sample_32_FD_206711 | JGI IMG/M metagenome (GOLD analysis project Ga0335078, IMG submission 206711) | Soil microbial communities from Loxahatchee National Wildlife Refuge, Florida, United States - Lox_Sample_3.2 | ecosystem: Environmental > Terrestrial > Soil > Wetlands | place: USA... | reverse complement strand
AAGTTCAAGGACGGCATCCGGGTCACAGACGACAACAACCACGACGACGGAATGACGGACGAGAAGGTCGCCGCCTGATCATTCTTCATTGTCAAATCCACAACATTTGACAATTGCCCGCTCGGCAAGGATCTGTTGATCAATCTCGTCCACAAGCAAAATTCTTCCACAGTCGCCGCAAACACACGATAAAGACGCAACCATCTATCCCGTCTTGGGACGTACTCTTTCGCCATGTTCGGTCAGCTGCTCACACTCGCTCCCGTCCTCGCCGGCGTCATCGCAGTCCCCCAGCTCGTCCCGCAGCTCCGGATCGCGCTCACCAACCGCGACATCAGCGGGGTGTCCTTGACCTGGGCCGCGCTTACCAGCGTCAACAACGCCGCCTGGTGTGCCTACTTCGTGCTCTCCCACTACTGGACCGCGCTCATCCCGGGAGGAGCCGTCACGATCGTCGCCGGCGTACTCGCCGCGCAGCTCGCCAAACGCGGCAAGACCACCCGCGCCAGCACGACGCTCATCGCTGCGTGGGGTGCCCTCGTAGCGATCGTCGCCATCGGCTTCGGCCGCGCGCCACTCGGCGCGGTACTCACCGCAGCCTTCGTGCTGCAGGTCGCCCCGTCGCTGCGGAGCGCCTACCGGACTCGCCATCCGGCGGGGATCTCACGCGGGACCTGGCTGCTCATCCTCGCCGAGCTCACCTGCTGGGGCCTCTACGGGATCCGAAGCTCCGACCCGCGGCTCATCACGCTCGGCAGCCTCGGCGTGATCGCCAGCACGCTCATGCTGATGCGCGCCGGGAGCACCGCACTGGATCGCCCTGACGCTGTCGCGTCCTTGCCGTCACGGGGCTAACCAGCAAGATCCGGTGGTCTCGTGCGCTGCGCGGCGACACTCGGTCCCTCGGGCGAACGCAGTGTCTCAGGGCGCGTTGTCCGGGGCTCCGTAACGCCGCTCGTTTGCCGCTGGTGACACGGTTCTTACCAACGACCCGAGTACTGGGCGCGGGCCGCGCACTGGCATGAGCCGTTCCCGGCTCACGCCGCCCCAACGGTGAGGGATCTGCGACGCGTCCCCGTCGACGGATCGGAGCGATTGCACTGGACCGATGCGCGAGGAGGGCGCCCTTGAGCCGTTGACATAACGACCCGTCGATCGGTGCGACGCGTCCGTATACATAACGTCTCCTTCGTCCCCGATCGTCTTCTCCTACCCCCGCCTTAACACCTCTCTCCGCTCGGTAGTCGGGAGAGATACTCGCTGACATCTTTCACTTATTCGCTATACTTACTTGACAGTCTCCGTTAGACCCAGGCAAGTCCATTCTTCGCCACTGCACCGACGCTGAGATCGAGGACAACTACACCGACACCCACGGCGCCTCCATCGTCGGGTTCGCGTTCTGCTACCTGCTCGGCTTCCGGCTGCTCCCAAGGCTGAAGAACATCGGCCGCGCGACGCTTTACCGTCCGCTCGACGGGGCAGGCTACGAAGGCCTCGAGCAGATCCTCACTCGCCCCATCCGCTGGGAGCTGATCGCCCAGCAGTACGACCAGCTGATCAAGTACGCGACCGCGCTCAGGCTCGGGACCGCCGAGTCCGAGCAGGTCCTGCGCCGCTTCACCCGCGGCGGCCCCAAGCACCGACCTACCAGGCGCTCGAGGAGCTCGGCAGAGCGATGCGCACGATCTTCATCTGCGACTACCTCGCCAGCGAGGAGCTGCGACGGGAAATCCACAATGGCCTTCAGGTGATCGAGCACTGGAACAGCGCCAACGACGTGATCTTCTACGGCAAGGACTCAGAACTCACCGGCGCCGAACGCGAGAGCCAGGAAGTCTCGATGCTCTGCATGCACCTCCTGCAATCGCGCTCGTGCTGCTCGACACCCTCCTCGTGCAGAACGTGCTCGCCGAACCCGAATGGGCCAAGGGGCTGACTGAAGCCGACCTCCGCGGCCTCACGCCGCTGTTCTGGTCAAACATCAACCCGTACGGGACCTTCCACCTCGACATGGCACAACGGCTGGACCTCGGGGCTCCCTTACGCATCCGACGAGTCGGTGACTCGCACGTAGTCCCCTACTTTGCGGCTGGGGACAGCTACCCACGCCGAGGGCCGACTGCGCCGCCCCGGCTGGCGGAGTCCTCGATGCGGATCGCGTCCGCTCCGGCGATGACTCGATCGATGTGGCTGACCTCGTCGGCGAGAACCAGCTCGACGTCGGCCGCGCTCTTGATGTGGGCTACATCGTTGGCAGCGCGCGGCGTAACGGCAAATGTTCGGTCGGGCATGCTCGATACGGTGGTGGTTGCCGACTCACGTCGCGACCGCCGCGAGACCCCGCGAGGGTCCGAAGCGCGATCAGTGGTGGTCGCCGCCGGTCGCCGCCGGCGGTCGTGACTCCTCCGCGAGCGACGTGATCGTCAGCGGGCCGCGCGCCGCCGCCTCGAGCACCTCGGTCGCCTCCTCGCCAGAACGCGCGTAGAGCTCGATAAGCAGGTGGACAACGATCCGGTCCTCGTCGTGCTTGTGGAAGCGCACGTGGGTGAAGAACTCGCGCGTTCCGTGCTCGCCGAACGAGGCGTGCGAGAGCGCGTCCCCGGCCTCAGGGCCTGAGCACGTCTCAACGTCCTCGGCGTCGATGGTCACGGTGCACGACGCGACCCACGGCGCGCCCGCGATCATCCGCTCCCAGCTGTCCTCGACCGGCTCGATGCGCCCGTGGTGGAACGCGAGATGGGGTTGGTCGTGCATGCAGTCCACACACTGGACCACGGCCTCTTGCATCTCGTCGACGACCTCGCCCCGCTCGCCGGTGTCCGCGTCGATGCGGTGTATCCCCTCGTAGTGCACCTGCAGTTCGAGGTTCTGGGACCAGCAGCGGTAGCAGCGAAGCCAGCTCCGAACCTCGGTGGAGCCCTCCATCACGATGATTCTATTGGCCCGGGTCCGCGCCGCGCCCAGGCTCGCATCGTGAGCGCACACCACCGCCACCAGAGCCGCGAGGGCTCACCTGCTCGTGGTGACGCTTGAGACGATCATGGCGTGGCGCCGCCGCTCGGGGTGAGTGGCGCCAAACACTAAAGCGTTGGAATTCGCGCCGATGATGGCGCTACCCGGAGCAGGACGTGACGTTCATCGGCACCGACGATGAGAACGTCAGCGCGGCGATCGACGTTCCCTACCGCGCCAAGTACGGCGACTCCGGTTACGTGACGGCGATGATCACCGAGCCCACGCGCTCGGACCACGATCAAACTGGTGCCGCGCTGAGCGAAAAGGCAGCGGCAAGTTGTGCACGACTGCTGTCAGATCGACGCCGTCGCCGTGGGCGCTTGATACGAGCGCCGACATGATGGCGTTCCGGTTGGTCTGGTCCTTAGGCCGCGATGCGCGGCTAGGCGAACGCGGCGCGAAGCTCGTGGGGCTGGTCGCTGGTGATCGCGTCGAGGTCCAGCGGTAGCAGGGTGGCGAGCGTGTCGGGGTGGTTGACGGTGCCGGTGCTCACGCTGAGCCCTGTCTGCCGGAGGGATTCGACGAGCGCCGGGGAGAGGAGAAAGTGCTCGACGCAGACGCCATGCACGCCGACGCGTCTGGCCCAGGCGCACAGCGCGTCGATCCGGTACTCGGCGATCATCACCAGCCGGCTGGGGAAGCCCAGGCTGGCGGCGTGCTCGCAGGCGGCCGACCAGAAGCTGAGGATCTCCCAGCGCGCCCGGCTGGGATGCTCCTTGAGCCGCTCGCACACGACGCGGGCGGTGCGCACCGCCAGGGCCGGGTCGCCGTGGGCCTTGATCTCGAGCTGCAGCGTCAGATCTGGTGGGGCGAGCTCGAGCAGCTCGTCCAACAGCATCGGCCGCTCGGTCGTCGGCTGCCCGTGATGGTCAAGGAGACGGCCAGCGAGGATCTGGGCGGCGGTACGCTCGTGCGCGAAGCCAGAGGTCGTCGTGCCGAGCGCCAGCAGCGGATCGTGGAGCAGGACGAGTTCGCCGTCGGCGGTCAGGCAGCAGTCCGTCTCGAGCCCGTCGAGCGGCTCAGACAGCGATCGGCGCAGCGCTTGGCGCGAGGAGTCCGGGCCGTAGGCGCGGCCGAGGCGGTGCGCGATGATCGCGGGCACAGCACCAATTTCGCCGCCGGCCGCCGGATGACCGTTACACGCCTGCTACCGGGTTGTGAAGAAGTCGTGAGCACGCCGGCCCGGAGGCGGGCTCAGGCGGTGAGGTGTCCGATGATCCGCGGGTGGCCGTCGACGGTCACGGTCTCGAGCTGCTGGACGCCATGGAACCCCGCGATCCGCGCGAGGCGCTCGAGACCCTGCTCGCCGAACCCCCAGTAGACGAACTCATCGCGCTCGTACACCTCGCCCGGCTCGGACACCCGGATCGCCGGGCCGTTCCTGTCTTCTGGCGGGAGGCCGTAGGTCTCGATCAGTACCGTTGCGCCGTCGGCGGCGATGCTGCGCAGCACGCGGAGCAGCCCGAGCGGGTCCTCGACCCGGTGCAGGATCCCGCAGCAGAAGATCAGGTCAAAGCACTCGCCGAAATCTCCGAGCGCGAACGCGTCCATCCGCCGATACTCCACGCTGGAGTCGAGCAGCTGGTGGATCGCGCGAAACCCGGCCCCGCCGTCCAGATCGATGCCCCAGCGGGACTTGACCCACAGCCGATACTGCTCGTTGTCGACCGCGACCACCCGCCTGGCGCCGCGATACTCGGCCAGGAACGCGTAGAAGCCGTCGAACGTGCCCACATCGAGCACCCACATCCCCGCACAGTCCGACGGCAGCAACCGCACGCGGTAGCGGTGATCGCGCGCCGCCCCCGGCGTGTAGATCCCCGCGGCGCTGTTGAGCGCGAACGTGTGAAACCAGAACGGGACCGCCGCCACCGTCGCCCGGGCTACATCCGCAGCCACCTCGATCGGCAACAGATCGGCGACCTCGCGCTCGGCATCGGTGACAACGAACCGCGACGCCGCGGGAACGTCCCTCGCCATCCATACCTCCTGTTCGCGTGCTTTGCTCTCTCACATTCGCCGTCCGTGGAGACCCTGATCCCAACATCGCCGCCAACCTACACGCGGTTCAGATCCACGGTCTGCCGGCTGCGCCAGCAAGCCGCCGTCCGCACCCGGGTACACCGCGCCGCCGGATCGACCCGTCCAGAATGCTCAGTTCTGGGCAGGTTCCGTGCGAGGAGCGAGGGGGAACGGCGCCGCGTTGTACGCGCGCCGGCCGCCGGCCCGGCTCCCCGTTCCCCCGGGGCCGTTCACGGGTCACCGCGTTCAGAGGCACATCGTCGTCGTGCGCGTCTACGAGTTCGATTCGTCCGGTCCCGCGTGTGCGCCAGGGATCGCTGCAGGTTCAGCCTCGCTGCTGTCAGCCATGGCCTCGTCGGCCGTCACTGGCTGCGGCGTAGCTGGTAGCCGCGCTGGGCCTTCGTGATCTGGCCCGCTCTGGTCAGCCGCGTGAGCGTCGTGCTCACGGTTCCGCGTGTGAGGCCGGTCGCGGCCGCGACCTGCGTGGCCGTCATCGCCTGGCCGCCGGCGAGCGCCTCGAGGATCGCGGCTTTCGCCGCGCCCGCGGGCCGCGTGGCGGAGCGGCCGGGGGCCGCTGCTCGCGCGGGGGCTGGCGCTGTGGCGCCCGCGCGTGCGGGCGCGCGGGCTCGCCGCGGCTGCCGCTCAGCCGTCCCGGACCGCCCGCCCCGAGCGCGCGCTGGCGCGCTGGCGCGCGCCGGACGGGTTGCGCTGCCAGGAGCACCGAGTCGCTTCTGGGCTTGCGTGAAGTCGCGCTGCACCGCCTTGGCGAGCCTGCCGGTGTCGCGCCGGGCGCTTGAGAGGAACGTGCGCAGGTCCTTGTACAGCTCGCGGGTGCCCTCGCTGAGATCGCGTCCGGTGTCCTTGCGCAGCTCCGCCAGTGCGTCTTGGGCGGCATCGAGCGATCGGCCCACTCGTCTGAGCGCGGTGGGCTCTCGAAACACGGCGGGCGGGCGCGAGGGGCGCGCGGCTGGCTTCTTGGCTTGAGGCATCGATCACTCCTGAGGCGCTGGGAAGCGCGGGGTGGCCCCGACACTACCGAAGTCAACGCGGCAGGCATCGAGGGAGAGAGAGCAACCGACGTTTGGGCGAAGCCCTTCGCTGGTCCCGCCGCCCGCTGGCGGTTGGTCGAGGGCGCCGCGTCGTGCGTGCGGCGCCCCCCCGTCCATAGGTAGGTACGTTTCTCTGATCATCGGTCGATGCTTCGCCTCGTGCATCCTCGCCGCGATCGTGACGCTGGCGGTCGCAGCATGTGGCGGCAGCGGCGGGCCGTCCACGAACGGGGTCGAAAACAAGTCGGCCGAGGAGATCGTGATCGCCGCCGCGAACGCGGGCGGGAGCGCGAGGTCGGTTCACGTGGCCGGCGACGTGGCGCACGGCGGCTCGCCCATCACGCTCGATCTGAACTTGGTGAACGGCCAGGGCGAGGAAGGCTCGATGACCGAGAACGGCCTGAGCTTTCAACTCGTCACCGTGGTGCAACGAGGTGTACATGGGGTGCCGTTAAGGAACGAGGCACCAAGTGACAAGTAGGCCGAGATCCGCCGGTCGCCGTCCCGGCCTGCCGGTCGCTCAATTCGACTCGGCGTTGATGCCGCTCGGCGATCGCGAGCGTGGCGAACCAATCGCCGGTTATCGACCGAAGCGACGCGCTTCGAGTGCTCGCTAGACCCGCGCGGCGTGGGGCGCCTCCGGCCGACCCTACCCAGGTAGGCTGCCTGGTGGCCGACGGCGCCGACTGCCCACACGAACCCGGCAGCTCGCGTCAAGACCTGGTGCGTAGGCGCTCGTCTCGGAGGCGCTGTCGTGCGAGCTCGAGCTGTCGTTCGAGTTCCTGCAGCCGGGGGTTGATGCCGAGCCCCCATCGGTACAGCTTCGCTCGTAGGAGCGCGACTCGGTCGCGGCAGTAGTCGGCCTCGGCCTGCAGCTCCTCGATCTTGTGACTCGTGCTCACGAGTCGAACTCCAACACGGAGTACGCGGTGCACCCCAGGATCTCACGGACTCCTTGGCGGCTCCCGAGCTCATGCTGGAAGCAGACGACGAACGGCCGACGGGAGCCCATGTCGAAGGTCGGAGATCGGCGCGCGGGGCTGATCCCGATCCTGATTGACCATCGAGCGCCTCGGTGGTTCATCGGCCGAGGTAGCGACGCGGCGAATCCGTCGGACCCGCTCGATCAGCCTCTCCCGCTCGCACACGCGTCACCGCCGATCCGGTCGCTTCGGATGGACGGGCCGCGGCGGATACCGCCGGCGCTCCTCGTCTGTCATCTGGCGGATCACAAGCGAACCGCTCTCGACCTGCTCGCGGACTATTGCGAGCTTCGCCAGACGCTTCTCCACGGCCTTCTCGCGTGTTGTCCTCACCGGATCAGCCTCGCCGTCCCTCACGATCGCCACGATCCTTTCTCGCAAGCCGGACCGGCGCATGGCGTCGATGGCACCAGCGAACAGCCCGAACGCCTCGACCTTTCGATAGCGACGGGTGGACATCGATCTCCCTTCCTTGCCGGCGCGGTCAAACAGGATCGGACAGAGATTCGCCGGTCGGCGAGGAAAACCTCGCGGGCGGTAACACCACCCGCGCGCTTCACCGTAGCACCAGAACATCTTCAAGAGGCTCGACTCTCCAGCATGAGCGGCGAGGCGATAGCCTCCCGATCCGTTCTGACCGCGCAAGCACAAGCTCATTTCTCGGGCTCAAACACGACCGCGGCGGGACCGGTGCCGACCCGCCAACCCTGAACCTAATGAGCTCGAGCGAAGGGCCGCTGCAAGCCTTGACTGCCATCACAGAGGTAACCGTCCTCACGGATGCGCGTTACCGCGTCGAGGGCGACGCCAAGGATGTCGAGTGGATCATCCTCGACGCGGCCCGAGGGTCGATCATGCAGCTCGCGTGGATGGTCGAGGCCGAGACCGGGGAGCGGCTTGGGATCAATCCCGATTGTGTGGTGGCGCTCCGGGTCGTCAGCTCCTAGAACCGCGTTCCCGGTGGGCCGACCGCCCTGGGCGAGGAGACCGCGCCCGAGGGATCGGTTCGGCAGGACCGCGGAGCGGTGCCGGCAGGCAGCCGAGAGCGCCCAGCGGTTCCCAGGCGGCGAGGTCGCAAGGCAACGCCACCATTTGTCGTTCCGGTCGGCCGCAGGATTGCCGTCGCGACGGCGAGGGCGAGGCGGCATCCCGCCACAACCAGAACGCCGCTGCAGGAGACAGAGCGCCGTGACCGTGTACTGCGGCGAGGCGGCGAGGAACTACCAAGCAGATGGAGCTGGGCCGTGAACAACGTTGTTCCCACAGGCCGGAACTAACGCGCGCTCCAGCTCCGCGCAGCACCAGGGCCTGCTCCGACTCAGCATCGGGGCGGGCGACTACATGGCGCCCTGCTCCAGCGCGCGCTTGAGCCGCCGATGGAAGCGGCGAAACACCAGCGCGGTCATCTGCTCCATCGCGCGGTTGGCGACGCGCGCCCGGCCGGGGAGATGGGCCAGTGGCGTGAGTGTCACGCGCGTGCCGCCAGCCGGCGTCGGCGCGAACTCCCAGCGCCCGTCGACGGGCGGCCCCTCGACGACGCGGATCTGAAACAGCCGGCCGGGATCGCACTCGACCACCTCGGTCAGCTCGACCCGCCGCCGGCCCACGGCCTTGTCGACCTCGCGGAAGCGCGTTCCGGCCCGCACCGGCCCCTCCGTGAGCTGCTGCACCTCCTCGGCATCCTGCCAGGCGGACAGCTTGGTGGGATCGGTGACCAAGGCGAAGACCTCGTCGAGCGGCCGGGCGATCTCCACCGTGGTGCTTGCCATGGCGCGACTCTACGGCGGCCCCGCGGTGCGCGCAAGGACGCGCGCAGACCGGGGTTCCGACCGAAGGTCCCCAACGGCGACTAACGCTTAGCGTTGAGTTTTGGTGACCCAGAAGTACATCGTCGGGCAGTTCTCGGTCTTACTCGAGGACGTGCAACCGCCCGCTGGCGAGTGGCTCAGGGCGGTTCGGGAGCTGCGCCGCGAGGTCGAGTCGTGTCCGTTGTCGATGCTTCCGCGGCTCGCTCGGCAAGCGATAGGTTTGACCGACCTGATGTGTTGGAGTGCTCTTGAGCAGGGAGACCTAGACAGCTTCCGCGGGTGTGCGAGGAGCGCGGCCGCGCTTGGCGAGTTCATCGACAGCGCGCGTCTGTTGCCGTGGTAGCGCGCCCGAGCCTCTGCTCGATCGCGACGGCGCGACGGCGGGTTGACGGGCGCGCTGAAGGGTGTTGTCTATTCGGCGTGGCCGTACGCTGCGATCTCCTCTCGCTCTTTCTCTGAGAGCTCGCGCGGCGTTTCGCCGTGCGCGAGCTTCTCGCTCTGCACGTGGGTGGCGGATCTCCTCGACGATCTCGGGGTTCGCGAGCGTCGTGACGTCGCCGACGTCGGCGAAGTTGGAGATGCTGGCGATGACCCGGCGCATGATCTTGCCCGAGCGGGTCTTGGGCATGTCGGTGACGATCCACACGTTCTTCGGGCGGGCGATCGATCCGATCTCCTTGACGATCGTTTGGGAGACCTTCTGCGCGACCTCATCGCTCGGCTGGAGCACCCCTGGCATTTCAAGATCCACTTCGGCGACCGGCTGCCCGACGCAACCTGACGCCCACACCTAGACAACCCTCAACCCACACTTTAGAGTTAAGACAACTTCAGCCACCTACACAGATTTCGGGACGCCCTCGTATGGGCTGACTAAGCTCAAGGGGGAGGTGTGGCGGCGTCGAGTGCGAGGCGAGACGCGGCCGACTTTGCCGGGTCGAAGGGCGGCGGGGGTGGTCAGGCGTGCGGCGAGGAGCTCGCCGGTCGGACGCAGTGCGTCGTGGGACCACGCGTACAGCCACCGAGCGTCGGCTTGCTCGTGATCGCGCTCGCCACGGGCCGGGTCTGTCGTGTCGTGCCCTGACCGCTGGCGGCGGCGGTCAGGAGCGGGTGTTGTCGCGATCGGGCGCTTTGTGGTCATGTCGGGTCTCGATGCGTGCCGGCAACCGGGCGTGGGCGCGGGCTGGCGCCCGACTGGTTGGGGACGGTGTCCCGCCTGGGCCGCGGGCCGCGGTGTTTGTCGGCGTGCTCGCGATCGGTAGGCGTCTCGAGTTGTTCGGCGTCGGTTGCGGCCCAGGCGAGTCGCTCGATCAGCTGCGTCGCGTAGTGGTTGTCTTGTAGGTGGGTGGCGACGACGCGTTCGCTGAGTGTCACGCGGCCGGCGTCGTTGTCGGATGGGTTGGCTTGGACGATGATCTTCGGCATTTGTGTTCCTTTGCAGGGTGGTAGTTCCCGGGTGCGGGGTGCGTTTGAGCACGCTCGCGCGGCCCGTGTGTGTTGAGCCGCGGTTGCCACTTGACCCCGTCCGGTCGTGGCGACCCCGGGGGTCGGTTAGCGGGCGCTAAGCCGTTTGGGCGCGTACGCGCGGCCGCTGCGGGTGTGCGATGCGGTCGCGAGCGATCCGTGGGGTGCCGGCAGGCCGATCACCGTCGGGTCCATCCCGGCGAGCTGTCGGGCCTCGGCGGACGATCCAAGCGCGCCGACTAGCAGCAGGGCGCAGACGACCGGGACCGACGCGAGCGGTGCTGTAAACACGCCCGGGCCAAGCGTGAGCGTGAGCAGCAGCAATCCCGCCAGCCGGCTTGTCGGTAGTGACCAGCGCCGCGAGCGGGCTGCGCTCGGACCTGTTGAGAAGTGCGGCGCGCCGCGGCCCAAGCGCGGGCGCTGCGAGAGCAGCCAGAGGTAGACGGGAGCGATGCCGGTCGGCGGCTGGCTCCCGGCGTGGCGGCTCGGGAACAGCGAAGACTGGGCCTGCGCGGGTGTCGTTCGAAGTGTGTTTGCCATCAGAGATGGGGTCGTGCGGTCGCGATCGACCATAACAACCGGCGCGCTCGGACACCCAGATCCCCATCGTTTGCACGCGTTCGACCAACCCGAGGTTGGTCGCTGGTGCGCCCTTGGCCGGCTCGCGACAGTCGTCGCGGGGTTGGTCGCTGTCGCCGCGGAGGATCGCCGGCGGCGGTGGGGTTGGCGGCGGGTGGCGCTGCGGTTTGGCTGGCGCGGGCGGATCGGGGGCTTATCGCGAGGATCGCCGCCAACGCCGTTGTGAGGCGCGGCGGATCGGCTGCGTTGATTCGAGCAGGCGGACGTCGATCAGTCGGTCGTGGTCGTGGACCCGCTGGATCGCGGATCCGTGCGGCTCGAGCTCGCCGATCGCCACGGCGGAAAGTCGATCCCGCCGGCGCGCAGCTCGCCGAGCGCCAGCGGCTGCGTGCCCGCGCGCCGCAGCCGCCGAGGTTGCCGCGTGCTGTTCGATGATCTGCGCGGCGCGCGCGGCGTGGGGGAGTGGTCTGCGTAAATGCCGCTTCTCGCGCGACCGCGGCCGGCCTGCTCCGAGTCGGTGCGGGCAGGAGGGGAGAGACCGCGGCGATTCGCGATTGCCGGGAACCGTCCGGCTGAACTGAGCAAGGCACGGTAGCTTGCGGTCGCTGCGATCTCGGCGCCCCAAGCAACGTAAGGACCCCGCCAGAGCATGCTCGACCAACTACGCCAGCAGATCCAGACCCGCCTCGACGAGCTGCTCGGAGAAGCCGACAAGCTCCGCCACGCGCTCGCCGCCCTGGGCTCACGGGATCGCGCTGCCACGCCATCGGCCAGCGCCGCACCGGCTGCGGCCCCTGAGCCTGCGGGGCGTCGATCCCGCCCGGCCTCGGCCTCTCGCACAGCGACCCGCAAGCCCCGCGCGTTCACGTGCGACTGAGCCGCGACTATCTCTTCACCGGAGCCTGCCGAGTCGCCCGCCAGCACGCCGACCGCGCGCCGGGCCCGCGGCGCGGCGCGCACGACCCGGGCGCGACAAGGACCGCCGTCCTTGAGGCGCTTGCGGGCGGCAACGCGATGACCGCCGGCGAGGTCGCGAGTGCGACCGGGCTGGGCCGCGGGACGGTCAGCACCACGCTCTCGAAGCTCGCCAAGAGCGGTGCGGTGACGAAGGCGGCTCGCGGCTATCAGCTCGCCGGCCAGGCACCCGCGAGCGTGCCGGGCGACGCCGCCAGCGCCCGGAGCGAGCAGCCAGCGAGATAGCAGCGCGTTCGGACGGCTGGAAGGCCCGGGTCGCCGTAGTCGGGCTTCAAACCTGGCGTGGGCCTATGCTCGGCACGCGTCGTCCTCGCTTTGGGTTGTCTGCCAGCTTGGAAGCAGTAAGGACTACGGAGGCGGGCGGTGGACGCCGAGTGCGAAAATCGAAGAGGACGGAAGGTGGCCAACAAGACTCTCTCCCGGAGGAGGGGCTTATCGGGTGGCCTTTCGCCGTGTTTGGGTCAGGCGGCTACCGGGCAAGACGCCGGGCGAGTTCGGTGCGCTGGCGCTCGGTCAGGCCGCCGAAAGTCTTGCTGGGCGAGACCCGACAGCTGTGCAGGATATTGGTGATCTTCACGCTCCCGAGCTTGGGGAGCGCGAGCAGCATGTCGAACACCTTTGCCGTCTGAAGGTACGGTGGCGGGTCGAGCAGCAGCGCGCCGATTGACACCCTGCCGGCTTTGAGGTCGCGCTTGAGCTGCGCGCGGAGCGTGCGAACCTCGTTGGCCCTGCGGAGCGCGTTGATGCGCTGATCCAGGCTGCGCTCGGGTGCTGCCCGGTGCGCGCCGAGCGGGTCGTTGGTGGGGGACGAGATCCGGGCGAGGCTACACGCGCGCTGAGAGCCTTGCCGACCTGGTCGAGCAGGACCTCGCGGTGCACCTCGACGCGCTCGAAAGCCGCCGGCTCCGAGCGGTGCTTCAACGACACCGTTTGGCAACCCCGCCCGCGACGTGGGGCTTCAGCATTCTGCGGATCGTCTCAAAACCGGCGGGTAGCCAAATCGTGGGACGTTGATTTGGACACCGTTGTGGACACGAAGAGTCCCTGCACGTCCTGTTCGGTCTGCTGGCGTCTCGTAAAGAGCGGTTGTGGAGCTGATCGAGCAGGCGTTCCCGGAAGGTTGACTGGCTCGACTCGCCCAATTGCCGTCCTGAGCGCGCGTCGCACTAGTGCTCAGAATGCGTGGCCCCGTGCGCTCGCGGCCTGCAGATCGCCGAAGCCGGGCGGCGCCGCCCGCGCGCCCCGTGTCTCAGCCGCCGGCGGCTGATCACAACGAGCTTGCTCTCGATGCAGTCCAGCAGTGATGGCATGAGTCACACAGAACGACTGCGCTCCCTCGCGCTCGAACTCGGCGGTCACGATCGCGAGATCGATCCCTGCAGCCTCGGCGTCGGCGAGTGTACGCTCGGCCGCGTCCGTCGGGCGTCGAGCGTGCGCGCGATCTCGCCGTGGTCGGCGAACGCGCGCAGCGTGTGATCGGGCATCGTGGCCCCCACGGGCCGAACCGGACGCGATGCAGAGGCCCGAGCGGTCGATCCGCGCGATCAGAACTTCGTCACGAGCCCTTAACCTTCCGCCAATCAGAACCAGCACCCGGTGGGTCTACTGTCGGGCCGTCTGCAGTCGCGGTCACCTCGCCGCGATCCGAGCGCGGTCGTGTCGCCGCCGTCCGAGGGAGGACTTCGTGAAGAAGCTACCGGTGATCTTGATAGTTCCTGTGCTCGCTGTGGCCGCGGCGGGTTGTGGAAGCAGCTCGTCCAGTTCGTCGAGTTCGTCGAGTGCGAGCACGCCCGCGGCGACGACCGCGACGTCGGCGACGAAGCCGGCCGAGGCGCCGGCCACGAAGCTGACCATCGCTACCGCCACGGTGCCCGGGCTGGGGGTGATCCTCGTGAATGCCGAGGGACGAACGCTTTATACCTTCGCTCCGGACAAGAGGAGCAAGGTCACCTGCGTGAGCTCGTGCGCGGCGGTGTGGCCACCCGTCACCGTCACAGCCGGCGGGGTGCCTGCCGCCGCGAAGCAGACCAAGGCGTCGCTGCTCTCCAGCGACGCGAATCCCTCGGGCGGCAAAGTCGTCACGTACGCGGGATGGCCCTTGTACACCTACGTCGGCGACTCGGGCCCCGGGACCGCGGCCGGACAGGCCCTGAACCTGAACGGCGGCCTCTGGTACGTGATCACGCCGGCCGGCAAGGTGATCACGAAGAAGCCGTAGGGGTACAGCCAAGATACGCCGGAAATCGCTCGGGTTCTCGCCGTGTTCGTTTCGGCGTGGGCCCCGAGAGGAAGGAGGGCTCCGACACGATGACAAGTAACGGTTACGACGGGGCGCCGCGCGGGCGGCGCGAGCTCGACCGGGATCGCGACGCTGGGCAACGATCGGAGGCGATCGGCGCGGGACCAAGCTTGGACGCTGCCGCGTCGATGAATCTTGGACGTGATCCCGTCCCACGCGAACTGTTTCGGGCGCAGCCGCTCGGGGACTCTCAGCGGGAGTGGCTGAGACACGTGCAAAGAGCCGCTGACTTGTTCTCCGATGAGGAGATCCTGGCGTTGAGTGAGGACTCGGCCGCCCAACTGGTCGGGCGTCTCGTGGTGGAGCCGCTGGTGCTGCTCGAGGACGAGGCCTACATCGAGGATCGAGGATCGACGCGGGCGCCGGTTCTGGTGGTGCCGTTCACGGGTGATCCCGATCTCTTCGAGCTGGACCCAAGACCCGTAGGGTCACGATCTGGCCCTGGGTACATGCCGGGACCGCTCGGTCGTGTCACCGAGGATGTGCTGCACGTCGAGCTCACGAACGCGCCGGGACGAGCGCCCGGCGACCAAGTGGTCGAGGTTCGGCTTGCTCGCGTTCGTGAGCACGTAGAGAGTCTGCGATCAGCGCTCGAGCGCTTCCAAGCCGATCTACGTGATGTGGGACTGCGGGCGCTTGAGCATCGCCGCGAGCAAGCCGAAGTCCGTCGCGGGTCCGGCCAAACAGCCTGACCGAGACGCTCCGGCATGAATCGGGGCGTTCGGTGGTCATTGTCGTCCTCCGCTGTCAGCCAATGTGTCGCGCGGCTTGTTCGCACGAACACGCCGCACCCGTCCCGCCTCCAGCCGCGCGAAGACAGTCCGGCGGGCGCGCTTGGCCGGTGGCTCTTGGCGGCGCTGCGTTGATTTCTCTGGTTCGAGGGGTGCCGGCGCGCTCGTGTGGTATCGCACTATGCTGAGTGTTCACGGGACGTTGTCGACGCGCCTTTTGGGGGGGTTGGCGCGTTCATCGAAGCGCGAAGGGAAAGGCCGGGGCCGTCAGTGCGGCCAGACGACTCCCAGATCCAAGGGAACGGGGGCCAGTAGGTGTGGCCTGTCGATGATTGCCGTGCGGATGGCGCCGGCCCGCGATGATCGCGGCTCGGTGAGACGCGCGTCGCGGCCTGGTGAGGCGCTGGCGCGGGAGCGTGCGGGCGCGCTGCGAGATCCGGGCGCTGAGCCGGGAGCCGGCGACGGTAAGGCCAAGGCTCGCTGCGGGGATTGCGAGATGAACGCGGCTGCATGGCATCAGCGCGCCGTTGCTCGGAGCTTTCGCTTCGCGCCGCGAGCCGCGGGCCGCGGGCCGCTAGGCGAGGAGCTGGGGTGGC
>Ga0335078_10008208_pt1 | contig 15525 bp, 11 predicted proteins | sample Lox_Sample_32_FD_206711 | JGI IMG/M metagenome (GOLD analysis project Ga0335078, IMG submission 206711) | Soil microbial communities from Loxahatchee National Wildlife Refuge, Florida, United States - Lox_Sample_3.2 | ecosystem: Environmental > Terrestrial > Soil > Wetlands | place: USA... | reverse complement strand
ATTAGACCCCATGTCATGATCACGCTCGCCGGCCGGGAGATGGCGGCGGCTGGCGAGCGGCCGCGGGGCCGGCGGGCTGGGCGGGGGGCGGCCTGCTGCCGCTGGGGGGCTGGGCGGGGGCGGGCTGCTGGCGCTGGGGCTGAGCGGGGGCAGCCTGCTGCCGCTGGGGGGGCTGAGCCGGGCAGCCTGCTGCCGCTGGTGGGCGGGGCGGGGCGGGCTGCTGGCGCTGGGGGGCTGAGCCGGGCGGGCTGCTGGCGCTGGGGGGCTGGGCCGGGCGTCCTGCTGCCGCTGGGGGGGCGGCCGGGGTGCGGTGCCGCCCGCCAGCCCGGGCTTTTGGCACTATTTCCGGATGAACGGATGGGCGCCGGCCCGCGGGCCCGGGCGGTGAAACGCCCCGGCAGGCGGCCAGTAACGCCAGCCCCGCCGCCGTGGCTGGTCGAGGTGGTCCGCCCCACGCCGGCCCCGCTGCCCTGGGCGCTGATGGTGCGGTCCGCGCTGGCGGTATGCGCCCCACTGGCGCTCGGGCTGGCCCTGGGCAGGCACGTGCCTGGCCTGCTGGGCGCCATGGGCGGCCTGCTGGGCGCGGTGGTGGACCGCGGCGGCACCTACCCGGCCCGGCTGCGCCGGGTCGCGGTGGCCGGCCTGTTCGGGGGTGCGGCCGGGCTCATTCTCGGCGGCCTGGTGCACGGCCGGGGCTGGCTCACCGTGCTGCTGCTGGTCGTGGTGGCCGGCCTGTCCGCGGTGCTCAGCACGGCCGGCGCCACGCTGGCCATCACCGGGCTGCAGCTGCTCGTCTACACCACGCTGGGCAGCGGTCCACTCGGCGTCCTGCGGCCCTGGTGGTGGCCTCCGGCCCTGCTGCTGGCCGGGGTGGCCTGGGCCATGCTGCTGGTGATCCCGGCCTGGCTGGCGACACCGCTGGTGGCCGAGCAGCGCAGCACGGCGGCCGCCTACCACGCGATCGCGGACCTGCTGCGCGCCGCTGGCACCCCCCGCTTCCCGCCAGCCCATCAGGCGGTGGTCAGTGCGCTCAACCAGGCCTGGGACGACCTGGCCTCCCGCCGGGCCCGGGCCAGCGGCCGGGACCCCGATCTGGTCCGGGTGGCCGCGCTGCTCCGGCAGACCCATCCGCTCACTGAGGCGGCGGTCACCCTGGTCCAGGAGGGCACCCGGCCGCCGCCCGGGATCACCGAGCGGATCGACGCGATTGCCGACGCCATCCAGTACGGCACCCCGGTGTCGGCCACCCGCCCCGCTCCGGGACCCACTCCGGGCAGCCAGGCGCTGGCGGGCGCGGTGGCCGCCGCGGCCGAGCTGGTGTCCGGCCGGCGGCGGCCGGAACGCAGCGCGGCGCCAAGCCGCCCGGGTGGCCGCGAGCGGCTGCGGGATGTGCTCGACGAGACCGTGGGCGGTCAGCTCACCCGCATCTTCGCGCTGCGGCTGATGACGTCGGTCGGGGTGGCCGCGGTACTCAGCCAGGCGCTCCCGGTGCAGCGCTCTTACTGGGTGGTGCTGACCGTGGCCATCGTGCTCCGCCCGGACTTCGGCTCGGTCTTCGCCCGGGCGCTGCAGCGCGGCATCGGCACTGTGGCCGGCGCCGTTCTCGGTGCGGTCATCCTCGTCGTGGTGCCGGCCGGCCCGCTGCTGCTGCTGCCGTGTGCGGTCTTCGCCGGGCTGCTGCCCTACGCGCGGAACCGGAACTGGGGGTTGTTCACCACGTTCCTGACGCCGCTGGTCGTCATCCTGATCGACCTGCTGTCCCGCGGCGGCTGGATGCTGGCCCTGGACCGGCTCATCGACACGTTGCTGGGCTGCGCTGTGGTGCTCGCCGTCGGGTACGCCCCGTGGCCGTCCAGCTGGCATGCTCACCTGCCGGAACAGTTCGCCCGGGCACTCGATAGTGTGGCCCGTTACACCGAGCAGGCGCTGCGCGGTGACCCGGGACGGTCCGCGCTGCGCCGGTCGGCTTACCGAGCGCTATCCGACCTTCGCACGGAGTTCCAGCGGACCATGGCAGAACCACCGTCAGTGAGCAGGCGGGCCGCCCGGCTGTGGCCGGCCACGCTCGCCCTGGAGCAGGTCACCGACGCGGTGACCAGCGCGGCGGTGCACGGCGACCAGTCCGGGCAGCGGCTGTCTGAGGCTGACATCGGGCAGCTCACCGTGGCGCTGCGCGGCCTGGCCAGCGATGTCCGGGCGGGCCGCATCCCGGGCCCGCCGGACCTGCCGGGCAGTGCGGGCGCCCGCCCGGTCGCCGGGGCCATCCGCGAGGTCCAGCAGGCGCTGGCCGGCGAGCGCAGTTCGTAGGCCCGGCCGTGGCCAAGGACTGGCATTCGCGGGCCCGGGACGGGCTGGTCGTGGTGCTCACCGTGACCACCGGCGGGGTGGACGCGACCAGCTTCCTGCACCTGGGTCACGTGTTCTCCAGCGTCATCACCGGGACCCTGGTGCTGTTCGGCATCGCCGCCGGCACTCACGACGGCGCCCTGGCCGCCAACTGTGGCGTGGCCCTGGCCAGCTACATCATCGGCGTGCTGGCCGGCGCGCCACTGGCGGCCCGCCGGACCGGGCGGTGGCTGGAGGGCCGGCTGCGCGGCCGGTGGCCCGGGCCGCACACGCAGCGGGAGATCTGGCCCGGCTGGCTCACCGTGGCCCTGGCTCTGGAGTTCTGCGTGCTCGCGGTGTTCTGTGCGGGCTGGGACCTGGCTGGCGGGCATCCGGCCGGAGTGGCGCAGTATCTGCTGCTGGCCGTCGCGGGAGTGGGCATGGGTATCCAGGGCGCCACCGTCCGCCAGCTGGGCGAGATATCCACTACCTACCTGACCGGCACCCTCACCGGGCTGCTCGCCTCGCTGGCCGCCGGCGAGGCCCCCGCCGGCCTGGCCCGCAGCCTGGGCATCTTCGTCGCCCTGGTGCTCGGCGCGTTCGCCGCGGCCGTCGTGACCAGCTACCTGCCTGAATTGCTGCCGCTGGTAGTCCTGGTCCCGCTGGCCCTGGTGGTGTGGTTCGCGTCGGCCCGGTTCGGCCCCCGGCCCGGCCTGGGCCAGGACCGGGGCGAGCCGGGTCCGGGCTAGGCCAGAGGGCCGGGCGCGGCCCGCGCCGGAGCTGGCCACCACGCGCCGACCTGCCCGGCTCCGGGTGGAGAAAAACGCGCGCCATTCTGGCTTATTCGGCGTGTCCCAGAAGCAGATCGCCGGTACTGAACTGTGATAGCCGATCTTGGGCAGAAACCGGGCACGCTATCGGCCCTGTGCACCCGGAGTCGCCCGGGCCGGCCCGCAGCCAGCACCGCCGCACCTATCGCTGTACAGTGAGCCCGGGTCTCCGCCCGGCGCGGCGGCCACGTCACGAAAGCCGATTGAAGGTGTGCCCAGGAATGACCCTAAGGTCGCCTCGCGCACCATCCTCCCGCCACCAGGGAGCGCGCCGGGCGTACCCCGCGGCCGTCGTGGCGGCAGGAGCGCTCCTGCTGGCCGGCTGCTCGTCCGGGACTTCCGCAGGCACAGCAGCAACGCTCAGTGTCGGTACGACGACATATGCGCCAGCGACCGCGCCGCAGGTCCCACGGGTGACAGGAACGCTGCTGGACGGGGCAAAGCTCAGCCTCGCGTCCTACCGTGGCCATGTAGTCGTGCTGAACTTCTGGGGATCGTGGTGCACGGTATGCCGGGAAGAGGCGCCGGCGCTTTCCGCGGCTGCTAAGCGCTTTCATGCTGGGAATGTCCGCTTCATCGGCGTGGACGTCGAAGACAACACCGCTTCCGCCGATGCCTACATGAGACATTTTGACATCAATTATCCCAGTCTCGCCGATCCCGCCGATAAGATAGCGCTCAATTTTAGCCGGGTAGTACCCACCACGGCTTTCCCGAGCACGCTGATTATTTCCCCAGGTCAGCGGATCACCGGACGAATAATCGGTGCGGTATCAAGCCGGGCCCTCACGCAGCTAGTCGACAGAGCCGAGAAACAAGCCAGATAAAGACCCAGAGGCTTGGCGCGGCCCGGGCAATGCCCGCACCTGCACCGGGCAGGGATGCGACTGCCCGTTCAGCCCGCTTACCGACAGGCGGCGCACCGGGCGGCCACCCGCCGCGTCCGCGACGGCGGCGGAGTACCGGGCCGGGGCGGCCCGGACGGTGCGCGGCTGGACCTGTCAGCCAGGGCCAGGGCGGGACGTGGGCTGGCCAGCCGGGGCACGGTCGGCGTCCGGCGCCGGGTGGCTGGCATCGGCCCCGGCTACTGGCGGCGGCCGGGTCGGGGGCTGGCTGCCTGGCTGGCCTGGGGCGCCCGGCCCGCGCCGCCCGGCGGCCACCGGTGCCGGGCGCCGGGTCCGGCGGGCGGCCAGGTAGCCGGCCGCCACGGTGATGCCGAGCGCACCCGCCGGTGGCAGGGTGACCAGCGCGGGCAGCTGGTAGCGCCAGCTGAACTCGAACGCGTCCGAGGCGAGCAGCACCGCGACCGCGGCAAGGAGGGTGAGCAAGCAGGCGGCGGCCGTGGCCCGCTGCGCCGGGCTGGCCCGGCGGCGCAGCACGCCCAGGCTGCCCACCAGCCCCGCGAGCATGCTGAGCAGGAACAGCGGGCCCGGCGTGTAGCCGCCGTGCAGCTGGTACCCGCGCAGGAACGCGGCCAGCGCGGGGGACACCGCAGGCTCACCCCCGCCGAAGCGCTGTCCCCGCGCGATCAGCTTCACCCGGCCGGCCGGAGTGAGCCGGTTGAAGTGCAGCTGCCCGTCCCGCACCGTGATGTAGGGCCGGTACACCGGGTAGTCCCGCCGGAACTGCCACCGGGCGATCGGGGGGTCGCCCGGGTAGCCGACGCGGGCCAGCGAGAACAGCTTGATCGAGTCGGTGCCGATCGCAGCGGCGATCCGCAGCGGCTGCTGGAGCAGCACCCGCCGGCCGAAGTCGGCCGCGAACGAGATGTGCCGCATGCCCGGCGGCGGGGCCACATGCTTGATCGGCGAGCCGGCCCCGTGGTTGAGCCAGTCCGGCCCATGCCGCTGCACCTGGCGCGGCGGGCACAGCTGCCGCTCGTAGCTGGGCAACCGCAGCGTGGTGCAGTCGGCCGCGGCCGCGGCCCGCCCGTAGACCGTGCCGGCCGCGTACGGGGCCAGCGAGAAATGCCTGAGGGTCACGTAGTTGCGGAAGCTGACCGCCGCGATGGGCAGCGCGAACGCGGCCACCAGCGCGACGGCCTGGGTCAGCCGGGCCCGCCAGCCGGGCGCCACCGCCAGCAGGAACACGAGTGCGGGCAGGATGAGGATCTCGCCGATCTGGCGGACAGTCGCGGAGGTGCCCAGGGCCAGGCCGGCCAGCAGCACCAGCCAGGCCCGCGGCCGCGGCGCCCAGAGCAGGAAGACCAGGCCGGCCACGATGAGCGTCTCGAACACGGTGTCCGGCATGACCGACTGCTCGATCTGCAGCTGGTAGGCATCCAGCAGGACCGGGGCGGTGGCCAGCGCGGCCAGCCAGCGGGCCACCCCCCGGCGGCGCAGGATCAGGTACAGCGCCGCCGCCATGGCCAGGCCGAGCAGGTGCTGCACCGCAGCGACCATGGGCAGCGTGCCCACCGCGAGGAAGGCCTTCAGCATCAGCTGGTAGCCGGGCGGGTCGTTGCCGGGGTACGCACCGAACAGGTACTTGACTGAGTCGATGTACAGCAGCACCGGCCGGTAGGCCAGCTGGGTCAAGATCCGCAGCACCAGGCCCGCGGCCAGCAGGCAGGCGAGCAGCCAGTTCCGCCGCACGGCGGCGGCCAGCCCGGCGGGAGCCAGCCGCCTGGCGGGCCGGGCCGCCGCCAGGGCCGCTGCGGTGGGGCGGGCAGGACCCGGTTCGCGGACTGCGGCCGGAAAGGCTGGCATGCTTCCCCCCCGGGAGGCTCATTGGTGCGCGAGGTAACCGGCAACCGCACTTTCTGTAGCCTAGCGTTACTGCCCGTGGCCAGACCGCAGGCTGGCCTGGCGGCCAGCCGGGCGCAGGAAGCGTTATGGCTGGATTGTCGGCCCTGCCGCTTAGCATCTCGCCATGCCGGGGACAGTCGCGCATCAGGCGGGCGGCCCGGCCGCGTGGGAGTTACTCCGGGCCCTGGCCCGCGCGCAGCCGGGGCTGGCCGGGACACCGGACCCGGGCCCGGGCCGGTGCGTCACCTGCCACGGGCCGTCCCAGCTGGGCCACGCCCGCTGCTTCCAGTGCGGGCGGCACGCCGAGAGCGCCCCCGGGCTGCTCGCGGACGCCGTGGTGCCCGCCGCCTGCGCGGTGAAGGGCAGCGGGTTCGCGCAGGCGCTGTGGCAGTACAAGTCGGCACGGGGCGGCGCGGCGGCGGCCCGGCGGGCACTGCGCGCGTTACTCCTGGTCTTCCTGCACGATCACGGGTCCTGTGTCTGGCGCAGCGCCGGGATGCCGCCACCCACGCATGTCAGCCTGGTGCCCAGTGGCCGGGGACGGCCTGGCCCGCACCCGCTGGCCGTGCTGATCACCCCGTACCTGGCCCTCCCGGCCGCCACCCTGGTCACGGCCGGCCCGGCCGACCGGGGCTGCCGGGAACTGGACCCGGGCCGGTTCCGGGCCACCCAGCCGCTGCCCGGCGCGGCGGTGCTGCTGCTCGATGACACCTGGACCACCGGGTCGACCGCGCAGAGCGCGGCCGTCGCGCTGCGGGCCGCGGGCGCCCGGCACGTGGCGGTCGTGGTGCTCGGCCGCCACCTCAGCCCGGCTGGCCCGGGCCGTGGTGGCAGCCAGCCGTTCCGCCTGGAGCACTGCGTCGTGCACCGGGCCGGGCTGGCTCAATAGGCTGGCCTCTGTGATCCCAGATCCCCCGTCGCACACCGCGCTGGTCCGCCGGGCGCGGCGCATCAACCGGGAGCTCACCGAGCTGTACCCGGATGTGCACACTGAGCTCAACTTCAGCACCCCGCTGGAACTGCTGGTCGCCACGATCCTGTCCGCACAGACCACTGACAAGCGAGTCAACCTGGTCACCCCAGTGCTGTTCGCCCGCTACCAGACGGCCGCTGACTACGCCGCTGCTGACCGCGGCGAGATGGAGAAGATCATCCAGTCCACCGGGTTCTTCCGGGCCAAGACCAGCAGCCTGCTCGGCCTGGGCCAGGCGCTGTGCGAGCGGTTCGGCGGCGAAGTGCCGGCCACCCTGGCTGAGCTGGTCACCCTGCCCGGCGTGGGCCGCAAGACCGCGAACGTCGTGCTGGGCAACGCGTTCGGGATCCCCGGTATCACGGTGGACACGCACTTCGCCCGGCTGTCCCGCCGGTTCGGCTGGACCCGGCAGACCGACCCGGTGAAGATCGAGAGTGACGTCGGCGCGCTCTTCCCGCCCCGGGACTGGACGGATCTGTCGCACCGGCTGATCTGGCACGGCCGGCGGGTCTGCCACGCACGCAAGCCGGCCTGCGGGGCGTGTGAGCTGGCCCGGCTGTGCCCGTCCTACGGGATCGGGCCGACCGACGAGAAGACCGCGTTGGCACTGGTGAAAGCGGGCCCGTTCTCATGACTGAAGGCGCCGCGCGGCCGGACGGCCCGCCCCGGGCCGCGGCGCGGCAACCCGGTCCGGGCGGGCGGGCTGCCCCGGCCGGGCTAGACCACGGCGAGCCGCCGGGCTGGCTGCGGGACCTGGCCACGGCGGCGGGCGGGAGCGCCGTCCCGCCGCGGCTCCGCCCGCCACCCGGCGGCGGCCGCCCGTCAGCCGTGCTGGTGCTGTTCGGCACCGGGCCGGATGGCCCCGACCTGCTGCTGGTGCAGCGCGGGCCCGGGCTGCGGCGGCATTCCGGCCAGCCCGCCTTCCCGGGTGGCGCGATCGACCCGTCCGACGGCGGCCCGGTGCCCGCCGCTCTCCGTGAGGCGGCCGAGGAAGCTGGGGTGGACGCGTCCGGTGTGCAGGTCCTGGCCGTGCTGCCGGAACTGTTCATCCCGCGCAGCGGATTCACGGTCACCCCGGTGCTGGCCTGGTGGCGCCGGCCCGTCCCGGTCAGCGCGGCCGACCCGCCTGAGGTGACCGCAGTGGCCCGGGTGCCCGTGGCTGAGCTCGCCGACCCGGCGCGGCGGCTGACCATCCGGCATCCGTCCGGGTTCGCCGGGCCCGCGTTCCGGGTCCGCGGCATGCTGGTCTGGGGCTTCACCGCGGCCCTGGTCGATGGCCTGCTCCGGCTGGGCGGCTGGGAGGTCCCGTGGGACCGGGACCAGGTGGAGGAGCTGCCGCCCGAGGCGCTGGCCGCCGGGAGCTGACCCGGCGCCCCGGTGCGTGCCGGGCACCGGCGCGGCGCGGCCCGCCGGTGCAATAAGCAGTCACTGAACCAATCACCGGGCCGCGCGCTATACGGTGGGGTGGTGTCGGGTGACCTGCTTGACCTGATCTTGATTGCGCTGGCCGCGGCGTTCGCCGTGGCAGGTTACCGGCAGGGATTCATCGTCGGGATCATGAGCTTCGCCGGGTTCCTGGGCGGGGCCGCGGTGGGCGCCTCGTTCGCGCCGGCGCTCGCCCGTCACCTGGTGCAGGGCACCTCCCAGCAGGCCCTGGTGGCTATCATCGCGGTGTTCGTGGCCGCCATGGTCGGCCAGCTGCTGGCCTCGGCCGTGGGTGCCGCGGTGCGGTCCCGGGTCAGCTGGCGCCCGGCCACGCTGGTCGACTCGGTAGCCGGTGCGGCGGTGAGCGTGCTGTCCGTGCTGCTGATCGCGTGGCTGATCGGGTCGGCGGTGGTGAACGCGCCGTTTGCCATGGTCACCAACCAGGTCAACCGGTCCGCGGTGCTGCACGCGGTGGACCGGGTCATGCCGTCCGCCGCGCGGACGATGTTCTCTGACTTCCGCAGCCTGCTGGCCAGCGGCCCGTACGTGCAGGTGTTCGGTGCGCTGGGCGCCGAGCCGCAGCTGACTGTGGCCCCCCCGGACCCGGCGGTGCTCGACTCGGGCGCCGTGGCCAGTTCGCGCGACAGCATCGTGAAGGTGATGGGCGTCGCGCCGAGCTGCTCACGCCGGATCGAGGGCTCCGGGTTCGTCATCTCCCCGCATCACGTGCTGACCAACGCGCACGTGGTGGCCGGGGTCACCCAGAACCAGGCGGTGTTCACCCGGACTGGCGTCAAGAAGAGCGCCCGGGTGGTGCTCTTCGACCCCGAGCGTGACGTCGCGGTCCTCTACGTCCCCCAGCTGAACGCGAGGCCGCTGGCCTTTACCGGCCCGGCCAGCCTGAGTGCCAACGCGATCGTGGCCGGCTACCCGCTGGACCATAACTTCACCGTGGTGCCCGCCCGGGTCGGCGACGACCAGCTGGCCCAGGCGCCGGACATCTACCAGTCCCACGAGGTGACCAGGCAGATCTACTCGATCCGGGCCGACGTCGAGCCGGGCAACTCCGGTGGCCCGCTGCTGGCCACCAGTGGCCAGGTGTACGGGGTGGTGTTCGCCGCCGCGGTGGGCGTCAAGGACACCGGGTACGCGCTGACCGCGAGCGAGGTGCGGTCCGACGTCAGCGCGGGGGCGGCCCGGACCAAGCCGGTGTCCACCCAGGGCTGCGACTAGCGGGCCGGGACCAGCAGGCCCGGATCAGCGGCCCGCCTGGCGGGACCCGGGACTAGCGGAACCCGGGATCAGCGGGGCCGGGGACTAGCGGGGCCCGGGACTGGCGGTCAGCGTGATGTGCAGGCCGGGTCCGCTCACCGCGGCCGGGCCGGCCGCCTCGATCTGGTCGGCCAGCCGGGTGCAGGCCGCCGCGATAGCGGCGGCGTCGATGCCGTGCGGTGGTGCGGCGGAGTATTCGCCGACCCGCAGCGCGGCCCGGCGCAGCAGGGCCACTGCCCCCCGGCCGTTGCCCCGCTGTACATGGGTCAGGCCCACGGCCACCTGAGCCAGCCCGCGCCACAGTTCGCGCTCGGCGGGCGGGGCCTGCTTCCATGATGCTTCCAGCACCTCGTGGGCGTGGAACGGGCGGCCCTCGTCAAGCAGGCGCTGGGCCAGGGCCAGTGACCGGGCGGGCGGCAGCGACAGGTCGTCGGGCACCCGCTCGCTGCCGGCGGCGCCGCGCTCGAGGGGCCGTCCGGCTTCGTCGCGCGGCCGGGCGTTGCGCGGCCGCCCGGCCGGATCCCGGTCCCGGCTCACCGTTCCGGTTCGGGGTCCGCCAGCCAGCCGAGGAGCTCGGTGCCGAGCCGCTGCGGCTGCTCCTCCTGCGGGAAGTGGCCAGCGCCGTCGAGCAGCCGCCAGCGGTACGGGCCGTCCACGCGGCGGCCGGAACCCCGGGCGGTGGCGGGCAGCACGCAGGTGTCCAGTGCCCCCTGCAGGTGCAGCGTGGGCGCCTGGATCGGGGCCCGCATCCGCTGGGCGTAGCGCAGCCCATCCGGCCGGAGCCTGGACCGCGCGAACCACCGGTGGTACTCCAGAGCCGAGTGGGCGACCGACGGGATGCACATCGCGGTCCGGTACCGGCGCTCGGTTTCCGGGTCCGGCCAGCCCGGCCCGGACCACGTCCGCAGCATCTGGCCCACCCGCTCCGCGTGGTCCCGCACCAGGTAGTGCTCGGGCAGCACGGGCAGCTGGAAGCCGAACGCGTAGCCGCTGCGGCGGCCCTGGCCCAGCGGGTCGGTGAGCACCGCGGACCGCATCCGCAGCGGGTGCGCCATCGAGATGACCGCGAGCCGCCGCACCACCTTGGGGTAGTAGGCGGCCATGGTCCAGGCCACCAGCCCGCCCCAGTCGTGCCCGACGACCACGGCGTTGGCCTCGCCCAGCGACCGGACCAGCCCGGCCGCGTCGGACGCCGCCGTCACCAGGTCATATCCGCGCGGCGGCTTGTCGCTCCCGCCGTAGCCGCGCAGGTCGGTGGCGACCGCCCGGTATCCCGCGCTGGCCAGCGCGGTCAGCTGCTCCCGCCACGTCCACCAGAACTGCGGGAAGCCGTGCAGCAGCAGCACCAGCGGGCCGTCACCCAGCTCGGCGATGTGGAACCGGGTCCCGTTGGCGCTGACCGCCCGGTGCGCCCACGGGCCGTCCACGTAGATGGCTGACTCACCCCGCAGGGTCATCTGATCAGCCCGCCTCGACCGCCGGCGGGGTGGTGGCCGCGTCATCCCGCTTGAGCAGCGCCAGGTCTTCCTGGACCGACTTCCTCGTCTTGCCCAGCCCGGTCATCCCGCGGACCCTGAGCACCACGATGAGCACGGCGATCGCCGCGAGCACCAGGCACACGCCCGCCACGATCAGGAACGCCGCCCACGGGTAGATGCCCAGCGCGATCAGGCCCTCAGCGAACGCGAAGCAGAGCAGCACCAGGATGAGGCAGCCGGTGAAAGCCGCGATGGCGAGCAGCGCGGCGGCCAGGCCCAGGCGGCGCGCGTCGTCGCGCAGCTCCACCTTGGCCAGGTCGATTTCGAACTTGACCAGCTGGGTGACGTCGCGGATGGCCTGGGCGACGAGGTCGCCGATTGTTGGCTCAGTGTTATTGCCCATCGGCTGCGATGCAGCGGACCTGGCCATCTCATGCACTCCCCTCGCGCGCGATCCTGCCGTTCAGTGTTTCGCAGCCGTGATTCGGCCGCGCACGGGGTTGGCCGTAAGGACCCGCCTGGGCGCAAGCGCCAGGAATTGCCCGTTATCCCGGGAACGCCTTCCCCGGCACGTGATCTTACGGGATTACCCGGCGATAGCCTGGCGCGGCTGCCCGGCTATTGCGCGGCGCAGCCAAAATGCCGGTGCCGCGCGGTTTCTGGCGAATACGCAGGGTTGCCGGGGATGCCGGAAAGTAAACGGCGCCCCGCGGCCACGGGGCGCCGTTTGCCTGGCACGGCCGACCGGGCTACCAAGCGTGCACCTCGTTATCCGGGCCGGTCACGGGCCCGCCGCAGCTAAGCTGTGTGCGGGCTGGGCCCGGGCCTGCCTCGGCCGCCTTCCGCGGCTACTGGTCGCGTGGGTACCTGGCTGCCGTACCAGGACGTCTGTCCTTGACACCTTTCTACGGCGGATCGGACGGCAGCGGAACCCCTGGGCCGCTTCGATTACTCATGTCGATCGGTCCGCCCGGTCGCATTCCTGCGGGGTGCCTGACCCGGTGGCCAGCCGGCTGCCGGGCAGTGCGCTGAACGTCAGCACCGGCCAGCCGCGCCGGACGGCCAGCCGGCGCAGCGCGCGGTCCGGGTTCACCGCGTGCGGGCGGCCGACTGCTTCCAGCATGGGCAGGTCAGTGACCGAGTCGCTGTACGCGAAGCAGTCAGCCAGCCGGTAACCGCGTTCGGCGGCCAGCTCGCGGACCCGCCGGGCTTTCGCCTCCCCGTACGCGTAGAACTCGATCTGCCCGGTGTAGCGCCCGTTCGTGATCTCCATCCGGGTGGCGATGACCAGTGCCGCACCGAGCAGCGCGCCGATCGGGCCCACCAGTTCCTGCCCCGAAGTGCTCACGATGATGACGTCCTGGCCGGCCTGCCGGTGCTGATCGAGCAGCACCCGCGCCTCGTCATAGATGCAGGGCAGGATCAGCTCGTCCAGGTGGCGGGCGACGATTTCGCTGACCCGGTCCACCGGCCAGCCCTGGCACACCTGGGTGACCTGGTTCTTGATCCGCTCCATCCGCTGATGGCTGGCCCCGCGCCGGGTGAAAAGCAGCTGCGCCGCCGCGCCGCGGAGCGCGTCCGACCGGGTGATGAGGCCATTTTGGTAAAAAGATGGCCCGTAAGCGAGCGTGCTGGACTTCGCGATGATCGTCTTATCCAGGTCAAAGAAGGCGGCAGCCTGCTGCTTTCCGCTCACGATGTGTCCGGTCACAGTAGGGGAGCCTAAGAGCCCAGGGCCGCAGCCGCCTGCAAGTACCCGTGACTGGTTGGTAACTTCAGCCAGTTACACGTAGGCTCTGCTAATAACGGAACCGGCTCTGCCCCCCCGGAGCCGGGCCGTTTGGCGACCCCCGCTCTCCCCCCCGGCGGGGGTCGCCCCCTTTCCAGTCCCCGCACGTCTGTCCGGCCTGGTCCGCGCTAGTGCGCACCGGCTGCGCGGCCGGCCCGGCCCGGCTCCGCGCCCCCGCCTGCGGCCAGCAGGCACTCCAGCAGGGTGACCGCGCCCGGTTTGGACAGCGGCTCGTTGCCGTTCCCGCACTTGGGTGACTGGATGCAGGACGGGCAGCCGGCCTGGCATTCACAGCTGCGGATCGCGTCCACGGTCGCGGCCAGCCAGTCCCGGGCGGCCACATAGCCGCGCTCGGCGAAGCCCGCCCCGCCGTCGTGCCCGTCGTACACGAACACCGTCAGCTGCCCGGTGGCCGGGTGCAGGTCGGCCGACACGCCGCCGATGTCCCACCGGTCACAGGCGGCGAACAGCGGCAGCAGCCCGATGGATGCGTGTTCCGCGGCGTGGGCCGCGCCGGGCAGATCGATGCCACGGCCAGCCAGCTGATCGCGCTGGGCGGCCGAGATCGTCCACCAGATGGCCCGGGTCCGCAGCGTCTGCGGCGGCAGGGAAAGCGGGTCGGCGCCGAGCGGCCGGCCGGTCCGCAGGCTGCGCCGGACAAAGCCGACCACCTCCCGGCGCACCCGGACGTCGCCGAAGTGCACCGCCGCTGGGCCCCAGCTCTCGCTGCGCAGCTCGCGGGCCACCTCGATCGTGGTCACCTGGCGCGCGGATGTGCTGTACCCGGGGTCGGCGGCCCGGACCAGGGCCACCCCCCCGGCCAGGTCAAGCTCGTCGACCAGGTACATCTCGCCCTGGTGCGGGTAGACCGCGCCGGTGTGCACCAGCAGGTGCGACGACGGCTCGTCCACCGTACCGACCAGGCGGCCGGTCGGCGCCTCCACGATCTTGACCGGGCGGTTGCCGGTACCGCGCAGGCCGGTGCGGCGCGGGCGGCCGCGGGTGGTCCAGTACAGGCTGCTGCCCCGGCGGCGAAGGATGCCCCGGCGCACCAGGGCGCCCGCGATCTCGCTCGCGCCAGGCGCGAACGCGGCCAGGTCCCGCTCAGTGAGCGGCAGTTCCGCGGCGGCCGCGCACAAGTGCGGGGCCAGCACGTAGGGGTTTCCCGGATCGAGCACGGTCGCCTCGACCGGGCTGTGCAGCAGCGCCGCCGGGTGATGCACCAAATACGTGTCCAGCGGGTCGTCCCGGGCGATCAGCACGACGACGGCATCCCGGCCATTGCGCCCGGCCCGGCCCGCCTGCTGCCACAACGCGGCCCGCGTTCCCGGCCAGCCCGCGATCAGCACCGCATCCAGGCCACTGATATCTACGCCCAGTTCCAATGCGGTCGTGGTAGCCAGCCCGGTGATGGCCCCGCTGCGCAGTGCCTCCTCCAGGGCCCGCCGGTCCTCCCGGAGATAACCGGACCGGTAGGCGGCCACCCGTTCGCTCTGCTCGGCCGCGCCGGACTCGCGCAGTGCCCGCCGGGCGCCCAGCGCGACGGCCTCGGCGCCGCGCCGGGAGCGGGTGAAAGCCAGCGCCGGGACGGCCTGCGCGACCAGGTCGGCGAGCAGCCCGGCCGCTTCGGTGGTCGCACTGCGCCGGACCGGCGCCCCCGCTTCGCCGCGCGCCCGGGTCAGCGGCGGCTCCCACAGCCCGAAGGTGACCGGCCCGCGCGGGGCCGCGTTCTCGGCCACCGCCTCGGCCGCGCGGCCGGTCAGCAGCAGCGCGCAGCCAGCCGGGTCGCTCACGGTGGCCGAGGCCAGCAGGAAGACCGGCCCGCTGCCGGCTGGCTCGGTGCTGGCCGGAGCGCTGGCCGGGGCAGTGCTGGCTGGGGCGGTGCTGGCCGGGGCGGTGCTGGCCGGCCTGGTGCCGTGATGCTCGGCGATCCGGTGCAGCCGCCGGAGCACCTGCGCCACGTGTGAGCCGAACACACCGCGGTAGGTGTGGCACTCGTCCACGATGATGTAGTCCAGCCGCCGGAAGAAGCCGTTCCACCTCTGGTGCCGGGGCAGCAGCGTCTGGTGCAGCATGTCAGGCGTGGTCAGCAGGTAGTTCGCGTGAGAACGGGCCCACTCGCGCTGCGCGGCGGGGGTATCCCCGTCCACCACGGCCGGGCGGACGCTGGGGATGGCGAGCTCCGTCACCGCGCGCAGCTGGTCCGCGGCCAGCGCGCGGGTCGGCGCCAGGTAGAGGGCGGTGCCCCCGGCCAGTACCGAGGTGAGCGCGGGCAGCAGGTAACCGAGCGACTTGCCTGACGCGGTGCCAGTGGCGACGATCACGTTGCGCCCGGCCCGGGCGTGCTCGGCCATGACCACCTGGTGGGCCCAGGGGGCGGGCACACCGCAGCGGCCGACGGCCGCGGTGATTTCCCCGGGCACCCAGCTGGGCCAGGTCACCCGCTGGCCCTCCCGGGCCGGGATGTACTCTACGTGGGTCAGCCGCCCGGTCTCCGTGCCGGCGCGCAGCACGAGGTCGGCCGGGGAGACCGCCGTGAGCTGGGCGGGTGCACCCCGTGCCGGGGGGCTGGCGGTGACCAGGCCGGGCCCACGGGAACCGGGTGGGGCTGGGGGGCCGTCGGGCCGGAGCGGAGTGAGCGCAGTCATTGGCTCCCAGTGTGACATCCGTACCCGAGGTGCCTCGA
>Ga0335078_10008205_pt1 | contig 15527 bp, 12 predicted proteins | sample Lox_Sample_32_FD_206711 | JGI IMG/M metagenome (GOLD analysis project Ga0335078, IMG submission 206711) | Soil microbial communities from Loxahatchee National Wildlife Refuge, Florida, United States - Lox_Sample_3.2 | ecosystem: Environmental > Terrestrial > Soil > Wetlands | place: USA... | reverse complement strand
AGGTGTCGTTCGGCGCGCGACCGCGCTAAGGGATAAAGTCCACGATCGCGGCAGCCGGAAATTCGGGAGAGAGAGCATGGCGTAGCAGAATCTGCCAACAACAATCCGCTAAAACGAAATGGAGACGTCGACCAGTAGCCGTAGCGCCGGCTTGAGCCGGTCGGTCTGCTCGGCGCAGCTCGGGCGCACAGCTCGCTGGAATCGGCTCGCGCGCGCGCGTGAGGGCAGCGATTGTGGTTAAATCGGCGCAAGCTTCACTCGATTTTCCGCTACCAATTATGGAAATGTCGCCCCGATGACGAGCACCAGCAGCATCGTCAATAGAATGTACATTGCATAGGCATTGACATGGCCGACATGCATGAGTCGCGCGATAGCGGCGAGCCGGCGGATGCCGTACACCGTCGGATCAAGAATCAACCGATCCACAATATGGACGTCCGCATGATTTCGTGTGATCGCCGTCCTGAAATGGCGGGCCACGGCTTCAACACTATCTTCGCTGGCTGAAGGCTGCAGGATCGCCTCAAAGATGACGCGCACCGGATTGGAGAAGCCGGTGGCGGTGTAGGTGATGCCGGGGGTCAGCCGCCGCAGCCCGCCGGCCCAGACCGGGGCGCGCGTGAGCGTCCGGCGACGCGTCAGGAGGCGGAACGCCACGAACACGACCGCGATGATGAGGACCAGCATGACCAGCATGTAGGAGGTCGACATGGCGAACACGACCGGGTTCTGTTCGCCGCCGCGATGGAGTACGACCAGGCCGCGGCCGGGTAAGGTTTCTCCGCCGACCTGCGCGCCAAGATTATGGAAGTCGGTAACGAACGGGGGCGGCAGCTTTTCGCGCCGTTGCGTCTCGGCGTTGAAGAACGGCGGCACCAGCGCCGCGGTTGCGCTCGCGTGGGTGAGCGGAACCACGGTGCGGTCGATGACCGGGATGATGTAGGTCGGCAGCACGCCGAGCAGGATGCAGAAGGCGGCGAGCAGCGCCAGCGGCGCACGCGTTCCGGCCTGCGCCTCGACCGCGGCGGCGGCGCCGTCCGAGCGCGGCATACCAAGGAAACCCATGGCGAATACTTTGGCGAAGCAGGTTACCGCCAGACCCGCGGTCAGCGCCAGAAACGCGCCGGACAACGCGAACGCCACCTTGATCGGCGTCGAGGCAAGGACCGCCGAGCGCAAGATGGTTTGCAGCGTCAGCCATTCGCTGACGAAGCCATTGAGCGGCGGCAGCGCCGAGATCGACAGCACGCCGATCAGGAAGAACGCGCTGGTCCATGGCATGCGGCGGGCGATGCCGCCGAGCCGGTCGAGATCGCGTGTGCCGGCTCCAGCTTCGACGGCCCCGGTACCGACGAACAGCAGCGCCTTGTAAACGGAATGATTAACGAGGTGATAGAGAGCGGCGATCAGGGCGATGCCGGCGGTCACCGCATGCCCGCCCGCCAGGAAGATCATGGCGGCGCCAATTCCTGCCGCGACAATACCCATGTTTTCGATCGTGCTGTGCGCCAAGAGCCGCTTCATCTCCGCCTGTACCGTGGCGTAGAGGATGCCGATCAGCGCCGAGAGGCTGCCGACTGCCAGCACGATCAGGCCCGGCCCGCTGCCGGTCATGGGATGGAGGTCGAGGTTGAAGCGGATGATGCCGTAGATGCCGAGATTAACGATCACCGCGGAGAGCAGCGCGGAGACATTGGTCGGCGCGACCGGATGCGCCAGCGGCAGCCAGCTATTGACTGGCAACAGGCCAGCCTTGACCGCAAAGCCGAAGAACGAGAGCAGAAATACCGCCCAGCCGACCGCCTGCGTCAGCTGCGGCGCGGCAGATCGCAGCGTGTCAAATTCCAGAGTGCCGCCGGCCGCGGCGAGCAGAACGAAGGCGACCGCCACCGCGATGGTGCCCGCTTCGCCCATCGCGAGCATGACGAAGCCGGCGTGCGAGCTCTCCGGCCGCTCGTATTCGATATTGACCAGGAGATAGCTCGCGATCGACATGATCTCCCACGCCACCAGGAACGACACGGCATCGGCGGCGATGAGGACCAACACGATCGACGCAAACAGGACGTGATATAGCGTGCCAAAATATTGTAAACTGTAATGAGTCTTGTATTTGACGAGATAGACGCCGGAAAAGATCGACACCGGAAGGTAGACGAGTCCGCTCACGAACAGGAACAGCGCCGACAGCCGGTCGGTCGTGAGCGTCATGGTCCCGAGTGTCAGCACCGGCCATAGCGTGGCCGTGAAAGAAGTGCCGCCGATGAGCAACAGCGCACTCGTCGCGAGAAGGACGAGCGCCGACAGAGTCCCAACCGCCGCCTGCACCAATGTTGTCCAGCGCCCCGGCGCGACCAGCGCCCCAATGATACCGAGGGCGCACAACAGGAAGAATGCGGTGAACAGGTCGCCGATCATGCCGGCCCTCTGACTGGTTCGGACGGCGGGGACAGGGTCCTCGCGGGCGGCTTGCGCTCGACAGCGAGCAGCAGACCATGCAGGATCGCCAACGGTGGCGGCGGACAGCCGGGAACGATAACGTCGACCGGAACGATCTCGGAGGCGCCGCCCGCGGCAGCAAAGCTCGGTCCAAATACGCCGCCGAACACCGCGCAGGCGCCGATCGCCACTACGCGCTTCGGTGTCGGCATCGCTTCATAGGCCTTCTGCAACGGCAGGCGCATCGCGTCGGACACCGGGCCGGACACCAGTAAAATGTCGGCGTTGCGCGGAGTTGGCGTGATGAAAAAGCCTAGCCGGTGCATGTTGTAATAAGGGTTGTTGAGCTGGCGCGCCTCGCTGATGCAGGCGCTGCAAGCGCCCGCATCGACGAAGCGGATATTCAGCGAGCGACCGAAGGCCGTTTCCAGCCGGCGCGCGGCGTCAGCCTCGTTAGCGCCATGGCTCGCCCATTCATAGCTTGAATCCCAAGGCACCACCGCATCGGCCACGTCGCGCCGGCAGCGCAGGCAATGAACGCATCGCGCCTGATCGATGGCGACGCCGCCGTCCTGTTGCGCGATAGCTCCGGTCGGGCAGTGCGCGACGAGACTTGCGACCTTGTCGCTGGAATCGAGCGCGGTCCCGTGCGGGAAACCCGGCGACACGCCGGCGACTTTTTCCGGCCGATCGGGATAGCCCGTTGTGCTTATTCCCGTGCGCAGACCTTTGAATACCCAGTTTGCCATTGTGCGCCCTAGCGATCACATTCGGCATTCGACAGGCCGAAGCTCGCGAGAATGATGGGAAAGTCCTGGAAAGCGAAATTCTCCGCCGCGAGGTGGAAGCCGTGCCAATTCGTGAACGACGGGGGGGCTATCCGGTAGCGCGCGATCGTGCCGTCGTCAGACAATCGCACCCAGTGGAAGGCGGCACCCTGCGGCGCCTCGACTGCGGAAAGCGCGGCGCCGGCGCGCCAAGCGGCCGGCGACGCCTGCACCGGTCCGCTCGGCAGCGCGGACAGAAACTGCCGGATGAGCGCGGCCGATTGCTCCGCCTCATGGAATAGTACCCGCAGGCGCGCGTAGCCGTCGCCCTCTTCCTCGACCGGGACGACGAACCGCGCCGATCGGTACGCCGCATAGGGAAACAGTTTGCGGATGTCGCGCGCCACGCCCACCGCGCGCGCGATGGGACCGACCAGCCCATAGGCGAGCGCCCTTTCGCGCGCCACGATCCCAACCTCCTCGAGACGATCGAGGAAGCTGCTCGAATAGCGCAACATCTGATGTAGCGCGTGCAGCTTCATGGCGGCATGACCGACGGCGTCAGCCAAATGCGCGGCCACATCAGGAAGGTCGCAGGAAAGTCCACCAGGCTTGAGCAGGCCGAATAGGTAGCGATGCTGCGCGACCTGGCCGCACAGGCGTAACAGCTCTTCCTCGATGAGCGCGGCCTGGCTGTTCGCAACCGCCAGCGCAGTCGAATGGCAAATACCGGCGATCGCGGCGGCGTGGTGACGGAGCCGTTCTAGCTCGGCAAAGACAGTGCGCAGCGCGAGCGCGCGTGGCGGAACCTCGATTCCGCAGATCGCTTCCACGGCCTGGCAGAATGCCAAACCATGCGCGAAAGCAGAAGTGCCAGAAAATCGTTCCGACAGTAGCAAGACGCGATCGGGCGTCTGCCTTTCGGCGATCTTCTCGACGCCGCGGTATTTATAGAAAAACCGGGGGATGGTGCGGATCACGTCCTCGCCTACGGTCTCAAGCAAAAAATGCGCAGATTCGGAAAAGTCGGAAAATATCGGACCGACCGGCATCGCGAAGGCGCCGGGCGCTGTCACGATGGTCGGCGGCTCCCATCTGGGGTCCGGCTCGCGATGCGCGATGCGTCGGTGCGCATCGAAGCTTTGCCGCATCGGATTGACGCCTTCCGGCCAGTCCTCATGCAGGACGAATTCGCCGAGCCGGGGATGGCCTTCGAACGTCAATCCGAACAGATCCTCGGCTTCGCGTTCAGGCCAGTCGGCCGACGGTCCGTGCGCAAGCCCACTGATTGACGGCACCGCCGTCACGCCGGCAGGAAGTGCGAGCTCGACGTAAACCCATGGTGTCTCAGCATCGTTGTAAAAAATGTACTGCAGCGACCATCTGTCCGGGTTCCCTTCGACAATCATGGTGGCAAAGGCATACCCGAGCTCTTGGCCGAGCCATTGACAAAGATCGACCAGGTCGTCGCGCTCGCAGCGGAGGCGGCAAATCCCCTTGTCACCATCAAGTGTCGTGGTCACGCGCCCGTGCCATTTACGCCGGCAGAGCTCGGGCAGGTCTAGCTTGGATGATCGCTGATCGACCATGGTCATAGCAATCTCCTACCCGCCCATCGCCGCGGCGGCGGCCCGAAGCAAGCCGAGCAGCGGCGCCGGTACGAAAACGCCGATCACCACCAACGGGATTGCCGCAAACGCCAGCGTCAATTTGCAGCTTGTCGGTATCGTCGGCGCCGCGATGGAGCGATCGGGAATGCCGAACACCATGCGGTTGATGTGGAACATGACCGCGCAGAATGCGACCACGACAAAGAGCGCCAACAGCCCGACGACAATGAAGTGGCCGCCCGTAAATCCCGCTTTCAGGATCACTAGCTCGCTTACGAAAATGGCAAAGGGCGGTGCGCCGGCGATGGCGAAGCCGCCGGCGACCAGGGCAAGCGCTGCCAAGGGTGACGACCGGATGAGCCCGCGCACGCTCGCGATGTCCTGATTGCCGACCGCCATGACGGTCATCCCCGCTGCGAAAAAGCAGAAGGACTTGGCGAGCGCGTGGCCGGTAATCTGATAGGCGGCGCCAAGATGTGCTTCCGTGCCACCGAGCCCGGCGGCGACTAGAATGATTCCCATATGCTCGACCGTTGAGAACGCGAACATGCGCTTGAAATCACGCACATAGATCAAGAGCAGGGTGGCGACGCCGACCGATATCAGTCCGAAACCGATGAACCACGGCCTGGCGTCGAGCCCGTGCGCGCCGCCAATCACCGGGAACAGCCGCAGGATGACGTAGAGCACGGTGGTCGTCTCGACGCCTGAGAGCAGTGCGCAGATTGACGCCGGCGCCTGACTATGCGCGTCGGGCAACCAGGTATGCATCGGAACCAGCCCGACCTTGGTTCCGAAGCCCACAAGGATGAGCAGGAAGGCCGGCCACAGCAGCGCGGGCGGCATGCGCGGTGCCGCTTCGACCAGGCCAAGCCAGGTGAACGGCTCAAGGCCCGCGACCCGCGAGCCCCAATAGAGAACAAGGAAACCCAGCAGTGCGAAGACCGCGCCGAGCGTCGTCAGGATGACGTATTTCCAGGCCGCTTCCAGCGCCTCGGCTGTATCCTCGTAGCCGACCAGAAAAGCGGATAGTAATGTTGTCAACTCGACCGCAATCCACATCAGCGCGACATTCGCCAGCAGCGGAACGGCGAGCATGGACAAAACGAATAGATTGTAGAGGCCGTAATAGCGCTGAACGTGGTGCACGGGATGTCCGGCGCGGCCGGCGATGTAGCCCCAGGAAAACAGCGCCGCGGTAAATCCGACCAGGGCGACGAGCACCAGCACCAACGCGCCGAGGCCATCGCAGGTCAGCCAGCCGTCCAAGGCGTCGACGCGGCCGGTATGCGCGGCCAGTGCCGCCACGTCTACCGCGAGTATCAGCACGGCTGTGGTCGAAACGAGCGTTAGGGGCGCCGCGTACCGGCGGCCGAGCGGCGAAAGCGACAGCGCGCTGGCGATCACAGGCAGGACGAGGATTGCGGCGAGTTCCATGGCGCCTCACTGCTCTCGCAACGCTGCTAAGTGTCCGACCGATGTGGTCCCCAGCCGCCGGTAAATCTGGCGCATCAACAATCCGACCACGAGCGCGATGACCGGAACGTCCACGGCGGCGGCCAGCTCCGCGATCACCGGCAGGCTCGGAACGATGGCGATGCCGGCAAAAAACACGCCGTTCTCGACTGCGAGCAATCCAAGCATCTGCGGTACAGCCTCTCGGCGAACGACGATGGTGAAGGCGCCGAGAAAAATGGCCGCGAGCCCGAGCGGCAGGTTGATGGCCGCGAATGGCATCGTGACGGCAGCCAGCAGTGGATTGGCGATGACATAGGCGAGCACGATGAGAACCGCAGACAGCAGCAGCGAGCTCGGAATATTGAGCGCGCGCTCAATCTCCCGCGTACGGTAGACTTCAGCACTGACGGTGCGCCGGAGCAGCCAGGGGATCAGCAAGGTCTTGGTGACGATGGTAATGGCGGCAACGGCGAAAAGATGGAAAGAGTCGAGCGCGATCCCCAGCAGAACCGCCGATAACGTCAGTAATAGCGACTGCAAAATGAAGAGCTGTAGCGACGCCAGCACCTGGCGCGTGGCGACGACGCCCAACGCCGCGAGCAAGAAAAGCGCCCCGGTTAGCGCGTCAAGGGCTGCAATGACGGGGAATGCCGGGCTGCTCATCACACCACCGTTAGATTTCCGATAGACGGGTAATCATCGCGACCACCGCAGTCACGAACGCGGCACCGAGGAACTCGGTAATCCGGAACAGCCGCAGCTTGGCGAGCGAGGATTCGATATAGACGAGCACCAGAACGAAGCCGAAAATCTTGAGAAGGACGAGTGGAATAGCGAGCAATACTGCAATCGGTCCGCCGCCTTCCGGTGCCAGTCCCCAGGGCGTCACCAGCACGTTGAGGAAGATACAAATCAAGACAAAGAATTTCATGGCGCCCGCCCACTTCATTAGCGCGGCGCCGCGGCCTGAATATTCGAGCGCTTTCGAATGATCGATCATCGCCAACTCGAATTCGCCTGAGGGATTGTCGATGGGAATACGTCCATCTTCAGCAAGGATCAGCATCAGGAACGCGATCATCAAAAGGACGTGGGACGGTTCAAAGAAGTTGGCGATCGGAGCGACCCAGTGGGTCTGAACAATGTAGGGAATTGTCGATCCGGCGACGAACGAGACGGTAAGAAAGACGACAATAAAGACCGGCTCGGCGAGAAAGCCCACCATGCGCGTCCGGCTCGCCCCCATAGGACCATAAGGGTTGGCGCTGTCGACCGCCGCGAGCGTCGCAAAAAAACCACCAAAGGCCAGAACGAATCCGCCGCCGAGCATGTCGCCCATGAAGGCGAAGAAGAGCGGATAGCGCGTCAATACAGGAATGAGCAGTGTGACGAAAACCGGAGCGGCAAAGGCGACGTAAGGCGCCGCGCGGAAAATCCAGGAACTCCGCTCGGAAACGATTTCGTCCTTGTGGAGGAATTTCCAGATATCGCGATAGGGCTGAAAAATGCTGGGCCCACGCTTGGACTGAATAATCTCCTTCAGCCGACTGACGACGCCCTCGACCAGCGGAGCGAATGCCACCACGACGATAACCTGCAGCACGTTATAAGCGATCCGTTCGAGCATTGTAGGCTCCCGCGAACTCCCACGGCTGACCAACAGACGCAACAAAAGAGGGTGGTCAGACGGGTCGCAGGTTCAGAGGGGGTACGAACGGTGACAACTATCGCACCGTCCGTCCAGCTAGCTCCTACGTCCCGTCCCCCGCCGCTTTTTGCGACAGCGGAGCAACCATAGGAGTCATCAGCCAACGGGGCAGTTTTGGGCGGACTCCATCGCCAAGAAGGCGATACGCGCGTGTAAAGCACGTAGTTCGAACGACTATTTGCATTCTACCTATCTCACCACCGCGATCAACATCTGCGAGTTCCATCGGAGGAATATGGCAGCGTCACTGACCTTAAAATGTGCAGGCGTTCCCGCGAATCTACTTTTTGGCCTGACGGTTATTGCCTATATGTAACAACTTGCGATCGTCGTCTGGTCGCAGTGACATGTGGCCGGCACGACCAAAAAAGCAGACGAGGTAGGGAGTTCAACTACAAGGAGGACGCTCTTGCTTATCGAGATTTTCGATCGGTGGATCGTTCGGCAGAAAATCGGGCTCCTTAAGAGCCAGCTCGCGCACGCGCAAGACGAAACTACGAAACACGTCTTGGAAGAAGAGCTTGCCGCCGAACAGAAGACGCTGCAGAAGACGTTCGAGCACGAACAATCACCGCAAAAAATAGAATAACTGTTCGTACGGCGTTTTTTCATCGGCTATTGTTGAAGCGGTCTGCATAATTGTAGATTCGCAGAGACTGGTTTGCGCTCCGCGGCGCCCGTCGGCATGTCTTCAGAACTCCGGCATCCTCATGGCGATCGGATGACGGTGCGTGAAAATCGCAGAGCCTGGTATCATAGCGCCACGGCGAAGCAATAGTGCCCATCTTTATCGGCCGTGGCGCGCCAGATTTCAACCACGTAGCAGGGACCCCAAAGAGCTCGCGCCGCCGCGGATGCACCACGGCAGCATGCAGGCAAGGGGTCTTGGGCAAGAGTGTCGTAGTTGCAGCGGCGTGGTGGTTCAGGGCGACGTCACGCGGGACATCAGCACATCCTGAAGCACCGACAGTCGGATAGAGTCAGTCGAAAGTGCTATGTTGGGCATGGTCAGAAGCCTCGGGGACCCATCCCGAGGTGGACGATCGGAAGACCGTCAGCGTTGCTGCGCCGACGGTCCCACCGTGAATTACCGTGTAACCAGCGGATCATGAGCCGTTTTTTGTTAGGCAATGCGCTGGCGCAAGCCGACCGTGATTGCCGCGCCGCTTTGGAGGCGGCAAGCGCCGCCCGCGAGGAACTCGCCCGCAAGCGCGAACTCGCCACCGGCGTAGTGCTGATTTATCGGCTTAACGCCGATTCTACGGTGACGGACAGGCAAGAACTGCCGGCCTAATCCACAGCAATGTCATGGGGGCATGTCTTGCTCCCGCACAAAACGCCCCAAGCTGATGCCCATCGACTTCAGTGATCGCCCCCTTACGACGATGGTGCGAAGATACGTTCATATAGATCGGCACCGTAGCTCTTGGGCAATGGCTTCGCCTCGCGAAGGCGAAAGCTCCTCGACCCGTCTTCGCCGCGGTCCGCTCGAAGGAATAACACTTGATCGTCATTTAAGAAAGAGCGGGCAAATTCGTACATGTGGGAGACGAAGAATACGGTGACATCGTCGTCCACCAGGGCTGACACGACTTGCCGCGCAATCTCAGATCCCTCTTGTTCATGGGTGGCGGCAAACGACTCGTTGAACAGCATTAAGGCGCAGCGGCGGATATTGTCGGCGATCGCGCTCATTCGTACCAGCTCTTCGTCGAACTTACCGCTGCGCATGCTGCGGTCTTCTTCGCGTTTGTAGTGAGTGAAGAGGCCCGTACGACGCGATGAAGCGAATGCGTCGGCGGTGACGAACAATCCACATTGCATCATCAGCTGAGCAAGACCGACACTGCGCAGAAAGGTGGACTTTCCGCCCCGGTTGGCACCGGTAATGATGATCAGCGGTTTACCATTCGCGTCGACATCGTTTCCGACAACGGCACGCCCCATCGTCAAAGCGAGGCAGACGTCACGAAGGTTGCGGCAGGCAAAGCGCCGTTGGCCCTCTTCGGCTTCCGGAAATGCGATCGACTCTCCGATCCGAGAGAGCTGCTCCTTGAGATTGAGGCAGCCGATATAGAATGCGAGTTCCGCCCGCAACGCCTTCAAGAAGTTTAGGACGTGCTCTGCGGATTGATAAACGGCATCAGAGATCAGGCGTAGACCTCTGTTCTGAAGCTCACCGAACGCTTGCGCGCCCGCCTCGTCGCGAGGATGCAGCTGTAAGGTGAAGCTCTGAGGACCATGGGTGAGAGTCCTGCGGACCCAACTTAAGTCGCGCGGCTGAGGCTTGCGAAGCATCGTTCCCACGGCCTTGCCACCGTCGCCGACATGCGTGCTCAGGAGGAGGCCGCTGCGGAAAGTTAGATTGTTCAGATCCGTTTGCGCTGTTTCCAGATAGGCGTCGTCGAGGTCCCGATCGAGCGTATTGAAGAACTGTTGAAAGCCTTGAGAGACGAAGCTGCTTGCATTTGCTGAGCAGACATTGCGGAGACGAGCAAGAACGTCGAGACAGCTTTGCAGTGTTCGTACCCCGCTTCCCACCATCGAGGACGCGTCACGCCCATAGAGGCTGAAACTCCAGTGGCGGTCTCGGTGGAAGGGTTCAGTCGCGATCGCATAGAATTGTCTAACGATCGACGGGTTCGCGAGGCAATCGTTGAGGACGCCCTGCCGATAGCGAATAGTCGCGATATCGTTCGTCCACGCGTGGGCACAGGCGGCGGACATGATGTCGTAGAGATAACGGTCGCCCGCGGCTGCTGCGCTGAGGAGGACGTCAAGCTCGAGATCCTGTGCGAATTGAATCGGCTCTTTCGGCGTAGGCGGCTGCGCATCGAAATCCCGATCGGGATGCATCAGAAACGTCTTCATGGACGCACCCTTGCGCGAAGCCGCTGGTAGGTGACGCCGTGTTTCTCGGCGAGCGAAAGCGCATAGGCGAGGCCATCGGCCGGCTTGCGTATGATCTCGAAGGTTCGGCGAGCCAGATCGTCTGGGTCGACGGTGCTTACCATGCTCACCGTCTTTTCGCTGAGCCTCGACAGCGCATCGATGAACGTTACGCACACGCCGATTGCGTCGATTGCTAGGATCTGATCGAGTATTTTCGTGCTGAGGAAGATCTGGTCTTCCAAGCTCGTGGAATTGAAGATCTCGTTGAGGACTAGGACGCTGTTGGACGTCATAGCCTGACAGGTTTGGTGTAGCCGAACGAGGTCATCCTCGAGCTTGCCACGCAGATTAGTGATGTCTTCCTCTCGCTCGAAGTGCGTGAACACGTGGTCGGGGAGGAATAGACGTGCGTGCCTCCCCGGGACAGGACAACCCAGACCGGCCAGAAAGTGCAATTGGCCGAACATTCGGGCGAAGGTGGTCTTGCCACCTTGGTTCGGTCCTGACACCACAATCAGGCGCTCGACGCTGGTGAGATGAAAATCGTTGCAGACGACGGTGCCCTTCTCCTGGACCAGCTTCGCAGCCAGCGCCAGATCAAAGCTTGCAGTAACATTCGTGTCTTTGGAAGAAGCGGAGACGTCGGGATGACAGAATGGTAAGCCGGCTCGCTTAAGCGGTTCGATGAATTCGAGATAAGCTACGAAGAACCCGATCTCACGATCGAAGGTGGTCACCACATCATCGATGAAGATGGAGTGTCGCGCGACGTAATCTTCCAACTGCCGGAACTGTTCGGGGAACAGGCGGCCCACGAACTCGAGAATGCCCTCTTCGATATGATTAAGCGAGAAGTCGTCCTTCGGTCTGGGCGGAACGGGAGGCTCGACATCCGTCTCTCTGAACTTCGCGAACCGATCGAGGATTGTCACCGTATAGTCGGGCTCAGAAGCGTACTTGCGCACCGTCACCTTGTCTCCGCGAAACAGCATGCCGTAACTGATCTTCGACAAAGTGTCGCGGAGGTCTCGCGTTTCCGCTGCAAGGCGCGTGAAGGACTGCGAGCTGGTATAGCCGGCGAGGTAAGCCCGGAGGTTCTTTAACCCCGTAGATCGAAGAATGATTGATTGAAGGCTGCGAAGAAGCGACGCGACCGCGCCACAATAAAGGCCGATGGCCCGCAGGATCACCGTGTGCCGATGGCATTTGTGAGAAATCTTCTCCGCATAAGCAAGGTTGGCTCGGACCATCCGCATAGCCTCGCAAAACGGCGGAAAAATCTGGAACACCTCGGCCCGTTCAAGGTCGGCGAAGACCGCTTGCCGATATTGGACGACTTTTTCATTCCTGCAAGTTGAGTAAAAGATCGGCCGCAAAACCTCCTCATCACGCTTCACCACGACCGCAGCTATCACCTGATCCAAGTTCAAATCAACGAAGCACCTTGGTTGGTCGGTGTGCTCTGCACGCGCCTTTTCCAATCCCGGGGGAAAAAGAATGGTGCGAAAGACGGCGGACTCGGCGGCCTTGCCGTCTTCGCGGAAATTCGCTTTGTCCGGGCTTGGCATCTTGCGGGCGATGTCCTGACGTTGGTCCATCATGTACACATCTATCGGCATTGACGATCAAGACAGCATGGCGGTCCTGGCCGTATCAACGTTCCCCCATTGCAAAGTGTGCAGTCGTAAATTCCTCCCATCTTGACGCGCCTCGACGCGGTTCTGGGTCAGCGTACCGGTCTTGTCCACACATAGGACATCCATCGTCGCCGCTTCCTGAACCGCCGATGATCCAGTGACGAGAACGCCCCTTTCGCTAGCGTCCGGGCTTCGACTGCGTTGGCCGCCGTGAATGCCGCCGGCATTGTCACCGGCACGGTCACCGTGACCAGCACCAGGAAGACTGGAATGAGTGGCAGCAGGTCAGCGCCGCTCCAAAGGACGGCTGCAACTTGCCAATTCCTACTCTGCGGCCCTGACTTCCTGAGCGCGGATTTCTTGTTCAAGCAGGTAGTCGCGCGTCAGGGGAACCGCATCGATGCGACGAGCGAGTTGGGCCTGAAACACCATTAACCCGCCGTAGCGAAAACTCATTTCGCTGACCGCGAGATAGAACTCCCACATGCGACAGAATCGCTCATCATAGAGCTCGCTCAACTGTCGGCGATTCGCCAGGAAGCGTTCTCGCCATTGGCGCAGTGTTTGCGCATAGTGAAGCCGAAGGATTTCGAAATCCGTCATCCAGAGACCTGTCTGCTCGATGGCGGGCATTACTTCGGAGAGTGCGGGGATATAGCCGCCTGGAAAGATGTATTTCCTGATCCAGGCGCTGGTCACGTCTGGACCGTCCTTCCGCCCGATGGAATGGATGACGGCAATGCCGTCGTCGGTTAGCAATCGCGAGATGGCATCGAAGAATTGGGAATAGTGCGGTGTTCCAACATGCTCGAACATGCCCACTGAGACGATGCGATCGAACTTCCCTTTGATCTCGCGATAGTCGCGCAATTCGAACGTGACGCGCTGTTCGAGGCCTGCTTCGCGGGCGCGCTGCTGGGCGATGGTGAATTGTGCATCGGAGAGCGTGACTCCAACGACTTCCACTCTTTCAGTCCGGGCAAGCGAAAGTGCAAGACCGCCCCACCCACAACCGATATCGAGAACGCGTTGCCCAGGCTGCAGGAGGAGTTTGGCAGCGAGGTGTTGTTTTTTGGCGTCCTGAGCCTCCTCGATCGACAGTCGAGGATCTCGGAAATAAGCGCAGGAGTACTGGAGATCGGTGTCGAGGAAATGCTGATACAGGCGATGGGACAGATCATAGTGATGCGCAACATTGCGCCGAGCGCTACGAATGGAATTGTGTTGCAGCAGCCGGCGCAGTACCGCTTTTGTAGCTCCGGTGAGCCAATCTTGCCTTACTTGCCACTTACGTCCGAGATTTCGGCCACAGATGTCGAGCAAATTCCATAACGTCCCTTGTTCAATCACCAATTTCTCGTTCATGTAGGATTCGCCGAGGTAAAGGTCGGGATTGATTGCGAGTTTTAACGGCGTCAACGCGCCCTTTAGCCTGACCACCACATCAAGCTGAGGTTCTGCAGGCGGCACCTCGCCAAACCGCAACCGCGCGCCGTCAGGTCTAATGACCGTCAGTCTCCCGATTCTGATCAGTTGATCGAGCGTCTTCTGCAACATGATCTGTTCTCGCCTCCTAGCGGCGGGTTTGATCATGTCTATGCCTTGAAGGCACAGATGTCCCACCGCGGCTACCGCGCAGTAGGAGTCATCAGCCGGTCAGCGATTGAAGGGAGACCCCATTCCCGAGCTAAGTTTCCTCGTCGAGGCGGATCGCGTCAACAGCTTTTTCTGGACATGCAGTCGGTGTGCGCCGGCGGAGGTGTGCCAAGGAGCCTAAGGCCGGATAGAGCAGATTGACGATTTTTCGGGGTTCTTCTAACCTAAGGCTGGGGAATGGAGTCTCCCATTTAACCGCATGATAGCTGATGACTCCTGCGACACCGCAAGGTGGGGCAGAGCGTGCTCGAACTGCGCGACCGAGAGCTTGGGCAGGGGCATAGTCCTATGCTCGAGGCACTGGAGGGCGACATGCGGGACAAACAAAATCAGTGCAAAGAACCGACCTTGGAGGAGTTGTTTGCCGATCCGATCATCTGGACGGTGATGAAATCGGACAAGGTCGAAGAGCCTGAATTGCGGGGCTTATTGAAGCGAGTGGCGGCGGAGTTAGCGGCCGGGGATACCCGCAGCCCTGAGAGCGAGAGCTCAACCAAGGGTGACGGCGCTTATCGAAAGGGTGTCGGCGTTATGCTCCTCAACCGGCGCAACGAAGTGTTTGTCGGTCAACGAGCTGACGCCCAGCATGAAGCCTGGCAAATGCCGCAGGGCGGGATCGACGGCGAAGAAGAGCCGCAGCTTCTGTGGCGTTCAGATGCCGACCGCATATAGTGTCCCGGTTAGGAGGCCACAAACGGTGTAGGTGCACATCACTCGATCTCCTATTCGGCGGCACTGCAGCGTGTCGCCCAACAATTCAAGGCCAGTACTATATAGCAGCCTTTACCTTTTGATCGTCGCAATGCCTTGTCTCGGGTTTTCCGTACGTGCGCTGCTCATTGAATCCAACACATGATCATTACTCATCGGTTTTTCACCTGGGTGCACCTGATCACAACGAGGTGAGCCAGCCCGCCTCGGCGCAAAATTAACGTGCCGTCGACCGGCGACTGATAGCAGCCCTCGTTGCGCCACAGTCGTTTCCTCTTGGCTGGCCAAGTACCGTCGCACAGCGTCGTGCTTGAGCGCATATCGTCGCATATCTTCTGAAGAGCGCTGCAGCACGGCGGCTTGATGGTCGATGAGATGCTGTACGATGTACATATTGCGAACCGCAGGAATAAGCATGACAAAGTGCGGGATGCAGGTCGCCGGCGGAGACCTTGATGCGTCGCCCTGTCTTTCCTCCAGTCGCGTCGCAGCCGCGGTGATAGCCTCGTGCTCTGCCTTGTCGCGAATACCGCAGAGAACACAGTCGTCTTGAGTCGGCAGGAGATGTTGCAGCTTTGTGAGAAGAACATCACGCGCACCGTCCGCTGAGGAGCCAGCGGCGCGGAGTTCTGCCGCTAACCGATCA
>Ga0335078_10008204_pt1 | contig 15527 bp, 11 predicted proteins | sample Lox_Sample_32_FD_206711 | JGI IMG/M metagenome (GOLD analysis project Ga0335078, IMG submission 206711) | Soil microbial communities from Loxahatchee National Wildlife Refuge, Florida, United States - Lox_Sample_3.2 | ecosystem: Environmental > Terrestrial > Soil > Wetlands | place: USA... | reverse complement strand
CCACCGCCCGCAGCTCCTTCGCCGGGATCCGGCCGGCTGCGAAGTCCTCGCGCGCCTGGAGCAGCCGCCTGGGCCGCAGCAGGCTGCCGACGTGATCGGCGCGGAACGGAGGGCTGGTACGACGCGACATGTCTGACCTCTCTTCCACTGGGGCCGGGCCCGGGGCACGCACCCCGCCCGTTCGGCAGAAATCTCTTTAATTTGTACCGAACGAGGACGGTTTCACCTACCGGAAACGGCGATAGCGCACCGGCCCGGGACGGCTGGCCGGTTCCTGCCCGGCTGGCTCGTCACCCGCGGCGACGCCGAGGAGGGAGCGGGTCAGCGCGTGGCGCTCGGAGTTCATCTCGGCCAGCACCTCGGCGAAGTGGGCGTCGCGCAGCACCGGCGGGCGCTCGCCGGCCCGCAGCGACACCAGGACGGTCCGCCTGATCATCTCCTTGACGAACGACGCGGTGACGCCTTCGGTGCCCGTCACCACCGGGTCCAGGTCGGCGTCCGCCGCCAGGCCGCGCATGTAGACGCGGAGCAGGCGCTCGCGGCAGCCGGCGTCGGGCCGCGGGATCTCGATCGCCAGGTCGACCCGGCCCGGGCGGTCGGCCAGGGCGGTCTCGAGGATGTCGGCCCGGTTGGTGGTCAGCACGAAGGTGACGTCGGCGTCGGCGCCCACCCCGTCCATGGCGTCGAGCAGGGAGAACAGCAGCGGGTTCCCGTCCGGGGTGTAGTCACGGTCGGTGGCGACGAGATCGACGTCTTCCAGGACCACCATCGACGGCTGCAGGCGGCGGGCCAGGGCGGCGGCCTGGTCGATGAACCGGATGGAGCGCCCGGTGAGCAAGATGACCGTGCTGCTGGCCAGCCGCCCGGTCAGGTACCGGACGGTGTGCGTCTTGCCCGTCCCCGGCGGGCCGTGCAGCAGCAGGCCGCGCTTGAGGTGCTGGCCGGCGCGGAGCAGTTCGGCCGACCAGTCGGCGACGCCGATGATGTGCTGCTCGATGCTCTCCAGCACGCCGTCGGGCAGGACCACGTCCCGGGCCGTGACCGCCGGCCGGGGCAGGAACGAGACGAGCTCGTTGCCGTGGTGCTCGCTCTCGGTGAAGCTGAGCACCTGGCCGCGGAACACGTCGTGCACGCGCATCAGCCGTTCGATCTCATCGCGCGTCGCGGTGGCCGTCTCCCGGTCGGCGGCCAGGACATCGAGGCTGCAGAAGGGCGGCCCGAACTGGCTTTCGTCACGGATGCCGATCACGACCGGGGTGCCGTCCGGCGCCGTGGCCGCCACCAGGCCCAGGGTGACGACCTCGGTGTTCTCTTCCGGTCCGATCGCGGCGGTGCCGAAACTGGCCGCCCCGGGCTGGCCCCCGGCCTGGCCGCCGCCAGCGCCGGCGGGGAACCGGATCCCCCGCGGGCCAGCGATCATCATCGCGCCGAAGTTCGGCGTGCTGATCAGCGACAGCATGTTGTCGTGCGGGCGCTGCCCGGCTCCTGGCGCGCCGAACCATTCCGCGTCGGCCTGCTGCGCCGCGAGGTACGCGTCGACTCCCCGCTGGACGTTCACGTGCTCCCACTTCGGGAACCTCTGGACCACCGGCACCACGTCGGTCAGCTCGCAGCCGAGGTGCGCGGTGACCCGGCGCGCGAGTTCGGTGGGCCCGGCGTCCTCGGCCAGCATCTTGAACCCGATCTCGAACAGCAGGCGGAGGCTGCGCGCCAGTCCCCGGAGGTCCTCGGTGTCGGGCGGCGGCGGAACACTAGGGGTACTCACCCGGTCCACAATGCCCGAGTACGGAAGGAGCGCCAAGGGGTTTATCACCCCATGCGACGACGGTTAGCCTTGCGAAAGGACCCTGTCACCAAAGTGATGTCTGGATTACTTGCGTCACGCAACTATCAGTGGCAATGTTCGGGGCAGCCGCTGGCGGCGCGGTGCAGGGCGGCCCGAGCAGGTCCGCCACTAAAAAAGCCTCTTTACCTGGCAGGTCAGAGGCCGTCGAAATCCCCGTCTTTAACCCCGGCGACGAATACCTCCCACTCGTGTCGGCTGAGTGTGATGTATGCGCCGTCCGGATCCACTGAACGACGAACCATGACGGACTCGCCTTGAGACCTAACCTGAACGCACGCACCGCCATCACATCGCTTAGCGATGCGCCACGCAGGTCCGTCTGCTGATTTGTCACCCATTACTTCCCCATGCAGATGCCAGGCGATATGACCTTAATCTCGAGGCAAACACGGGCCTTCCGTCCCTGTCAATCCGGCGCACAGAGGTTGTTGCATATGCGCAACACGTTGCTAATGTGAGCTAAGTAGATGTAAGGGCCGACGCGACCGACGACCCTTACATTTCGATTCACAAGCTGGATTTCAGGCGATCTCGTCGAAGTCGCCCAGCTTGGCTCCGGCGAGAAACTGACGCCATTCATCTACAGTAAATTCGCTGTACGGACCGGCTTGATTGTTCGTGTTACCGATCAGGACAGCTTCACCTTTACGCGCAACCTTAATGCATGCGCCGGCATCACAGGTGCGCGAAACGCGCCATTCGAGATCATCGGCATCCGATGCATGTCTCGACATGAGAAATCCTTTCTCATACCTATCTCAGGGAAAGCCACGGGGAGCGCAAACCGCTATCTCGCGTAGGTCTCCCGTATTCTTGAGATGAGTTCTATCGAATCACCCTGATTCAATGCGCGCACACGCAGGTAGTCGATTGTCTCGCGGTAGCGGGCTATATCGTCCTTGCGCTGAAGGTACTGGTTGCCGGACAAGCCTTCTACGAAAACTACTGGCCACAGATCTGAATCCTCACGGAACTCCAACAATGCAAAATATCCATCCATAGCAGCATATGCGCCAGCAGCGAAAGGGATAACCCGGACGATTACCCTATCGTTGCGCGCCGCTTCCAGGACCTTGTCAAGCTGCGCAGTCATTAGTGCCGGCCCGCCAACGCCGCGATGCAAGATCGCCTCATCCAGCAGAACATGAAAGCGCGGCGGATCATTTTTTTCTAGCAGTTGCTGGCGGCGCAGCCTGGCCTCAGTGCGTTGATGAACTATGTGCGGGTCCATTTTTGGCGCAACCGTCCGAATGATGCCCCGAGCATATTCTTCCGTCTGCAGCAGGCCCGGGATATAGCTCATCGAATAGCAGGTTATATCCTCCGCTTCCTGTTCGAGTCCGATAAGCAGTTCCAGATCGAGATCGTCGTATTGCGTCCACCAGGCTGGCTCTCGGGCCTCTCGGGCGAGGCTCATTAGCTCATCCGAAGTTGACTTGTCAAGCTCGTAGAGTGCGCACAAGTCGCGGACATCGCGTAGGCTCGGGCGCCGTGCCCCAGTCTCCAATCGACTGATCTTGGTAGCCGAGCAGAGAAGCCTATCCGCGACCTCCTCCACCGTCATGCCATGTTCGTTGCGAAGCCCCCGCAGTCGCGTGCCGAGCTCACGCTGGCGTGCTGTAGGGCTGCTCGTTCCGGGCACGACTGTCTACTCCTGGTTGAGAGTTCGGAAGCACCAGCGAACCTAGGTGTTGCCCCAGGGTGGCGGTGGGTTTGCCAGAGTCAGTGGTTCTGGCCACTGGCATGTGCCAACCCTAGGGGCCCACTGCCGGCTCTGCAACACGCTCCTTCGCCGCCAAGTCCAGTCGGAAACCTGAAACAGGTCGAAGTGGGACGCTGAGCGCCCACCAAGTCTTTGAGCTGGGAAAAGAACAAGGATCTGGGCGATCGCACGTTTCCGTCTCCCGTCGGCATCCTCCCCGGCCCGGGGTGCCTGGGCGGGTGAGCCGGGCCTGGCCAGGGCCAGGGCTGCTGCCAGCTCGCGGCGGGTCGGGAGTGTGAGATATGGCACGATGAGCCATCGCGGCGGGGCTGCCGCGTGCCTCGCGGCGTTTTGCCCGTTCTGGGGGAATCCACCGGGCCTGGCCCTGTACGCCACGGGGTCGATGTGGCATTGGCCCCGAAAGATGGGGCTGATGCCACATCGACCCCATTCGGCCTGGGCGGCAGCGGCGCTGGAATACCCCCAAACCGCGGTCACCGCGACGTCACCCGGGACAAGGCCAAGCGGGGGCCGGATGCAGCCGGCCCCCGCTTGCCGGAGCTGGTTACAGCTGAGTGGTCACGGCCTTGACTTCGGTGTAGGCCTCGAGGACCTCGTGGCCCATCTCGCGGCCCCAGCCGGACTGCTTGTAGCCGCCGAACGGCAGGGAGGCGTCGAAGACGTTGTAGCAGTTGATCCAGACGGTCCCGGCGCGCAGCTTCTTGGCCAGGGCGTGGGCCTTGGAGATGTCCTTGGTCCAGATCCCGGCGCCGAGGCCGTAGCTGGTGTTGTTCGCCTCGGCGGCGATCTCGTCCAGGCTGCGGAACGGCTCGGCCACCACGACCGGGCCGAAGATCTCCTCGCGGACGATCTTCATCTCCGGGCGGGTGTTGGTGATCACGGTGGGCTCGACGAAGTAGCCGGCGTCGCCGAAGCGGCCGCGGCTCGTGACCTGGCGGGCTACGGGATACCGGCCGGCCCGTGCGGCGGGGCCTCGCTGGCCGGGGCCCGGGCCTCGCTGGCCGGCGAGGGCGCGCAGGCACGGCGGGCGGCGCTGGCCGTCGGCCCGGCCGTGACCATCGTGCTGCTGTGCACCGAAGGGTCCGCGGCCAGCCCGGTGCCTCCGGGCTGACGGGGAGGCCGGCGCTAGCGCTGGCGCCGCCGCCACCTGCCTGGCCGACGAGCTGCCGCGGCGGTAAGCGGGCGATGGCGCGGCGGCGCAGGTCGCGCCGGATGTCCCGGCCGAGCCTCTTGGTCTCCCGGCTGTTGAACACGGCGGCCGCGGCGGCACCGGTGAGCAGCGGGCCCAGGGAGACCGCGCTGCGGCCGGCCTTGGCGGTGAGCCGCCGGCGCAGCACCCGGGTCAGCGGGGACCCGGCGGCGATAATGAGCCCGCCCTCGACCATGAACACGCCCCGGCGGTGCGCCCACGATGCCAGGTAGGCGCTCATCCGCTCGGCGAATTTCCCCGGGGCCGGGGAACCGTAGGCCTCGTGGAGCTCGGCCACGAGCTTGAGCTCGATTCCCACCACCACCAGGGTCTCGGCCACTATCTCAGCCGGGAAGGCGGGCATTACCGGCAGCGCGGCGGCCATGCCCGCGGCCCCGCCGGCCGCCGCGGCGGCGCGGGCCGCGCCGTCGATGAGCGCGTCGGCGATCTCCTCGGCGGACAGGCCGGGGAACTGGGCCCGCAGGGCCGCCTGGTCGCGGACCCGCACTCGCGGCGCCATCACGACCACCTGGCCGACCAGCCAGTCGGTGCCCGATCCCGCACGCCGCCGCACCGCCCGCGTCCCGCGGCCAGCCGCCCGGGCACCCGCGGTCGCGGCCCTGGTGAAGGCGCTCATCAGCCTGCGCCGCTCCTGCGGCTGCTCGGCCTCGGTGATCTCGGTCGCTACCTCGGCGGCGCGCAGCGCGATCTCAGCCGGTTCGGTTTCCGGTTCGGCCATGGCCTTACCCTTACCCCTCATCGCCCGTCGCCCACCTGCCCCCGCGGCGGGTCACGGATCAGTTCGGACTGTACGGCGTGTGCCTCAGGTCGGGGGCCGGCCGGGAGGTGGTGGCACGCAGCATGGCGGTCTCCCGCGACAGCAGCGCGCGCTGCAGGGCCAGCCGGCGCAGGGTGCCGGACTCGGCCAGCAGCGCCTGCCGCTCTGGCAGGTCGATGATCATGGCGGCGGCGACGATGAACGAGAGCAGCGCCGGCTCATCGGGCAGGTCCTCGAGCCTGACCGCGGCGCCGCCCCATTCGGTCAGCGCGTCCAGGTACTCGCGGAACGCGGCCCCGATCGCGCGCACGGCCGGCCCGGCCGCGGCCGGGTCGATCGTCTCGTCGGCGAGCATCTCCACCTCGCCCTGCAGGTACGGCCGCGTCTCGTCGAGCCCGCACAGCCGGAACCGCTGCGCGCCGACGGTGACGATGTCGTACCGGCCGTCGTCATGCCGCTCGACCCGGCGCAAGGTGGCCGTGCAGCCGATCTCGTACAGCGAGCGCAACCCGTTGACACCGTCGATGCCGGTCTCGCGGCCCTTGCGGATCGCGATCACGCCGAACTGGCGCGGTTCGGGCCCTTCGAGCAGGTCCCGGACGAGCTGCCGGTACCGCTCTTCGAAGATGTGCAGCGGCAAGAGCATGCCGGGGTAGAGCACCGCGCCGAGCGGGAACAACGGCAGCATCTCGCCCATAAGACGACATTACGCGACCGCCGCCACTGCGCCGGCCTCAGATGATCAGGACGATCTTCCCGCGGATGTGGCCGCTCGCCAGCCGCCGGTAGGCGTCCTGGACCTGGCTGAGCGGGAACGTCGCGGCGATCGGCACCTCCAGCTGGCCGTCCGCGATCAGCCCGGCCAGCTCGGCCAGCGTGCTCGCGCTGGCCCCGGCCGCGTTGCCCTCGGCCTTGACGCCGTACTCGGCGACCGCGTCGAACCGGACGATGGTGTCGATCCGGGAGGGCTCGACGCCGAGCTCCAGCGCCAGCTGCACGTAGCCGGCGCCGAACGTGTCGATGAACGCGTCGACCTTGCCGGTGGCCTGCCGGATCCGGCCGGCCACCCCGTCGCCGTAGGCCACCGGGATCACCCCGTGCCCGGCCAGCCATTCGTGATTCGCCTGGCTGGCCAGCCCGATCACGGTGGCACCCGCCCGCCTGGCCAGCTGGACCGCGAGCGAGCCGACCCCGCCGGCCGCCCCGGAGACCACCACGGTGTCGCCCTCGGTCAGCGCGACGGCGCGGACCGCGGCGTACGCCGTGGCCCCGGCCACGAACAGTGCCCCGGCGACCTCCCACGGCACCCCGGCGGGCCTGGGCGTCAGGTTCTGCTCCCCGGCCACGGCGTACTCGGCCTGGCTGGCCCGGTTGTCGGTGTAGCCGATGACCTCGTCCCCGGCGGCGAAACCGGTCACCCCGGGTCCGGTCCCGGCCACCACCCCGGCCAGGTCACTGCCCTGCCCGGACGGGAACGTGGCCGGCCACCTGGCGTGCAGCAGGCCCGCGCGGATCTTGGCCTCGCCCGGGTTGATCCCCGCCGCCTTGACCTGGACCAGCACCTGGCCCGGTCCCGGCGCCGGCTTCGGCACGTCGACGACCTTCAGGACGTCGACCTCGCCGTACTCGTCGAACCGCACTGCCTTCACTGGCGCGCCTCCGTTTCTCCCAAGTCCCCACAACTCAGGGCCGCCGCCGGGTATGCCCGCCGCGTGGGCGGCTGATCATCCGCGCAGCCGGGCGATGATCTCGGCCGCGGGCAGGTCGGCCGCAAGGCGGTAACCCTGCCCGGCCCACAGCGACATCCGGCCCGTGTCCCCCCGAGCCGCGGCGGCGGCGCGCAGCGGGCGGGTGGCGTTGTTGATCTCCGGGTAGGCGGGCGGGGCGTCCGGGTGGTCCACGATGAACTCATTGACCAGGCCGCGGGCCGGGCGTCCGCTGAAGGCCCTGGTCACGGTGGTGACGGTGTAGCGCGGGTCAGCCAGCGCCGCCTTGTGCAGCGGGTGCGCGCCGCTCTCCGGGCTGCGCAGGAAGGCGGTCCCGCACTGCGCGGCCACCGCACCCGCGGCCAGCACGGCCCGCACCTGGCGCGGGCCCATGATGCCACCCGCCGCGATCTGCGGCAGGCCGGTGACCGCGGCGACCGCGCCGATCAGCGACAGCAGGCCGTGATCGCGCCCGGGCGCGTCGTCGTTCACGAACGTCCCCCGGTGCGCGCCGGCCTCGTACCCCTGCGCGCAGAGCGCGTCCGCGCCCGCCGCGGCCGCCATCTCGGCTTCGCCGGGGCTGGTCACCGTGACGACCACCGCGCTGCCCGCGTCCTGCAGGGCCCTGATCACCCCGGCCGCCGGGCAGCCGAAGGTGAAGCTGGTGACCGCGGGCGGGTCCGCCAGCAGGGCCGCGATCTTGCCGTCGAAGCCGTCGTCGTCCCAGCTGGCCTCGCCGAGGCCGGGGCCGAGCGAGTCCAGGTACCTGGCCAGCGCCCCGGCGTCTGGATACGGGGCGCCGGGGACGAAGACGTTGACGCCGAACGGCTCGGCCGTCGCGGCTCGTACGGCGGTGATCTCGGCGGCCATCGCCGCGGGCGTCTTGTAACCCGCGGCCAGGAAGCCCACCGCGCCGGCGCGGGCGGCCGCGATGACCAGATCGGGGGTGGTAGGACCGCCCGCCATCGGCGCCACCACGATCTGGCGGCGCAGCAGGTCGAGGAGCCGGTCCCGCGTCGGTGAAGGCTGTGACATCGGATCTAGAGCCTATCGCCAGCGCTCCTTCGAATGTCAGTGCCACCGGCTAGGGTTTCGAGCGTGGCCGAACGGTGGGATCGCGAGCGAGTACTTGCCCTGGCGCCCGACGCCCCGTCGCAACGGGCCGCCCGGTCGCTGGTGTCCGGGCGGCCGTGGCCGGTGACCGGGGCCGCCGAGCCCGGCGCGCTGTGGGGCGAGTGCGCCGGCAGCGCCGCGGCGCCGTACCGCACCGTGGTCGACCTGTCCGGTCCCGCGTACCGGTGCTCCTGCCCGGGCCGGAAGTTCCCGTGCAAGCACGCGCTGGCCCTGCTGCTGCTCTGGGCCGACGGCTCGGTGAAAGACGCCCCCGGCGGCCCGCCCGGCTGGGCCGCCACCTGGCTCGCGGCGCGCGCGGCTAAGGCCGGCGGCGCGCAGCCCAGGGAACCGGCCGAACCCAAGGACCCCAGGACGGCGGCCAGGCGGGCGGAGCAGCGCGAGGCCCGGGTGGCGTCCGGCCTGGCCGAGCTCGACCGGTGGCTCTGCGACCAGGTGCGCCAGGGCCTGGCCGCCAGCCAGCAGGCCGGCTACCGCCACTGGGACGACATCGCCGCCCGTATGGTCGACGCCCAGGCCCCCGGCCTGGCCGAACGTCTCCGTGCCCTGGCCTCGGTGCCGCACTCCGGCCCCGGCTGGGACGGCCGGCTGCTCGAGGAGTACGCGCTGCTCCATGTGCTCGCCGTCGCCTACCGCCGGCAGGCCGGCCTGCCGGCGCCGCTGCGGGAGACCGTCCGGTCCCGGATCGGGTTCAGCCAGCGCCAGGCCGACGTGCTGACCGGCGGGCAGCCGGTCAGGGACCACTGGCAGGTGCTGGCCCGCCGGGACGCCGAGCAGGACCGGATCCGGTCTCGCCGGACGTGGCTGCGGGGCCGTGAAACCGGCCGGGCCGCGCTCGTGCTCAGCTTCGCCGCGGCCGGCCAGGCGCTCGACGAGTCGCTGACCGTCGGCACCGACGCCGACGCGGACCTGGTCTTCTACCCCGGCGCCGTCCCGCTCCGCGCCCTCGTGCGGGCCAGGCACGCCACCGCCGGCGGAACCACGCCGGAAGGCGGCACGATCGCCGGGCTGCTCGAGGAGCACGCGGCGGCCCTGGCCGGGGATCCCTGGCTGGACAGCTGGCCCGCCGTCCTGGAGGTCACCCCGGACCGCGCCCCGGTCCCGGCCGTGTCCGACGCGGCCGGCGACGCCGTGCCGCTGCACCCGGGCGCGGGCGACTGCTGGCCGCTGCTCGCGCTCTCCGGCGGACGCCCGGTAACGGTGGCCGGCGAGTGGACCCCGCGCGGCCTGTGGCCGCTGACCGCCTGGGACGAGGGCGGGAGGACAGTACCGCTGTGAGCACATGGCAGGACCTGGTCACCGCGAGCCTTGTCGGTACCGAACGGGCCGCGGTTCCGCTGGCCGCCATCCCCGGCTTGCCGACCCCGCCCGGCGCCCCGCCGGACGATCCCGCGGCGCTGCTGCTCGACCGGGCCGCGCTGCTGACGGCCGCGCGCCGGGGCGGGCAGCTGCCCCGGCGCGCCGAGCCGCCGCCGGCCGCCGAACCGGACCCGGTGCCGGCGGTGAGCCCGGCGGCTGGCCGCCGGCTGGCCCGGATACTCGGCGGGGAGCATCCTGACCTGCTGGCCGAGTGGCTGGCGGCGGCCGTGACCCGCGGCCGCAGGGCTCCGGCCCACCTGCTGCCGGCGCTGCTCGACCGGGTCCGGCGGGTTACGCCGGCCGACCCGGAACTGCGCCGCCTGGCGGCCGGGGCGGGCGGGGCGCGAGCACGCTGGCTGGCCGCGCTCAACCCGGACTGGAAGTTCCTGCTGGCCGAGACCTTCACCGGAGACGACGCGTGGCGGCTCGGCACCGCCGACCAGCGGCGGGGCTACCTCACCGCGCTGCGCGCCCGCGACCCGGCCGCGGCCAGGGAACTGATCGCGGGCAGCTGGGCCGCGGCCGGCCCGGACGAGCGTGTCATGTTCGTCAACGTGCTGGCGGACGGGCTCAGCCTGGCCGACGAGCCGCTTCTCGAAACCGCGCTCAACCACGGCAACGCCTGGGCCCGCAAGATGGCGGCCGACGTGCTCGCCACGCTGCCCGGTTCGGCTCTCGGACAGCGGATGGCCGAACGAGCCCGGTCCTGCCTGCAGCTGGACCGGGGCGTCCGCGGCACCCGGCTGCTCGTCAGCCCGCCCGCAGAATGCGACGCCGCCATGCGGCGGGACGGGATCACGCCCGGCCTCGGCGGCGGCCCGCCGATGGCTGAGCGGGCCTGGCTCCTGCTCGAGGTGGTGGCCAGGGCTCCGCTGCGGACCTGGACGGACGGGTTCGGGATGACGCCGGCCGAGATCGTCCGCGTGCGCTCGGGTGACTGGGCGCCGGTGCTCGTCGCGGGCTGGTCGCGGGCGGCGATCGCGCAGAGCAGGCAGGACCAGGGCGCCTGGGCGTGGATAGCCCCCCTGATCAGCCGGTCGATCGCGGACCGGCGGCCGGGCATGACCGCGGACGCCGGGACGCTGGGCCAGCTGGCCCGGCGGGCTGACCCGGCGCTGGGCACGCCCGGAGCCTTTCCGGATCCGCCGCCGGACGCCCCGCCCGTCCTCCGTGAGGCTGTCGGGGTACTGCGATTCCGTTACCACATGATGAAGGAGCTTGCCGTTGACATCCTCCCCGCCCAAAAAGACGGGGTTTCCGCTCGAAAGGAACCTCGATGACCACCGTGACGGCTGAACATCCCGGGGCAGTGCTGCGGCCGCACGCGGAGCAGGAGCACAGGTGCGAACTGGCCGCGCTGGCCGCCGCCGACGACCGGCCGCGGCCCCCCGGCTGGCGGCTGTCCCCGTGGGCGGTGACCACGTACCTGCTGGGCGGCACCGCCGCTGACGGCACCCTGATCACGCCCAAGTACGTGGGTTCCCGCCGCCTCGTCGAGGTGGCGGTGGCCACGCTGGCCACCGACCGGGCGCTGCTGCTGCTCGGCGTGCCGGGAACGGCGAAGACGTGGCTGTCCGAGCACCTGGCCGCCGCCGTCTCCGGCGACTCCACGCTGATGGTGCAGGGCACCGCCGGGACCGCCGAGGAGGCGGTCAGGTACGGCTGGAACTACGCGCGGCTGATCGCCGAGGGTCCGTCCCGGGACGCGCTGGTGCCGAGCCCGGTGATGCGGGCGATGGCGGGCGGCCAGATCGCCCGGGTCGAGGAGCTCACCCGGATGCCCTCCGATGTGCAGGACGCGCTGATCACCATCTTGTCCGAGAAGACACTGCCGGTCCCCGAGCTCGGCACCGAACTGCAGGCGGTCCGCGGCTTCAACGTCATCGCCACCGCCAACGACCGGGACCGCGGCGTGAACGACCTGTCCAGCGCGCTGCGCCGGCGGTTCAACACCGTGGTGCTCCCGGTGGCCGCCTCGGCCGAGCAGGAGATGGACATCGTCACCCGCCGGGTGGCCCAGCTCGGCCGCTCGATCGGGCTGCCGGACACGCCGCCCGGAGCCGAGGAGATCATGCGGGTGGTCACGGTCTTCCGCGAGCTGCGCCAGGGCGTCACCGGGGACGGCCGGGCCAAGGTCAAGTCGCCGAGCGGGACGCTGTCCACCGCCGAGGCCATCTCCGTGGTCACCAGCGGCCTGGCGCTGGCCGCGCACTTCGGCGACGGCGTGCTGCGTCCCGCCGACGTGGCCGGCGGCATCACCGGCGCCGTCGTGCAGGACCCGGTCTCGGACCGGGTGGTCTGGCAGGAATACCTCGAGACGGTCGTCCGGGAGCGCGATGAGTGGAGCGACTTCTACCGCGCCTGCCGCGACGTCGCCGGATGAACCGCGGATCAGCGGGGCCGGGGCGGACAACCCGGCCCGTTCGGCATAAGGATCTTCCCGCCGCCCTCTACGGGATCCGGCATCACGGGCCGGGATCGGCGCGGTCGGTACGGGCGGCCCTGGCCGCGCAGCGCCCGGATGTCGTGCTGATCGAGGGGCCGCCGGAGGCGGACGAGCTGACCCCGCTGGCGGCGGACCCGCAGATGCGGCCGCCGGTGGCGCTGCTCGGGTGCGTGCCCGGAGAGCCGGAGAAGGCGGCGTTCTGGCCGTTCGCGGTGTTCTCGCCGGAGTGGCAGGCGATCAGGTACGCGCTGGACGCGGACGTCCCGGTCCGGTTCTGTGACCTGCCGGCCGCGCACCAGCTCGCGCTGGGCGGCCGCAAGGAACAGCGGCCAGGCGCTGATCCCGTCAGCGAGCTCGCCGCCGCGGCCGGGTACGACGACCCGGAGCGCTGGTGGGAGGACGTGGTGGAGCACGTCCCCGGGACCGCGGTCTTCGACGCGCTGGCCGAGGCCATCTCGATCCTCCGCGCTGCCCCTGGCGCCGGCGCGGACGCGGGGGAAGAGGCCGGCTCCCGCGACGCGGTGCGCGAGGCGCACATGCGCAAGGTGCTGCGCCGGACGGTCAGGGATGGCTTCGAGCGGATCGCGGTGGTCTGCGGCGCCTGGCACGTGCCGGCCTTGCGCGACCTGCCGCCTGCGGCCGCCGACGACCGGCTGCTGCGTGGCCTTCCGAAGGTGAAGGCCACCCTGACCTGGGTGCCCTGGACCTACGGGCGGCTGTCCTGCGCCTCGGGCTACGGGGCAGGCATCCGCTCCCCCGGCTGGTATGACCACCTGTTCTCCTGTGCCGGGCAGCCCGTCGAGCGGTGGCTGGCCAGGGCCGCCGCGGTCCTGCGCGACGAGGGCATCCCGGCCTCGTCGGCTCACGTCATCGAATCCGTCCGGCTGGCCGGGGCGCTGGCGGCGCTGCGCGGCCGGCCGCTGGCCGGCCTGGAAGAAGTGACCGAGGCCGCCCGTTCGGTCCTGTGCGAAGGCAGCGACCTGCTCACCGCGCTCATCCAGCGGCAGCTCGTCGTCGGCGAACGGCTCGGCGCGGTGCCGCCCGCGACCCCCATGGTGCCGCTGCAGCGGGACCTGCAGGACCAGCAGCGCCGCCTCAAGCTGCGGCCCGAGGCGGAGCCCCGCGACTACGACCTGGACCTGCGCAAGCCGAACGACCTGGCCCGCAGCCATCTGCTGCACCGGCTCATCATGCTCGGCGTGCCCTGGGGCGCGCCGCGGCGCAGCCAGACCAGGAACATCGGGACGTTCCGCGAGACCTGGCAGCTGACCTGGCGGCCCGAGCTTGACCTGGCCCTGATCGAGGCGAGCATGTGGGGCAGCACGGTCACGGCCGCGGCCGTGGCGCGGGCTCGCTCGGCCGCCTCCGGGGCGGCCGGCCTCGGCCAGCTGACGGCGCTGACCGAGCGCTGCCTGCTGGCCGATCTCGGCGAGGCGCTGCCCGAGGTGCTCGCGGCGGTCAGGGACCGCGCCGCGCTGGAGGGCGACGTGACCCACCTGATGGCGGCGTTGCCGGCGCTGGTCCGCGCGGCCAGGTACGGTGACGTGCGCGGCACCGACCCGGCCCGGCTGGGTGAGGTCGCCGCCGAGATGATCACCCGGATCTGCGCGGGCCTGCCGGTCGCCCTGACGTCCCTGGACGAGACGGCCGAGCAGGCCATGCGGGAGCGCATCGACGCGGTGCATTCGGCCACCGGGCTGCTCGCTCACGGCGCCAGCCGCGGCCGCTGGCTGGACACCCTGGGGCGGCTGGCCCCCCGGTGCCCGCCGCTGATCGCCGGGCGGCTGACCCGGCTGCTGCTCGACGCGGGCCGGATCACGGCGGACGACGCGGGGATCCGGATGTCCCTCGCGCTGTCCGCCGCCGCCCCGGCCCACGCCGCCGCGGGCTGGGCGGAGGGGTTCCTGGCTGGCAGCGGGCTGCTGCTCGTGCACGACGGCGCGCTGCTCGCCCTGGCCGACGGCTGGCTGGCCGGGCTGAGCGCGGACGCCTTCACCGCGGTGCTGCCCGCGCTGCGCCGGACGTTCGGCGGGTTCACGCCACCGGAACGGCGGGCGATCGGGCAGCAGGCGGCCCGGCTCGACGGCACGGGCCGCCGGCCTGCCGCCACCGCCCCGGCCGGTGATGATCTCGACGCGGACCGGGCGGCCCTCGCGGTCCGGGCCGTGGCGTCCATCCTCGGGTGGCCTGCGGCGGTGGCGTCATGAACGCGGGCAACGATGAGCGGATGCGGCGCTGGCGGCTGGTGCTCGGCGAGGCGGGCCTCCAGGTGCCGCTGGGCGGCGCGGACGCGCGCATCGACGCGGCCCTCGGCGCCCTCTACGACGCCGAGGACAGCACCGGTGCCCCGGGCGCGGCGCGGCGGCAGGCCGGGTTCGGCGCGTCGGCGCCGCGCGTCGCGCGCTGGCTCGGTGACATCCGCACGTTCTTCCCGGTCAGCGTGGTCCAGGTCATGCAGAAGGACGCCATCGAGCGGCTCGGCCTGACCCGGCTGCTGCTGGAGCCGGAGATGCTGGAGGCGGTCGAGCCGGACGTGCACCTGGTCGGCACGCTGCTGTCGCTGAGCCAGGTGATGCCCGAGCAGGCGCGGGAATCCGCGCGCGCGGTGGTGCGCGCCGTGACCAGGGACCTGGAGCGGCGGCTGTCCCAGCGGACGCGCGCCGCGGTGGCCGGGGCACTGAACCGGGCCAGCCGGACGAGCAGGCCCCGGCGCCCCGCCGACATCGACTGGGACCGGACGATCCGCGCCAACCTGCGGAACTACCTGCCTGAGCACCGGACGATCGTGCCGGAACGGCTCGTCGGCTACGCCAGGAAGCAGCAGGAGGTGGCCCGTGACGTCATCCTCTGCCTGGACCAGAGCGGCTCGATGGCTTCCTCGGTGGTGTACGCGGGAGTGTTCGGCGCGGTGCTGGCGTCGATCCGGTCGCTGCGCACCTCGGTAGTGGCCTTCGACACCTCGGTCGCGGACCTGACCGGCCACCTCAGCGACCCGGTCGACGTGCTGTTCGGCACCCAGCTCGGCGGCGGCACCGACATCAACCGGGCCGTCGCCTACTGCCAGCAGCTCATCACCCGTCCGGCCAGCACGATCTTCATCCTGATCAGCGACCTGTACGAGGGCGGCGACCGGCACGAGATGCTGCGCCGGATCGCGGACATGACCGCCGCCGGCACGCAGGTGATAGCCCTGCTCGCGCTGTCCGACGACGGGGCGCCCGGGTACGACCACCAGAACGCCGCCGCCCTGGCCGGGCTCGGGGTCACCGCCTTCGCCTGCACTCCCGACGCGTTCGGTGACCTGATGGCCGCCGCCATCGAGCGCCGCGACATCACCCAGTGGGCGCAC
>Ga0335078_10008203_pt1 | contig 15528 bp, 14 predicted proteins | sample Lox_Sample_32_FD_206711 | JGI IMG/M metagenome (GOLD analysis project Ga0335078, IMG submission 206711) | Soil microbial communities from Loxahatchee National Wildlife Refuge, Florida, United States - Lox_Sample_3.2 | ecosystem: Environmental > Terrestrial > Soil > Wetlands | place: USA... | reverse complement strand
TATCTCTTAGGAACAATCTGTTACCTATGTCTCCGGTCCGGACAAGGGTTTGTTGGAGCGGGAGACCGGATTCGAACCGGCGACGTCCAGCTTGGGAAGCTGGCATTCTACCACTGAATTACTCCCGCCCTTCTACAACCGTGAGTGTATAGCAGCCGGATCGCATTGTCCAGCAGGCACTTTGGACAAAGGCAGAGCGGGTTCCAGCGGCAAAATAACGGTCGCCAATCTGAAATAATCATGCGGATACTAGTACTAAACTGCAACTTGGGGTAAATTACTTACAGCGTTTGCTGGTACTTGGTTCGTTCAGGTTTATATGATATGCAGAATATCGTCCATATCTGGACCCAAGGAGATTACAGCATGAAAAAGGTATTCGTAATTGCAGCGGCGGCCGCGGTGGCGGCGCTGGCGGCTGGCGGCTTGATGGTCAATAAGAGCAATCCGGTGGTGATGAAGGATGGAAGCGTCATCGCGCACAGCAAGACCGCGGATGGGCCCATCCCCGCCTGCTATCCCAACATCTGCCCGCCGGAGAATAAGTAGCGTCAATGCAATAGTTGCAATCGAGACGGGTTTCAGGTATCGTGTGGCGCAGAGCCATGCCTGACGCCCTTGTCATCCAAAAGGGCCTGTGGGTCTGTACGCTGGCGCTGCAGGCCGCTCTTGTTCTTCGTATTCTCGGGGAGAACCTCTGGTACGGGTTTCGCTGGTTTACAGCGTATCTGGCCGCCGAGGTTGCGACTGGTCTGGTTCTCATCTGGACGCCCCAGACGTCTGTCCTCTACTACCACGCGTGGAACCTGTCGCAGCCTGCCCTGGCGTTGTTGCGTCTGATGGTGGGCTGGGAAGTCGTCCGGAGGCTGGTGCGTTCGCGTCCGCATCCGCGCCATCACCTGTTGGGCGCCGCAAGCGTTCTTTTGGCCGTTTCTCTCGCAGCCCTCTCCCTCGAGTTTGAAGCAGGGGTCCTGCGGCAAACCACGTGGCGCTACGGCGTGCTACTGCTGAATCGCGCTGTCTGGAGCGGCATCGTCATGATGATCGGCATGATCTGGGTTGCCGGCCGACTTAGTCCGGTGCGTCTGGATCGCAATACCATCCTGCATGCCCGGCTCACCTTTGCATTCGCGGCTGTCGAAACGGCGCGATACCTTCTTGTGGCTTCCAGCCATGGACACTATATAGCAACCGCAAATATCGCGTCGCTGACCCTGCAGTGCATCCTCTTCGTCCTGTGGTTCGCGGGCCTGAAGACGGACGCGGAAGTCGAACAGATGGGCGACCCCGAAGCCGCTCCCGCGGCCCGCAGCGCGGCCGCCTGACCGCCCGGTGAACTCGCGGTACATTAAGTTAATCGAAGTGGTCCTCAACTCACTTCTGTGCGTGGCGCTCGTTCTTCTTCCCGCACCCGGTCTCCCTGCCGCGGAGACGCCGTCCGGCCTGGACAAGCGAACCGCGAGAATCTGGGAAGATGCCTTGCGCGCCGAATCGGGCAATGAGGATTATGCCCGTGAGTTTCTCGATCAGGTGATCGAAGCGGCGCCGAATTTTGCTCCCGCCCGTCAGCATCGAGCCCGGCTGGAGTATTCGGCCGGCCAGTACGCGCCTGCCCTCAGGGACCTGGATGTCGCACTTTCCGTGAATCCCTCCGACGCCGACGCCTATGAATTGCGCGGCGATTGTCAGCGCAAGCTGGGCCATCCCTCCGACGCCGTCGCTGACTACAGCAAAGCGATCGGCCTGCATCTCGATACCGCCGCCGTCTATAACGGCCGTGGAGCGGCCTACCAGTCCGAGGGCCAGCACGACGCCGCGCTCGAAGACTACACGCGCGGTATCCGGCTGAGGCTCGACGATCCCGTACCCCTTAAAGACCGCGGCAATGTTTATGCGAGCATGGGACGCTATCGCGACGCCATCGACGACTACGACCAGGCCATCCGGTACAAGCCCGATTTCGTGGACGCCCATCTTGACCGCGGTTTCGCCTATGGGCAGATCGGGGATTTCGACCATGCCGCCGACGATTTCGATACCGTGATTCGGCTTGCTCCCGGGAACTCGAAGGGTTGGACTCTTCGCGGCGCGGTGCACCTGAAACGAGGCGAACTTCAGCCGGCGTATGACGATTTCACGAAGACCATTCAACTCGTGCCCAACGATCCCTATGGTTATCTCGCGCGGGCAGCGGTGCTGGTGAAGATGGGCCGCGACCAGGACGCACTGGCCGACCGCGAGCAGGCGGTTCGTGTCAGTCCGGAATCGCCGGAAGTGTACATTGCCCGTGGCGGCTCATACCATGAACTGGGAATGCACGATAAGGGGATGGCGGACCGGACGAGAGCAATCGAGTTACGGCCGGAGATGCCTGAAGCGTGGTTCGCGCGGGCCAACGACTTTGTGTTGATGGGCGATTATGACAAAGCAATCAGCGATCTGAACCAGGCGCTGCATCTGCGGCCGAGCTTCGCCGAGGCGAAAGAACTGCTGGTGCGCGCCGAGTCGGAGCGCAATCAGAAACTGGCCGAACAAAAGGCAGCAGCGTCGGCGTCCGCAAAGGCTGCGCCCACGCCCCAAACGGCTGTCGTGGGGGCAGCGATGCCCGCTCCTGCGGTTGCCGCACCGGCTCCAGCGACTACCTCAACCCCCGTCGCAGTTCCTTCTACTCCGCCTGTTGCGCTGCCGACGGGGCCTGCTATAACCGCTGACAGCCGTCCACCCAGCGCGGCACCGATGCCTGCCGCACCGCCGCCTCGGCCGTCCAAATCTGCCATATCGCCCGGTCTCACATCGCCGGAGAACCCGGGAACGGCCGGGGGCCACCAACAGCGCGGCCGGGAATTGACCGGCCTGGGCAGGTTCACGGAGGCGGTATCGCAATTCAACGAGGCGATTCGACTGGATCCGAAGCTGGCGACCGCCTGGAACGCTCGGGGATATGCTTATCTTCGGCTGCGAGATTACCCCCATGCGATGGCCGATTTCGGCGAGGCGATCCGTTTGAATCCGGCCTATGCCAATGCATGGCACAACCGAGCGGCTGCCCGCAAGGCGCAGGGCGATCAGGCGGGAGCCGCGGCCGACGCGCAAAAGGCGGCGGAACTGGAACGGCGCTAATCGGCCGTGCGTCAGGCTACAATAAGTCAGGCCGGAGGTCTTATGCGTCTATCAGGACTTGCGCTGCTCGGTTTTCTGGTTGCCGCCGCGGGCTTTGGCCAGTCCCAGCACAGCGGCGCGGGCGCCGGTTATACCGGAATCGGTCCCACTGGCTTTGGCACGGCTGCAGGTCGCGGCGCAGGGCCATCGGCAGTCCGAAGCGGCACTGGATTCCGTGGCAATGGATATGGGCCCTCCGGCCGCACGGGATATCGCCGGCAGAGCGTGGTTGCGCCGATCTATGTCGGAATCCCGATCTACGGCGGCTATGCCTATGGCTGGGGCGGCGACGATACGAATGCTCCACCAGCCGACGCGGGCGACCAGTCCGCAGCCGGTAATCCTTCGGTGGTGATCAATCAGGACTATGTTCCCGATCACGCCAGTCCGATGATCCGCGACTATTCGAATACGGGGGATTCGGGGCAGAGCAGCCTACAGACCTGGGCGGCGCCGGGGCCGCCGCCGGGCGAACCCGCCGCGCCCGAGGCGCCGATTTCCGTTCCGGACGATGATCAGGCGACAATCTACCTGATCGCCTTCCGCGATCACACCATCGTGCCCGCGCTGGCGTACTGGACCGAAGGAAAGACTCTGAAGTACGTTAACGTGGACCACGACATCAACCAGATCACACTCGACCTGGTGGATCGCGATCTGTCGAACCGGCTCAATCAGGAGCGCAACGTCGACTTCCGGCTGCCAGGCCGTTAGCCGTCCCGGCTATAACGCCGCTTCGCCCCGGTCCTCGTTACGGATGCGTATGGCATCCGCACAATCGCACACGAAGATCTTCCCGTCCCCGATGCGGCCCGTTCTGGCGGCGATGCCCACCGCATGGACCACCTCATCGGCTCGGGCGTCCGTAACCACCAGCTCAATCTTGATCTTGGGCAGGAAATCCACCTCGTACTCCTGACCTCGATACACCTCCTTGTGCCCCTTTTGACGGCCATGGCCGCGGACCTCGGAAATGGTCATTCCATCGATGCCGATTCCCAGCAGGGCGTCCTTTACGTCGTCCAGTTTGTGCGGTTGCACTACGGCCTCGATCTTCTTCATCGCCTTCTGCTTGCATGATCTCTCCAAAACCCGGGCGTGCCCAAGAGGAACCTTTGGATCAGGATCATCCAATTTTTCTATTGGATTGCGAGATAAGGGACAGCGTAAGATTTCGGAAAGCCCCGTCACGCTTCCAATACATTTTCCGAGGAGATGGATATGGTGTCCTTGCGAACTATAGGTGTATCCGTGTGTGCGCTGATTCTGACTGGCGCATCTACTCAGGTGTGGGGTCAGGCAGCCCCAGCCTCTACCGATAACGGCCAGGCGCCGGCCGCCACAACATCAGGGCAGACAACAGCGCAGACTCCGGCTCCGTCTTCGACACCGGCTCCCGCCGCGGCTCCGGCGCCGTCACCGACATGGTCCATCGGACCGATCGACTTCAGCGGACTGATCGACGGCTACTATGGCTGGAATTTCGACCACCCGTCCACCCGGTATAACGAACTCTACAACTTCGACGTTCAGTCGCAGCAGTTCAGCCTGAACATGGCCAAGCTCACCCTTTCACATTCGCCCGATCCGATGGGTTTCCAGGTGGACTTCGGCTTCGGAAAAGCGTTCGATCTCATACACGCCGGCGAGAGCGAGCCGCAGATCTTCCAGTACCTCGAACAGGCGTATGTCAGCTTTAAGCCGCCCAAGGCTAAGGGTCTGGAAATCGATTTTGGCGAATTCGTCACCTCGGCAGGCGCGGAAGTGATTGAATCCAACAATAACTGGAACTACTCGCGGTCGCTGCTGTTCGCGTGGGCGATCCCCTACTATCACTTTGGGCTGCGCACTTCGTTCCCGGTTGGAAAACACTTCACCGGCGGCGTCCAGGTTGTAAACGGTTGGAACAATATCGAGGACAACAACAGTGGCAAGACGCTTGGTCTGACCGGCACGGTTACTTACACGAAATGGAACTGGGCGAATACCTGGTACGGCGGGCCTGAACACGCCAACACCAATCAGGGCTGGCGGAATCTGTTCGACAGCGTTCTCAACCTGACCCCTCCGGGGAAGGCCAACGCCTATCTCAATTACGATTTCGGCCGCGACAAGAACATCGGGCCCGGAGCTGCCACGTGGTGGGGGATTGCGGGTGCGCTGCACATTCAGGCAACGGGGAAGGTGGCCTTCACGCCCCGCCTCGAATACTTCAACGATCATGATGGCTTCAGCACAGGGGTGCCCCAGCATGTGAAGGAATTCACCATGACCGGCGAGTACAAGTGGACCGAAGGCGTCCTGTCCCGGTTCGAGTACCGTCGCGACTGGTCGGACGTTCCGTTCTTCCAGTCCGGCCCAAATCCAGGTTCGACGAAGAATCAGGACACCGTTACGCTCGCGCTTGTCGGCTTCTTTGGCCCCAAGAGATAGTGCGTCCAGCGAAGCAGAAGCTGCATTCAGGAATCAACGCGGGTTGCGGCTCGGAGCGTTACGGTTACGCTGCCGAGCCGTGTCCGCTATGGACAGGCGGCCCGAAGCGGCGTGACCCGGCAAGACGGCCGCGGATGGGCTCAAGAACAAATTCTTTTTGGCATTAAAAAATCTTTTGCTTTGACCGGGAGCGATCTTTCCCTTACTCTCGGTTGCTAAGCACAGCTTCTTCCGTTCGAGGGGAGTGACCATGGTCGTCGGCCCCGTCGTTCCAGGTCCCGTCTTCCTGGACCCAGACTCTCACCAGGTGCAGGAGAAAGGCATATATGGCAGAAAACACCGAGATGAAACCCACTTTGGGTTTAACTGGACTGACGATGAACGCCATGGCGCTGATTGCGCCCGGAGCGTTTCTCTGGCTGACTTTTCAAGGGCAATCGGGCGCGGGAGCGACCGCACCGGCGATGTGGGCTGGAATTCTTCTCGCCCTGCTGCTGTGTTTGGCAACGGCCGTTTGTTACGCCGAGATGTCGAAGCTCTATCCCGGAACCGGCAGCTCTTACTATTTCGCCGAACAATCGTTTCTTAACCACGAAAAGGTCTGGCCCTACGCGCGGCTGGCTAAGTTCATTGTCGGCTGGGGCTCGCATTTGTACTACTGGATCTACCCGGGAGTGATGGTTGGGGTGATGGGTATCCTTTGCGGGTATCTCGCCGGGACCCTATGGCCGTCCTTCATGAGCGCGAGCAATCCAGGCACGGCCTTTATGGCCGCCGTCGCCATTGTGTTCTCGTTCGTCGTGGCCTACATCGCCCATCGCGGCGTCAACGGCTCCACCTCGGTGAACATCGCCATCAACGTGATCCAGATCACTGCTCTGGTTGTGTTCTCCGTGCTGGCCCTCGGCTATCGCATGAATCATCCGCCGGGGAGCGTGGCCTGGCAATTCGATTCGCAGACCAGCGAAGCCTACGCCTATGAGTTCAAGACGACGAAGACCATGGTCAGCGGCCAGGCGACGGACACCATCGTGCGCGACGCCAACGGCGTTCCCCAGCCGCAACTCGATGCCGCCGGCAAGCCGGTGCCGTATCATGTCAGCTACCCCGCCGACGACGGCAAGGGGAACTTCGTGAGCCATCCCAGCTCCGGATCGGTGGTGGGCATCCACAGCATGGGCTGGGTCTTTGTGCAGGCCACCATCGCCATTCTGATTCTCGTGGGCTTCGAATCGGTCACCTCCCTCGGAGGTGAGGCGAAGAACGCCAAACGGGACATTCCCATCGCGGTGATCGTCTCGCTGCTGGTGCAGGGGGCCTTCTGTTACCTGTTCGAGTACTTCGCGGCGAATTACTTCTTAAGCAGCGGCTACCCGATGGCCAGCGCGCAAGCATCTGCGGCGCCCATCGGGGACATGATGGTGATGGTAGGAGACGCCATCCTCGGCGCTGGGAATGGCCGGACCTTCATGCTAATTGAAGCTTTCACCGTGTTCCTGGCGCTCATCGGCACCACGCTCTCCTGCATGAACACCGGAGCGCGCGTGACCTATGCGATGGGCAAGGATGACGAACTGCCGGACCACTACGGCGCCCTTCACAGCCAGAACCTCACACCACACCGCGCCATCTGGACTCTGGCGGTGATTTCGGCGGTGGTCGGCGTTCTCACCGTGGTCATGATCTTCGGCGACGCGAACGCGCCGACGGACGATGCCATCAAGGCCCTGCCGCAGGGCTTCTGGTCGAGCTTCGGATTCCTGACCCACGACAAGATGGCGGCCATGCCTAACAGCTTCCTGACGCTGACGTTGGCTTCCAACTTTGGCACGTTTCTGCTGTACATGCTGAGCTGCGTCACCTGCATCGTGGCATACCATGGCCATCCGAAGTTCAGCTTCCTGAAGCACCTGGCCATCCCGGTGTTCGGACTGCTGGCGAATCTGGCTTGCATGGTGTTCTATCTGATCGGTCCGTTCATGGGCTACGGTACCAAGATGGAGCCGCTCATCGCGCTGGGTATGGCGCTCGTCTGGGGTGTCTACGGCTTTATCTACTTTGTGCGCTCGAGTAAGACGAAAGGGAGGACAACAATGGTGAGCAACCGGGCCTCTGCCCGGACCACCGCCTAACCAATCAGATCCGACTGAGAAAGCGGGGCCATGATGACGTGCGGGCCGTTCAGCGGCCCGCACATTTTTCTGTTTCGGGGGACGGATATGGCGTTCGGCGCGGCAAGGGCAGCCTCGTTCGATACCGGCGGCGCCGCGGCAATGCCTCAACCGTCCCGGGGTTCTATGCTCGATATCGAGTTTGCGCAGGTTTCCGATTGCGGACGCGTGCGCGACCACAACGAAGACTACGTGGGCTACGTTCTGCCCGCTTCCGCGGAAGAGGCGCGCACGCGCGGCTGGCTATTCGCGCTGGCCGATGGCGTGGGAGGACATGAGGCCGGCGAGGTCGCCTCCCGCCACGCGGTTGAGACCGTGGTGGCCGGCTTTCGCGGGGCTCCTTCCGGGGAAGCTCATCCCGGCTTGCTACGGCGCCTGGTGCAGTCAGCCAACGAGCATGTGTACTCAACGGGACGCGCCGCCAGCCCAGGAGGCGTGCCGATGGCGACCACCCTGGTGGCGTGTGCGCTGCGATTCGACCGAGCGGTGGTGGCGCACGTCGGCGATTCGCGCTGCTATCAGCTTCGCGGGAACACGGCTACGCCACTGACGCGGGATCACAGCGTTGTCGGCGAGCAGGTGCGCCTCGGCATCATCACCGCAAAGGAAGCAGGCGAATCGACTAAGAAAAACCTGCTGACGCGGTCGCTGGGACTGGATCTGATTGTGAACGTCGACATCGGCGAGGAACATGTAATGGCGGGAGATGTACTGGTGCTCTGCTCCGACGGATTGCACGGCTCGGTGGACGGCGGAGAAATGGCCGCGGCGGTGCGGCGCAGCTCCAGTCTGGAGGGAGCCGCGAAGCATCTGATAGCGCTTGCCAATGAACGCGACGGCAGTGATAATATCAGCATCCAGCTCATCCGAATTAAGAGCGTAGAGCGCGTTGGTATGTACCGGGGCAGACCCTACAGGCTGCCGGGCTGACGCGCACGACAGTTGCCGCGCCGGGTGGAAACCGGCGCCATTCATGACTTCACTCCATCCCGGCGATACCCTCGATCATTACCGCATAGAGAGCCTGGTCGCACGCAGCGGCATGGCGTCGATCTATCGCGGCCAGGACATTGACACTGGTGTCGCCGTCGCGATCAAAATTCCTCATCCGGAGATGGAATGCGATCCCGTGCTCTTCGACCGCTTCCAGCGCGAGCAGGAGATCGGTGTGGCCATGGACCACCCCGGGGTGATGCGCGTGTTTCCGGCGGATCAGCACAGCCGGATCTACATGGTAATGGAATGGGTGGAAGGGCGGCTGCTGCGGAAGATTATTGCCGAACAGAAGAAGCTGCCGGCAGACCGGGCGGTCCTCATCGCGGTGCGCGTCGCGGACGCGCTCCAGTACATTCACACGCATGGCGTAGTTCATCGCGATCTGAAGCCCGAGAACATCATGGTCAACGGCGACGATCAGATCAAGTTAATTGACTTCGGCATCGCCGGGAAGGAAGGTTCGCGCCGGCTGACCTTCGCCAAGCTCTCGCAGGTGATGGGGACGCCGGATTACATTTCCCCCGAGCAGGTGAAGGGCAAGCGCGGCGACGGCCGCAGCGATATCTACGCGCTGGGTGTCATGTTCTACGAGATGCTGACCGGCCAGGTGCCGTTCCATGGGCCCAATCCCTTCGCCATCATGAACGACCGCCTCCTGAACAATCCAGTTCCGCCGCGCGAGATCGATCCGTCCATCTCTCCGCAGTTGCAGGAGATCATCTACCGCGCGCTGGAGCGCGATCCACGCAACCGCTACGCCAGCGCGAAGGAATTTGCGTGGGACCTGCAGCACCAGGATCAGGTTGGCGTGGCTGAGCGGCCCGAATTGCGGGAATGGAAGAAGCGCAAGTCGCCCTTGCTACGGCGCATTCTTTTCTACATTGGCATGGCGCTGATCCCGATCGTTATCTTCACACTGCTGATCTGGGTAGCGAAGCGCTCGTGAGGCCTATCCGCCGTAGGGCATCGGCGGGACTCTTCCGCGCGCCCGCGAGTACACCGTCAGGGCGCCGCGATGATGCGCGCTGTGCTCCACCATTGCCCACACGATGTCGCTGACCGGCTGGCCGCCCATTACCGGACCGGCAGGCAGTGGCGCCGCCAGTTGCCCGGCGCTGCGGGACCGCACGAAGGCAATCGCGTTGGCGTAAGCCGCATCCAGCGCTTTGCGGGCGGCCGCGAGCGAGGTCACGGTCTCCAACTCCCTGGCGATCTTCTCGAAATCCAGATCGAATCCTTCGGGCCGGGACGCCCCCTGCACGAACCAATCGAGTGTCTGCGCCGTATGTGCCACTTGTTGCGCGACGGTCATCATGCCGTCGTGCGGACGAAACTGCGAATCGGCCTCATCCAGGACACTGGTGGAGCGCTCGAAGAAGTTCTTGCTTGCGAGCAACTGGCCTGCGAAATCGGAACTCATACGGGAGACTATATCATAAGGCGAAGAAAAGGGGAATATCGGACCTCTCTACTCGTCGCGAAGCACGGCCATCGGGTGGCATATTTCAGGGTCTGATTATAGAGCGCCACCACGACGAGCCGGTCCGGATTGGCATAGGGCACTGGCGCAAGAAATACACAGTCCAGCACGCCGAGGATCGCGGCGTTTGATCCAATGCCGAGCCCGAGGGTCAGTATGGCCGCAGCCGTGAGCCCTGGGCTCTCTCGGAGCGAGCGGGCGGCGTAACGAAAATCCCGAACGCAGCCTGTCAGCAGTTCTCCCGAGGTCGTGGCGGAGACGGCCCTGCCCATTACGGTTCTCCTGCAGCGCGGTTATCTAACGAAAAGTGTAAACCGGAGCGCCGCCGATCCTACCGTTGTCCGAACTCGTCGCGATGTGTCACGAAGTCCGGATAAGCTCCGGCACCCAGCTCGAACAAGTCCAGCCCCTGGCGCTCGCCTTCGCCGGCAACGCGGAAACGCACGACGCGATTCAGCAGACGATTGAGCCCATAGGTCATGGGGAGGACGAAGCCGACAAGCGTGGCCACCCCGATCAACTGCGCCAGCCACTGGCTGGAATCACCCGGTCCACCCGGAGGAAAGTGGCCGAACATTCCCAGCGCGATGACACCCCAGATGCCACCGACGCCGTGAACCGAAATCGCGCCGGCGGGATCGTCCACTGACAGTCTCAACTCCAGCAACTCGACGGAAAAGATTACCAGCGTGCCGGCGATGACGCCGGTCACGGCCGAGGCAATGGGAGTCATGAACGCGCAGCCCGCGCTTGACGCAACAAGTCCGCCTACCCAGCCATTGGCGCTCAGGGATGCGTCAGGCTTGCCAAAGCGCAACCGGGTGATGAGGACCACGGCCAGTGTGCCGGAGGCCGCCGCGAGTGTAGTGTTGGCGGCGACCAGGACGACACGGCCCGATTCCACCGCGGCGAACAGCAGCGCGCCGGCGCAATTCAGCCCGATCCAACCCACCCAGGCGAGCAGGCAACCGAAGAGAACGAAAACCGCGTTGTGTCCGGGAATCGCCGTCGGCATCCCGTGAAGTGCATACCGTCCGCGACGGGGCCCCAGTAACCACGCGATGCTTAACGCGGTCATGCCACCCACCGCCTGAATCACTCCGGCGCCGCCGGCATCCACGAAGCCGCGGCCAAGTCCGTAATTCACGCCGAGTTGCGCCAGCCACCCGCCACCCCATACCCAGTGCGCGAACAGGGGCCATGTCCATCCGGCCAGCAACGCTGTCGCTGCACACGCCGCACCCAGACGCCAGCGCTCTGCTCCCGCGCCGAGCGCGATCATTGCCGCCAGACCTACGCTGAGCATTTCCAGGAGAACGGCAAGCGAGCCGGGCGATGCGTTTAAAGCGAACCCCTGCATGAACAGCGAGCCTGCTCCGATCCAACTCCACGATCTTCCGGCGACAAAAAGATCGTAAGCCGGACCGCCGGGATAGCCGGCGAAACGAAAACCGCACGCCAGATAGACCACCGCGCCGATGGCCAGCGCGCAAAGGGCGGACAAGAGGGAATGCGCGGCGCTGCGCGAACGGATTAGTCCGCAATTGATGAGCGCGAGTCCGGCGGCCGCGAACGGGACCAGCAGAATGAAAAACAGCGTCAGCGCTGTTGTTGCGTCGCTCATGAGTGCTCTCGTTCCCTCTCCGGCCGGGGAAGGACGTGTGAGCGCACCGCCAGAATCAGGCCCAGTACCTCAACCGCAACACCCGCCAGCACGAACGCCGCGCGCGGCGTGGGAGATGAGAGCAGAGCCACTGCGGAAAGCACAATTCCCCACCCGGCCGGCAGGAGCAGAAATCCCGCAAGCTTCATCTCATCCGGGCCCTGGCCGTCAAAGTCGTATCCGTAAAATAACACAGCTCCATGGCGGCGCCGCGCGGGCGGGGGCCTCCGGTGGCCCACCGCGGCAAGATCTTCTTTATCGGATCAATAGAAAATATTGACTACCACCGCGCTTCCGCCGCTTGTACGCTGAAGGCTTAAGCTAATACAATCGTTTCGAATCCCACCATGGAGGGTTAATTTGGCCAAGGTAGCTACACCCCAGGACGTCTTGAAACTAGTTAAGGACGAGGCGGTAGAGCAGCTCGATCTGCGCTTCACCGACATCCCCGGCATTCAGCACCACGTTTCCTATCCGATCGGCGAGCTGAGCGAGAGTTCGTTCGAAGACGGGTTTGGCATGGACGGATCGAGCATCCGCGGCTGGGCGGCGATCAACGAGAGCGACATGCTTCTGGTTCCCGACCCGGTGACTGCCTACATCGACCCGTTTTCCGAGTCGAAGACGCTGGTGCTGGTCGGCGATGCGGTGGATCCGATCACCCGTCAGCACTACATTCGCGATCCGCGCTGGATCGCCAAAAAGGCCGAGCTGTATCTGAAGAACACTAACGCCGGCGACACCGCCTATTTTGGCGCCGAAGCGGAATTCTTCATCTTCGACAACGTGCGCTTCGACCAGAACCAGCACTCCGGCTTCTATTTCATCGATGCCGAGGAAGGGCGCTGGAACTCGGGCCGTGAAGGGAATAATCTCGGCTACCGCCCGCGCTACAAGGAAGGCTACTTCCCGGTGCCTCCCACGGACCATTACCAGGCGCTGCGCTCTCAGATGGTGAAGACCATGATGGCGTGCGGCCTGAACATCGAGTGCCACCACCACGAAGTCGCCACCGGCGGCCAGTGTGAAATCGATCAGCGGTTCGACACGCTGGTGAAGTCGGCCGACAACATGATGGTGTACAAGTATGTGATTCGTAACACCGCCTACAATGCCGGCAAGAGCGTCACCTTCATGCCCAAGCCGCTGTTCACCGATAACGGAAGCGGCATGCACTGCCACCAGAGCATCTGGAAGGGCGGCAAGCCGTTGTTCGCGGGCGACGGCTACGCGGGCTTCAGCGAGATGGGCCTCCATTACATCGGCGGTCTGCTCAAACATGCGCGGGCGCTGTCGGCGATCATTGCTCCCACCACCAACAGCTACAAGCGTCTGGTGCCCGGCTATGAGGCTCCGGTGAATCTGGCGTACTCGCGCCGTAACCGATCCGCCGCCTGCCGTATTCCGATGTACTCGGCCAGCCCCAAGGCAAAGCGCGTCGAGTTCCGTCCGCCCGATCCATCCTGCAACCCGTATCTGGCTTTCGCCGCGATGCTCATGGCCGGCCTCGATGGTGTCACCAACAAGATCCATCCCGGCGAGCCGCTGGACAAGGACATCTACGATCTGTCGCCGGAAGAACTGAAGAACGTTCCATCCATGCCGGCATCGCTCGAAGAGGCGCTCACCTGCCTCGAAGAGGATCACGACTTCCTGCTGAAGGGCGACGTGTTCAGCGAAGAGCTGATCGAGACGTTCATCGACTACAAGCGGAAGAACGAAGCCGATGCCATCCGCCTGCGGCCACATCCGTACGAATTCGCGTTGTACTACGACATCTAAGCCTCAGTGGGTATCGCTCCCTCCGGCTATGCACAGGGCCGGAGGGAGCCCTCATCCGGCCGCCTCCCGTTTCCCTTAAATCTCGGAGCCAATAGTACTTAGCAGTCTTGACACTTTTTCCGGCCCCGTGAAAGACTGGGTAGCGGCTCGCAGAGCCTCCCGATTCCATTGCGCCCCATTCGCTCGGACTGGGTCACGCGCAGAGGGAAATTTCGGAGGCATCATCAATGAAAACCCGACTTCGTTTTTGCCGGGGGAACCTGCTTCGGTCTGCCCCGGCGTTAGCCATCTGTATTCTCCTGTTTGCTGTCACGGCCTCGGCCCAGATCGTCGAGGCCGTCAACTGCTCCAATGCCAGTCAGCAGCAATACTCAAGCATCAATGCCGCGCTGGCGGCAGCGGTCGCAACCCCGGGCTATACACCCGGCATGCAGATCTACATCGGCGTTTCCGGTCCGTGCACGGAAGCTGTGAAGATCTCTGGTCTCCAGCATGTCAACCTGACAGGGCAGGACTCCCCCACCGTTCTGAACCAGCCAGTTGTCATCCCAAAAGACCCCAGCACGGGTTATCCGGACTACGGACCAGCGCTGGAAATCGACGGCTCCAGTTGGGTTCTGGTGCAGAACATCAGCTTCACCGGGCCGGGAGCGACATCCGGCGGAATCGCGCCTCTTGTGCTTGTGCAGAACAGCAGCGCGATCACCGTCGGCGCCGCATACGGCGGTCCCCAGGTTGCCATTCAGAACTCCGTCGGTGACGGACTTGATGTGAACGCCAGCCAGTTCAACATCAACGGTCCGGCGACCGTCCAGAACAACAATGAGCACGGGATCAGCATCGCGGGAGCGTCGAATGTGACAGTTGGAGCATGGAACAGCACCCAACCTATTGCCATACAGGGCAACCAGGATGACGGCGTTGCCATGGGCAATGGCGGAATCCTGTCAGTTTACTGGTACACCACAATCAGTGGGAATGGCTTGAACAGCGGGGGAACATATGCTGGCCTGCAAATGACCGGCAGCACGGCGCTATTGTGTTGCGGCCCCGGCCCCAACATCGACCACAACACCGGCTGGGGAATCGATGCGGAAGAGTTGTCGAGTGTGGTGATTGTCGGTACGGGGGGAGCGCCAGCTTCAGTTAGCCACAACACCCAGGGCGGCATTTACGACGTCGACGGGTGGGTCGGAATCTATAACACGACGAACATCGAGTATAACGGCGATTCCACGCAGGCGAACCCGCTGGGTGGCATCGAGGTACTCAGCAACGGTGCTTTGCAGGCTTACGGAGCCATCGTCGAAAACAACATCGGCCCCGGAATTCTGGTTAGCCAGAGTTCCTCGGCGGATCTGGGCCTCGGTGGCACCGGCCCCACGACGATCACCGGCAACACCGGCTCCGGCATCTATGTTCAGGTGAACGGGTCGGTTCAGTTCGACGGCGCCGGGACAACGGTGACCGGCAACTCTCCGAAGGATCTGACCTGCGCGGCAGCCGGCATTGCCGCCCAGGACAATGGCACGCCGCCGACTATCGGGAAGATGTCCTGCGGGAACTTCTTCGACCTGCCGCCGCGCAAACACAAAAAGGCGAAGAACTGAAGGTCAGCGTGAGGACGCGAGAGATCCCCACGTAATCAGATCGGGCGCGCGATGGAACACGAGGTTTTTTCGCGCGCCATTTCTCCCCGATCTCCCAAAGCCACAGAACGACAGTAGCCGGCCGGATTGACGGCCAACCGGGACCTATGGAAGACTGTCACGGGAGAACCGTCATGAGAATCCACGTACGTAACAGCCAGAGGACCGCTCCGCGGTCCGCTTTGGTTTTGGCCA
>Ga0335078_10008202_pt1 | contig 15528 bp, 16 predicted proteins | sample Lox_Sample_32_FD_206711 | JGI IMG/M metagenome (GOLD analysis project Ga0335078, IMG submission 206711) | Soil microbial communities from Loxahatchee National Wildlife Refuge, Florida, United States - Lox_Sample_3.2 | ecosystem: Environmental > Terrestrial > Soil > Wetlands | place: USA... | reverse complement strand
GCCGCTGCGTGTCAGTCCGGCGGCCGCGGTCGTCATAGCGCCGAACCTTCGGAGAAGTCGCGCAGCAGCAGCGGTCCGGGATCGAGGAATTCGTTCGCCACCGCGTCGTCGTAGGAGCGCGCGCCGACGGCGAGGTCGGGCAAGCCGCTGCCGAGATCGAAGCCGAACCAGCCGGCAATCGCGAGTGCCGCGGCCAGGCTGCTCCATGTCGCCGCACCGCGCCACAGACCGGGCGAGCGGTGCCTCGGAAAGGCGACGAGCTCGCCGCGCGGCGCGACACCATCGGCCAGCGCCACCGCGCGGGCGATGACATCTTCACCGACCGATGACATGACCGAAGCCGTCAGCGCACGCGCCGCAGCGACATCCGCCGCCGCCGCGGGATCGACGGCGACGATCGCGGCGACACGCTCGCGTTCGTCCTCGTCGAGCCGTCCGTCGGCAAAACCGGCCAAATCGAGGAACCGCTCGGTTTCGGCCGGGCTCGCCTCGGTTCCCTGGCTGCGCTCCCACAGCGCCCGGTCGTTTCCGGGCGATAGCGGGCCGCTAGCCCCTCGAGCTCGCATCGTCGCGATCTCCCTTTAGGCAGGTTTTATGCCGATTGACTTGCGGCCATCCCCGCAACTTATTGGTTCTCGCGGTCATTCTATTTCTGCCTTGAAATGCGCACGCAACTTCAGCATCGCCTTGTGATGCGCGCTGCGCACGGTCTGCGGATCGATGTGGAGCGCCGCGGCGATCTCGGCGACGTCCATCTCGCCGTCGTAAAGCATCCCGAGGATTTCGCGCTGACGCGGAGACAGCAGGGTCTCGGGCAGCTTCAGCTTGGGCAGCGGCTCGATCGCCTCGACCTTGAGATACGCCTCGGGCACCGCGTCGATCGGCACCGAACTGGGCCGCCGCCGGCGTAGCGCATCGCGGGCGGTGCTGCGAGCGACGATGGTGAGCCAGGTCGAGAGCGACGCGCGCGCCCGATCGTAGCTGCGCAATAGGCGGAAATCGTCCTTGCACAGCCGAACGAACACCTCCTGGGTCAGGTCCTCGACATCCCCGGAGGTCGGCGCGACGCTGCGCACGGCGGCGACGATGAGCGCGGCGTAGCGCCGGACGAATGCTTCCCATGCCCGCTTGTCGCCGGCCAACAGCGCGGCGACCGGGTCGGGCTGGTCGGCCCGCGCGACCGGATGGCGGGGGTTCAGCGGACGGTGGGCCACCGACACCGGGTGCTGCGCAAAAAAATTTGGCTCACGACAGGCCGGCAAAAAAATCGTTGCCCTTGTCGTCGACGACGACGAAGGCAGGGAAATCGACGACCTCGATCCGCCAGATGGCTTCCATGCCGAGCTCCGGGTATTCGAGAAGCTCGACCTTCTTGATGCAATCCTGCGCGAGACGCGCCGCCGGCCCGCCGATCGAGCCGAGATAGAACCCGCCGTGCTTGCGGCAGGCCTCGCGCACCTCGGTGCCGCGATTGCCCTTGGCGAGCGTCACAAAGCTGCCGCCCGCCGCCATGAAGCGGTCGACGTAGGAGTCCATGCGGCCGGCCGTCGTCGGCCCGAACGAACCCGAGGCATACCCCTCGGGCGTCTTAGCCGGACCGGCATAATAGATCGGATGGTCCTTGACGTATTGCGGCAGCCCCTCGCCGCGGTCGAGCCGCTCCTGCAATTTGGCGTGGGCGATGTCCCGGGCAACGATCAGGGTTCCGCTGAGCGACAGCCGCGTCTTGATCGGATAACGCGACAGCGTCCGGCGTATTTCCGCCATCGGCCGGCCGAGGTCGATCGGCACGACCTCGCCGCCCAGGGTCGCCTCGTCGATCTCGGGCAGATACTTCGCGGGATTGGTCTCCAGCTCCTCGAGGAAGACGCCATCGCCGGTGATCTTGCCGAGGATCTGGCGGTCGGCCGAGCACGAGACGCCGATGCCGATCGGCAGGCTCGCGCCGTGGCGCGGCAGGCGGATCACGCGGACGTCGTGGCAGAAATACTTGCCGCCGAACTGCGCACCGATGCCGAAATCGCGCGTCAGCGCCAGCACCTCCTGCTCGAACGCGCGGTCGCGGTAGGCCTGACCGTATTTGTTGCCGGCCGCGGGCAGCGTGTCGAGATAGCGGCAGCTCGCCAGCTTCACGGTCTTCAGGTTCAGTTCCGCCGAGGTGCCGCCGATCACGATCGCCAGATGGTACGGCGGACACGCCGCGGTGCCGAGGCTCTTCAAATTCCTGTCGAGGAAGGCGATCAGCGATTTCGGGTTCAGCACCGCCTTGGTCTGCTGATAGAGGAAGCTCTTGTTGGCCGATCCGCCGCCCTTGGCAATGAAAAGGAATTTGTAGGCGTCGCCCGGCTCGGCATAGAGGTCGATCTGGGCCGGCAGATTGTCCCCGGTGTTGACCTCCTCGTACATCGACAGCGGCGCCACTTGGCTGTAGCGCAGATTGGTCTCGGTATAGGTGCGCCGAATGCCGGCCGAGATCGCCGCCGCGTCGTCGAACCCGGTCCACACGCGTTGGCCCTTTTTCCCCATCACGATGGCGGTGCCAGTGTCCTGGCACATCGGCAGCACCTTGCCGGCGGCGATGTTGGCGTTCTTCAGCAGGTCGTAGGCGACAAAGCGGTCGTTCGATGAGGCCTCCGGATCGGCGAGGATCGCCGCCAGCGAGGCGAGATGGCCGGGGCGCAGCAGGTGTGCGCAGTCGATGAAGGCCTGCTGGGCAAGCAGCGTCAGCGCCTCGGGTGCCACCTTGACGACGGGCGCGCCGTCGAAGCTGGCGGTCGCGACATGGTCGCCTGTCAGCTTCCTGTAGGGGGCGTCCTCTTCGCCCAGCGGAAACAGCTCGTGGAAATCGCGCCCGCTCATCAACCGCTCCACAGCCCGTTGCCGGCGCAGGATCGCGGTTTCGCACGCGGCGTCAAGCGCGGTCCTTTGCGTACCGCAGCGGATCGCCGCGCCGCCCGCGCGCCGATCAGGCGGACCTATCGCTCAAGCGGGCTGCGGCGAGGCGCTGCCGGCGGCGAGAATCAGGCTCACAAAACCTGCAGCTCGGTCGCGATCGTGCGCGACGCGTAAACGCCCATCCACCCGGTCGGATCGAGCCAGCCCTTTTCGTTGCGCGGCGGCTGGATCGCGCGAATATGCGCGTCGGTAATCTCGCTCAGATCGTCGATCATGCGAGGCGGATCGGACTCGGTCGACCAGAAGAAACGGACGCTGCCGCCGACCTCGTGCTTGGCGACCAGACAGTTCGGCACCCCCCGCGCCGAGTGATAAAGACCCACCGCCGAATAGCCGTGGCTGTGGCTCACCACCATCACCCCTTCGGTCCCGGGAAAGGCGTATTTCATCGCCGAGAACCAGCGGCACAACGCGGCAAGTTCGGTTTCGGTGAACTCATACCCGGTCGGCCGCGGCGATTTTGATTTGACCGAGCGCGCCGGCGACTTCATCCGTAGCGGAAAGGGCACAATGTTCGTCGTTTCGGACCGGTCGATCACTGTTCCCCCACTCGTCGAGCCCGCAGTGCAGGCCAGCATTCCCCTGCGCTTCGCCGCTTCGGCACGATCCCTTAGGCGTGCGATGCCGCGCGGCAGAGTACAGTCGACGGTGGATTCCAAGTCAATTCGCCCCCGGCGCTGTCAAATCTTTTCCGCGCCGGCGTTGCGTTTCTGTCACAGTTGCAAAAACGTGACAGCTCAAGAAACCCTGGGTTTTATGGATTCATCGCCGCAAGTGGCGGCCGAGTTCTACCTGGACGCCTGTGGAACCTCGACGACCTGCTCGATCGAGACCGGTACGACTCCCGCATCCTTCATCGCCAGCTCCTCCGCGGCTTTCGGCGAGACGTCGATCGCCAGGCGTTCGCTGACCGGGCCGCGGTCGGTGATCCGGACGATCACGGAGCGGCCGTTGTGGAGATTGGTCACGCGCACCAGCGAATTGAGCGGCAACGTGCGATGCGCGGCGGTTGGATGGATGGCATCGAGGCGCTCGCCGTTGCTGGTGCGCTGGCCGACATAGTGCCCGCCATACCAAGCGGCCGTGCCGAAATGACACGGACCCACCGGCTTCACACGGTCATTGCCGGCATCGGCGGATCGCTGCCTGTCAGCGCGGGGTTCGTCCCTGACGAAGCGCGCGGGCGTTTCCCTCAGCACATGCCGCACCGGCGACCTGCGCGGCACGGCTGTAAAGAGCGCGATCCGGGTCGTCGTTCGACTTGCCGCGGCGAGCTTTGCGGCGGGCGCGGCCATGTGACTTGACCTTCCGTCCGCCGGGGAGCGGGTCGGCACTTGACCGGCCCGCGACGATATCGTCCCGCCCAGCAGCAGCAGCGCCGCGACGGAAACACTGTAAACCGGCCGCAATTTCATCCGCACTCAACCTCATATTGTTTATCCAGTCGCGCGACCGCGAGGCCGGCGAATGCGCCTTTTTTCAGCCGTGTGCGTGTGTGCCGTGATCGAGGGTGTCGTCCCGGATCATAGGAGCTGCCCGGGTATGACGGGGGAAATACCGGGACAGCCTAGGCGGCGCTGCGACAGAATGTCAACCGCAAAGCGCAACGCGGCACCCGCTGTCGATAAGTCGCGCCAAGTCACTGACGACGCTCGAAAGATTCCTGTCACAATCACATCCACAAGGTTCGGCGCAAGCGAGTTCTATCGGTTGTCATGTTATGGTTAACAATCGGTCAACGGCCTTAAATATACACGGTTTTTGCATTGACTTGGCGGTCGATCGGGCTCCCGGTTCTTGGAATTTCTTATAGGATTCGGGCGTCTCCGGTCAGCTCCTGTTCCGGCACGGGTCGCCGCCGCCGCGGTCGCCCGGCGATCGGAGGGGTGCAGCACGGGCGCCAAGCGCGATAAGATGCGCCCGACACGTCGGATCGCGACATCGCTGAAAGGGGTCGGTCATGGCAACGGAACGGGCGGTCATCGTCGGCGCAGGGTCGGGGCTGAGCGCGGCGCTCGCGCGCCATTGCGCGAAAGAGGGCATGGAAGTGTTTCTCGCCGCGCGCGACACGCAAAAACTGGCGGCGCTGGTCAGCGAGACGGGCGCCACCGCGATCGCCTGCGATGCGACCAAGGCGGCGGATGTCGAGAGGCTTTTCGCGGCGGTCGACGCCGCCGGTGGCGTCGACCTCGTCGTCTACAACGCGAGCGGTCGAGCGCGCGGGCCGATCGTCGACCTGGACCCGGCCGCGGTCGAGCAGGCGGTGCGGGTCACCGCGCTCGGCGGCTTCCTCGTCGCCCAGCAAGCGGCGAAGCGGATGGCGAAGCAGGGCCACGGCACGATCCTCTTCACCGGCGCCAGCGCCAGCGTCAAGGGCTACCCCCGCTCGTCGTCGTTCGCGATGGGCAAGTTCGCGCTGCGCGGGCTCGCGCAAAGCCTTGCGCGCGAGCTGCAGCCACAGAACATCCACGTCGGCCACATCGTCATCGACGGCGGCATCGCCAAGGATGCCGATCCGCGCGCCAACGAGCGCGGCCCGGATGGCCTCCTCGACCCGAACGCGATCGCCGCGACGTATCTGAGCCTGCACCGCCAGCCGCGCAGCGCCTGGGCCTGGGAGATCGAGTTGCGCCCGTGGATCGAGACATTCTAAGGGAGCATGCGCATGAACAAATACACCTGCACGATGATGGGGATCGGCGACATCTATTACGCGACGGTGATCGCCGAGAACGAGCAGCAGGCCAAGGAAATGGCGATGGCCGAGACGCAAAAGGGCGGCTATGCCGGGCGTCAGCGAAACTGGAGCGCCGGCCTGCTCGAGGCCAATGTCGAGGGCCCGGCGCGGGTCGTCGACAGCGGCAACCGCGAAGCCTGAGCCCCGTACGAGATCGGCGGAATTGACTTTTCGCGCCGAACTGTTATCTAACGAGGCGATGACCTTTGCGCGCGACGAGCTGCGACTTACCACCCTGACGCCGTAATCGGCGCCGGTTTCGCTCGTCCTCGCCCCTCGCAGGGGCTTTTGCGCAAGTGGTGGATTTCATGGTTTGGGTCAGCAGCATTTGTCGGGGCTCGCGCGCCTTCGACCGTCGGCGACTTAGCGCCGGCCGGCGGATCGAGCCCGCCGGCCGCGCCTGACGACCCCGTATCCACGGCCGCCACCCCTGCGCGGCGGCAGCCCTCCCAGGAGCTTCCGATGTCTTCGATGCCGATCCACAAGTACCGAGCCTTTCCGCCCGTCAATTTGCCCGACCGTCAATGGCCGTCGCGGGTCATCGCCAAGGCGCCGACCTGGTGCAGTGTCGACCTGCGCGACGGCAACCAGGCGCTGGTCGAGCCGATGGGCCCCGAGAAGAAGCACCGCCTGTTCGACATGCTGGTGAAGCTCGGCTTCAAGGAGATCGAGGTCGGTTTCCCGGCCGCGTCCGAGACCGATTTCTCATTCGTCCGCGAGCTCGTCGAGCAGGAGCTGATCCCCGACGATGTGACGATCCAGGTCCTCACCCAGTCGCGCAGCGAGCTGATCGACAAGACCTTCGAGGCGATCCGCGGCTGCAAACGGGCAATCGTCCATCTCTACAACTCGACCTCCGAATTGCAGCGCCGGGTGGTGTTCGGCCTGGGCAAGGACGGCATCACCGACATCGCGACAACGGGCGCCCGGCAGATCCGCAACCTCGCCGAAGGGCTGCGCGGCACCGAAATCGTCTACCAGTATTCGCCCGAAAGCTTCACCGGCACCGAACTCGACTACGCGGTCGAGATTACCGAGGCGGTGATGGATGTGTGGCACCCGACGCCGGGCAAGAAGATGATCGTCAACCTGCCGGGCACGGTCGAGATGGCAACCGCGAACGTCTATGCCGACCAGATCGAGTGGTTCGCCCGCCACGTGCGCGACCGCGACAGCCTGATCCTCAGCGTCCATCCGCACAACGACCGCGGCGCGGCCGTGGCGGCGACCGAGTTGGCGCTGATGGCCGGCGCCGATCGGGTCGAGGGGACGCTGTTCGGCAACGGCGAGCGCACCGGTAATGTGGACGTGATCACGCTGGCGCTCAACCTGTTCAGCCAGGGGGTCGACCCCGGGCTGACGATCACCGACATCGACGAGGTCGTGCGCACCGCCGAGTACTGCACCCAGCTGCCGGTGCACCCGCGCCACCCCTATGCCGGCGAACTCGTCTACACCGCGTTCTCGGGTTCGCACCAGGATGCGATCAAGAAGGGCTTCGACGCGCTCGGGAAGCGCAATGACGATCTGTGGGAAGTCCCGTATCTACCAATCGACCCGAAGGATCTCGGTCGCACCTACGAGGCGGTGATCCGGGTCAATTCGCAATCGGGCAAGGGCGGGGTCGCCTATCTGCTCAAGGAGGATCACGGGCTCGACCTGCCGCGCGCGCTGCAGATCGAGTTCTCGAAAATCGTCCAGGAGGTCACCGACCGTACCGGCAAGGAGGCGACCAGCCGCGACATCTGGGCGCTGTTCCAGGACACCTATCTGCGGCGCGACGGCATCGGCCTCGTTGACTACAGCCTGCTGCCCGAACCGCGCGCCGGGGAGCGGCGAATATCGGCGACGATCGCCGTCGACGGCGCCGAGCGGACGATCGAGGGGGTCGGCAACGGGCCGATCGCGGCGTTTGTCGACGCGATCCGCAAGGCCTGCGGCATCGACTTCACGTTCCTCGACTACCACGAGAACGCGGTCGGCGCCGGGGCGGACGCGCAGGCGGCCGCCTATGTCCAGATCGGCGGCGCCGGCGGCGAGAGCCTCTACGGCGTCGGCCTGGACAGCGACATCGTCACCGCCTCGCTGAAGGCGGTGGCGAGCGCGGCGACCCGGGCGCGCCAGGCCGCCGCGGCAAGGGCGCATTGACCTTGCGGCCAGGGCGCGTCCCTGCACGGGGTTTCGCCGCGGCTCTCGTCTGTCTAGCGGCGGCGAGCCCCGCGCTCGCCAACGATTCGACCGCCGAGCTCGGCACCGGCGGGCTCGACTTCGTGCACAACGACAATGTCGAGATGCGCTCGGAGCAGCTCTTCATCTCGACCGCGCAGGTGCGCGTCACCTACCGTTTCTTCAACAAGAGCAGCGCGGCGGTCACCAACCTTGTCGCCTTCCCGATGCCCGACGTCACGATCGCCGACCAGGACACCAATATCGCGGTGCCGACCGAGGATCCGGTCAACCTGCTCGCCTTCTCGACCCAGGCCAACGGCCAGCCGGTGACGACGCAGGTCGAGCAGAAGGTCTTCGCCAAGGGCATCGACCGCACGGCGATGCTGCAGGGGCTCGGCATCCCGCTGGCACCGCAACTGAAGGCGACCTACGACGCGCTCGACGCGCTGCCGCGGGACAAGTGGCAGGAGCTGGTCGATCTCGGTGTCGCCGAGATCGTCGAATACGGCACCACGGCCGACATGAAGATGCAGCAGCATCTCGAGCCGCGCTGGACGTTGAAGACGACATATTACTGGATGCAGACCTTTCCGGCGCAGCAGGAGCTGGTGATCGAACACCAGTACAAGCCGAGCGTCGGCAGCACCGCGGGCACCGGGATCGGCGACCCGCAAATTCCCGACGCCAACGGCTACAAGGAAAAGTACTGCATGGACCCCGCCTTCGTGGCGGCCGTGACGCGCGCGGTGCAGGCCGCGAACAAGGCGAAGAACAACAGCTATGTCAGCGAGCAGCGGGTCGACTACGTGCTTAAAACCGGGGCCAACTGGGACGGGCCCATCGCCGATTTCACGCTGACCGTGGACAAGGGCAAACCGGACAATCTCGTCAGCTTTTGCGGCACCGGGGTCAAGAAGCTGTCGCCGACCCAGTTCCAGGTGCACTACACCGATTTCAGCCCGACCGCCGATCTGAGCATCCTGATCCTGACCTCCAGCGTGATGCAGCAATAGCGCTACGCCACGCGGTCGCCCTGCTTGATCTCGACCGTGCGGTTGTCGACCGCAGGCAGCATCTGCGCCGGATCGCGGGTAACGACGACGTCGATCACGGTCGGCCGGTCGCGTTCCGCCATACCCTGGACGAGCGCCGCGGAGAGCGCCTCGGGATCCTCGACGCGGATGCCGGCGCAGCCCATCGTGCGGGCGATCGCCGCATAGTCCATCTCGACGAGGTCGGCCGACTGGTAGCGTCCGCCCATCATCGCGTGCTGCAGCGCCTTGACGTAGCCCGAGGCGGCATTGTTGACGACGATGACCGTCAGCCCGCACCCGCTGCGGCGCGCGGTCTCCAGTTCGCCGAGCATCATGTTGAAGCCGCCGTCGCCCGAGATCGCGACGACCGGGCGGTCGGGCGCGGCGAGCGCGGCGCCCATGCCGCCCGGCAGCCCGTAGCCGATCGAGGCGAACCCGCGGTCGGGGATGAAGTGCCGCCCGGGGGTTTTGGTGTCGTAGAGCAGCCCGGTCCAATGCCCGGCGAAGCCGCCGTCGGCGACCAGGATCGCGTCGGCGGGCAGCGTCCGGTTCAACTCGCGGCACAGCCGCGCCATGTGCACCGGGCGGTCGCGCGAGTTGAGCCGCGGCGCTGCGTCGTCCTCCCACGCCTGCATGCGCGGCGAAAGCTCGCCGACGTAGTCGGCGCGCGCCGCGCGGGCGGAGGCGGCGCTATCGGACAGCGCCTCGGCGAGGTCTTCGAGCCCGGCCCGCGCGTCGCCCCACAACGCGATCTCGGCCGGGATGCAGCGGCCGATCTCCTCGGCGACGATCTCGAGATGGATGACCGGGATGTGCGCCGGCGGCAGCGCGAAGCGCTTGGTCGCGATCTCGCCTAATTTACAGCCGACCACGATCAGGCAGTCGGAAGCTTCGATCAGGTCGTTGGCGATGCGCGAATAGCGGCCGAACAAGCCGACATTGAGCGGGTTGACGCAGGCGATGCCGCCCTTGCCGCTCATCGTGTGCGCGACCGGGATCGACTGGGCCTCGGCAAAACGGGTCAGCGCGTCCCACGCCTCGGACAGGTGGATCCCGCCGCCGGTCAGCAGCAGCGGCCGCTTCGCCTTGGCGATCAGCCGGGCGGCGCGCTCGATGTCGGCGCGGCCGGGGCGAATGCGGCGCGCCGGCGCCTTCAACGTCGCCTCGTCGACGACGAAATCCTCCGGCGCGAAATCGTGGCTGCCGTGAGCAACGTCCTCGGGGACGTCGAGCAGCACCGGCCCGGGCCGCCCCGAGGTCGCGATCGCAAACGCTCGGCGCACCAGCTCGGGGATGCGGCTTGTCATCTCGACGCGGATCAACTCCTTGACCGCGGGCTTGAGGATTTCGGCCTGGCGGCACTCCTGGGTCATGTTCTTCCAGGAATGGGCGCGGTTGGTGTCGCCGGCGATGGCGACGATCGGGATACCGCCGTTCAGCGATTCGACGAGCCCGGTGACGAGGTTGGTCGCGCCGGGCCCCAACGTGCCGTCGCAGACGCCGGGGCGGTTGGTGACGCGGGCATAGGCGTCGGCGGCGAACGCGCCGCAGCGCTCGTCGTTGATCAGATTGTGCGTGAGCCCGACCTGGCCCATCGCGTCGTAGAACGGCAGGAGTTGGAACCCGCCCATTCCGAACATCGGTCCGGCGCCGCTCAAGTGCAGCATCTCGGCGAGCGCGCGTCCGCCGGTCATCCGGCCCGACGGGCGGTTCTGCAGCGTGGCGGCCATGGTTCCTCCTTACCCGGTGAGAGCGCGGCGCAGCCCGGCGACGAATTCCCTGGCGCTGATGCCGGGGCCAAGCCCGAGCGCGGCGGCCGTCCGGTTGACCCGGCTGACGACGCCGTCCTCATAGGTCGAGCGCGCATCGCCGATGCGGGCGCTCGCCGCGGAAACGGTGGCGGCGGGAATGCCGCGCGCATCGAGCGCCGGTAGGCGCGAGACGCCGGCCTCGTCGATGCCGATCCCGGCGTCGTTGTAGAGCGCGCCGGCGACGTCGTATTTGAGGGCGGTCTCGGGCCTGCCGCCCAGCAGCCCGCCATGCGAGCCGGTGACGACGATCGCGTCGCGATGCTCGGGCAGCACCAGCGAGGCCGAGTCGAGCGCCCAGACCGGCGGCGATTGGGCGACGACCAGGAACACGGCTTCGAGCGCATCGGGCGGCACCGCCGCCGCGCGCGTCGCTCGTCGCAGCTTTTCGACGGCGTCGCGACAGGATTGGCCGGCGCGCACGCCGAGCGCGGCGGCGAGCGCGTTGGCGTGGGTGATGACCCCGCGCGCCAGCATGTCCGCGCCGTCGCCGATCCGCGCGGTCGTATGCCCGACCGTCGCTGCCGGGATGCCGAGTTCCTGGAGGTAGTCGAGCCCGCCGATCCCGGCGCGGTCGCGCCCGACCCCGGCATCGTTGAAGATCGCCGCCGCCGCGCCCAGCTTGGCGGCGAGATAGGCGGCGTAGACGCCGCCGTGCGAGGCGTTGACCACGACCGCGCCCGCGGCCTCCGCGCCCACGCGGGTGATGCTGTCGGCGGAAATCAGCGGCGCTGGCATCGCTCTGGCCTCGGCGGCGGTCACGGTGGCATCATGCCGGCAGGCCTTCCGGGTCACAATGGAGAAGGGCGTGCCCGCCACGATCGTCGCCGTCAGCCGCAGCCCGGGTCACACGCTGGCGAAGCCGAACCAGGGGGCGATCCGGCTCCTCGCCGGGCTCGGGGTCGAAGACGACGCGCATATGGGGGTGACGGTCAAGCACCGCTCGCGCGTCGCGAAGGACCCGAGCCAGCCCAATCTGCGTCAGGTCCACCTGATCCACGCCGAGCTGCACGACGAGCTGCAGACCGCCGGCTACCGCCTGGCGCCCGGGGTGATGGGCGAGAATGTGACGACGCGCGGGCTCGACCTGCTGGGCCTGCCGGTCGGCGCGCGGCTGCACCTCGGTGCCGAGGCCGTGGTCGAGGTGACCGGGCTGCGCAACCCCTGCGCGCAGCTCAACAAGATCCAGCCGGGGCTGATGGCGGCGACGCTCGACCGCGACGCTGACGGCAACCTCGTCCGCAAGGCGGGGATCATGGCGGTGGTGCTGGCCGGCGGCGAGGTGCGGCCGGGCGATGCGATCGAGGTCGAGCTGCCGCCCGAGCCGCACGGCAGGCTGGAGCCCGTCTGACGCGCGACCCTCGCAGGAGGAAGGCGATGAGCAACCCGGCGTTCCGGTTCGACCATGTCCATATCATCAGCGAGAACCCGCGCGCCGCCGCCGAGTGGTATGTCGAGATGTTCGGCGCGACGATCGCCCGCGACACCGTCGCGCGCGGCGCGCCGCAGATCTTCGTCGAACTCGGCGGCATGACGATCCTCATCCGCGGCCGACGGCCGGGCGAGGACCCCGCGGCGGCGCGGCCGATCCGCCCATACGCCGATTTCTCCAGCCACAACGCGTGGGGCACCGACCATTTCGGCTTCCTGTACAAGGGCGACCTCGCCGCTCTGGTGGACAAACTGCGCGCCAAGGGCGTCAGCTTCCCGGTCGAGCTGAAGAGGGGGGTCGGCGGCAGCCTCCTGTGCTACGTCGCCGCCCCGGATGGGGTCAGCATCGAGCTGATGGAGTGCTGATCGGCAAGTGCCGGTGCCGTCGCCAGCACCGACGTGTCGGCGGACCTGATCAGTGCCCGCCGCCTGCGCCGAGGAGGATGTTGCCGTAGGGCGCATAGGCGGCGGCGCGGTTGGCGGCGTGGTGGGTCAGGATCGTCATCACGTCGCGCCGCATCTCTTGCAACGGGTCGCTGTCGTAGACCCAGCGCGCGCCGCTCAGCTCGCAGAGCCGCTCCAACGCCCAGCCGACCTGGTGCTGCGCGTAGACCATGTCGCGCCGGGCGCGCACCGCCTCGGTCGCGGTGATGCGCCGGCCCGAGCTGACCTCGTCGGTCGTCCAGTCGCGCCCGTGATGCAGTAATAGGGTTGCCGCGTCGACCGCCGCGGCGGCCTCGCCGAGCATCATCTGCACGACCTCGGACTCGGCCATTTTGGCGACACCGCGCGAAACCCGGGTCGAGAGGTCGCGGCACACCAGGTCGAGCGCGCGCCGGCCGAGGGCGATCGGCACCGGCGGCAGCGAATACGACACCAGAAAACCGCGCGGCGCGCGCACCACGGGATATTGCGGATGCACCTCCGCGCCCGGCGGCGTGCCGGCAAACAGGTCGGCGACCATCACCGCGCGGTGCTCGGGCACGAAAACGTCGCGCAGCACCAGCGATTTGCTGCCGGTACCGGCGAGCCCCAGCACCTGCCAGTCGTCGACGATCTCCACCTCGGCGAGCGGCACCAGCAGATAGGCGATGTGGCGCGCATCGCCCGGTGCGCCGAGAAACGCGCCGAGGATCGCCCATTGCGCGTGGTCGCAGCCGCTCGAAAACGGGAACTTGCCGGTAAGCCGCCACCCCCCGTCGACCGGCTTCGCGGCGGCGCGCGGCGCGAGCGACGAGGAAGCGACGGCGAGCGGATCGTCGCCCCATACGTCGATCTGCGCCTTCAGCGGATACTGCGCGATGATCCACTGGTGCTCGGCGAGCACCGCGTAAACCCAAGCCGACGACGCGCAGCCGAAGGTCAGCTCCTCGACGATGCGCGAAAACAGGCTGAACCGGCCCTCGAGCCCGCCGAAGCGGCGCGGCTGCAAGATTCGCAGGATGCCGGCATCCCGATACTCGGCAATCGTCTCGGGCGGCAGCGTCCGCGCGGCGGTCGCCGCCGGCGCCCGCTCGGCAATCCGCGGGATCAGGGTTCGGGCGCGCTCCAGGAGGGCGCGTTCGTGAGCCGGCAAGGCGCGGTCATCGCCAGAAAGGGAAAGCCGGATACCGGTGTCGTTCATCGTCAGATCGCGCTGCGCCGGCTGGTCGCGCCGCCGTCGATCGTGATGATCGAGCCGGTGGTGTAGCCCGACACCCGGTCGGAGGCGACGAAGGCGACCATCCAGGCGATCTCCTCGGGCTTGGCGGCGCGGCCGAACGCGTGGCCCTTCATCAGCTCCTGCCAGCGGCTCTCGTCGCCGAGCACGTCGCGCGCGCGGGTCTTGGTCAACGTGATCAGCCGCTCGGTCAGCACTGGCCCGGGGTTGATGCCGACGACGCGCAGGTTGTGGCGCGGCGCGGTGCCGCCCATCGCCCGGGTGAACGCCATCAGCGAGGCGTTGCCCGACGACCCGGCGATGTAGTCGAAATCGGGGTTTTCGCCGGCCGCGCCCAGTACGTTGACGATGACCCCGTGGCCGCGCTCGCGCATCTGCGCATAGAAACGCCGCGTCATGTTGATGTAGCCGAAGACCTTGAGGTCCCAGGCCTCGCGCCAGCGCGCCTCGGTCACCGCGTCGAGGTTGCCGCCCGGGATGGCGCCGGCGTTGTTGACCAGGATGTCGACATCGGGGCATTCGGCGGCGAGCTTGTCGACGTTGCGGCCGTCCGATAGGTCGAGCGCGAACACCTTGACCCCGACATTGTACTTGCCGGCGATCTCGGCGCGCGCGGTTTCGAGATCGGCGGCGGTGCGCGACACCAGCGCGACGTCGCAGCCCTCCTCGGCCAGCACCTCGGCGCAGGCGCGCCCGATCCCCTTCGACGCGCCGCTGATCAGCGCCTTCTTGCCCCGCAGGCCCAGGTCCATCGCTGCCTCCCGATTAGAGCGCCGAGCGCCGGCTGGTGCCGCCGCCGTCGACCGTGACGATCGTGCCGGTCGTGTAGCCGGAAAGATCGGAGGCGAGAAACGCCGCCATGTTGCCGATCTCGGTCGCGGTCGCCGCGCGCTTGAACGCCATGTGGCTTGTGAGCTCGCGCCAGCGCCCGGGGTCGCCGAATTTAGCCGTCGCCTCGCGCCGCAGCCGGGTCACCATGCGGTCGGTCTCGACCGGGCCGGGGTTGATGCCGACGACCCTGAGGCCGTCATTGGGCGCAGCGCCGCCGAGCGCGCGGGTGAACGCCATCATCGCGGCGTTGCCGGTCGAGCCGCAGGCGTAGCTCGACTGCACGGCCTCGCCGGCGGCCCCGATGATGTTGATGATGACCCCCGAGCGACGTGCCGCCATCAGCGCGTAGAAGCGCCGCGTCATGTTGATGTAACCGAACACCTTGAGGTCCCACGCCTCGCGCCAGCGCGCCTCGTCGATCTCGGCGATCGTGCCGCGCGGGATCGCGCCGGCGTTGTTGATCAGGATGTCGATATCGGGACATTCGGCCGCGAGAATGTCGGCGTTCCTGCTGTCGGACAAATCCATCGCGTATGTGCGCACCGCGACGTTGCTCTGCGCGAGGATGCCGGACTTGGCGGCGTCGAGATCGGCCTGGGTGCGCGAGACGATGACGACATCGCAGCCCTCGCAGGCCAGCACCTCGGCGCATGCGCGCCCGATGCCGCGCGACGCGCCGGTGACGAGCGCCTTCCTGCCGCGCAGACCCAGTTCCATCGCCGCTCTCCCGAAACTGTCTCGATTCGCACGGCAATCTTAGCCGCCCGATCTCTGCGATGGTCGATTTTCTGCATGCCGAGACCGCGGGTTGCGCGGCCCGACGGTGCGCCCAAATGATTCGGCCGTAACCCGATCGCGGTTTCCACCGGGATCGCTCGCCGAGGAGAACGCCCATGGATTGGT
>Ga0335078_10008201_pt1 | contig 15529 bp, 13 predicted proteins | sample Lox_Sample_32_FD_206711 | JGI IMG/M metagenome (GOLD analysis project Ga0335078, IMG submission 206711) | Soil microbial communities from Loxahatchee National Wildlife Refuge, Florida, United States - Lox_Sample_3.2 | ecosystem: Environmental > Terrestrial > Soil > Wetlands | place: USA... | reverse complement strand
TCGTGAAGGCGGATCCGGCAGTGGAGAACGTGCTGGCATTTGTCGGCGGCAATGCCGCGCTGAATCAGGGACGAATGTTCGTGGTGTTGAAGCCGCTGAACGAGCGCAAGATCAGCGCCGATCAGGTGATCGCCCGCCTGCGTCCCAAACTCTCCCACGTGCCTGGTGCGACCCTGTACTTCCAGTCGGTGCAGGATTTGCAGATCGGTGGACGGCAGTCGAATGCGCAGTTCCAGTACACCTTGTCGGGCGAGAATCTGGATGAACTGTACGAGTGGGCGCCAAAGCTGCTTGCCCAACTCCGCAAGATTCCACAGCTGAAGGATGTAAACAGCGATCAGCAGATCAGCGGCCTGGAGGCGAACATCGTCATCGATCGCGAGACCGCGGCGCGGCTTGGCGTCACGCCGCGGCAGATCGATGCCGTGCTCTACGACGCTTTCGGCCAGGAGCAGATTTCCACCATCTATCAAACGCTGAACCAATATCACGTGGTGATGGAGGTCGATCCCAAGTATCAGACGACGCCGGACGCGCTGAAGAGCGTCTACGTGATTACCAGCTCCGGCGCGCAGGTGCCGCTGTCGTCCTTCGCTCACTTCGAGCCCGGCAACACCTCGCTCTCGGTCAACCACCAGGGACAATTCCCCTGCGTGACTATCTCGTTCAATCTGGGACCCGGCGGTGATCTGGGTTCAGCAACGCGCGCCATCGATCAGGCTGAGCTGGCGCTGCGCATGCCGGCATCGATTCACGGCAGCTTCCAGGGAACCGCGGCGGCCTTCCAGGATTCGCTCTCCTCGGAGCCGATTCTGATCCTGACGGCCCTGCTGGCGGTTTATATCGTGCTGGGCATGCTGTATGAGAGCTACATCCATCCCATCACGATTCTCTCCACTCTGCCTTCGGCCGGCACGGGCGCCATCCTGGCCCTGATGCTCTTCCACATGCAGCTCGACGTGATCGGATTGATCGGCATCATCCTGCTGATCGGCATCGTGAAGAAGAACGCGATTATAATGATCGACTTCGCGCTGGAAGTGGAACGTACCGGCAAGAGCGCCGAGGAGGCGATCTACGAGGCCGGCCTGATTCGCTTCCGGCCAATCATGATGACGACCATGGCTGCCATGCTGGGCGCGTTGCCGCTGGCGGTGGGCTTTGGCGTAGGTTCGGAGATCCGGCGGCCGCTGGGCGTCGCCATCGTGGGCGGGCTGATCGTGAGCCAGGCGCTCACCCTCTACACCACCCCGGTCGTCTACCTCTACATGGACAAGTTTAAGGACTGGGTCGTGAGACTCTTTACCGGCCGCAAGAAGAAGGCCGCCGAGCGCGAAGAAGTACCGGTCTTCGCGGATTAGCGCGGCAAGGTATTGCAGGCTTTCAGGCCAGCGAAGGTGCTTCTTTTGTTTTGTCATCCTGAGCGGAGCGTCCGCGCCTTTGCTTTTCCGCCGCGTCTGTTGCGGCGGGCGGACGCGCAGTCGTAAGGACCTGCTTCTTGTCCGTCGTCCCAGCGCTGCGTGCGGACAGCAGGTCCCTCCACTCGCCGCTTAAGCGGCTCGGTCGGGATGACAGATAAATGAGCGTAACGACTGGCTCTTCCGTAGTCGGCTTCTAGCCGACGCAACTTCAGCCGGCAATAACAAAAGGGCACATCAGAGGTGCCCTTTGTCGTGAACCTTCCCGATTAAACCTCGCTAGCGGCCGTAGTACTTGGCGTTGCGCTCGGTATACTCTTTCCACTTTTCCGGCAGATCGTCGAGCGCGAATATCGCCGAAACCGGACACACCGGCACGCACGCGCCACAATCGATGCACTCCACCGGATCGATGTACAGCATCTCCTCGCCGCCGTACTTGTCTTCATCCTTCTTGGGATGGATGCAGTCCACCGGACAGGCATCGACACAGGCCGTGTCTTTGGTGCCAATACAAGGTTCCGCGATTACATAAGCCATAGAGCAATTGTCTCCCTGAAGTCTCTCTTGAGGAATCCCTGCGTAGAGTCGATCTATCGATACTATCAAAAATCGACCCTCGCTGTATTGCCTGGGAGCGCTGCCGCCGATCAAAATTAGCGACACAAACGTCTAACAGTCGGGTTACTATGTCCGAGAGAACGGTGTGAGGAGCGCCGTTCGGGGATCGAGCCTCTATATGCCGTTGAGTCCGACGTATCTTGATTGGTGGCAGTGGTTGCTGGCCGCGCTGGGCTGTTGGGCCCTGGCTTGGTTGCTTGTGAGCGTGACTCGACGCGAGGACGGCAGCGGCGGCGTTTCCTCGTTCTTCGGCTGGGCGGGCGGACTCGCTGGCGCCTACTGCGCTGGCGTGGGCATCCTGCAGCTTATACGCTGGGCCTTGGACTATAGCAACCGCTGAACCCCAGCGCTGATCAGGCGACGGTCGCCGGCTCGCGCTCTCCCGCCGGCTCATATTCCACGATATAACCTGCAATCGCGCTGGCCGCTACCGTCAGCGGGCTCGCCAGATACATCTGGCCGGGACCGCTGCGGCCGGGGAAGTTGCGGTTCTGCGCGCTGATCACGATCTGATCCGGCCGCGTCGAAACTCCCGGGCCCGCATTAATGCACGCCCCGCAGCTGGGCTCGATCACATGCGCTCCGGCGCGCTGGAAGACGTCCAGATATCCCTTGCGCACACAATACTCGCGCGTCTCCTGCGATCCGAATTGCAGATAGAACTTGCAGCTGTCGGCGACGCGGCGGCCATGGCGCAGCGCCTCGCTCAGCACCTGCGCGTACATGTCCATGTCTTCGTTCTTGCCGGCTGTACACGTGCCGCCGTAAGCGATCTCCACTGGGACGGGCGTATTCATTTCGCGGATAAACTTGCCGTTGCCGGGATCGCCCGGCGTGGCGATCATTGGGTAAATCTCCGCCGCATCGAGTTCGATCACGTGCGCGTAGTGCGCGTCGGGATCGCTGTAGAGGCCTTCGACCAGCGTTTGCGCCTCGTTCTCGCTCATGCCACGGCGTTCCATGAGGAACTCGACCACCTTCTGATCAGGCGCGACAATGCCGGTGAATCCGCCGATCTCGGCAGCCATGTTCGTCATGGTCGCGCGCTCGTCGACGCCAAGCGCTTCGATGGCCTCGCCCGAGTACTCGATGACCTTCGCCAGCGCCTTGCCGGTGCGAATATATTCCATCGAGAGCAGCTTCAGGATGTAATCCTTGGCGGTGACGTTGTCGCGCTTCTTGCCGCGAATGATTACCTTCGACGACTCCGGGACTTTGACGCGCACATCTTTGGTGAACCAGGAATTGAAGACGTCGGTGGTGCCAATGCCGAAGGCGACGCAGCCCATCGCGCCGACGTGCGGCGTATGCGAATCGCTGCCCACGTTAAGCTGGCCGGGCAGGGCATAGCTTTCCGTCACGATCGAGTGGCAGATCCCTTCCGAACCCTTGCGGTCCTTCAACTCGCCATGCAGCTTGATACCGCGCGATTTCGCAAATTCTTCCTGCTTCAACTTCAGCTGGCCGGCGAGATCGAGCAGTCCCATCTTCTTCTTCTCTTCCGACATCACCTCGTCGAGAAAAGTCAGGTGGTCGCGGAAGAACATGATGGTCTTCGCATCGGTGACCGGCTCGTCTTTGCCGAGGAAATGCTCGAAGAAGATGGCGGCCATCGGCGTGACGTATTCGTGGCTGAAGCGCAGATCGGTGCGCGCGAAGCCGGTGTCGCCGGGCTGCACGGCTTCCACACCCACCTGATTGCTACCGTGCACCATGTGCCTCGCGAAGATCTTTTCGGCAATGGTCATTGGCCGCGGCTTGGTCGTAATCGGCGGCAGGAAAACTTTGCCTTGCATGCGTGCGACGTTGAAGGGGAACAGGCCGCCGTACTCGATCACCTGGCGCGTGATTTCGTCCTCGCCGCCGGTAAAGTCGCCCAGCGGGATCTCTTCGCCGCGCCGGACCTTGTCGATCAGGCTGAAGTCGGTTGAGGTCAGCACGCCGAGGTTCTGGCAGTTCTGCTTGTAAATGCGCTCGATGTTTTCCGCGATCACCAGCTTGATGCCGGCCGACATCTCGGCATAAGGCGACTGCTCGCGGCTGGAGCCTTTGCCGCGCCGCTTGCCGCTGACCGCCGCAACGAATCCGCCCTTCTTCACGTCACCGCGCTTGATCGGCGTCTCGCTGCCGCACTTCAGGCCGGTGTAGGGAAACTCGCCCAGCGTCTCATCGAAGAAGAAACAGATGTGCGCCGGCGTGATTTCGTCGGTGGAGATGTCGTCGCGCAGCTTGGGATTGCGCTCGGGATGCTCGGTGTCCCAGGGCAGGTCTTCGCCCGCCAGTTGACGCTTGATGAGCTCGGGATCTTCGGTGAGGAAAAGGATTCGCCCCTGCAAACGGACCATCTGGGGGCGCTTCTCAACAGTGCGGTTCAACAGCGAATTATTCACATCTCAATTTTAACGCAGTCACAGAGGGGTGTGACGACGCCGAACGGGCGTTCGAAGTGTCAGGACGAGGGGCGACTCGGGGTTGGCCTTTCATATCGAGTGAGTTGGTTGGCGGATGTTAGTTTCAAGGTTTGGTTCGCCTTAAGTTGGTTGAGGGTGCCTGAAGTGGTCGACTAACAGTCTCGCGCAGCGAGACGGAAGAGGTTAGCCCAGCCTTTCAAGGCTGGGTAGAGGTGAGAAATAAACAAGAGTCCCGTAGGGACGGCAGCGCACCTCGACCTGTGGTGCGAGTCACATGCTGGTTCGACTCGACACCGTTAAATTTATCTCATGGCACACACCCATACTTCCAACCTGGTACATTGCGTGTTTAGCACAAAGGATCGCATGAATTGCATTCACGATCCTCCGAGGTTGTGGCAGTACATTGGTGGATTTGCCAGGCAGAAGAACATTCTCTTGCTGGCTGCCGGAGGAACGGCAAATCATCTGCATCCTTTGATCGCTTTACCTCCGACCGTGCCGCTGGCTAAGGCGGTCCAGGAGCTCAAAGGAAACACCTCCCGATGGCTGAATGGGATTCAGCCAAGATTTGCGTGGCAACAGGGATATGGCGCCTTCAGCGTCAGCCAATCACAGAAGAAAACCGTGATCGAAACATCGACCGCCAGGCGCAGCATCATGCGAAATGGACCTTCGAGCAGGAGTATCTGACGCTGGTGCAGAGATCGGAGATAGCATACGATCCGCGATTCGTGTTCGGGTAGGAAAGGCCTGTCGTCCCTACGGGACTCACGTTCATTGGGACCGGCTACCCAGCCTTGAAAGGCTGGGCTAAGCTCTTCCGTCTCGCTGCGCGAGACTCCTGCGATGCTGCTCAGCGTAGAGACCATTAATCGCGCGTCTTGGCGTATTCGGAAATCGACGGCAGCTCTTCCAGTTCGCGGCCGGCGAAGATGTTGGCGAACTCGGCGATCAGTTCCTGATGGATCAACCCGTTGCTGCCGAGAACCTCGCGGCTGTCGAGGCGAAACGGGGTGCCATCGAAGCGCGTGACCACGCCGCCGGCTTCCTGCACCAGCAACACGCCGGCAGCAGTGTCCCAGGGATTCAGGTTGAACTCCCAGAAGCCGTCGTACCGCCCGCAGGCGACGTTCGCCAGATCGAGCGCGGCTGAACCTGCGCGCCGCACGCCGTGCGAGCGCAATGTGATGTGGTGGTAGAAGAAGATGTTGGGATTCTTGTGCCGCTTGTGGCTGGGAAAGCCGGTGCCGAGAATGGATTCCGCCAGCCGCTTTGTTTTCGACACCTGGATCGAGCGACGGTTCAGCCTCGCGCCCTGGCCGCGCTCGGCAGCGAACATCTCGTCGCGCGTCGGATCGTAAAGCACGCCGGCCTGAAGCTGGCCATCTTTCCGCGCCAGCGCAATCGAAACGCAGAACACCGGATAACCGTGCGCGAAGTTCGTGGTGCCATCCAGCGGATCGACATACCAGCGATACTCGGCATCGGTCTCGCGGCGCGTGCCTTCCTCGGCGACGATGCCGTGTTCCGGCCAGCGTGTGCGCAGACGCTCGACAATGAGCTTCTCCGATGCGCGGTCGGCTTCTGTCACCAGATCAACTTCGCCTTTGTATTCGATGGTGACGCGGCCGAAGTACTGCATCAGCAGCGTCCCCGCCTCGCGCGCGATCGCTTCCAGATCTGGCAGGTACGAGCTCATTTGTCAGGATTGCTGTTGTTCTGCGCCGGAGGGCTGTCCGGACGCGTCTTGCGAATGGTGTCCTCGGCGATGTAGGCGATTTCGTGCTTGTAGATGAAGAGATTGGGCGCGCCCTCGCGCGTCAGCCGCACCATGCGCCGGTCATAGTACTCGATCCAGCCGCGAAGGACCGTGCCATCCATCAGCTTGATGCGCACCGGGCGCTGCTTCTCGCCCAGCATTTTGAGGTAAGCCGCTTCCTGATGTGTGTCATCCGGGGGAGGCGTTCTGCCTTTATGATGATTCGAGTCGCTGCCACGAAAACCCATGCTTTGATTCTACATGCGATGGCCGCCGCCGTGGGGATGAAGGCTGTGGAGATTAGGATCGAATAGCGCGGGCCGGAGGCCCACGCTACAGCCGGCCGGGAGGCCGGCGCTACTTTGCTGGAGGTATGTGATGAAGGCTTCAGTTTTTGTCGGAGTCAGCGTGGACGGATTCATGGCGCGCCGCAACGGCGATCTGGATTTCCTGCCGGAGGACTGCGAGCCGCACGGCTATGAAGAATTTATTGCGAGCGTCGACACGCTGGTCATCGGCCGCGGAACCTTCGAGACGGTGATGAGCTTTCCGCAATGGCCTTATGGCGACAAGCGAGTCGTAGTGTTGAGCAGCCGGCCGCTGGACTTATCCCGCGCGCCCAAAGATACGGTTCAGCATATGAGTGGAGAGCCCGCCGCGATCGTCGCGAAGCTGGCGGCTGGCGGAGCTCAGCATCTTTACGTCGACGGTGGTATCACGATTCAGCGATTCCTGCGCGCCGGGCTGATTCAACATATGACCATCACTCGCGTGCCTGTGCTCATTGGGGACGGCATCCCGCTCTTCGGCGCGTTGCCGCACGATGTCCGGCTGCGACAGATAGCAACCCAAAGCTACCCTAGCGGTCTGGTGAAAACCGAGTATGAAGTGATGAGCCAGGCTGCGGCGTAGCGCTACACCTCTTAACAAAGTTGTCCGGATTACAATTAGCGTTGATGCGGCCTATCCCGGCATCATTCATAATGTCTGTGAGCATCTATTTACTATGTTGAACTGATGCACAGTTCCTCGCCGGGATTGGCTCCCGGCAACGGTCCCCTTTATTTTCGGCACGCGCCACTTTCCGGTGGTTCCTGGGTTACGACGGTAGGCGTTGTGTGCTTCAACTGACTGGCTCATGGTTCATGGTTCATAGCGTTCTGCTACTGCTGTCAGAATCTGTCACCACGTTGCTGCTGGCCAGCCTCGGCGCCGGCATGCTCATCTATTTCACCCTGCACAATTGGGACAGAGTAGGGTCACTTTCGCGTAACCGGACGCAGTTGCTGTCGGTGGGCGCGCTGGTTGCGATTGTGCTCGGGCTCCTGCAGTTTTCGAGTGTGCGCAGGAATCCCGACGCAACCACAGACGACTTCTTTGCTGCGACCAATCCTTTCCCCAAGCCGCACTATCTGACCGTGCAGGCGCTGAACGCCGCCGGCTTCGTGGCCGTGCCGACCTATCACAACGACAATGCGCGCACCGGTCAGAACATACTGGAGACGATTCTTGCGCCCGACAATGTGAACGCGGCAAAGTTTGGCCGGCTGTATTCGTTTCCGGTCGACGGATACGTTTACGCGCAACCGCTGTACATGCCGCAGGTCGCGATTCCGGGCAACGGCATTCACAACGTGCTGGTCGTGGCGACGCAGCACGACAGTGTGTACGCCTTCGATGCCGACTCGCCAACGCCCGATCCTTTATGGCGCGTCAACTTTCTCAATCCTGACGCGGGCATCACGACGCTGGCGCCCACGGACGTGAATGCCAGCGACATTCTGCCGGAGATCGGCATCACCAGCACGCCGGTGATCGACCTCGCCAGCAACACGGTGTATGTGGTCGCGGCAACCAAGGAGAACGGGGCCTTTTATCACCGCCTGCACGCGCTGGACATGACCTCGGGCGCGGAGAAGTTCGGCGGACCGCGTATCGTTCAAGCGCAATATCCGGGCACCGCGCAAGACGGCACCGACGGCGTGTTGTCGTTCTCTTCGCGCTTTCAATTGCAGCGAGCGGCGCTGCTGCTTTCCAAAGGAAAGATCTACATCGCATTCGCTTCGAATGCCGATTCCGGTTTGTACCACGGATGGGTGATCGCCTACGACGCCACCACCATGCGGCAAGTGGGCGCGTGGGTGTCGACGCCGAACGGCTACCAGGGCGGGATCTGGATGAGCGGCTGCGGTATCAGCGCGGACAGCAGTGGCGATCTCTATCTCTCCATCGCCAACGGGCCATTCGATGTTTATGGCGAGCAGCCCGGCGCGAACTTCAGCGACAGCATTGTGAAGCTGAGGCCGGGAGCCAGCGGGGTGAATCTGGTCGACTTTTTCACGCCTTTCAGCCAGGCCAAGATGGCGCGCGACGACCTCGATCTGGGCTCTGCCGGCGTGTTGCTGCTGCCGGATCAGCCCGGAGCGTTTCCACATATCGCCGTCAGCAGCGGCAAGAACGGCCACATCTATGTGCTGAATCGCGACAGCTTTGGCGGATACAACACCGCGCTCAACCGTAATCCGCAGGTCATCCAGGAGGTCTCCGGCCAGCTGCGGCAGCAGATGGGAACGCCGGCGTACTGGAATGGCCGCCTCTATTTTGGCCCCGGCATCAGTCCGCACGTGGATGGGGTCAAAGCTTTCGTGCTGCACAATGGAACGCTGTCGACGACCCCGGTGTCGCAGAGCGCCGCGATTTATTATCTGACGCGCAGCACGGTCAGCGTGTCCGCGAACGGCAACAGCAGCGGAATTGTCTGGGCCGTCGACAACGACGCGTACTACTCCGCGCATCAGGGCCCTGCGGTTCTCCATGCCTACGATGCCCGCAACCTCGCGCACGAGCTGTACAACTCCAACCAGCGAGCGGCGCGCGACAATCCCGGACAAGCCTCGAAGTTCACGGTGCCGACCATTGCGAATGGTAAGGTGTTCGTCGGCACCGCGAATCAGGTGAGCGTCTATGGACTGTTGCAAGGGGCAGGGAACTAGCGCAGCTCTGCGGTCTCGTCCGCTTTTGATCCGACTGCCATGACGCAGAAAACCGTGGCAGTCCGCACCACACAGCGTTGCCGCAGTGGCATCATGGATAGCAGGAGTTCCTGATGCGGTTTCGGCGAGTTGCATCCATCTGCGCACTGCTGCTGTTTCTGCTGCCCGCGAGCACGTCTACACTTCGTGCGCAAAGCGCCGCATCTCCGCCGGCGCAACAGCGGCCGACCAGCACTCCTTACACGGGCGATCTCTCCATCTTCGAAAGTCCCGGCCGCGACGAGCGCCTGCACATCGACGGCGTGATGAAAGCCCTCGCCATTGCTCCCGGCAAGAATGTGGCGGACATCGGCGCCGGATCGGGGTGGTTCACCGTTCGTGCCGCGAACAAGGTGAAGAGCACCGGTACGGTCTACGCCGTCGACATCAATCCCGAGGCGATCAAGTACATCGACCATCGCATCCAGAAGGACAAGCTGCACAACGTCAAGACGATTCTGGGCAAGCCCGGTGATCCCGAGCTGCCGCCCGACAGCGTTGACGCCGTGCTGCTGCTGAAGACCTACCACGAAGTCGCCGAGCCCATCGATCTGCTGCGCAACCTGCGACCGTCGCTGCGGGCGGGCGCGCGCGTGGGCATCATCGATCGCGACGGCAACGGCACAAATCACGGCGTGCATAAGGCGGTCGTGCTGCGCGAGGCCGGCGAGGCGGGCTACCGTTTGCTCGAGGAGCATGACAATCTCGTGGTCGATGATGACATGGACTACTTCCTGGTGCTCGCTGTGAAGTAGCGCTCTGCAAATAGCTTGGGTTGAAAGCGAAGTGTCCTCGCTGGATATTCACTTTGCCGGCGATGTCTAGCGCTGCGCGGTCCTCAGTGCTTCCAATGGCTGGTCTTCTTGCCGTCGGCGTCGACGGCGTCGCCGGGCTGCATGTCGGCGGGACAGGGGCCGATGTACTTCTGTTCCGAGAGCATGGTCATTCCTGTCTTGCCGGCCATGGGCGGCGTGTAGGTTGCGGTGCCCTCGGTGCGCGCCGCGGTGTCGCCCGTCATGGTGAGCGTTCCCTTACTGCGGATCACCGTATCCTCGACGGTGCAAGCGGTCTCGGTCGTGGTGACATTGTTCGTGGTGGTCTTGCTGATCGTCTTGCAATTGCGCTCGCGCTTCTGCGCGGCGGCGTGCACGTAGTCGTCGTAGGCGTGACTGCGGCACAGCTTCTCCGACCGCTCCGTGGTTTGCTTGCTGGGAATCTCGATGGTCTTGGTGTGGATCTCCCACAGACCTTCCTTCATCGGCGGGGGATTGTCGACCGGCACCGCTCCCAGAAAGCACAGCGCCAGGCAGGGAGCTATCCATTTGGCATTCTTCATGGGAGCAGTTGAGCTTGGCGAAGCGAGCTTCGGCGTCGCGAGGTGTTGGATGCCGCCATAGTCGAGGTTAGTTGTTTGGCATTCGTAGCGCCGGCCTCCGGCCGGCTGTCCTGGCGGCGTCCCCGCCGCTAGCGATTCTTGGCAGCCGACAGTCGATAGTCGATAGCCGACGCCGACAGTTGGACAGCCGATAGCCGGATAGCCGAGAGCTGACAGCCGGCAGCGATACACAAGCGCCTCGGGCGCGAGATAAGAAAGCCCACCGCTTCAGCGGTGGGTGCGGGTGAGAATGAACCCGAGTCCCTCGGGGACGGCATAAGGCGTTTCTCTTCGTCGTGTGAGGATCGCCGACTCTGCATCCGCACGCAGAACAAAACCCCGGGCTTGCGCCCGGGGTTAATCAAACAAACGCCTCCGTCAGTTCTTACGCCTTCGCTTTCACGATCCTCATCCCGTAGAACGACTTCCACACGAAGAAGAACGAGATGAGGAAGAACGCGACGGCCAGTACGTGGGCGAAGGCTGTGCCGTTGGTTGCGGTCAGTTGCACCGCCAACTCGACGGCCAGCAATCCGAACAGCGTGGTGAACTTGATGATCGGGTTCATCGCGACCGATGAGGTGTCCTTGAAGGGATCGCCCACGGTGTCGCCGACGACCGTGGCATCGTGCAGCTCGGTGCCTTTCTGCTTCAGCTCCACTTCGACGATCTTCTTGGCGTTGTCCCAGGCGCCGCCGGCGTTGGCCATGAACATCGCCTGATACAGACCGAAGGCCGCAATGGAGATGAGGTAGCCGATGAAGAAGAACGGCTCGACGAAGGCGAAGGCCAGGGTCACGAAGAAGACGGCAAGAAAGATGTTGAACATGCCCTTCTGCGCGTACTGGGTGCAGATGTGCACGACCTTCTTGCTGTCCGAGACCGAAGCTTTCTCCACCCCTTCGAGCTTGATGTTGGCCTTGATGAACTCGACTGCGCGATAGGCGCCGGTGGTGACCGCCTGCATGGAAGCGCCGGTGAACCAGTAGATGATGGCGCCGCCCGAGATCAGGCCGAGCACAAAGGGCGCGTGCAGCAGCGAGAGGTTCTGCACGCCGCTGCTCAGCCCGTTCGTCAGCGCCATGATGATGGAGAAGATCATGGTGGTCGCGCCGACGACGGCCGTGCCGATCAGCACCGGCTTGGCCGTGGCTTTGAAGGTGTTGCCGGCGCCGTCGTTCTCTTCCAGCAGATGCTTGGCGCGCTCGAAGTTGACGTTGATGTTGTAGTCCTTCTTGAGCTCGCCCTCGATGCCGGGAATCTGCTCAATCAGCGAGAGCTCGTACACCGACTGCGCGTTGTCGGTCACCGGGCCATAGGAGTCGACCGCGATGGTCACCGGCCCCATGCCGAGGAAGCCGAATGCGACCAGACCGAAGGCGAAGACTGCGGGCGCCAGCATCAGATTGCCGAGCCCCTGCTGGCTCATCGCATAGCCGATGGCCATCAAGCCAACCATGGTGAAGCCGAGGTAGTAGCAAGAGAAGTTGCCGGCCACCAGTCCTGACAGAATGTCGAGCGATGCGCCACCCTCCTCCGCCGAGGTCACTACCTCTTTCACGTGGCCCGAATTGACGGAGGTGAAAACTTTCACCAGTTCGGGAATGATGGCGCCGGCCAGCGTGCCGCAAGAGATGATGGTCGCCAGCTTCCACCACTGCGTGCCGTCGCCCGCCAGATCGGGCACGATGAGGTACGACACGATGTAGGTCAGCACGATGGAGACGATCGAGGTCAGCCACACCAGCGAAGTCAGCGGCGACTCGTAGTTCATCTCGTCGGCGTTGCCGTAGCGCGCCTTGGCGATGCCTTCGTTGATGAAGTAGGCCACCGTGCTGGAGACCAGCATCATGACGCGCATGATGAAGATCCACACCAGCAGCTGCACCTGCACGGTGTGATTGCTGACGCCCAGCAGGATGAAAGTAATCAGCGCGACGCCGGTGACGCCGTAGGTCTCGAAGCCGTCGGCCGAAGGGCCAACCGAGTCGCCAGCGTTGTCGCCCGTGCAATCGGCAATCACGCCCGGGTTGCGCGCGTCGTCTTCCTTGATCTTGAAGACAATCTTCATCAGGTCGGAGCCGATGTCGGCGATCTTGGTGAAGATGCCGCCGGCGATACGCAGCGCCGCCGCGCCCAGCGATTCGCCAATCGCGAAGCCGATGAAGCACGGTCCGGAGTAGTTACCCGGCACGAACAGCAGAATGCAAAGCATGATCAGCAGCTCGACTGAGATCAGCATCATGCCGATCGACATGCCGGCGCGCAGCGGAATCGAGTAGCAGGGATACGGCTTGCCGCCGAGTCCGGCGAACGCAGTGCGCGAGTTGGCAAAGGTGTTGACGCGGATGCCGAACCACGCCACGCCATAGCTGCCGAGAATTCCGATGATGCTGAACGCCAGAATGATGGGCAGGGTCACGCCGACGGGATTAATCGGCCGCAGCCATCCGAAGTAGGCCAGGATCACGACCGCGATGAAGGCCCACAGGATCATCAGGAATTTTCCCTGGGTGACGACGTAGGTCTTGCAGGTTTCGTAGATCAGCTCGGAGATTTCGCGCATGGCGCGGTGTACCGGAAGCTTCTTGAGCTGCATGTAAATCATCAGCCCGAAGAGCAATCCCAGCGCACAGAAGACAAGCCCGATCAGCAGAATGTTGTGGCCGTTCATCCCGAGGAAGCTGACGGTGGAAAGATCGGGAACCTGCAGGCTGGCTTCGCCGCCGGCCTCGCTCGGCTGAGCCAACGCGGTGGAAGCCTGAAGCATGAAAAGTGTGAATGCGGAAAGTAATAATTTGGATGGGTTGTTGCGTGTTACCGACGATAGCCGCCGCCAGGCAGCGAGCCAGGTGTGCATATCATTCCTCCGATGAGCGCGCCGGCAGGCGGAGCTCATGCATGATGAAAGTTACGGTTGTGTCACTCTCAGTTCGTTTCCAAGAGATCGTTGACCACCAGCCGGACCGGGCGCACACCGCTCGCACCTTCGCGCAACGCGAACCAACGAGAAGTGTATGGGCCTGCTGGAACCCGGAAACGCGCTTCCACTTCAGACAGAAGTGTTTGAGGCTTGGCCGCGTCGGGACTTGCACCGGTTTGTGTGCAATCTGGCGATACACCCCAGCGCAGACAAACGGCGAGTTTTTATAACATTTCGGGGGAGGGCGGGTCAATCACATGAAAGCCGCAGAGCGGCCACGCTATGAGCCGTGAGCTATCGGCTGTCCGCTGTCGCTTGCATTAGAATTACTGCGCCGTAGCCTGGAGTGCTTCGGCAGAATAGTACGCGGCACTCGAAACTTGAAACTCCAAACTGGGGGGTACCAATGTCCGCTGCCGATCCACTCCTCGCACCCATTCCCGGAGCCGAGCACCAAGAACTCGGCGGCGTCCAGCTCGACGTCGTCCACAGCGGCAAGGGGCGCGTGAAGCGCTCCATCTATCCCGTCGGCTTCCACTGGGCGCGCGACATCAAGCCCCACGTCGGCACCGAATTTTGCACGCACACGCATGTCGGCTTTCTGGCGCGCGGCAAAATCCACATGACCTTCCACGACGGTTGCACCCGCGACTTCGTTGCGCCGCAGGTGGTTGTCATTGAGGCCGGCCACGATGGCCGCGTCATCGGTGACGAACCGGCTGTGCTCATCGAGTTCGACTTCGAAGGCGATACCGCCGCTCATCTCGGACTCCCCGAGCGGCATCAGCACTAAGGGTTTGGAGAAACGACGCACCGCAACCGCCACTGCACTACAGGCTGCATCGTAAGCAGCCAATCTACGCTTCGAGTGGGACGTTGGAATCTTTGGTCAGAGCTTTCGCAACCGCCGCGAGAAATTCCGAGGGATCTGTTTCCTTAGCGACGAGAACGTCGGCCATGCTGCTTCGCGGAGGATTGCCGTTGAGCGACGGCACCACCGCGGCAATTGGCAGCTCCGGCTTGGCGCGTTTCATTTCCTGGAACAGCGTGGCATCGGAGACGATGAGAGATTGCTCAGCCAGAATCAAAGCGACGGGATAACGGCGAAGCTGCTTCAGTGCCGAGCTGGCGTTAGCAGCAATAAGAACCGAGTAGCCGGCGATGGAGAGGATAAAGCGAATTCCTAAACTTCGTGGTTCGTCGCAAATATAGAGAATCACGATCGGTTCTGCCATCCACACCACCTTTCCTGATGACCGACCCTGGTTCGAACCCGTACAAGTCCAATCATGGAAATCGTGGCGCACGCCCGCACGGCTAGACATCCTCTGCGGCGCCGAATTTGGCCCCTAGTCAAGGGTTTTATCACGACCAGGCACTTTAGAAGGATTGTCACCTTTGATGCCCGGCTCAGGCTTTGGCCGGGTCAGCCGCCGGTCTACCCTTTCTTCTTGGCGGGCGAGGTGCCGCAGTGTAATCTAAGTCGGTTCTTTCTCTTTAGGTTGGGATCGCCCACTGGCGCGGCAGGGCACTCGCGATACGGAGAAAGTCGTAGCCACTTCAGAATCAGCAGATAGTGTCGACCCTCGAGATTGCAGGTCTTATGCCACTTGACGACCTCGAACAGTACGGACTGGTGAAAGCTCACGAGATCCAGGAACGACGCCAACGCCGCAGGATCGCCGATGAAAAAGCCTCGGTCGATGGCAAGCTGAAAACCGTGTGGGCGCCACGACTTTGGCAGCAAGTCCGCCAGGAAATGCAACAGCTGGTGCAGTCGGTCAATGATGCCCTCGGCGAGCCCGTCCTGGAATGCGACGAAGTCAACGCCGAGCTGGTCATCATCCGGGTTGCGGATACCCCCTCCAACCTTTCCGCCGCCTTTGATCCCAGCATCGGGAAAATCATCCTGACCCTGGATGACCATCTGGATACCTATACCCTCGAGGTAGTGCGGGGCGAGGTAAAACTGAAGGCGGTAGGATAC
>Ga0335078_10008200_pt1 | contig 15531 bp, 12 predicted proteins | sample Lox_Sample_32_FD_206711 | JGI IMG/M metagenome (GOLD analysis project Ga0335078, IMG submission 206711) | Soil microbial communities from Loxahatchee National Wildlife Refuge, Florida, United States - Lox_Sample_3.2 | ecosystem: Environmental > Terrestrial > Soil > Wetlands | place: USA... | reverse complement strand
TGCCGGCTCCAGAGACGAAGGCTTCGCAGAGCGTCAGCCCCGAACAGCCCAAGCCGAAGACGAACGGAGCGGAGGCCGCCAGGGCCACTAGTCCGCCGTCTCGGGACTCTGCCGGACAATCGACTCGCGCTTCGAGTGCTTCGCCGCCAGCAGGCGAGACGGTGGAATTCAGGCTGCCGGAACTGGGCGAGAACGTTGAGAAGGGTGACCTGCTCAAGGTGCTGGTCTCCGCCGGTGACGTGATCAACCAGGAACAGCCGGTCCTGGAACTCGAGACCGAGAAGGCGACGCTCGAAGTGCCGTCTTCAGTTAGCGGACGTGTCAAGGAGATTCACGTCAAGGCCGGCCAGAAGGTGAAAGTCGGCCAGTTGATCTTCATTGTTGAGGCCGCCAGCGCATCTGCCGAGTCTGCGGGCACGGTCAAGGCAGCGCCGAAGGTATCCGCCGAGTCACCGGCAGTGGTACCACAAAAGGAGGCGCGCGCGTCCAGTGCCGTTGCGGAGCCTGCTGCGGCCCCGGCCGAGGCGCCTTCACCGCCTGCTGCGGCTCCATCACCAAAGAAGCGCCTGGTACCTGCGGCGCCGTCGGTGCGGCGCATGGCCCGGGAACTTGGGGTTGACATCGGGCAAGTGCCGGGGACTGGTCCCCGCGGGCGCATCTCCGCCGAGGACGTCAAGGCATATATTCGTGACCTCAATACGAAGCGCCGCGAAACGGGCTTTCCAATCGGCGTTTCGGTCCCGATGCCGGACTTCTCGCGATGGGGTGCCGTGGAGCGCGAGTCAATGCGGGCCGTGCGGCGCGCTACCGCATCGCACCTGAGCCACGCCTGGGTTACGGTTCCGCGAGTCACGCAGCACGATCGCGCCGACATCACGCAGATCGAAAAGCTGCGCAAACAGCATTCGCAGAAAGCGGAAGCGCAGGGCGGCAAACTGACCGTGACCGCGATCGCGTTGAAAGTGGTTGCTTCGGCGCTGCACAGATTTCCGCAATTCGCGGCCAGTATTGACCCCGAGCATGAGGAGATCATCTACAAGAAGTATCGCCACATCGGCGTGGCCGTGGACACGGATCGCGGCCTGCTGGTGCCCGTGATCCGCGACGTGGACAAGAAGAACATCGTCGAGCTTTCGGTCGAGCTGGCGCAGATGGCCGAGAAGGCCCGCAACCGCAAGCTCGCGCCCGAGGACATGGAGGGCGGCGTTTTCAGCATCAGCAATCTGGGCGGTATCGGCGGCACGTCTTTCACGCCCATCGTCAACTGGCCGGAAGTCGCGATCCTTGGCATGTCGCGATCGAGCCTGGAGCCGGTATACGTCGACGGGCAGTTCCAGCCGCGGTTGATGCTGCCATTGTCACTCTCCTATGACCACCGGCTGATTGATGGCGCTGACGCCGCGCGGTTCCTGCGCTGGGTCGCCGAGGCCCTCGAGCAGCCATTCCTGATTCCTTTCGAGGGCTGACACTTCTTCTGAATCGCCAAACGTGAAGGCCAGTCACGCCGTCCAGGATTCGTCGAGGAGGCAATCGACTCACCATGGCTGATCAATCGGACACAACTCAACTGGTCGTGATCGGAGCAGGACCCGGGGGCTACGCCGCCGCCTTTCTGGCTGCCGATTTGGGAATGCGCGTGGCGCTGGTGGGCGAAGAGGAGAATCCCGGCGGCGTCTGCCTCTATCGCGGCTGTATTCCTTCCAAGGCGCTGCTGCACGCCGCGCGCGTGCTGACCGAAGCGCGTGAGGCGGCGCACTGGGGCATCGAGTTTCAGCCGCCGAAAATCGATATCGACAAGCTGCGCGCCTGGAAGTCAGGCGTGGTGGGAAAGCTCACGGGCGGCCTCGGCCAGATCTCGAAGCAGCGCCACGTGGAGTACATCCGCGGACGCGCCTCGCTCGTGGACGCGAAGACGCTCAGCATCGAGACTGCTAAGGCTGAACGAAAGCTCAGCTTTGAGCACGCGATTCTGGCCACGGGAGCGTTCCCGGTGATGCTGCCGGGATTGCCGAAGAGCGACCGCATTCTCGACTCCACCTCCGCGCTCGACATTGCGAATGTCCCCAAGACGCTGCTGGTGATCGGCGGCGGATATATCGGTCTCGAGATTGGCACAGTTTACGCAGCCCTGGGCAGCGAGGTATCGGTCGTGGAAATGCTTGACGGATTGCTGCCGGGCGCCGATCGTGATCTCGTGGCGCCGCTCGCCAAGCGCGTGGAGAAGATCTTCAAGAAGGTCATGCTCAGCACCAAAGTGGCGGAGATGAAGGAAGCCAAAGGCGGGCTGCGAGTGAAGTTCGAGGGCGGGGGCGCCGAGGCCGGTGAGCAGGTCTACGAGAAAGTGCTCGTTTCCGTCGGCCGCAAGCCGAACTCTGCGATTTCCGGCCTTGAGAAAACGCGCGTCGAGAAGGACGCGAAGGGCTTCGTTCAGATTGACGCCCAGCGGCGCACCGCCGAACCTTCGATCTACGCCATCGGCGACGTGGCCGGCGAGCCGATGCTGGCGCACAAGGCGTCGCACGAGGGACGTACCGCTGTCGAGGCCATTGCCGGACACAAGGTCGCTTTTGAACCGCGCGCGATTCCGGCTGTGGTGTTCACGGATCCTGAGGTTGCCTGGTGCGGTCTCACGGAGACCGAGGCCTCGAAGGAGAATCGTCCCATCAAGGTGGCACGTTTCCCATGGGGTGCCTCAGGGCGCGCGACGACGCTGGACCGCAACGATGGCGTTACCAAGCTCGTGCTCGATCCCGAAAGCGAGCGCGTGCTGGGCGTCGGCATCACCGGTGTGGGTGCGGGAGACTTGATCGCCGAAGGCGTGCTGGCGGTGGAGATGGCGGCGCTTGCTTCCGATGTCGCCTTAAGCATCCATCCTCATCCGACGCTTTCCGAGACGGTGATGGAAGCGGCGGAAGTCTTCTTTGGGACGGCCACGGATATTTATCGGCCGAAGAAACCGTGAGGCGGAGTCGGCAGGCTCCGAAATGATCAGAGTCGATTGATTTTGGCCGCCAGGATGAAATCGTTTTCGGTCAGGCCGTTCGCTGCGTGGGTCCACAGCGTAATTTCGGCCCTTCCCCACCCCAGCGCGATGTCAGGATGGTGACCCTCGGATTCGGCGGCTTGGCCCACGCGATTCACGAAGGCGAGCGCGCTCCGAAAATCGGGGAATTTCCAGGTCTTGCGCAGGTGATGTCCGTCGATAACTTCCCAGCCTTCGACCTGCGCTCTCAGGGAATCAACAGCCTCAGCGTCGAGAGGCTGGACGCCGCCCTCGCAGGGGACGCAGTGCCGGCTGGACAGGCTCGAACCGTGATTTCCCGTTTCAAGCATTTTCTTTCACGGTCTCGATCACGCGCGGCGGCATCCGGCCGGCTCTCGGATACAGTGCGGTCTTATTCTCCATTCGAGCTTTCGCCACTGCCGTTTTTAGTGTCGCTCTGCTTGTAGATGTAACGGATGCAGGATTTGAAGATCAGCAGGTTGGGCTCGCCGTTGCGGTGAACTTTAATGCAATTCCTGTCGTACCACTCAATCACGCCGCGGACCGTCTCGCCGGTGTCGAGCACGACCACCATCGGCGTGCGTGCCTGCATTTGCTTCACGTAATAAAAACTCTCGGCGTTGGTTTGATCGGGAGGCGTTGGCTTGCGGCGGCCCATGCGTCCCCCTTGCATCTGCTCCTGGATCTCCGACAGGCTCGGTCTGATTAGTTTACGATTAACGCTCACAACGTCCTTCATGCGGTTACCTCGGGCCGGGACCGCCTCCGAAAACAATCGGAGAACCGCGGTGCCGGTTTTCTGTGCAATGGTCGGGTCCTGTGCCGACTCCCCAGGCAGATCAAAAAACTATGTGCAGATCGAACCTGACTGCTAATCTAGCACGCATCCCGATACCGGGCAATATCCTTCAGCCACATATTTCAAGTCAAGCCCGATTTGCGCGATCTTGTTTACAGCCTGGTTAACGAAGGCTCCCGGTGCGGCTGGCTCGGGCGGCTGCCGGAAACCATCCCGATGGCGAGCGCGTCCAAGCCGAGTTGCTGATTCACATTGCGGATCTGCAGGCGATGGGCTTCGTCGAGACCCTCCTTTAGTAACAGAATGCCCTGGAAGCCCAGGGCCGCGGCCCAGGTTTTCAACCGCGGCACGATGTCCAAGTTCGAAACGGAAGCGCTGTCGCCACTTTCAAGCAACAGCAGCATGTCGCGCAGCAGCTCGGTGCCGGTCGTCAGTATGTCATCGAAGCTGTCGCGATCTCCGGTCAGCTTGCGCGTGGAATCGAAAAGCTGCTGCCAGTCCGGAGTCCGCGAGCGCGGACCGAGCCCGCCGCTCAGGCTGTGGAAAAACTCCAGCCAGACATCCCGGCGCGCGAGGCAGGCGGGCAGATCGAATCCGAGCGCCCGGCCGACGCTGCCATGCGAAAGCCGCGCCACCAGCCGCTGCTTCGGCTCCGGCACGTTCGCGCGCTCTTTGATGAGCCCAAGAACCAGGTCTTCGTCAACCGGCGAGAACGCCACACGCTGGCAGCGGGAACGAATCGTCGAGCGCAGCTCTCCCGCATTGGGACACACGAGGATAAAGCTGGTCGTTTCGGGCGGCTCTTCCATGACTTTCAGCAGCAGATCCACCGCCTGCCAGTGGATGTCCTGCGCCTGATCGATGATGAAGAACCGGCGCGGCAGTTCGAACGGCCGCGTATACGCCACCTGGCGCAGCACGCGGATTTGTTCGCTGAGGATGTAGCGTGTGATGGGCGCGATCAGTTGCAGATCAAAGTAGACCAGCCCTTCGACGCGGCGCGCGGAGTCCTTAAGGTCGCGCCGGCGCGCGAGATCCTCTTCGGCGGCAGCGATCATCTCGGCAGCGCGCCGGCAGCGCGCGCACTCACCGCAGAAATCGCCCTTCAGACGCTCGCAGACGGCAGACTGCGCCAGCATCAGCGCCAGCGTCTTCTTGCCCACGCCCTCGGGGCCGGTGAACAGCAGCGCGCCGGGCAGGCGATCCGCGCGGAGCATCTCGCGCACCGTCTGGACAGCGGCGGTATTCCCGATGAAGGAATCGAAGCCCATGAAATAAGAATTCAGAAGTCAGAATTCAGAAGCCAGAATCGACACATCAATTTCGACGGTGATCCAGCAACGCCGGCGGAATCGCGGATCTCCCATTTCGTACTCCTAACGTCCGACCGATGCATTCTGACTTCTGACTTCTGGCTTCTGACTTCTTTCACGCAGCACCTCGTCCACCACATCCGCGATTTCTGCCTCGACCTCGCGCTTCGAGAGACCCCCGTCGATCACGCGGACGCGCTCAGGCTCGCGGCGTGCCAGAGCAAGATAACCGGCGCGCGCCCGCTGTTGAAACTCGAGACCCGCGGCTTCGAAGCGCGACGTCCCCGACTTGGCGTCGCGACCCAAGGCTCGCTCGAGCGCGACTCGCGGATCGAGATCGAGCACCAGTGTCAAATCGGGTTGAGTGGGCCCGCAGATCGCCCGATCGAGCAGGCGGACGGCCTTCATGCCCAGACCGCGCGCGTAGCCCTGATACACAAAGCTACAGTCATTGAAGCGGTCGCTCACCACCAACTCGCCGCGTTCCAGCGCCGGCCGGATCACGGTCTCCACGTGCTGCGCGCGCGCTGCATAGAACAACGCCAGCTCCGCCAGGGCGCAGAGATCGTCCTTCTTGGCCATCACCATGGCGCGCACTTCTTCGCCAACCGGTGTGCCGCCGGGCTCGCGCGTGGCCCGGACTTTGTACCTTTGCTTGCGTAAATGGCGCACCAGGCGGCGGAACTGGGTACTCTTCCCTGTGCCGTCAATGCCTTCCAGCGTGATGAAAAAGCCGCGCTGCCTCAAAGATCTCCTGCCATCACGAGTTCCGATGGTGGATCAGAACGAGATCGCTCGCTGCTGTCGTTCAGAATAGCATTTTCGTCAGGTTGCGTGTCATTCGCAACGCGTCGGGACACCCGCCTTGTTGTACCCGGGCCTGCTCCGCGATGCTACAATTCAGGCGCGGCAGGCGAGCGGCCTCCGCAGGCCGCGTCGATCATGAGCGAGATCACCAAGAACATTGACCGCGTCGAAGAACGCATCGCCACGGCCTGCCGTCGCGCCGGACGCCGCCGGGAGGACGTGCGGCTGGTGGCAGTCTCCAAGACTGTGCCGCCGGAGCGCATCCGGGAAGCTTACGATGCGGGCCTGCGCGACTTTGGAGAGAACCGCGTACAGGAGTCCGAGCGAAAGATGCCGGCGCTTCGCGAGCTCGAAATCACCTGGCACATGATCGGACATCTGCAAACCAACAAAGCGCGGTCCGCACGCGCCCTGTTTGATTGGGTTCAATCCCTGGACTCGCTCCGGCTCGCGGAAAGGCTGGATCGCGCGCCGCAGGCAGCCGCCGACACTGGGTCGCCGCCCAAAGCAGGGAGTCCGCTGCCGGTCCTGATCGAAGTGAATCTCGGCGGGGAGGCATCGAAGTCGGGCATTACCGCGGAAGCGGCGCCCGCCCTGGCCCGGTCCATCGGCGCCCTGCCGAACCTGTCGCTGCGCGGCCTCATGACCGTGCCGCCCGTCACCGACGATCCCGAAGCGGCCCGCCCATACTTTGCCCTTCTGCGCGAGCTCGCAGGGGCCATCGATTCGGCAAGATTGCCGAACGTCCGCATGGGCGAACTTTCCATGGGCATGAGCCATGATTTCGACGTGGCCATCGAAGAAGGCGCCACGCTGGTGCGCGTGGGCAGCGCTATTTTCGGAGAGAGGCCGCGGCTGTAGCGGCGGTGTCCTCACCGTCGCAGCGCTTTCACAAGGAGGTGCAGCTTGAGCTTGATGCCGCCATTTCGTGTCGAGGGTTTGAAGGTGACGTTCAAAGCCAGGATCAAGCCGCGCGCGCCGCGCGACCGCATGTATTTCGATAGCAATCACCGGGTCCACGTCGACTTGCGCGCCGCTCCTGAAAACAACGAAGCCAACGACGATCTGATCCGCTTCCTGGCACGCGGGCTGCGCATCCCTCAGGAAGCGATCGATATCGCCTGGGGCCTGAAAAGTCGCGAGAAACTCGTGCGGATCACCGGCTACCCGCCCATCTACGTCACCGACCGCCTGATGGCGCTGACGGGCAAGAAGTAAATCGACCTGCCGTATCGTCAGGCCGCCAACTGGCCCTCGACCGGCTGCGGCGCCTGCCCTGGTTTGAAGATCCGGTCGTAGAGCAGCATCAGGACGGCGCCGGCGAGTCCCACGGCGGTTATCACCCACCACATGTGCTGCGGGCGATGCCGTACCTCGCCGAATTCGTGCAATAGATAACCGCCGAGAGCCCCGGCGACAAGGTATCCGATCGCGATGGGCAGGAACGCATATCCCATATAGAGTCCCTGACGTCCCGGAGGCGCCAGCCGCGAGATGTACTCGTAGTAACGCGCCGACTGCGTCATCTCGCCGAGCGCCAGCACCACCAGCGACGCGATCAGCGCGGGCACGCTGGGGCGGATTGCGAGAAACAGCCACGAAAGACTTGAAATCACCAGTCCGAGCGTCATGGCCGGAAACGGCCGGATTTTGCGCGTCAGGTAAGTTACCAGGATCTGAAAAAGGATCACGGCGCCGGCGTCGATCGACAGCAGCAGGTCGGCGGGCGCGTTCGGATTCACGTAGCCGCGCAGGAACAGCGGCGCCGAAATGAATTCCTGCCAGAAGACGATGTAGAAGCTGGAGAAAATCAGCAGAAAAAGCACGAACCGGCCGTTGCCGAGCACCACAAACATGTTCTTGATGGCGGCGCCCACGCTGGGCACGGGTTCTTCGCCGGGCTGAACGGGCTCGCGAAAGAACAACAGGGTCGCCAGGAACATCAAAAACACGCTGAGACTCGCCACCCGGAACACGTTGGCCGCACCGAGGCCCAGCCGCTCGCGGACGAGCCATGACATGAGCGGTCCGAGCGTTCCGCCGATGTTGACGATGGTGTAGTAGATCGAATAGCCGATGGACCGCACGTTCTCGGCCGAGGCGCGCGCCGTGGTCCCCGCCACACACGGCTTGACGACTCCGGGACCGAGCGCCGGGATCATCAGGACTCCCAGCACCAGCCACTTGTCTCCCAGAGCATGCCGCGTGGATTGCATCCAGGGCGCGGACAGCGACCCCAGCAAATAGTAGCCGGCCGTCATCACCAGATAGGCGAACATCAGCGCCCGGCGAAATCCGAATCGGTCCGCCAGCGATCCGCCCAGAATGGGCAGGAACCACACCACAAAGCCGAAGATGCCGATCATCCAGCTCGCGAGCTCCTTCGAGAAGTGAAGTTGCTCGCTCAGGTAGATAGGAAGAGCCGCGCTGGCGCCATAATACGCCAGGCGCTCGAAAAGCTCCGTAAGGTTGGCCACCCAGAACGGACGCTCGAAACCGGCTCGAATTTCTTGCAACCGCTGGCTGAAGCCCACCTGATCCTCCTCGAGCGTGTGTCGCGAATGTCAGAGGCGTTGGATTGTAGCCTAAAAGGCCTCCGGGCGGATGTGAGAGCTTCGAGCCAACCCCGAAGTCTCAGGGCCGGTTGTGTTACCGTAGCCATTCACGGCGGGCGCAACCCCGCCGGGACGCTGAAAGGACAGACTCCATGCCCGAGAATTATCTTAGTCGAATCGCCGCGGTAATCGACGCCATCCAGCGGACGCAGAAGGACAAGATCGAGGCCGCCGCGGAGGCCTTCGCCCGTTCGATTCAATGCGGCGGTCGGGTGTACCTGTTCGGCAGCGGACATTCCGTGATTCCGGTGCTCGACATTTTCCCCCGCTATGGCAGCTTCGTGGGATTCCAGCCTGTCTACGATCCGCGCTTGATGTGGTTCAACGTGGTCGGACCCGGCGGGGCGCGAGAGTTGTTGTGGCTGGAACGGCGCGAGGGATACGTTCCCGTGCTGCTTCAGAGCTACCAAATGGAGCCGCGCGATTCCATCCTGATCTTTTCCCACGGCGGATTGAACGCCGCGCCGGTCGAGATGGCGATCGAGACAGGGAAGAAGGGGCTGACGGTTGTCTCGGTCTCCTCGCACCAGAATCGCCTGGCCCAGGCGACGCACTCGAGCGGCAAGAAACTGGCCGATGCCTCCACGATCGCCATTGATAATTGTGTGCCGCCGGAAGACGCCCTGGTCGGTGTGGAGGGAATTCCGGAGCGGTTTGCCGCCGGCTCGACGGTCGCGGCGGTCTCGATCGCCATGGCGCTGGTGGCGGAGACCGGGCTGCGGCTGGTCGACGGCGGCGCGCGGCCGGCAACATTCGTCTCGCCCAATGTCGGCCTGCCCGCCGATCACAACCAGCAGGTATTCGAGGAGTACGAGCGTATGATCCAGAACCGGAGGTGATCGCCTGTCCCTCAAAGAATCTCGCTTTGCCGCGAAAGGTGCGCCCTGCGTGTGCGCCGCGATCGCACTCAGCCTGTTGGGCACGGTTCGGCGTCCAGCCGCAGCTTTCGACCAACAGCAACCGCCGGCGACTCCGGACGACTTCTTCCCGGTGGCGGTCTGGTATTCAGGCGGCACGGCGCGCGCCCCGATGATGAGCCCTCTCGATGCCGCGAGCGCTGCGCAATGGGGCCGCGACCTCGATCAGATCAAGGCCACCGGCTTCAACACCGTCAAGTGCTGGGTGGATTGGGCGACGGCCGAGCCGAAGCCGGGCGTCTTCAATTTCGATAATCTCGACCTGCTGATGAAGTTGGCCGGGGAGCGCGGCCTGCGCGTGATCGTGCAGATCTACACCGACTCGGCCCCGGACTGGGTGGGCATCCGCTATCCTGACGGCCGGTTTGTGGATCGCAGCGGCGCTGTGATCGGCTCGCAGTCGGCTCCGGGGTACTGCATCGATCACGAAGGCGTGCGCGCGGAGATCGTGAACTTCCTGGAAGCGCTCTCGCGGCGCGCAAATCAGTATCCCGCCCTTTACGCCTGGGACGTGTGGAGCGAGCCGCACGTGATCAATTGGGCCGATTTTCCCTATTTGCCCGACGCCGAGTTCTGCTATTGCCCCAGCAGCCAGGCCCGATTTCGCCAGTGGCTCCGCCAGAAGTACAAGACGCTCGACGCCCTGAACGCCGCCTGGTATCGCCGCTTCGCGAACTGGGGCGACGTCCAGCCGCCGCGCTTCTCAACGATTCTCTCCTACGCCGACTACATGGACTGGCGCGCGTTCGTCGATGACAAGCTGGCCGGCGATCTGAAGACGCGCGTCGACGCCGTTCGGAGCGATGACTCCGCGCACCCGATCACCAGCCACGCCGCGGTGCCGGGCCTGTTCACTTCGCCCGCAGACGGCTACGGCGAGCCTGACGATTGGAAGATGTCCGCCAGCGCCGACTTCTTCGGCACGTCGCTTTATCCCAGGCACGCTGAGTCCACGCGTCCATGGCCCTACTGGATGCTGGCCGCCGGGCTCGACTTTACCCGCTCCGCCGGTCATGCTGCCGGCAAGGGCTTCTGGATTGGCGAACTGCAGGCGGGCCAGGGCGCGACCGGCATGCGCATCGTGGACCCGGTCACGGCTCACGACGAAGCGTACTGGATGTGGCAGGTGATCTCGCACGGCGCCGGCGAGATCGCCATCTATGCCTGGTATCCGATGAGCTCGGGATTCGAGTCGAACGGCTACGGTCTCGTGAACCTCGACGGAACGCTGACCCCGCGCGCGCGGGCGGCGGGCCGCACCGCGCGAACGATCGAAAGCCATGCGGCCGACCTGAATCGCGCTCAGCCCGCGCCGGCGGAGGTGGCGATTCTTTACGATCGGCTCTCCTACCTCGTGGGCGGCAGTCAATCGTCGCTCTCGAACCTTGGCAATGCCGAGCGCGATTCGCTCCAAGGGACCTACCGCGCGTTTTTCGAAAAGCAGATCCCGGTGGATTTCGTCCAATCCCCGGCGCTCGACGCCGCGCACCTCAAGGTGTACAAGATCCTGTTCCTGCCTTACCCGGTCATGCTTTCCGCGAGCGTCTGCGGCGCTGTGAGGCGATACGTCTCCGACGGCGGAACCGTGGTGGCCGAGGCGCGTCTCGCCTGGAACGACGAGCGCGGATTTGCCAGCCCGGTAATTCCAGGATTCGGCCTCGATCAGGTATTCGGCGCGCGTGAAGATCGCATCCGGCCCGAGGACGAGCCACATTTGCTGATTCAGGACGGCGCCGGATTGCCGGGCTTCAAGGCGGGCGATGCCGTCGCGGCCGCGGCCTTCGAAGAGGACCTTGCGCCGGTCGCAGGTGGTCGTGTTCTCGCGCGTTTTTCGGACGGCAACGCGGCGATCATTGAAAAGAAGTATGGCAAGGGCCGCGGCATTATGATCGGCTCGTTTGCGGGGCTGGCCTATCAGCGAAAGCACGACCCGGCGACCGCCAGGCTCTTCGTGTCGCTCGCCCAGGCCGCGGGCGTCGAGCCGCAGGTGCAGGTCGCAGGAGCCGGGATATCCGGGATCGAAGTGCGCCGCCTCGCCAGTCCTGACCGGCAGTTCGTCTTTGTGTTCAACCATGGGAACGAGACGGCCGATGCCAGGGTCTCTCTGCGCATGCCGTGGAAATCCCAGGCGGCTTTTGATCTCGTGGCGAACCAGGCTGTGTCCATCGGGGAGAGCGGTGACGAGACTGTGCTGCGCAAGAGGCTCGAGCCGGACGCGATCTGGGTGGTTCGTTTACAGGAGCGATGAATCCTGAGAGTACGGGCATCCGGGCTGCGGCGTTTTTGTGTTACTCCCCTGTTTCGATCGGTTGAAGGGGGACCGGCTGGCGACCCGCCACCTCCCGTGCGGCGCATTTTATTTCAAATGTAGCCTACTTGATCGGGCCTCTTAAAAGTCCTTGACAAACGCGGCTTTCGTGCTAACGTAGATGTCTCCACGGGAAGAAGAACCGGAGCGCGCCATGAGACCGTGCCGCTCGTTTGAGTTCCCCGCTGACGGTTGCCGGTTGTCTGCGCCTGGCCCGGGGTCTGCTCTGCGAGCCTGGATTCCCGGGACAACTGATGCAAGGAGAAAGTACCCCTCCCCCCCGGGCCGATTTTCCGCGAAGCAAACCCACAAGCCCTGTGGAATCAATCCGATCTGTCAGAACACGTGCGAGAGCAAAGCCAAAGCAAAGCCAACTTTGCGGGCAGAATCGTCCCGCGCTGGAGTCACGCTTGGGGCGCCAGGACCGGCAGCTCCGGGCGCGATGTGGCCAGCTCGAGGGCGCTATCCACGTTATGAGCCGCACCGCGCTGGTTGCTGATCTCGGTGGAACGAAGATCGCCGCAGCTCGTGTCGACGACGCGGGCCGGATCACGCAGCGCCGCGTCATCCCGACGCCGCCTCAAGGCGCCGGAGCCGTGGTGGATGCGCTCGCCGATCTGCTGTCCGGGTTGCCAGCAGAGGACGTTGGTGCGCTGGGCGTAGACGTGCCAGGGCTCGTCCGCGCCCACGGAACCGTCTGGGCGCCGAATATTCCCGGCTGGGAACGGATGCCTCTCGCCCGAATGTTGAAGCGCAGATTCCGCCTGCCGGTGCTGATCGACAGCGATCGCAATGCCTTCGTGACCGGCGAAGCTTGGCTGGGTTCCGCGCGCAATTGTCGCGATGTGGTGTTCGTCGCTGTCGGCACCGGCATCGGAGCGGGGATCCTCAGCGGCGGCCGGCTGATTCGCGGACACGGCGAGCTCAGCGGCTGCCTGGGATGGATGGCCATTCGCGACCGCCTTCGTCCGGAGTACAAGGCCGTGGGCTGCCTGGAGTCGCACGCCGCGGGACCAGGAATCGCTCGCGCAGCCGAGCGCATCCTTCGACGCCCGATCGACGCTCGCGAGGTGGTGAAGCTGGCGCGACGCGGAGACGCGAGGGCAAGAGAAGTGATCCGCGAAGCCGGCCGCAATCTTGGTCTCGCTCTGGCAAATGTGGTGGACGTGTTGAATCCGGAAATGATCGTGGTCGGCGGCGGCGTGGCCGCCGCAGGAAATCTGCTGCTTGACCCGGCGCGCGCCACGCTCAAGCAATGGGCGCAGCCGCTCGCCGCGACACAAGTCCGAGTCCGCCGCAGCCGTTTGGGATCGAATGCCGGTTTGCTCGGAATCGCCAGGCTTTGTTTCGATCGCCTTGAGAAAGGTCGCCGGCTGTGACTTCGAGAAGCGGCGGCACTGCCATTCATCGCACCGCACTCATCGCGACCGTGAATGCGTGCATGTTCGTTTTTGGCGTGGTGTTGCTTTTGATGGGATCGCTTCTGCCGACCCTGAAAATAAGCAGCGCGCGCGCCGGCAGTCTCGGTTCGTTTCCCTTGATCGGCATTCTGACGGCGACCATCCTCATTGGTCCTGTTCTCGACAGGACCGGCGCGAAGGCCGCTCTCGCGGTGAGCCTGGCCCTGATCGGAACAGCACTCGTCGTCATGCCGGCGCTCGAGAGCTTCCCGGCACTGGCCGCGGCGGCGCTGATCTATGGCCTTGGCGGCGGCGTCTTGAACACCGCAACCAACGCACTCATCGCCAGCCTGAACACCTCGGGGCGCGGCGCCGCCCTGAACCTGCTGGGCTTCTCATTCAGCCTGGGAGCCGTCACCGCGCCCCTGCTGATGTCCCTGCTGGCCAGCCGATTTCCGCCTTCTATCGTGCTGCGGATTCTCGCCGTCGCGCCCGCCGCCGTGCTGGTCGCGGTGCTGGCGCTGCGCTTTCCACCGCCCGTGCTTTCGGGCGTGCCGCTTCGCAGTCTGTTGAAGGTGCTGAATCATCCGATCGTCTGGTTGATCGCTTCCCTGCTCTTCTTCGAGTCGGGCGATGAGAATTGCATGTTCGTTTGGGCCGGTAGAGTGGTGAAGGACGTGACACACGTCGCCGCCGGGCGCGCGGACCTGGCGCTGGTCGGGCTCGCCATTGCGCTGGGTGTGGGACGGCTCCTGGCCGCGGTTTGGCTCGAAGGGCTCGGCAGCCGTAACCTCCTGCTGCTGTCAGCCGCCGTCACGATCGTGGGTGTGATCGTCGCGCGCTCTCACCAATCCGCCGGCGTCATGATTGCCGGATTCGCCGTAATCGGTCTCGGACTGTCCGCGACTTTTCCGACCGCTCTCGGCGTGCTCGGTGACCGCTTCCCGAACGAAACCGGAACCGTGTTCGGCGCGGTGATGGCTGCGGCGTTGGCCGGCGGATCGTCGGGACCGCTGGTGGGCGGCTGGCTGGCGGAATCGAGGTCGGCGAAGATCCTGCTGGTTCCGGTGACCGCGGCGGTTGCGATCGCGATTCTCACTCTGACCATCTCTCGCATGTCGCGCAACGCACCCGAGCCGCCTGGGACATGAGCCACGCCCACGGGGCCACGACGCCGTCCGGCAAGCACCAGGGTCCGTCACAGCTTTATTCTCTCGATCGTGGTAATCGGAAAGTGAAGGATTACGGCGCCGCGATTTTTATGACATCCTGCGGGAGCAAGAAGTCGAGTGCCAGACAGACAAGGTCGACGCGGAGTTGAACTCGCTATGGACGAGCTGCGACCTGCCTTTGCGCCAGACGAGGTGCTGTGTGACCGATTCAAGGTAATCCGCTTGATCGGCAAAGGCGGCATGGGAGAGGTGTACGAGGCCCGGGATCTTGAACTCGGCGTTCGGCTCGCCCTCAAGACGATACGGCCGGAAATCTCCGCAAATCCTGAGACGCTGCGCCGCTTCAAGCACGAAATCCAACTCGCGCGGAAGGTCACCCATCCCAACGTCTGCCGGATTTTTGACCTCGAGCGACATCGGACTTCGTCCCTCGGCTCTGATGACGGCGCCGAGGTGGCGTTACTCAGCATGGAGTTGCTCGAGGGTGAGACGCTCAGCGAGCGACTTCGACGCCACGGCCGCATGACAACCACCGACGCGCTGCCACTGGTGCGGCAAATGGCGGAGGGGCTTGCGGCCGCTCACGACTCAGGAGTCATTCACAGGGATTTCAAACCGTCAAACGTGATCCTGGTGGCGTCGGACGACGCTGCCTCGCCGACTCGCGCCGTGGTGACGGACTTCGGCCTGGCACGCGGCACTGGGCCGACGAGTTCCGGCACCACCGTGTCCGGCGAGTCCACCGAAAGTTCCATCACCGATGGCGGACTTGCCGGCACGTTGGCTTATATGGCGCCGGAGCAGATCACCGGCGGCGATCTGACGCCCGCCACCGACATCTACGCGCTTGGTCTCGTCATGTATGAGATGGTGACTGGGCGCCGGCCCTTCGCAACTCGCGCCTCGCGGGAAGGAGCCATCAGGAGCCTCAGTGAGCTGATTCCGCCGCCGTGCTCCTTGGTTTCCGGCCTGGACCGCCGCTGGGAGGCCGCGATTCTGCGCTGCCTCGAGGTCGATCCGGGCTTGCGCTTCCCGAGTGCGCGAGCGATGGTGCGGGAATTGGAAAGCCAGGGTCCGGGACCGCGAAGACGTCGCGAGTGGCTGGTATACGCGCTCGGCGCGGTGGCAATCCTGGCCGTAGCGATCGGATTGAACGTCCGCGGATCGGGAGTTCGCCTTCACTTTCGAAGTCCGTC
>Ga0335078_10008198_pt1 | contig 15533 bp, 12 predicted proteins | sample Lox_Sample_32_FD_206711 | JGI IMG/M metagenome (GOLD analysis project Ga0335078, IMG submission 206711) | Soil microbial communities from Loxahatchee National Wildlife Refuge, Florida, United States - Lox_Sample_3.2 | ecosystem: Environmental > Terrestrial > Soil > Wetlands | place: USA... | reverse complement strand
GGCCGAGCCAGCGAAATAGCGGACGATGTCCGGGAACCGGGCCAGCTGCTCCTCCAGCCAGGTCCTGCCGAGCCATTCCAGCCGCGCACTGAGGTCGGCGCCCAGGGAGTCGAACCACTCTTGCTCCCCGGGTGTTGGGTCGATCGGCACAACGAGCGTCCATGTGCGCGGCTTATTTTCCATCGCACGAGCCAGGGACCGCTTGACCTGGCGGCGCTGCGTCGATTCCATGCGGCCAGTGAAGCTCTTCAGCTCGTAGGCGTCCGTGCCCTCCTCGCCGGGGAAATAACAGTCTCGGCCACCATCGCCGCCGGTGCCGTCGACCCGGCGGGCATGCCGCAATCTGGACAGCAGCACAGACACCATGTCTTCGTACTCGGCAGGAGAGAGAAGATCGAAGTTAACTCGCGGCACCACACCACCATTCCAGAAGACGGCTGGCGTCCAGGCCCCTTACTTAGCGTACGCACCGGATGCCCCGGCACATACCGTACGACGTCGTTGAGCACCAGGAACGACCGGACCGACTGGAGGCGTTAGCTCCCCCGTGTTCCCGGCCGCCCCGACCGGTCACCGTCTCACTTCGCGTTTCGGCACGCCGAACAGTTCGACCACATGGACGATCCTGTTAAGGCCGAGGATCTGGGCAAGGACGTGGCGGGGTTCGCCAACGCCAAGACCGGCGGCCTACTGCTGGTGTGCTTCGCCACCAGGAAGGAACACGACCGGGAGGTCCTCGACCAAGTGCGGCAGGTGCCGCGCGCTGGTGGAGTTGGACCGGCACCGCAGGCTGATCCGCGAGCGCGTGATCCCGCCCAGGTGGCGTGAGTGCCGACTGGATCGAGTGCGGTCAAGACATCGGCGTGCTGGTGATCGATGTGGCCGCGCAGCCGCCCGCCTGCTTGCCGTACGTGGTGCCCAGCCCCACTTGAGCGGGGACTGTCAGCCGTATGTCGGTGGCTGTGCCGACGCGGGAGGGCGACGCCACGGCAAAGCTGCCGCAGACGGAGATCCCGCGCCATCCAAGCCGGTATGGCACTAAATTTGGTCCGTAGCCATCGTTTGTGCGGCTGGGCGCGTCGCTGGCGTCCAAGCCGGGCCTCCCGCCAACATAGGCCGGGTGTCGGGATCAGGCGTCAATTCTCTTGATGTAGCTAACACCCTGATCGCGGCTGTGGCCTTTGCTGCCGCTGCCGCTTCGCTAGCTTGGCAAGCCGTCACGTGGAAGCTGGAGGGCAGCCGGGCCAGCGCGGAGCTACGGGTTGGTGCGCTGCACCTGAATCCTGGAATCAGAGATGTCATCACTTACCCAGCCGGACGTTCATGGAGCGACGTTGATGACGCAGGTCAGCACGGATTCACGCGCAAGGCGCTGTTTCTGACAGTGAGGAGCACGGGGCGTGAGCCGGTTACTGTCGATCGATGGGTTGTTGTCTTCCCAGGGGGCCAGAAGATTCATCAGCTGCGCTCTGGGCTTGGTCCAGATATACCTCACCGTCTCGACGTCGGCGGGCGGGGAGAATGGGCCATCGAGCTGAGCACCATCGCCCCGGGCGTGGTATTGGCGCGTAACGAGAGGGTATGGAAAGTGCTCTGGCATCGCCGGGCCGTTAAAGTCCGTCTAGAGGTAGAACTGGGGAATGGGCGGACAGTCCGCACCGAGCGAGGCTGGACAGCTAGGGATGCAGATAGTGCATCGCCGTATTCAGCTCGCTGCCCACCTGATCGAGGGTGATAGCCGCGATAGCCTGCAGACCCAGCTGCGCTCGCTCGGCGAGCACGTCCGGCTCAAGAACGGCACATCCTGCGCAAGCTCCGCTGCTGCCCCTGGCGTTCTGGGTATCTCGGCAGACCGAGTTAGGAACGGCCGAGCCCGGGAAGAAGCGGGCATGCACGCCAGTCCAACGGCTTCAATGGCCGCAGTCGGCTGGTCTCGTTCCTAAGGAATCAGTGGATCTGTCAGCACCTTGCAAATGCGTGGTTCCACCGTTCATTCAACATCACACCCGTTTACGGCGTTCTCTGTGGCCACAGGACACACCGCCCAGAACTAGGTAGCCGAAAACTGTCGGACGCCGCGGCTACTGTGGCGGCGTGATAGATACCGGCTCGGCGCGGGAAGCCCCGGACGGCGGCCTCGCATTGCACGCCAACGCGTCGGCGTTGCCCGCAGCCGAAGCTGACGATGAAAATGATCTCGCTATTGGAGTCTCCGATAGCAGGCTTGGCCTGGCGTACCTGCTCTCCCGCGCATCCGACGACTACATCGCGGTGATGGACGTCCTCGAGGCGTCCGTCACAGACATGACTCCGGCGGAAGTGGTGGAGGGTCTCGCTGCAGCGGGGCACCCCATGGGAGAAGCCGCGGTGGTGAAACGTCTAGACAGGCTCCGCGGCTGGACCGCGGTATCAGCCCGCACAGACCACGGGCGGATCCTGCGTTACTCCGATATCGCCGCGCGTAACTGGCGATACACACCTACCCCGCTGGGTAGACAGGTCCAGCGGTTCTACAGGAGCTACCTGTGTGGGCAACCGGTGGTCCGGGAGATCCCGCTAACCAACCTTGCGCGGCTCGTCGACGCTCTCGAGCAGCTCGCCGAGCCGGGCGGGGAACGGCCGGAGAGCGCCACGGCCGCGCTCGTGGCCCAGGTCTTCACTGCGCACGACGCCCTAGACGGCGCCCTTGTCGGTGCCGAGGATGTGCTCGCTGGCCTGGCCGACCGGTTCAACCTCGACCGTGACCGTACCGCGGAACTCAAGGGTCTTCTGGTCGACTATGCCACCCATGTGGCAGTGGAACTGCGGCGAGGTTCTGCCCGCGCCGCTCGGGTGCTAGAAGGCCTCACGGACCGCTTCGGCGCTCTTGCTGCCGTCACCATAGCTGATTCCTCAGCCAGGGAACTCATCGCGCGCGGCGCTCTCACTGCCTCCAAGGGAGGACGGGTTGAGGATTGGTTGGGCCTGGCCGAATGGTGCGACCCGGAACGCGGCCGCGCGCAGCGGTTCGCGCTGCGCCTGGTGCGCGCGCTGCCGGGCATGCACGCGAACCTGCGGCGGCTGCACAGCTCCGCGGGCGCTGCAACCTCCCGTGCCCGTGCCCTCGCCTTGGCCCGGGCCTGCGCTACCAGCGACCTGGCCCCAGCGCTGTTCCTGGCGGCACTCGGCGACCATCCCTGGCGGAAGCTACACGGTGACGCTGATGATGACGACTTGGCCCGGGTGCCGTCGTGGCGGGCCGGGCCCGCGGTGGAAGTTCCTGAGCTGTTGCGCCAGACCGGGCGCACCGGTGCCCGCGGCCGCCCTGCCGCTCCGCGCGATGATACGGTTGCCCGAGCCGAGGTGGAGCAGCGCCGTCAGCGCCGCCGGGTGCAGCATGACGCGGCCCTACGCGAGGTCTTGGCCGCGTCTCCTGACGCAGTGCTGTCCGAAGCGGCGGCGAGGCTCGCGATGAACGCTCTTATGACGGCGGCCAGGACCGGATCGGCCGGGCAGCGGCGTACTGCAAACCTGGACGGCCTGGCCTGCACGCTCTTCCGAACCCCCGGTTGGACAGGCGCGGTGCGTGCGCCCGCGTGGCGGGTATGGCTGCCCGGCAGGATACCGGTCTTCCATCGGCCGGGTACGGCGGCAGCGCCGCCCACGGTCAGCATTGTTGATGACGACGAGCTGCGGGCGCTGGTCGTAGTGGAGGGTGCGGCATGACGGATTCCGTGCCGTCCCCGCCAACGCTCCGGCAGCGGAAGGCCTGGTCACCGGAAGGTGGGGCAGAGACCGCCGAGATGCTGCGATTGCTCGATCGCCAGCCCTGGCTGCTGGCCGGGCGCGACGATGACGCCATGGCGAAGGTTCGGCGGAACCTGACCGACATCACCAGTGCGCTGGGTCGGCTCGGCTGGCCACTGGTCGTCGAACGCGATCTGATCAGGCTCAGGAAGTCACCTCCTGTACGGCGCGGAGCGTGGGCGGCGCTGGCCCCCTCTCCGCAGGCCTGTACCTGGTTCTTCCTGCTCGTGGCCGCAGCGGAAGCAATGCCACCAGCCGTGGCGCTCGGCAAGCTCGTCGCCGCCGCCAAGACCGCCGCCGCGGAGGCCGGTGTCACGGTGGTCGGCGACATCGCTGAACGCCGAGCGATCGTGCAGGCCTTGAAGCTACTCGATGACCGAGGCGTCGTAGAGCAGGTAGATGGCGATACGCAAGGCTACATGCACGAGGATGAGCCGCCGGTGCTGCTGTCAATCCACCACACACGTCTGCTCCATGTCATCGCAAACCCAGGCGCATCTGATGTAGCCGCCGACCCGGTCGGCTGGCTCCGTCAGGTCGAAGCCGAGCCCGACCCCGGCCGGCGGATGCGTCGCCGACTGGTCGATGACACGGTCGTGTACACCGCTGACCTAGATGAGGCCGAGGCAGACTGGCTGAGCCGCCGAGTCCGCGGCGACGACGGTGAACAACTCGCGAAAGCATTCGGGCTGCACCTGGAACGCCGCAGCGAAGGCGCCGCGTTCGTCGTGCCCAGTGATGCGTTCCGCTATGACCGCGAGCTCGGCCCCACTCCGTTTCCCTCCGCAGGCACTGTGCCCCACGCGGCGCTGCTGCTGTGCGGTCATGCGCACGACAATGGCATCCCTGCCATAGACCGGCCGGGATGGCTGGGCATGGCAGCGGCCGACGTACGGGACCACCTGGTCATGCTGGCCGACCGGTTCGGCGCGGGACGCGGCGGCTGGCGCACTGATCTGGCCGGGAATCCGACGCAGCTCGCCGACGACGTTCAGTCACTACTTACCGGCCTTGACCTAATCCGGGTTGCTGAAGATGACGCGGCCACGTGGTGGTTTTCCCCGGCGACTGCCCGCTGGGCCCGCAGTCCATCGCCATCGCCGGAGAACGGGCTAGGACATGACGAGCAAAGCTGACGAACGCCGGGGCTCTGTCGCGCCAGCTGGGCCACATCAGCCGGGTCAAGGGGAGCAGACCGAAGCACCTGCGTCCGCGGGGCGTTTCGGCGGCCGGTGGCGGCTCGTCGCCGCGGGACTGTCGAACGTTTGGCGGTTCGCTGACCTGATTTTGGATGCTGGCAGCGGTCGGCTGCTGATTCGGGGAGCAAACGGCACTGGCAAGACCACGGCCCTGGAAGCCTTGTGGCCTTACCTGCTTGACCTCAACCCTCGGCTGCTCGGCGCTGGGAAGGCGCGCCAGACGACTTGGGCGTCTCTCATGCGTGAGGGCGCCGGCGGTGCCCGGCGCCGTGTCGGATACGTTTGGCTCACTTTCGCCGCCCCAGGCGAGGATGGTGAACTGTCATACGGAGTGCGGGCCCAGTTCTCTGAAGGAGCCTCTCCGGCGGTAAAGGTGATCCCGTTTAGAGTGCCTGGCCGACCGGTCACGGACGTGCCGCTGGTCGGCGACGGGCGCGCTGCGCTGTCCCTTGAGGATTTCACCGAAATCATCGCCTCCGCCAGCGGCCAAGTGTTCACTGGCGATGCTGCTGACGAGGAGTATGTCGCTGACCTGGCCGCGCGTGTACTGCGCACCACCGCCAGCGAAGCCAGGCTCCTGGCTAGCCGAATCCGCCAGGTCCGCAATCCGAACCTGCTCGGCGACCTAAGCCCGCGGGAGGCACGCGAGGCGCTGCGCGACGCCCTTCCCGGGGTCGCAGACGACGTCATCACTGCCACTGCGGATGCCCTCGCGGAAACCGCAGCGACCCGCGACGCGTTCGACCGTGACCGAACAAACGCTCAAATCATCGCCGACTTTGGCGCCGTCTGGGCAGGCCATGCGGCCGAGGTTCTGCGCGGTGCACTCAGCGAGGCAGAGGAGGCCCATGCCGGGCTCCGCCGCCTCGAAACCAATGCCAGACGGATCGAGGACGAGGCCGCTCGCACTGGCATCGCGCACGAAGAAGCCAAGCGGAGAGCTGACGACCTGAACCGGACCCGGGTAGGGCTCGAAGGCCATATCAAGGGTCTGGAGTCCAAAGATGCCTACCAGGCCGCTGAGGCCTTGACGGCGCTTGCGGAGCAGTTGCGCGCCGAGCAGGATGCCGCCGGAATGACATGGGAGGCGCTCGCGGCCGCGGCGCGAGAAGCGCGTAAATCCGGCGATGCCCTTGAGAGCGCTTTGTCCGAACTTGCCGACGACCTCACCACACATCAGGAACGGGCAGGCGAAGCCGACCCGGCGGCGGTCGGTTCTGGTCCACTCGTCACCTGGACACGAGTGCCGCGGGCGGTGCTCACCGTTGAAGACAGGAGCGCGGATGCAGGCCCGGCAGTAAAAATCACCAGCGATGAGTCTCTTATCACGCAAGAAGTCACAGCATGGCGCGCAGCGGCCAATGCGCATACCGGCCGGGCCGAAGCTGCAGCACTCGCCTTGGCCGATCACGGGCCAGTCGCCGCCGCCGACGAAGCCGCCCAGACCGCCGAGCAGAAGGCCGCAGCGCTCGATGAGCGCATAGATGCCGACGAGCGTCGCCTTCGGGACCTGACTGGCACGACTGAAACAGCCAAGATCACGCTCATCGGCGCCGTCCTGCGGTGGACAATCGCCAACCCGGCACTGACGCATCCGTCAGCATCCACGCCGGGCGGCAGCAGCGGCTCCGTCAGCGAAGACGGCTGGGACGCCGCAGATGTGGAGGCTTTGCGAAGTGCGGAACCGAGCCAGTCGCTTCACGCCGCCGATGCTTTCGCAGCTATTGCCGCTGAGCGGGCGTCGACCCATGCCGGGCAGCTGCGCGCAGACGCGACCGCCGTTGAGCGGCGCGCCGCTGACCTGAGCCAGGCGGCAGGGGAGTTGCGTGCACAAGCGACAGCGCTGCGTGACGGCAAGCTCCTTGCGCTGCCGCGGCCTGGCTGGGCCGGTGACGGCGATGACGACCAGGCGCTCGGATCCGCGTTGGACTGGCAGCCATCACTGAGCGAAGACAGGCGGCCGCCGCTGGAAGCCGCGCTCACCGCAGCCGGTCTGCTTGGCGCGACCTTGACACCCGTCGGCGCGGCCACTGCAGCATGGCAGGTTAGCCCCGACAGCCCGGTCGTACCCGACAACCTGGCCGCAGCGCTTACCGTCGATCTGGACCATCCGCTCGCTGCCACCGCAGCGGCCGTCCTCGAGCGCGTCGCGCTCGCCGACACTGCCGTCTCCGGCCCTACCGCCACGGCTCTCGTCATCGGCCGCGACGGGACCTTCCGCGTCGGCGTCGCAGTTGGAGCGCCAGCACTTGCGGCGGGCGTCCTGACATTGTCGGCGGCGCAGCACGTCGGCGCCAGGCAACGTCGCGCGACCGCCCTCGCCCGCGCCCAGGAACTCGACGAGCAGGCTTCCGAGATCTATGCGCAGGCGGACGACTACGACGCTCAGGTAGCTTCGCTGCGGGAACAGGCAGCCGCGCTCCTGCAGGCGGCAGCGAATTTTCCGCCGCGGGAAATCTTGCGCACAGCCGAAGCTGCGCGGGCGGCCAAAGCTGACGACGTCGCCGAGCTCAACAGGAAACTGCGAGATGCGGTCACGGAAGCCCAGCGCTGCCGCCAGCATCACCAGCGGCTGCACAACGAGTGGGCGGAGCGTACGCGCTCTTGCGGTCTGCCGGACATCGTGACCGAACTGGCCGACGTAGAAACCGTGGCACGCGACGCGGCACGAATCTTGAGGGTCTCAGCGGGAGAACTAGCAGAGCGCTTCGCACCCCGGCTCGGTCGGCTCCGCCTAGCTGGCAGCGACGATCGCGACGCGGAACTGAAAGCGCTACTGGGCAGAGCGCGAGCTGCCGCAGCCCGAGCCGCGAAAACCCAGAGCAAGGTTGACACCCTACGGCAGAACGCTGGAGCCGCCATCGAGGACATCCTCAAGCAGCACCGCCAGGCGGAGGACCATCTGGAACATGTCATCGACCAGCTGGGACCGGCCGAAGATGAACGAGAAAACCTCAGTCTCGAGACGGTGCGGCTCACGGAGCAGGCGCGAGCCGCCCGCGAGAAGGCCGAGCAGACACAGCCACTTGTCAGCCAGCGGGTGCGCGAGCTGACCCAGCTCTTGAATGTCCCGGGAGTGGTCGACGCGGTCTTCGGCGGCGCCCAGCCAGGCTCCGGCTCGCTGCTCGCCGACGTCGCCGTCGGCCTGGAAGCGGTGAAGCCGTATACGAAAAAGACACTGCGGGACCGGTATGACCAGGCCCGCGCACATCTGGCCGGGTCATGGGAGCTGAGCAGCGGCGACCCGCTCGGCGAACTAGACACCTACGTGCTCAGCTATGGCGAACACTCTTACACCCCGCCTCGGGCAGCTGCGCACGCCACCGCGCTCGCCGACAGCGCAGAAGCGGCTCTTGCCGCCGCTGAGGAGAAAGCGCTGCGTGACTTCGTCGTCGGGCTGCTCCCGGCAGCGATCCGCACCGGCTGGGTCCGCATGCACGACTGGAAGAATCAGGTCAACCGCAAAATGCGCGCCGCCGCGGCTTCTAGCCAGCTCAGCGTTCAGGTCCGCATTTCTCTCGCGGCTGCGCTGCCCGAACACACCCGGACGGTGTATGAGCTGGCATGTAACGTGTTCGAAGCCGACCGCACCGCTGAGCAGAACGCTGCCGTCGGTGTGGCCCTGCAGGCACTTATCAACGCAGCTGACGGCGCCACGATGCCTGAGAAGGTAGCCGCCGCGGTGAACATGCGCGACTGGGTGGACATCGTCTACGAGATCCACCGACCCGACGGCACCATCACCAACTGGACAACCCGCACAGGGCTGTCTGGCGGTGAGCGGCGCCTGGTCGTGCTCGCTCCCATGCTCGCTGCCATCGCCGCCGGCTACGACAGGCTTGGTGATACCGCGTTGCGCCTGGCCGCCCTCGACGAAGTCCCTGCCGAAGTGGACGAACGAGGCCGTGAGGGCCTCGCCCGCTACATCGCAAGCCTCGACCTCGACCTGATTTGCACCTCCTATCTGTGGGATGGCGCTCCGGGTGCCTGGGATGGCATAGACGCATGGGACTTGGAGTCCGCAACGGACACAACCGTAGTCGGATTCCCGATGCTCATTCGGGGTCTCATCCCCCTGCCCGGAGACACTCTTCCAGTCGGCATACTGGGTAACCCATGACCGTTTGTCGGCTCTGCGATGGCGAATGCCGGGACGCCGACCTGGGCCCGCTGCTGGCTGAAAACCTGCTGTGGCTGTGGCAGCAGGCCGCGGCCAAGGCTGACCGACGCGGCGACCCCGCCCTGACGCGCGGCACCCTCACGCTCATAGCACCGGCCTCTCCCGAGCAGCGTGCTGCTGTCCTCGGCCTCGTTCCTGGTCGGCCGCTGATGGCCGGACAGAGACGCAGCATCAGTCTGACCGACCTGTCTGTTGCGGTCCGTAGGCATGGGCCCGCGCTTACCCCGGGAGCCGTCGCGGCCCACGCCGCCGGGCGTCAGCTAGCCACCCGCGCTCGGCGGCGCGAGGACCGGCGCCAGTTTGAACAGCACCTCGCATCTCTCGGCCACGCTTGGGCCACATCGTCGCATTCACTGCTCGCGGCCAGGTGGGATGGAGCGCTGACCGGTTTGCGCAGGGCCGGATGGATCGCCAGGCTCCAGGCTGCTGATAGCGCATACCGGCTGCTACAGCAGGCGTTCGCGATCATCGACGCGCTGCCGGAAACTGGGACGCGGCTGGACCGTCGGCTACTTGCTACGAACGCCATCCGCAATCCGCATGCGCTTGATGATGGCCAGCCGCTCGCGGCGCTTGTGCTTGCCTTGCTGGCTGCAGCGGACATCACCTCGTTTAACCAGCGTCCCCGTCAAGCATGGGCCACGGTAGGTGTCGACTGTGACGACCTCACTGGTGGCCTCATCGCCATCGGCATTCACCCGGACCGTTGGCACTTGCCCGCCGATGTCGCCGTGACGCTGCCGCCGCGGGAACTTGCCCGCTGCCGATGGCCACCCGGTCCTGCCGCGGGCGCATGGATATTTGTAACCGAGAACCCGTCGGTGGCCTCGGCCGCTGCGGACCTCGCCGCAACCGGCGTAGCGCTACGGTTGCTGTGCATGTCAGGTACCCCGTCCGCTCTCGAGGCAGCAGCCATTGCTCGGCTCACTGACGTGGGCTGGCGCGTCGCGGTCCGTGCGGACTTTGATGACGCAGGCATCGCGCACGTGGCCGCCGTGCTGCGTGCAGCGCCATCCGCCCGCCCATGGCGGATGCGCATCAGTGACTACCGCGAATCACTCCGCGATGGCGCGACAGTACCTCTTTCACAGGTTTCGGATACTCCGTGGGAGCCGGGCCTGGCATCTGCTATGCGGGCGCGCAGGTTGGCAACCTTCGAAGAGGCACTGATGCCTGAACTCCTGAGTGATCTTCGCAACGGCAAGCCGTCAAGCCGATGACGCACGGCCTCAGCGCGTCAGGCCGACCATGCCATGGCGCTGATGGTGCTCCTGGTCATCGGCGCTGTCGACCGAACTGCACATCGCCAACCAGCCACCGGTACAGCGGGTCCTTCGATTCCCTGTGCTGCGGCCACACAAAGGTGCGTGCCACGCTCCGCCTGACTTCTATGCCAAAAACGGACTGGTTATCGGGCGAAGGGTTTGTAGCCAGCGACTTCCAATATGGCGAGACCAGCAGGCGGGTAAGAGCCACTACCTGGGGATATGCGGCGGCTGCGACCGTTGCAGAATATGGCGGCACTCGCCAGTCGGGGCCGTGGAAGATCTCGAGTCGACGGTTAAAGTCGTCGTCGTGCTGGCGGCCGTCGCGCCAGTAGCGGCAAATATCGGCGGCAACGGTGAATGCCGCCGTGACCTCATCTCGTCCATGACGGCGGACGAGGCGCAGATGCTGTCTGTGGGCCTTGAGCACGTCGGGCTGACGATCGAGGGAGGGTTGGAGGGCGTCGTCCGAACCAATCCACCGGCGGTGCGTCACGCAGACAACCCTTTCCGCTGGGCGCCAGCTGATAACCGGCCCAGCCGCACCACGGGCGGCGACGCAAAGCCGACAGGCCAGGGTGCTGACGAAAGGGCGGATCATGATTGACCTGTCGCCATCAAAGGGATGGTATTTGAGTAGCGGGCTTATGTCGCTGGGGTCGCTGATAGCACGTTCAAGCGTTCGTGCCTGGACCCCGGTGACGATAGAGAGCCGGTCAATTGGCACGACCCGAGCTTGCTTTTTCCCGGCGACATAGCGGCGCAGGGCGACGGTGTCGAGATGATTGGCGTTTGCGAGCCGATCCATGTACGAGGACATGGTCTCGCCCGGGAATGGCGTAACGGGATGGGGGAGGGGCCGAAGGGAAGGTTCAAGGACGGTTGTCATCCCATGCCCTTGCCGAGAGATTGTGCCGCGTGATCGACAGGGACACCGTCGAGCAGTTCCCGGGTTATGGCCTCGCTGCCGTCGAGGATCGCTAGGATCGCGGCTGCCCTGATCAAGTGGGACAGGCTGCCGATCATGCCGCCCGTGCGCGCGTGGAGGTATACGTCCAAGGCCGGGAGCGTGCCAGGCTCGTGGCGGTACAGGCGGAGCGCGCTCTCCATGGAGGCGACTAGGCTTTTCCACTCCTGCTGACAAGGAAACGGGCCGGTCGAGGTCAGGACACACCGGCCGGCAATCTGCTTGCCACGAACGCCGGTGAACAGTCCGGAGCGTTCGACATTGATGCCTGCATACACGAACGTGGCAGGCAGGTGCTCCGTGAAGTACTTCAAGTGGTCGGACATGTCTTCGCCTGCGGCGGTAGCGAGATTGAGATTGTGGATCTCGTCGACCAGGACCAGGTCGCAGTGGCCCTCAATCAGGACCTGGCAGACGGCGTCGGCGATGTCTGTCGTGTTCCATCTGGCCCGGATCGGCGGCAGGCCGAGGAAACGGGCGAACTCCAGCGCCAGCTTTCTTGGCGAGCCCTTGGGCGGAGTGGTGACGTACACGACAGGTATCCGACCTGACAGGGCGTTCGGACACTGGTCCGATCCTCCCGTTCGCTCTCTGAGCATCAGCTCGTAGGTGCGACCGAGCTGCTTGATCGCGGTGCTCTTGCCGGTAGCCCACGGACCGGACACGATCAGCCCGCGCCGAGCACTGATCTCGCGCCTGTTCAGCAGCGTGAGAAGCCTGCCCTGCTTGGTCACTTCGCGAAGCGTTGATGTGGCGACGACCACGAGCTCGGAGTGGTACGTGATCCTGGCCTCGTCGTAGGCTTCCCGGCTGGCAGATGACAGTCCCGCTCGTGCCTTGTCAGAGAGTAGGTCGAACTTCACCGGGGCGGTATCGACGAACTGACGCCAGCCGCTCAGCGTTGTTGTTGGCTCGCGACCCTGCTCCCGGCTCTCCCACGCCGCCTGGGCTACCACCATCGCCTCGCTTCCTCCCTCGCATCGAAGACGGCGAGCGGTACGACGTCGGCCAGTTTCTCCTTGGGCTCTTTCGGGACAGTCTCCGCAGCTGCGGTGTCCTGCTCGCTGGCGGTTCCGGGAACCGGAGCCTCGGGACGAGGCCAGGCGGGCTCGGCGATGGCCTTGGTCCGGGCGGCGACCCTCCGGTCGCGGGCGCTGGGCTTTCGACTCCGACGGCCGGACTGCTGCTTCTCAGGACCCTGGTGTGCTCGCTGGAGCAAGGATTCGGCAGCTCGTGCGATCTCCTGCTCGGTCGGGTCCTTTCCGTTAACAGCCAGCTGGTGGCGAGCATGATCCCAGGCCAGTTCGCCGAACGGCGTGGGGGAGGAGGAGAGGTGCTTCCAGAACACTGTGATCCACCCGCCGTCCCAGTGGTTGCGGACCCAGATGCGGGACACGTCGTACGGATCCCGGTGGACTTCCCACAGGTCGTGCTTCGCCTTCACCCCTGAACGCTGCCTGCGGAAGGGCTCCAGAGCTTCGTCGTCGTAGACGCGATGGCTGATCTTGACTCCGTACGCGTTGATCGTCCGCCAAGTCGCGGGAAGTAGCTCGACGTAGTCCTCTGCGGACAACGCGACCGGCACGTATCCGGCGGCCTCGACCATGGACGCGTATTTCTCGTTCGGCGTGAAAGCACGAGCTGGCGTGGACGGGTCACGAAGCCCATCGTGCGGCCGGTTTTGCCACGTCGCGACGATCCATTCATCGAGCATGCCCTGCAGTTCCATGAGGGACCACAGCGGTTCCCTGTCGGCCCTTCGACCGCGGAACTCCACGGAGCGCCCGAGGTACCCCGATATGAACTGGGCGAACAGCGAGGCGACCGACCCCAGCGTCCGCTCGATGTGCGGCTTGTCGGTCGGAGTGTGCGGGTGGGCCGGCTGGAACGTGATGCCCAGCGTGCGGCACGACGACCGGAAGTTCTGGGAAATAAACGCCATGCCGTGGTCGCACACGATGGTCTCCGGCACGATCACCGGCCGGGCGGCCGCATACTGCAGCCGCTGATCGAGAACGAGCAGCCGCTGGTGGGGGAGGACCGAGCGGGCCATGCTGAGGGCCTCAGCCCAACCGGGCCTCATAGGCTCCGGAGTCACCGTCCGAGCCAACAGCAGAGAGGCATCGACCGACTTGGTCGTCGGGCGCAGGACCGCGGCGGTGACCGTGCGGGTAGCCAGGTCGACCATGCCCGTGAGCTCCACCCGGCTAGGAAGCCCGTTGTCGAGCATGACCATGACGTCCAGCGGCGTGGAGTCGATCTCCATAATTTCGCCCGGCCGCCCTGCAGTCAGCTGCCGGAACGGGTGGTCGGGGCGGTTGGCCAGCGACTGGCGTGTCCGTGCCGAGCCGGTCGTGTGCTTGCCTGCCGTAACCCGGTCGAATAGCCGGTAGAACGTCGCCCGGGCGGGCATGGGGACCGCGTCCATCCCGTACTTGCTGGACAGGATCTCTCGTGTCCGCCACATGTAGAAGCTGGCTGTGCGGGTCGAGCTGGCGGATTTCTCGTTGACCGCCTGCTGGAGGGCTTCCACGACACGCTCGTCGATGCGGCCCCGGGCCGCGGTGGCGCGATCCGCCCGCCGGTCGACCAGGCCGGCAAGGCCTTGCGTTTCGTATCGCTGCCGCTTGCGCTTCACGGTCCGCGCAGTGACTTGCTCGCCTGCGGCCGCCAGTTCGGCGGCCTTGGCTTCCTCGCGCTGCGCCAAGGAATATACCGCCGGATCGTACTCAGGGCGGGGCTCCGCCCCAGGCTCGGCATCTGGATCAGCACCGGTGAGTATCTCCACAATGTGCCGTTCCCAACGCAGCGCGTCCTCTGCGACATCCTCACGGAGGCCGACCAGCGCCGACCCAGACACAGGCGGCCTTTTCTGGCGTGAACCGCCAACGATTTCAAAGCCCTCGCTTGCCAGGAGATGAGCGAGCTGCACGACGCTGGCCTGGCCGTTGTGGCCCGCGAGCCGCACTAGAGTCCCCGTCAGCCCGACTACCGTCTGCATGCTGCCGTCGAAGCGGACCCGGTCGCCCACTCTGAGGACCCCTGGCCTCTTCCTGATCACCTTTCCGCTCCTTCCTGCCTCTTCACGACCAGGCTGCCGGGGCAGAGAAGCCCTTCCTGGAGGTCGGCAACCAGCTCGTGCTTCCACATCAAGTGGTAGAGCACCGGCAGGACGGCGACCGGGTCACCAGCGCTCATTGCGCCACTCATCAGCGGTCTTCCGCCGGTGAAGACCTCAAGCAGTGCCTCGGCGACATCGCTGCGGTAGCAGCGCGGGTGCCGGTACCCGGCAAGCCACCGCACATTGGCAGCAAGCGTGGTGTCAGGTCCGCCCGTGCGCCGGAACTTCCAGCCGACCTCAAGGCAAGCGCGATCAGTGGCTGCGAATGCCTCGGCGTCCCGCAGTTCGATCCGATCATCGGCGCGGACGTCGACGACCACACAAGTACCGTCGGCTAACCTGGCAAAATAGTCTGGAACGTGCCGCCGCTCGTCCCCGTCCTGTGTCCAGATCAGCCAAAACGGCTGAGATGCGAACGCGACCACGTCGGGATCGAAGTCCAGTGTCATGGCGACGTCACGCTCGGTCCAGGACTCGAAGCCGACATGGGCGTCCATCGTCGCGGCGTAGTACAGCCCGGAGAAGTTCTTCTGCCCCCGATATGACGGGAACGAGCGCGCCGGATTGACGCGTTCGAACCGGGTACTCCACAGCGCTGCAAGCAGGCCGCGGCGCGTCACGCCGACGTCATCGACGAACTCCACCCTAAAAGCAGAGTTCAGGCCATTAATAGCGAATTCAGAATCAATCATTTCATGTAAAGATACGGCGGCATCGAACAACTTCACTGAAGACACGCCGAACAGACCGGATTCAGTGAGACATCCTGTCCGAGCGGACCAGATTCAGTGAGACGGCAAGGGGCCGAACGAACCCTGTCTCACTGAATCTGGCTCCGCAGAGCCGTTTGGGGCCAAGTTCAGTGAGACAGGGACCAGATTCAGTGAGACAGGACAACAGCCTGCGCTCGCAGCATCCGGCCGGGGAGAGCCGCGAAAAATCAACTTTACATAATGTACATTATCGGCGCTCTGGTGACCGGCCATCATCCCGTTAGGCAGGCCGGTCTGTCCCG
>Ga0335078_10008197_pt1 | contig 15534 bp, 18 predicted proteins | sample Lox_Sample_32_FD_206711 | JGI IMG/M metagenome (GOLD analysis project Ga0335078, IMG submission 206711) | Soil microbial communities from Loxahatchee National Wildlife Refuge, Florida, United States - Lox_Sample_3.2 | ecosystem: Environmental > Terrestrial > Soil > Wetlands | place: USA... | reverse complement strand
TTGTGCCGGCGCGCCCGCCCGCAATCCGGGCAGGCCACCTGCTTGGTGACCGCGGTGCTGGCCTGCTGTCCGGCCACGGTGTCCTGCACCGCCGCCAGCAGATCTTTCGCCTCCGCGAGCTGCAGGCCGAGGGTGTCGGGGGCCAGGTCGTCGCGGTCAAAGGTGAGCACCTCCCGGGCCACGGGGGAGGCCTCGGTGTCGTCGTCGGGGTGCATGATTACCTGCACGCTGAACTTCATGCCCGGCTCCTCTCAGCGACGGCCTCCGCGCCCGCGGCCAGGCCGCGGAGAACTTGATTGCAGGCCCGCCGGTCGAAACGCTCCAGGCCCAGCAGCGGCATCAAGGCGGCTAGCTCCTCGCGGTCCACGCCGACGCCGGCCAGGTCGTCATGGTCGCCGGCGTCGAGCAGCTGGCCGATGATCTCCGCGGCGCGTACGGTCGCGCCGTACACCAGGTGCGGCTGGGTCTGCTCCAGGAACGCCCAGGAGCCGTCCCAGTCCTCCGGCGGGCCGGCGCGCCGCCCGCCCGTGCACCGTGGATAGGCCTGCCCCGGCTCGGCGCAGGCGATCTGCTCGACGCGCAGGTCCACGCGCCAGGCAGCGGAAAAGTTGTACTCGTAGACGAACCGCTCGCCCTCGCGCAGGCCCAGGCCGGCGAGGCGAACCTGCCGAGCGTCATCACGGAAGCCCGGCCCGCCGGCGTAGCCGATGCCGTACTCGGCGCCGCCGATCACGAACCGGTGCAGGTGCTCGCCACTCCAGCCGAACACGGCCTGCACGATCGCGTGCAGCCCGGCGACCGTGGTGTCGGCGGCCACTTCCAGCCGCCGCCAGATCAGCGGGCTGATCCCGGCGATCACTACCCGGAGCCGGTAGATGTCCATGCCGGGCCAAGAAGAAGAGGTGTCAGTCATCACGCCATCTTGGCTCGGCGCTGCTCCGGCCGGCCGGTCTACGGTGACGCTGGTACAGGCGGGGACAGGTAGGAGTAAAGGGTCTGGCGGCTGATACCGAACTCGCGGGCCAGGCCCGCCTTGGGTTCGCCCGCCGCGGCGCGGGCCCGCAGGGCCTCGGCCTGGCCGGGGGTCAGCGATGGCTTCCTGCCCGTGTAAGCGCCGCGGGCCTTGGCCAAGGCGATGCCCTCCAGCTGGCGTTCGCGGATCAGCGTCCGCTCAAACTCGGCAAAGGCGCCCAGCACCGACAGCAACAAGGTGGCCATCGGGGCGTCCCCGGCGGTGAAGGTCAGCTGCTCGTGGACGAACTGGACGGCCACCCCGCGGCCGGTCAGCTCGCGGACCAGGCGGCGCAGGTCATCGAGGTTGCGGGCCAGCCGGTCCATCGAGTGCACGATCACGGCGTCGCCGTCGCGGACGTAGGCCAGCATCGCCTGAAGCTGCGGCCGGGCCGCGGACTTGCCGGAGACGGTGTCGGTGAACACCCGGTCCAGCTCGACGCCGTCGAGCTGCCGGGCGGGGTTCTGCCCCACGCTGGACACCCGGATGTACCCCACGCGCTGCCCACGGCCCACGGTCCCTCCCGACCTACGCCGATGTGTCAGGTTGGAATCTATGACCCTGACAGGTAAGTGTCAATAAATCCGGATCAGGACCCTAACTGGACGTGATCGGGGAGGACGCCTGACGTCTGGCTGGGGTGCACCCCAGCACGACACACCAGGCGCCGGTCCAGGCGCCGGACCCCGTAGCGCTCGCGGCGTAGCCTCCCCCGCTTTGTCCCGCTCGTCGCGTGCCCGGTCCGATGGTTAATCCAGGGAACTCGCGGTCACTCATGGCTTGACCCGGCATCCCCGCTGGCCGGCGGACCGGCAGGTGGCGAGGTGGCCTGTTCGAGAGCTGCACGAAGCGCAGACATCCCGCGAGCGGTATGGCTTTTCACAGCGCCGCGGCTGATGCCCATCGCGGCCGCGATCTCCGCCTCGGACAGGTCCGCGCAATACCGCAGCACGATCGCCTCGCGCTGCCGGTCGGGCAGGTCGCGCAGCGCGGCCCTGGCAGCGGGATGCTCTAGCAGGCCGGAGACCCCATGCCCGGCGCCCGGCATGTCCGCCAGCACCTCGTTGGGGTTCTTGCCGGCCACGGACCGGTGCCGCAGCACGGACCGGGACCGGTTCACCACAGCCTGCCGCAGGTAGGCGAGAGCCTTCTCCTGGTCCCTGAGCCGCTGCCATCCCCCGTGCATCGCGACGAAGGCGTCCTGCACCACTTCCTCGGCAGTCGTGGTGTCCCGCACCAGCAAGCCGGCCAGGCGCACCAGCGCCCGGTAGTGCATGGCGTACAGCTGGGTCACAGCCTGGTCAGCATCTAGCTCCGGCCCGGCTGCGGCGTGTTCCTGGAGCCAGTCATTGAACCGCGCCAGGCCAGCGCCGGCATCGTAGGCGGCGGCATACTGCGCCGCTTGAGCGCCGATGATCTGCTGGTACAAGCGTGCGAAGTCCTTGTGCCTGCTTCCGGTGTCGTGTCCGGCGGTCGTCATGACGATGGTCCGTCCTCGCTGCCGAAGGGGTCATAGGGTCCCAGGGCTGCTTTCAGCTTTGCCCTCACGGTCGATAGGTGGGCCGCCACGGTTCCGTCGGCGATGCCCAGCGTCGACGCGATCTCGCTGTTGGTCATGGCGAACAGCCAGCGCATCACCGCCACCGCATGCTGTTGCGGCGGCAGAGCCTGGATGGCCCGCCAGCATCGTCCCAGCGCGATCTCCGACATCGCTTCCGCATGAGTATCCGCTGGCGGAGGCCGGGATACGGCCTCCAGCCGTGGCAGGCGAGCACCGAAGGCCTCATTGCGGCGGAACATGCTGATCGCAAGGTTGCCGACCGTCGTGTGCAGCCAGCGAAGACGCTGGCCATCACGCAGGCATCGCAGGGTGGGCCATTGCCTGGCGGCGGCCATGAATGCGGACTGCACCAGGTCATCGGCCAGGGCATGGTCCCCGCGGGTCAGGGCGCAGGCGTATCCGAACAGGCCCCGGGCATGCGCGGCAAAACAGTCAGCTAGTTCCTCAGCATGGTCCTTCGGGATCTTCTCACCGCTCACCTGGGCCTCCGGTGCACGACCGGTGCGGTCACCGTCGGCGCCGCGCACCGCACAGCATGGCCACCCGGACCCTGATCCTCGAGCATCATGCCAGCCGGACAGCGCTGACCAGGGGCGGCCGCGCGGCGCGCTCGCTGGCCAGGCAGCCGGGAGCCAAGAGCACCGCAGCGGTGACCGCCTGGCCCGGGCCATGGCAGCATGCCCGCCGCGGCAAGGCCGATGCCCGCATGCCACCGCCGCCGCAGGACTGAAATGAGCCTCACATCTTTAGGTCGCACAAGGACAGCAAACCGTTTAGCCCTCACCTGGTACGCCAGCAGGCCCTCCCCCAATTTGTCCCGCTCTCCTGGCCGGCGCGGTCGCCGAGGAGAAGGAAATGAGCGATCGCGGCTCGTGCACGATGGACCAGCTCGCGCTGGCGACCCTGCTCACATCGGGCCGGTATGACCGCCACCTGCGCCGGATGCGCGCGGTCTACGCCGGCCGGCGGGCCGCGCTGGTCGAGGCGTTCGCCAGGCACTCGCCCGGGATCCGGCTCACCGGGCTCGCGGCCGGATTCCACGCCGTCGCGCCGCTGCCGGCCGGCGCGGACGAGGCGGCCGTGATCGCGGCGGCGCGGGAACGGCGGGTCGGGCTGTACGGAATCGGAGACTACCGCGGCGTGGCCGGCGCGGCGGCGCCGCCCGCACTGGTCATAGGCTTCGGCAACGTCGGCGAGCGGGCCATCGGCCCCGCCGTCGCCGACCTGCTCAGCTGAGCAGGACGCAGCTCATGATCGCCACTGGCCCCGGAATCACAGCCTTGTCACTCTGGCCTGTCCGGCATCGGGGCCTTCAGCGGTCAGAGGGCGAAGGTGCAGCCGTCCCAGTAGGCCTCGACCCGCGGGTGGCGCCGCCCCCGGATCCCGATCTCCAGGATGTCGGGCATCCGGCCCGCCGGAGCGCGGAACCAGACCTCCAGGCCGTCCGCGTACGCCGGGCTGAAACCGGTCATCCCCGGCGGCGGCACCGTGGCCGCGTGCATGTACGCCGGCGTCCCCCAGCAGCACACCCGCGGGTGGGCCGCCCAGACCCACAGCCTCCCGCCCCGCCTGCGGACGAACTCCCCCGCCTCAGCGCTCACGTCGACTCGCACTGCACCCTCCAGGCCGGCACGGCCCGCGACCGGGCCGCTTGTGACCTGCACTTATCGTGGCACGCCCCCGCCATCTACGCCATCGCCCCCCGGTCACTGCGCGGGCGCCGCCAGGCCATGCTGATAGGCGTACCGGACGGCCTGGGCCCGGTCGCGGGCGCCGGTCTTGGCGAAGATCCGGTTGATATGCGTCTTGACCGTGGCGTTGCTCAGGTAGAGCCGCCTGGCGATCTCGCTGTTGCTCAGGCCGGAGGCGAGCAGCGTGAGCACCTCGCCCTCACGGGCGGTGAGCCCGTCGGGCAGTGCCCGCGCCGGGCCCTGACCGGGCGGCCCGGCGGCCGGGGGCCGGCTGATGACCGCGGCGACCAGGCGTTCCTGGACGGCGGGATCGAGGTAGGTCTGCCCGGCGTGGACCGCGTAGATCGCGGCCTCGATCTGCTCGGCGCTGGCGTCCTTGGTCAGGTAGCCCCGGGCCCCGGCCTGCAGCGCGGGCACGATCGCGTCTTCGTCGGCGTAGGTGGTCAGCACCAGCACCCGGGTGGCCGGCAGCCGGCCGCGCAGGTCCGCCGTGGCGGCGATGCCGTCGGTGCCCGGCATCCGCAGGTCCATCAGGATCACGTCCGGATGGCGGGCCTCGGCCAGCCGCACCGCCTCGGCCCCGTCACCGGCCGTGCCCACGACCTCGACGCCGTCGATGAGTCCCACCAGCATTCTCAGCCCCTCCCGGACGACCTGCTGGTCGTCGGCGATCAGGACCCGGATCGTGCCGGGTGCCCCGGTCACGCCGGCACCTCCAGCTCGACCCGCCACCCGTCGGGGGTCGGCCCGGCCCGGGCGGTGCCGCCGGCCCGGGCGGCTCGCTCGCGCATCGCCGTCAGCCCGTGGCCGCCGCCCGCGCCGGCCAGGATCTCGCTGGCCCGGGATGCGCCGGCATGATCTTCGACGGTGACCAGGGTGCGGTCCGGCTGGTAGCTCACGGTGACGCAGGTGGTGGCGCCGGGCGCGTAGCGGGTGATGTTGGTCAGCGCCTCCTGGGCGCCGCGGTACAGGGCCAGGCTGGCCTCGGCCGGCAGGGACCGGCTCGTCCCGTCGATCCGCAGGGTGGCGTCGGCCCCGGTGTCGCGGCGGAAATCCTCGACCAGGGCCGCCAGCTGATCCAGGGTGGGCAGATCTTCGCCGCGCAGGGCGCTGACGGCCTGCCGCGCGTCGGCGAGTCCCGCCTTGGCCAGCTCGGCCGACCGTTCGATCGCGGCGCGCAGGCTCTCGCTGACCGCTTCCCGGCCGGCCAGCTTGCGGGCTCCCTGAAGCTGGATGGCCAGGCCGGACAGCGAATGCGCGAGCACGTCGTGCAGTTCTCCCGCGATGCGGCTCCGCTCGGCCAGCGCGGCCGCGGCGGCCTCGCCCTCACGCGCGTCCTGCAGCTGGGCCAGCAGCAGCTCGGTGCGGTCCTGGCTTTCCCGCCCGCGCCGGATGAACTGGCCGGTCACCGCGAGCAGCAGGCATAGCAGCGTCGCGGTGACGGCCGACTGGGCGGCGGGATGCGCGGTCAGCCCGACCGCCACCGCGAGCGCGGCCGTGATCGCTCCGGCGATCGCCGCGGCCGGGGCGGGCGGCAGCCTGACCGCCGCGATCCAGACTCCCATGCTCGCCGCTATCTCGACGGGCCCGTTCGGCTGCAAGGCCGCCAGTGCGACCCCGCAGCCGCCGATCAGCAGGCTCACCGCCGCCTGCGCGGCCGCGCCGCGGCGAGCCCAGCGCACGCTGACCGCGGTCAGCACCGCCGCGGCGTATACCGCCAGCGTGATGGCCACGCCCAGGCCGGCGCCATGCGGGCCGGGCGCGGGATGGGCCTGCGCGCTGAGCGTCACCACCACCGCGACGAACACCACGCCGAGCGGCCGCAGCGCCTGGCGCTGGGCGTCACCGCGTTCGCGGGCGCGCGATCGCGCTTCGGCCACCCGGGCCGAAGCGGGCTCGTCCTGGCCGGGCCGCGCGGCGCGATGAGCCAGGCCCGCCGCGGTCAGCCGCGCCTTCATGGACACAGTGTGACGCGCGGCGGGCCGGGACGCCAGATCAGGCACTGACGCCTGCCGGGATGCGGGCCGCGGCGTCCGCCGGCCCCGTGGCCAGCCGGTGCCCGCGCAGGTAGATAACGACCAGCCGGGTGAGCACGTCGGCCAGGGCCATCATCACGAGCGCCGCTATCCAGGCCGCCGAGCCGGTGATGTGGTGCGCCACGCTGAAGCGCGCGATCGCCGGGCCCGCGCCGTAGGTCGCGGCCACCGCGAAGGCCAGCCGGGCGCCGACGCCGCCGACCCACATGCTGGCCGCGAGCCAGCCTGCGCGGCCCAGCGGCCGCCCGCCGGCGTCCAGGCGCAGCCGGGTGGCGAAGCCGCCGACCGCGCCCATGCCCGCACCGGCCAGCACGCACGCCGCCTCGAGCGCGATGTCGTTTCCCCCGAGGGGCACCGAGTGCAGGAACAGGACGGCGGCGGCAGCCACGGCGATGACGGGGGCGGCCATGGACCGCAGGTCGAGCGGGTGCTCGCGGATCTGGCGGACGACCATGAGGATGAGGATTGCGTTGATCACGTACATGTTGATGTTCATGCCGTCAGCGTGCCCCCGGGCCCCTGCCCGCGGCGTCGGCCCGCGGGTGGGAGTGCGGGTTGAGGCTCAGCTCAACCCTGGGGTTGACCCGGCGGCGGGAGCACGGGCGCGCCGGCCGGCATGGTGTCCGGGTAGATCAGCCCGGCGCCGGTGTTGAGCACCACGACCTCGTCGGACTCCGAGAGCCAGCCGGACGCGCGCAGCTGCCGGACGGCGGTGACGCAGGCGGCGCCCTCCGGGCAGATGAAGCAGCCCTCCAGCCGCGCCACCGCGCGCTGGTCGGCGAGCAGCGCCTCGTCCGTCACGGCCACGGCCGTCCCGCCGGTGCCGTAGAGGGCTTCGAGGATGAGGAAGTCCCCCAGCGGCTTCGGCACCGTGATCCCGAACGCCACCGTCTTCGCGTCCGGCCACGGCTCGCTGGCCGCCGCGCCGGCGCCGAACGCCCGCACGATGGGCGCGCACCCGGTCGACTGGACCGCGACCAGCCGCGGCGGGCCTCCGGAGACCCAGCCGAGCTCGAGCAGCTCGCGCAGGGCCTTGTAGATGCCGATGATGCCGACGCCCCCGCCGGTGGGGTACACGATCACGCCGGGCAGCCGCCAGCCGAGCTGCTCGGCGATCTCCAGGCCCATCGTCTTCTTGCCCTCGATCCGGTACGGCTCCCTGAGCGTGGAGACGTCCTGGTACCCCGGCCGCTGCCGCACGGCCGCGGCGACCATCCGCCCGGCGTCCCCGATCAGGCCGTCGACCAGGTACAGCTCGGCGCCGGCCGCCGCGCACTCGGCGCGGGTGACCGCCGGGGCGGCGGCCGGCATCACGATCAGGCTCCGCATCCCCGCCCGGGCCGCATAGGCCGACCAGGCCGCCCCGGCGTTGCCGTTGGTCGGCATCGCGATGGCGCAGACCCCGAGCTCGGCGGCCCGCGAGACGCCCACCGCGGCGCCGCGTGCCTTGAACGTGCCGGTCGGGATGAGGCTCTCGTCCTTCATCAGCAGGTTCGGCACGCCGAGCGCCCGGCCCAGCCTGGGCAGGGCGAGCAGCGGTGTCATGCCCTCCCCCAGGCTCACCACGTGACCGGCCTCGCGGACCGGCAGCAGCTCGTGGTAGCGCCACAGGTCCGGCGGCCTGCCCGCGATGTCGCGCGGGGATACCCGGATCCGGCGCAGGTCGTAGCGGGCCAGCAGCGGCGACCCGCAGGAGCAGGTGCCCTGCACCCGGTCGGCGTCGCGGCGGGCGCCGCAGCGCGGGCAGTCGAGGTGGGACAGGGCGGAGTACGGCACCGGTTCCGGGTAAACCCCGGTCACCGGGGTCACTCCCCCGCGGCGAAGGCGAGCAGCTCTTCCCGGGACCAGGTCAATTGGCCCGAACGGAGCTCGTCCACGATCCCGGCCACCCATCGTGCCTCGGCCGCGAGGACGGCGCGCTGGTACTCGTTCTCCAGCATGGCGATCCTGGGCAATCCGTGCCCGGCCTCGGCCGCCGCGTTCGCGTCCAGCGCGGCCAGTGCCCCGGCCAGCCGCTGCGCGCGCATGTCCAGCACCTGCGCGAGTTCCGCCGGTTCCAGCATGAGCACGTGGGACAGGGCCGCCGGGAACTCGGGGTACTCCTGCCTCGGCTCGGCGAGCATCTCCTCCAGCCAGCGCCGCGCGGTCTGGCGCCCGGCTCCGGTGAGCTCGTACACGGTCCGTTCGGGATAGCGCGGGTCGCGTCCGGTCTCGCGCACCGCGATCAGGCCCGCGGCGAGCAGGCGCTCGATCGTCCGGTACAGGCTCGTGCGCTGCTCGACGTTGACGACCTGGTCCTTCCCCCACTGCTTGATCAGCCGCTGGATGCCGTAGGGATGCAGCGGCTGGTAGTGCAGCAGGGCCAGGACGGTCAGGGCGAGCGGCGAGCTGCGGGGCGGCAATGCGGATCCGGAAGGCATGACCCGATACTACTCCCAACGTTTCTAGTTGACACGATACTAGTTGCTATGTAACTATCAATCCCGAAGGCGGCACTAAGGAAGCAGCCCTGAGGAAACGGAGCCAGCCGAGATGAACCACACGATGACCCCCCAGACCGTCCAGCGCCTGCACGTCGACCACGAGGTCGCCAAGCGCCTGGGGCGCTGGACCCGCGCGAGCCGGTTCGACGTCCGGGCCCGCTCCGGCGTCCTGGTCCTGGACCTGCGCTCACCGCAGATCGAGGGTGACGTCGAGATCCGCCTGGACCTGCACCGGTCCACGGTCAAGCTGCTGCTCCCCGAGGGCGACCAGGTTGACCACTGGGACCTGGGCTGGACCGGGCGCGGCCAGGTCAAGGACGACCTGCGGCCCGCGGGACCGGACGGGCGCCGTATCCGCCTGGACGGCCATGCGGACGACAGCGAGATCCGGGTGCACCGCGGCGGCATGGCGGTCCTGTCGGCCATGTTCTCCCGCGCCTTCGTCCAGGATCTGCGCCAGGCCCGCCGGAGCGGCGGGTACCCGACCGTGGACGACCCGGCGCGCACCGCCCGCTGAACGGCCGGCCACCACGCGGCGAGCCCGCGGTGAGTCTCGTGACCGCCGCGGGCCCGCCGACTCCAGTGACCCGCTAGGTCAGCGCCTGCACATCCCGCTTGGTGATGCTGAGCTGGATACCGCCGTCGAACCCGGACACCTTGCCGGCCGGGATGGCCAGCTCCTTGCGGCTCCACGGATGCCGCTTGACGATCACCTGGGTTATCCGGCCGTCATCGGCGTTCACGCGGAGCCCGTGGAGTTCCCCGACGTGGCCGTCGGTGGCGTGGACGTGGTCGCCGCGGCTCTCTTCCACCTCGTTTTCCGGAATGAGGTCCGCTTCCTCCACCTCGCGGACCGGCCGGATCTCGTCCCCGTGCATGACCTCCTCGCCCGCGCCCCGCCAGCCCGTGGTGGCCGGGAGCAGCTGCACGGGAACGTACTCCGCCACGGCCTCCTCGGCGGGGCTCAGGTCCTTGAACTCCGCCTCGGTGTAACGAAGCCCGATCTCGTCCTCGGTGGCGTCGACGTGGTCCAGCGGAACCAGCCGGGCGAGCCCGTACGCGGTGCCGTGCTCGAGTTCGGGCTCGATGACCAGATGGGTCACCGCGCGGGCCCCCGGGTCCACCACCAGGTGCTTGAGCTCGCCGGGAAACCCGTCGCTGCAGTGAGCGGCCGCGCCGATAACAAGCATCATCTCTGCCATAGCCACATCCTTCCAGGTCCGCGCATAGCCTGTGGTCATGCTCGGAACGGTGACCACGCTGCGCCGGTACCCGGTCAAGTCGATGCTGGGCGAGGACCTGGACACCGGCGACGTCAGCCGCAGCGGCCTGGACCGGGACCGGCGCCTGGCCGTGGTCAGCCGCCGGACCGGCAAGGTCGCCAGCGCGAAGTACCCGCGGCTGTGGCGGGACCTGCTCACCCTGTCGGCCCAGGCCCTGGACGACGCCGTCCGCATCACGCTGCCCGGCGGTAAGACCGTCTGCAGCGCCGACGCGGACGCCGACGAGGTCCTGTCCGCGCTGCTGGACCAGCCGGTCACGCTGACCGCCACCCCGCCGCCGGGCGCATCGCTGGACCGGGCCGTGCCCGGGGCCGTACTCCGCGACGGCATACGAGCCGAGGTCCCGTCCGAGCTCATCGAGATCGGCGCGGGCGCCCCGCCGGGCACCTTCGTCGACTTCGCGCCGCTGCACCTGCTCACCACGTCCACGCTCGACCGGATCGCCGAGCTCAGCCCCTACCGGCAGGCTCACCTGGAGCGCTACCGGCCCAACGTCGTCATCCGCACCGAAGCAGGCGGCTTCACCGAGAACGACTGGCTCGGCCGGGATCTGCGGGTGGGAGACGAGCTCGTGCTGCGCGTGATCGCCCGGACCCCCCGGTGCGCCGTGCCCACCCTGGCCCACGGCGATCTCCCCCGCGACGCCGGGGCCCTCCGGGTGCTGGCCCGGCACAACCGGGTTCAGGCGATGCCGGAGCTCGATCCCGAGCCGTGCGCCGGGGTCTACGCCGAGGTGCTGCACCCCGGCCGGATCCGCACCGGCGACGCCGTCCGCCTGGGCCCGTGAGACATTGTCCGTAGCGGGCTTGCAGCGTACAGTATTTCCCCAGGTCTAACTGTGCTACAGCCCAAGTTCCGCCCAGACGACCTTGCCGGGCCAGCCGGGCACGGTCTGCCAGTCCCAGCGGTCGCACAGCGCCGTGACCAGCATCAGGCCGCGGCCGCTCTCCTCGTCGGGCCCGGGGTCCGCGGCGGCCGGGGCGCCGGGGATGCCGTCCCAGACTTCGATCAGCAGCCGGATGCGGTCGCTGGCCAGCCGCAGCGTCACGACCGGCATCGCGGCCCCGTCGTACCGGGGCCGGCCGTCGGGGCCCGTCGAGGCCCGGACGGCGTTGGTGACCAGCTCGCTGACGATGAGCTCGGCGGCCTCGGCCAGGTCCTCCAGGCCCCATTCGGTCAGCACGGCGCGGGCGTGCAGGCGGGCGCACGGGGTGGCGCCCGGCAGGGCGCCCAGCGGCAACGACGAGGACAGGGGCCATGAAGCCGACATACCGGGCGGGTCAGCCACGGCGTCCGGCCAGGTCACGACGCTGCCCTCGCGCATGGTCCGGGGTGCCCCCCTTTCGCCTTCCAGTCTGCCCGCTGACCCTCTTGCCAGGTGAGAGAATCGCGGGTTACGTCGCTCTTACGATTCCCATAAGGGCGGTATCCAGGCAAAACGACACGCCGATGATCGAAAGAATGCCTGGACCGGACCCGGCACGGCATCAGCCGCGGGGACTGCGGAAGCGGCGGTGCAGCTCGCGGACCTGCTCGTCGAGGCCGGGCACCGGGCCCTGCACGGCCACGCCGGGAGCGACCTCGCCGACCGGCAGCGGGCGCACCGGCAGCGCAGGCACGCCCAGCTCGGCCAGCCACGCTACCAGCTGCTCCGATGAGCTCACGTACACGATGCGGCCGAGCTCGACCCAGGCGTGCGCGGCCGAGCACATCGGGCAGTGCTCCCCCGAGGTGAACACGGTGGCGGCGGCCCGGCCGGCCGCGGTCATGTTGGCCGCGGCCCAGCGGGCCAGCTCGATCTCCGGGTGGCGGGTGGCGTCGCCCGCGCTGTTCTCGCGGTTGCGGTCCTCGGCCAGGACCCGGCCGTCCGCCGCGACGAGCACCGAGCCGAACGGGTAATCCCCGGCGTCCACGGCCTCGGCCGCCAGCTCCACGCAGCGGCGCAGGTGCGGCAGGTCCTCCGGAGCGATGCCGCCAGGGCCGCTGTCCGTGTCCACGGTTTGTGCCACCTCACTCCGTTCGGGATCTATGGTCTTGACTCTTGCTGGCCCCAGCGCTCGGCCACGGTAGCCAGCGCCTGCCACGCCGTCTGCGGCCGGGCCGTCTCGCGCGGGTCGCCGTTGAACGGGTCGAGCACCACCGTGTCCGCGCCGAGCGAGCACAGCAGGCCGAGGTCCGCGGTGATCTGGTCGATCGTGCCGTGGCCGGCCAGCCGGTCACCGTCGGTAACCGGCTCTGCGGTCAGGTGCAGGGCGATGCGCGGCATCAGCGCCGGCTGCCCCCCGCTGGCCTTGAGCCGGCCGGCCGCCTCGGCTATCCAGCCGGGGGTGAACCGCAGCGGATGCCAGGCGTCGCCCAGCCGGACGGCCCGGCGCAGCGCGGCATCGCTGTTGCCGCCGATCCAGACCGGGATCTGCCCGCTCCGGTAGTCCCCGGCGTCCTGCCAGGCGGCCCTGATCGCGAGCAGGTGCTCGTCGGTCAGCCGCCCGCGCTCGCGGAACGGGACGCCGAGCGCGTCGAACTCCTGCCGGGCCCAGCCGACGCCCACGCCCAGGACCAGGCGGCCGCCGCTGAGGTCGTTGAGGTTGGCGGCCATCCGGGCGGTCAGCAGCGGATGCCGGTAGGGCACGATGAGCACCGTGGTGCCGAGCCGGACCCGGCGGGTGAGGCCGGCCAGCCAGGACAGCGTGGTGAACGGCTCGTAGAACGGCGCCGGGTACTGCTGCGCGACGTCCGGCGTCACCGCGATGTGGTCGGACATCATCAGCAGGTCGAAGCCGAGGCCCTCCACCGTCAGCGCCCAGCGCCGCAGCACGTCCGGGCCGGTGCCCGGGCCGAAGTTCGGGACGTTCACGCCTAGCCGCACCGGCTCAACCTATCGATTAACCATGCTGGCGCCTGGACCGGGGGCGGTATGCTTCAAGACGTGAGCAGTTACGGACGACAGGTGATGATGCCCCGCGCGCGGGGCCGCTGACGCGTCCGGACTGTGAAGTTTCCGAGGCCCTGCTACGGGGCCTCGAGGTGTTTAGGCGCTCGGAGCCCCTCACTAAGGAGGCTGCGATGACCGCGACCTACATCACCACCACCATCCCCTACGTGAACGCCCGCCCGCACATCGGGCACGCGCTGGAGCTCGTGCAGGCCGACGTGCTGGCCCGCCACCGCCGCGGGCGCGGCGAGGCGGTCCGGTTCGGCGCCGGCACCGACGACAACTCGCTGAAGAACGTGCTCGCCGCGAAGGCGGCCGGGGTCGGGGTGCAGGAGTTCGTCGACCGCAACGCCGAGGCGTTCGAAGCGCTGGGCGGCGCGCTGTCGCTGACCGTTGACGCCTTCATCCGCACCAGCCGCGACCCCAGGCACCGGCCCGGCGTGGAGCGGTTCTGGCGGGCCTGCTCGCACGACCTGTACCGCACGCGGTACGAGGGCCTGTACTGCACCGGCTGCGAGCAGTTCTACACCCCGGCCGAACTGCCCGGCGGCCGCTGCCCGGAGCATGACACCGTGCCGGAGCAGGTCAGCGAGGAGAACTGGTTCTTCCGGCTGTCCCGGTACGCCGGGCCGCTGCGGGAGGCGATCAGCGCCGGGCGGCTGCGGATCGAGCCCGCCGGGCGGCGCAACGAGGTGCTCGCGTTCATCGGCAGCGGCCTGGCCGACTTCTCGGTGTCCCGGCCCGCGACGAGGGCCGGCGGCTGGGGCATCCCGGTGCCCGGCGACCCCGGCCAGGTCATCTACGTGTGGTTCGACGCCCTGTGCAACTACCTGACGGCACTGGACTACGGCAGCGGCGGCGCGGCCTACGAGCGGTGGTGGGCCGGTGCCGGGAACCGCGTCCACCTGCTCGGCAAGGGCGTGCTGCGGTTCCACGCCGTCTACTGGCCGGCCATGCTGCTCTCGGCGGGGCTGCCGCTGCCGACCGGCATCTTCGTGCACGACTACCTGACCGCGGGCGGCCGGAAGATCAGCAAGTCCGCGGCCGGCGCGGCCGCGTTCGAGCCGGCCGCGCTGGCCGCCGGGTACGGCGCCGACGCGGTGCGCTGGTGGCTGCTCCGCGAGGTGCCGCTGGTGGGCGACGCCGACTTCACCGTCGAGCGGCTCATCGCCCGGTCCGACGACGAGCTGGCCAACGGCCTGGGCAACCTGGTCAACCGGGTGGTCGCCATGATCTGCCGCTACCGCGACGGCCGGGTCCCCGCCCTGGGCCCGGTGCCGCCGGGCGGCGAGGACCTCGACGCGGCGATCCGGCAGGCCGGGGACCGCGTCGGCGCGGCGCTGGACGAGTTCGACTTCCGGCGGGCCACCGCTGCGGCCTGGGCCATCGCGGACGAGGCGAACCGGTTCATCAGCCGGGCCCGCCCGTGGACCCTGCCCGCGAGCGACCGGGGGCAGCTCGATGCCGTCCTGCACCTGCTGATCCGGGCATGCTCGGCGCTCGGCCGGGAGCTGGCGCCGTTCCTGCCGGATGCGGCGGCACGGATCACCCGCCAGTGCACGCCCCGCGACGGGCGGCTCCCGGCGCCGTCCCCGGTGTTCCGGCGGCTGGCCCCCCGGGCTGCTAGCCCGGGCCCGCCAGCTCGCGTTCCAGCGGAGTCCGGAACCGCGGGGTGATCCGCGCCTGCCCGATCCACCCGCCGAGCCGCTGCGCCTCGGCGCCGATGGCCGCCGAGGCCTCGGCGCCGATGTCCTCCAGCAGCCGGACCGCGATCTGGCCGTCCTTGCGCTGCGCCCAGCCGCCGACGATCCGGCCGTCCCACCAGGCCGTCGGTCCGATGTTCCCGGACCGGTCGAACAAGGCGGGCGCGTGCTCGCCGACGTACCAGCCCCGGTCGCGCCAGCCCATCGCGGTGGGGTCCAGGGCGGGCAGCAGCGCCGGCCACGGTCCGGCGGGCGCCGGCGCGTCCTCGTCTGCGGCGAGCATGACGCCGGTGGTCCCGCTGAGGTCCGCCTCGGTCACCTCGAGCCGGCCCAGCGCCTGCCTGACCTGCCCGGCCGTCCAGCCGGTCCACCACTGCAGGTCGGCGGCTGGCGCCGGGCCGAACGCGAGCAGCCAGCGGCGGGCCAGTTCGGCCCGCGCGATGTCGGCCGGCAGCTCGGCCCGGTCAGCGGCGGACCAGGTGAACTGCGTCGAGGTCCAGCCTCCGCGCGGGCGGCCGCGGACGATCAGCCCTTCGGCGGACAGCAGGGTGAGCAGCCTGGTGGTCAGGTTTACCGCCCCGCCGTAGGGATTGTCCTGCGCCGCCACGATCTGCGTGCGCAGCCGCGGCTCGTCCCTGGCCAGTTCCGCGCCGGTCGCGGAGCCGCGGGCGGCCAGCGCGCGCACGGTGGCCTGGCCCACCTCCTTGAGCCAGGCCGCCGCGTCGCGGGCGATGCCCGCGTCGTGCACGACCTGGGTGAGCTGCCTGCGGAGCCGTGCGGCGATCTGGTCGGTACAGGCGGCCTGGATCACCGGCACCAGGCCGGCGGGCACC
>Ga0335078_10008192_pt1 | contig 15540 bp, 7 predicted proteins | sample Lox_Sample_32_FD_206711 | JGI IMG/M metagenome (GOLD analysis project Ga0335078, IMG submission 206711) | Soil microbial communities from Loxahatchee National Wildlife Refuge, Florida, United States - Lox_Sample_3.2 | ecosystem: Environmental > Terrestrial > Soil > Wetlands | place: USA: Florida... | reverse complement strand
ACGGCGTTGCCGGCTGTGAACGAGACGTTGAACGTCACGTGGCCGGAGATGTTCCACTCCAGGTACTGGCCCCATTGGAAGCTGGAGATGGCGCGCGTATCCAGCACCTTGCCGCTAGCCGCGTCCACTACCTGGATCTGCTCGACGCGCGGTCCGTAGCCGTCCCAATCGAGGAAATAGAGCGCGACCGGGTGTATGTTGCCGTCGGTCAAATTGACATCGATGCTGAAGTTCGTATTGGAATACCAGGCGGCCGCGATGCGGTCGGAAGCGGCCGATTTCTGCAATGCCTGGTTGGCGCTGGTCGAGGAATTCCAGACAAACAGGTTCTCCCCGGTCATGCTCACCTGGGCGTAAGTCGGATAATTGGTGGCATCTCCGGCGATCGCCGAGCCGTCCGCTCCGTAAGCGCCTTTCCAGTTGCCCGCGGTCGCGGTGTCGGCCTTGACGAATGTCAATGACGATCCGGTCCCGATGGCGGTGATCGATGTAATATCGGTCGCCATGGCGGTAGCCGATCCGCCGCCCGAGACGCTCACCTGGTTGGTAACCGGACCGGAAGCGTTGGCCGCTACGTTTGCCATTACCGTGATTGGCGGATAACTCGATCCGCCGGAGAGTTGAGCGGTGTTGGTGCAGGTATTGCCGCCGCTGGGACAGGTCCAGCCTGTTCCCGACATGGAAGTCAGGGTGAGACCGGCGGGCATGTTTTCCGTTACGGTGACGGTGCCGTTGGTGGCGCCGGCGCCGGAGGCGTTGCTTACCACCACCGAGTATGTGGCGTTCACCTGGCCCTGCGCGAAGTTGCCGTTGTGGCTCTTGGAAATATTCAGCGTCGGAACACTCGAGGCGATGCCCCCGCCGAAGAAAACTCCGCTGACGACCGCGTTTCCGATCGTAAATGAAACGTTGAACGTGACGTGTCCGGAAATGTTCCAGACCAGGTATTCGCCCAACTGGAAGTTGGAAATGTTGCGCGTGTCGAGCACGTTTCCGGTCGCCTGGTCGACCACCTGGATTTGCTCCACCCGCGGTCCCAGGCTATCCCAGTCGAGACAATACAGCGCCACCTGGTGCGGATTGCCGTCGGTCAGGTTGACGTCGATGCTGAACGGATTATTGGAATACCACGCGGACGCGATGCGGTCCGAAGCCGCCGATTTCTGAAGCGCCTGGGCTGCCGTGGTCGATGCCGCCCAAGTATATTCGTTCGGCCCGGTCATCGTGACCTGGGCATAACTCGGGTAATTGGTCATGTCGCCGGCAATGGCCGAACCATCCGAGCCGTAGACACCCTTCCAACTGCCTTCAGTGGAAGTGTCTGCTTTGAGGAAGCTTGCGGAGGAGCTGACGCCCACGGTGCTGCTGACAGTCGTCGGATCGCTCGCCGTGGCGGTAGCCGCTCCGCCTCCCGAAACGGTCACCTGGTTTGTCAGGCTCGCCGGCGCATTGGCCGCCACGTTTACGGACACGGTGATCGGCGAGTAGCACAAGCCGCCGCCCAGCGCGGCGCTGTTGGTGCAGGTATTGCCGCCGCTCGGGCACGTCCAGCCGGTGCCCGACATCGAAACCAGCGTCAGACCAGCCGGCACATTCTCGGTTACCGTCACCGTGCCGCTGGTGGTGGCCACGCCGGAATTTTTCACGCTTACGGTATAAGTGGCGTTCGCCTGGCCCTGCGCGAAGTTGCCTTGATGACTCGAACTTACCGTCAGGGTGGGCGCTCCGACATTGGCGCCCGATCCGAAGAAGATCCCGTTGACCACCGCGTTTCCGCTGGTCTCGGTCACGTTGAACGTCACGTGCCCCTTGACATTCCAAACCAGGTACTCACCCGATTGGAACCCCGAGATGTTCCGCGTGTCCAACACGTTGCCGGTCGCGGCGTCCACCAGTTGAATCTGTTCGGCGCGGCCCAGACTGTCCCAATCCAGGCAATAGAGCGCCACCTGGTGGGCATTGCCGTCCGTCAGGTTCACATCGATGCTGAAGCTTTGCGACGCGTACCAGGTGGCGGCGATCCGGTTCATGGACTCGATCCGCTGTAGCGCTCGAACGTCGGTAGTCGAATTCACCCACGTGTAGAGGCTCTGGCCGGTCATGGTGACCTGGGCGTAGCTTGGGTAGCTGTTCAGGTCGCCCGCGATCGCGACTCCGTCGCCGCCGTAAACGCCTTTCCAGTTTCCCTGCGTCTGCAAGTCCGCGCTCGCGAAATTGGTGTAGCTGATCGGATTGATGTTGGTGACATCGCTGGCGGAGGCTGAAGGCGATCCGCCGCCGGCCACGGTCACCTGGTTGGTCAGCGATTCGCTGGCGTTGGATGCCACATTTACATTGACCGCGATCGCGGGATAGCTGGCTCCGCCGGCGAGTGCATCGTTGCGCGTGCAGGTATTGCCGCCATTGGCGCACGTCCACCCCGTCCCCGACATGGATGCCAACGCGAGGCCGGAAGGAACATTCTCGGTCACCGTCACGGCTCCGCTCGACGGCCCGGCCCCGGCATTACTCACCGTAACCGAGTAAGCGGCGCCGCTCTGCCCCTGCATAAAGCTGCCGGTGTGGCTCTTGGCGATGCTCAACACCGGAGCCGCGGCGATGACGGTCGTGTCGTTCGCGGTGGCCGCCGACGATTGTCCGCCCGACACCGAGACCTGGTTGGTAACCGGCGAGGAGGCATTCCCCGCCACATTCACCGTTACCGTGATGGGCGGATAGCCGGCGCCTGGCGCCAGGGCGTCGCTGCGCGTGCAGGTGTTGCCTCCGCTGGCGCAAGTCCACCCCGCGCCGGACATCGATACCAGCGTGAGTCCGGCCGGAATATTCTCGGTTACGGTGACTGCTCCGTTGGTGGCGTGGCCGGTCGAGGAGTTGCTCACTGACACGGTATAGACGGCGCCCGCCTGGCCTTGCGAGAAGTTGCCGGTGTGTGATTTTGAAATACTCAACACGGCCGTGCCGCAAACCGCGAACGTGATGCTGCCGCTGCCCGCCGCAAATCCTCCCGCCGACGCAAACGAAGCCGTGATGACTTGAGTCCCGATTCCCAGAGACGACGTGCTGAAGGAGGCGCTGCCACCGCTGAGCGGAACCTGACCCAGAACGTTGGTTCCCTCGGTGAAGGTCACTGTTCCAACGTAGGGGCCGGCGCCCAGCGCCGGATTCACGTTCGCGGTAATCGTCACCGGCTGGCCGTAAGTCGCGGGATTAGCCGACGACGATAGCGAAAGCGTGACGTTGGGACTGGTGATCGAGTAAACATGGCGGGCGACACCGGCGAAACTGTCGGAGAAGCCGCCGGCCGTCGAGGTCAGCGTCCGGCCCTCAAACAGCACGGTAATCTGTTGGCCGGCCGGCAAACCCTGGACCGCGAAGGTTCCCTGCACAGTTTGTGGATTGGGATTCACGGCCATGATGTAGGCGGTGCCCTGGCTATAGCGCGACATGGTCGTGATTCCCGAGGGCGGAGTTACCAGGCTGTCAAACGCGGCACCGAAGATCGCGCCTTGGAGGCTGGTGAGCTCGCTGAATGCCTGGGTAGCCGCGGCCAGGGCCGGTGGATTCCCCTGGAAATCGGGCCATGTGAAATAGAAAATGCCGGTGGCGCCGTTCACGATTGCCCAATACGCCTTGGGAACGATCAGGGGCGTATCGACCATGTCCTGCGCCAGCCAGATGGGCCGTGACGCGACGGAAGTGAGCAGGCTGGTGGCGTATTGCAGGTCGTTGAAGGCATCGCCGTAAGGTTCGGCCATCCAGAAGTCGATTCCCGGGGCGTACGGCGCTTCATATGCCGCCGTATCGTAAGTGGCGTGCTGCATGTCCGCGAACAACGGCAGCGTAGTGCCTGTCCGGGCGCCGTTTCCTTCCGCGACGAAAGTCGTTGGATCGACGTAGCCGAAGACCGGAACTTGAATCAGATCGGCTTCATCCGCCAGGAACCAGGCTATATTTGCCAGGTGAGGCGCATAAGTCTGCGTCACGACGGGAAACACGGACGGATTGAACATGCGCGCGGTCGAGGTGGAATCAGGCACGAAGTTCATGCCTGCTTCGTAGATGGTATCTTCGTAGCTCTTAGTCCCGTAATTGAAGCAATCCGCGGGGTTGCCGACCGCGGGAGATAATCCATGGACAGTATTGGCGCCGGTCGCCTGCACGGCCGAAATATCGCTCCACGGGACGTCAAAGAATCCCAGGGCCAGGTAAGGAGAACCGTCCACCATCACGTTCTGACCGGAGATGTTTACGGAACGAACTCCCGGATGAAGGGCGACATGCGGCGGGGCGGTGCCATCGACATAAGTCAGCGAGATATCGTCGATCAGGAGGGTCTGCGCGCCTTGATCGAAGACATAGAAGGAAAAAGGCGACGTGGCGCTGAAATTCATCGTCGAGTAAGCCCAGTCGCCGGTGCAGCTGAGCGGCGCGTTCTGATTGTTCTCGGCGATGTAGAAGAACGGCGAGGCGCCCGGCGCGCACTTGGCCCACGCCCCGATCGTGTAATTCTGACCTCCTGGCGGCACAGGGATCATGTTGGAGATAAGTGCCGCGCGATTGCAATCGGTGCCGCCTGGTTTGCAGGCAATCTGAAAAGCATAATTCCCGGAATGACTGCTGGAGGACAGCGAGAAGGTATAGTCGCCCGCGAAGGCTTGGCCGGTTACACTCCACGTGTAGTAGGTGTAACACATCAACCCGGTCTCGAAGCCGCTGTTATTCAGGATGTTCTGGGCGCCCGCGGGTCCCAGTAACAGGCAAAGTAGAAAACTCGAGATCGTGGGGCGGCGCCACGTACCTCGGTTAACTTCCGGGAGTAAGGTATTAGAACTCATATAACATTAGTTAGTTAGGGTACGGGTATTTACCGCACGCTCGGAGTGTAGCTGCGCCTAAACGCTTCCCGCAAGCTCCCCTTTGGTTAATTGCGATCCTGATCCAGTAATCTTTTGAACGAGTTGCGCGGAATCAAGAAGGGGCGAAGACATACGCTCCGAAGCCCCGGTACAGTACGTTGCCGGACCGGGACCCGGGGCGGAGGATTTGATATCTGGGGTACAATTTTGGCATGACCATGGAAGAGTTCCTTGGCGAGTTCGCCGATATTGTCGAAACGCCGCGAAATTCCGTCCGTGCGGAGGTTCCTCTGGCGGATCTGGAGGGCTGGAATTCAATGGCTATGGTGGCCTTCATCGCGCTGGCTGACGAGCATTTCGGAAAAACGCTGTCGCCGCGGCAGTTTGCGCCGTGCGTCACCGTCGGCGACCTCGCCAAACTCACCGGACTGAATGGATAGCGATTCTCTACGCCGGCCGGCTGGTCTGGTTCGGGGATGGCCCCGGTGAACCTCATCGATCGCGCAATTTTGCGGATCAAGCGCGGGGAAACGCCGCTTACGGGATTTCTGAAGCGTTGCGCACGCAGCTTTTACAATCCCACCGTTCCCAGGATTCCCGCGTTCCTGAAACCGCCTCTCCGCTTTCTCTACGAGTGCGAGTTCCTCATCATTTCGGCGCGGCGCTGGCTCTCTACCGTGCTCTTTCGCAATCCCATGTTCCAGGCGAGGTGCGCCAGCTTTGGCCGGAGGGTCTCGGTCGGAGGGTTGCCGTTCGTATCGGGACACGTGCAAATTCACGTCGGGGACGACGTCAAGCTGGGCGGGGGAATCTCCATCTTCTCCGGGCGGATTTTCGACGAGCCCAGGTTGATCCTGAAGGATCGCTGCGAACTGGGCTGGAACACACAACTCACGGTGAACAAGGAGGTCCTGATCGAAGAAGACGCCCGGGTTTCGTTCGATTGCCGGATCTCCGATTCCGACGGGCATCCTCCGCAGGCGGACCTGAGGGCCGCCGGGCTTCCGCCCGACCGCAAAGACATCCGGCCCGTGCGAATCTGCCGGAATGCATGGATCGGCAACGGAACCCATATCATGAAAGGAGTTACCATCGGTGAGGGCGCAATCGTCGGCGCCAACAGCGTGGTGATGTCCAACGTCCCTGCTTATTCGCTGGCGGTCGGAAACCCGGCGGAGATTCTTTTCCGGAATGTCGGCCTCCCATCCACGGCGCCGCGCGGCGGCAGCCCGCCGTCCAAGGACAATGCCGCCTCCGCGTAAGACGGTTTTGTACGATCCTATACGCGGCCCTCAACCAAATCCGGGGTGGCCCGGCCGGTTTTGCGGCATCCTGTTTCTCAGGCGGTAATAAGCAGCAGTTGGAGCGGAGCAAGAGGAGATGGCATGCAGGCATCGATTGCCGCTATTGAATACTATCTGCCCGAAGATACGTTGACCACGGAGGATCTCGCGAAGGAGTTTCCGGAGTGGTCGGTGGATAAGATCGACGGCAAAACCGGGATCCGCACGCGACATATCGCCGGAGCATCGGAATGCGCGTCGGACCTTGCGGTGGCGGCCGCGCGCAAACTGTTCGATACGGGCGTTTGCGGCCCCGAGAGTATCGACTACATCCTGCTCTGCACCCAGACGCCGGATTACCTGCTGCCCACTACCGCCTGTCTGATCCAGGACCGGCTGGGAATACCGATGACGGCCGGCGCATTCGATTTTAACCTGGGATCTTCAGGTTATGTTTACGGATTAGGAATGGCGCAAGGTCTTATCGCCACCGGGCAGGCCAGCCGGATTCTCTTTCTGACTTCCGACACTTACAGCAAGTTACTCCATCCGCGCGACCGCAGCGTGCGCACGATCTTCGGGGACGCTGCCGCCGCCACATTGTTGGCCGCGGAAGAGGCCGGCGCGCCGCGCCTCGGCCCGTTTGTTTACGGTACCGACGGGAGGGGTCTGGTGAATCTCCTGGTGCCCGCCGGCGGAATGCGGACCCCGCGCGGCCCGGAAACCGCCGTGGCGGTAGAGGACAGCGCCGGAAACGTCCGCAGCCAGGATAACTTATACATGAGCGGCGGCGATATCTTCACTTTTACGATTCAAACCGTGCCGCGCATGGTTAACGCGCTCCTCCAGAAAGCCGCGATCGGGATTGCCGACGTAGACCTGTTCGTATTTCACCAGGCCAACGAGTACATGCTCGATTACCTGCGAAAACGCTTGAAGATCCCCTGCGAGAAGTTTCAGATATCGATGGACCATTGCGGCAATACCGTATCCTGCACGATTCCGATCGCTTTGAAAGACGCAGATTCGGCCGGGAAGCTCAAATCCGGCATGAATGTCATGTTAGTCGGATTCGGAGTGGGTTACTCCTGGGGAGCAACTCTTATGAAGTGGCGGGACATGCCGAGCCATGATGGACAGTAAGGCCATGCGGGATTCTCTCGAGCTGCCGGCCGGCTGGAAGCTCGCTCTCGCCCTCGGCCTCTCGGGTTATGTGCTGATCATTCTGTGCACGCGGCCGTACAGTTACGTGGACTCGTTCAATTATGCCCTGCACATAGTGAATCACTACCGGGCGGCGCGGGGGCCTGGTTTCGATCCCTTTTGGGATTTCGGCCACGCTCTTTGGCGCCCGCTGGGATATCTTGTCTGGAGCCTGTTCCGCCCTATCCTGGACGGCGCCTTTCCCACCGACCGGGCGCTGGGAGCGGGCGTGGCGCTCATCAGTATCAGCATAGCCGGCGGGATCCTCTCCGCCGTGCTTCTTTTTCTCATTGCCGCGCGCATCTCCCGGAATGCGTGGGTCGCCGCGGCCGTAACATTGGGTCTCGCCGCGACCGACGCGGTGATGAACTATACCGCCAGCGGCACCGCCTATATTTTCGGCGGGTGCTTTCAGTTCGCCGCCCTGTACTTTCTGCTGCGGGTGATTCAGCGAGACTGCCTGACGCTGTGGCGCGGCGTGTCGATCGGTATCCTGCTGGGAATATCCGTGGTGGTCTGGTTCCCGTATTGCCTCTCGATTCCCGGCCTGCTTTGTTTCGGTCTGCTATGGCCCGGCCCGGCCGCCGCGGACCTGCGCGGTAGAATTCGCTTTCTACTCCCGTCGGCGGTCGCCTGCGTGCTGGTCATCGCGGCGGTATACGGTGCGATCATGGCCCGAGCCGGTATCACCTCCGTTTCCGAGGCGCGCGCCTGGGTGGTGCGTAACCGGTATGGCATTGAAGCAACTCGAGGATATTTGCGGATGGTGGCCGGCATTCCGCGATCTTTCTTCTATCTTGGCCAGGACGCCGTAACCTGGAAACGCGTGTTATCCGGAGGCGAGGGCAAGCGGCCGGGGATTCGGGAAATCGCGTCGAGCGGGCTGTGGAAGGTCGCGGTTGTTTACCTCGTACTGGGTTGGATGGCGCTGCGCCTCGCGCTCCGCAATCGCATCTTGCTGGCTTGCCTGCTGGTAGCGGCGGCGCCGATTCTGTATTTTGCGGCATTCCTCTTCGACCCCGGGCCGCCGGAACGATATTACCCGGTCTTCCCGTTGCTATTTCTGGCGTTCGCATTCCTGATGGTGGAGCGGGCAGCCTCCCGTTTCGACCGCGTCATTCCGTTGGCCTTCTTCGTGCTTATGCTGGCGGTAAATGGCAGCGCCATGTGGCGATTCGATCACAACCGCGGGTATGAGGAAGCAATTACCCGGCTGGACGCCCTCAATCCGCGCCTCACGCCCAACGATTGCATCCTGGTGGTCTCGTTTCCCGATCCCGTTTTTCGTTTTGTTTCCGCGCGGCCGTTCGATCCCGCCAGCCGCTACCGCTATCTCATTCGCCCCGCCATCGAGGAAGGAACGCGACAGGCGGCGGAATGGAGACAGAATGCAGCCGCGTGCGGCCTGGATGCCTGGAATCGCGGCGGACACATGTGGATCACCACGCGTCTGCTGGCGCGGTCGCCGCGGCCGGAGTGGGGCTGGGTCGAAACCGGGGACCATGGGGTTCGATGGGCCGATTTCCCGCAGTTCTTCGGGAAACTGGAGTTGCTTCCCCCGGTAGGAGGTCCCGACGGATTCGCCGAGGTCGCGCGGTCCGAAGTGAACCGGACATTTTTGTCGGAAACGGCACGGCAATGAGAAGGCCGGGGTGGCCGTTTCATTACGTTCCGCCTGCTGTCGCGCGGAATTGCGGCACGCGCCAGTGTAGAATCGGGTGGAGATAGAACCATAACGCGCCGCATGTTGCCCGCCACCGTCCGCCCCAGAATGTTGCTCCGCGACTTCCCGCCCCGCCTGATCTTCGTGGTGGACACGGAAGAGGAATTCGATTGGTCGGCGCCGCTGTCGCGGCAGGCGACTACCGTTCGCCACATGGAGCACATCGGCAGGCTCCAGGGACTCTGCGAATCGCACGGGCTTCGTCCGGTCTACGTGGTCGATACCTCGATCGCCACTCAAACCGACGGATGGCGTCCCTTACGCCGCCTGCTCGAGGAGAATCGCGCCGTAATCGGAGCGCACCTGCATCCCTGGGTAACTGAACCCTTCGACGAGGAAGTTACCCCTGCTAACTCCTATCATGGGAATCTCCCGCGCGATCTGGAGTATGCCAAACTCTCGACCCTGACCGGGCAGGTGGAAGCAGCTTTCGGAACCAGGCCTTCCGTATTCAAAGCCGGCCGGTTTGGAATGGGGGCGAACACTTATGCGATCCTGGCGAGTTTGGGCTATACGATCGATCTAAGTCCCGCCCCGGCGTTCGATTCTTCGGCCGATGGCGGCCCCGATTATTCGGAAGTTGGCTGTCAACCGTTTCAGGATCGGACCACCGGATTATTGGTGTTGCCCTGGACGGGCGCGCTGCTGAGCTGGACTCGCGCCGACGCCGTAGGTCTGCGGCGCTGGGCGATTTCCGGCTGGCGTCCCAAACTGCGGGCCCTGTCGATTCTCTATCGTACCAAGGCCATTCGCCGCATCCATCTGACACCGGAGGGTTACACCGCGGCGCAAATGATCGAACTCACGCGGGAGTTGTGCGCGCGCGGCGAACGCTGCTTCGTGGCGTCCATTCACAGTCCTACCGTCGTGGCCGGCTGCACGCCGTTCGCCCGCACGGAGGCGGAAGTGGCGGCAGTCCTCAAAAACCTGGACGTCTTCCTGAAATTCTTCTTTGGCGAACTGCAGGGCGAGCCCTGGACGCCGGGAGCGGCGCTCGATTACTGGTCCGGCGATCCGCAATGGTCCGCCGGAGCCCCAGAGAACCGTTCTTTGGTGTAACCATCGGGGAGACGCGATGGAACTCTCGAATGGCAGCGATCGTCTGAATCCGGTCCACGCCCGCTCCGGTTGGCCGCCGGTGGTTGTGGCCGGAGCTTCCCAGACCGGCGTGTGCCTGATGCGCGATTTCTCCCGCCGCGGCGTGAGTGCGTCCTGCTTCGACTGCATGCCGGCGTTCGTCGGCTTCAAATCGTTCTACGGCAAAGCTCATCTTTGCCCCAATCCGGACAACCATCCGGCCGAGTGGCTGGATTTCATGATCCGGCTGGCACGGAAGACCGGCGGCCGCCCGGTGTTAATTTCCAGCGCCGACCAGTTCATCACCGCCATCGCGCAACACGCGGCGGCGCTCCAGGAATACTTCATTTTTCCCGCGGCTTCCATCGCCACCCAGGATCTGCTCGCCACCAAAAAGCGGCAATACGATATTGCCGATTCCAACGGATTGGGCGTCCCCCGAACCAGGTTCGTGCGCTCCTGGGCCGAGTTGCGCGAATTTGCGGAAGGAGCCCGCTTCCCGTGCCTTCTGAAACCCGTTCACTTTCGCGAATGGACCCGATTTCCCACAACCCACCCCCTATACGACCAAAAAGTGGCGGTAGCGCGTGATCTCGGGGAACTGGAGGCCAAATACCGGCTGGCGGAAGAGGTTACCTCTGAGTTGGTGGTCCAGGAGATTGTCGAGGGGCCGGACAGCGCCAAGCTCGTCTATCTATCCTGTTACAGCCAGCGCGGGGAACGCCTCGCGGCTTGTGTCCTGCGGCAGTTACGCACCTATCCCATCTATTTCGGATCGGCCAGCATCGTGGCGCCGGTCGACGATCCCGAGACCGACCGCCTGTGCGATAACTTCCTGCGGCGGATCGGTTACCGCGGCATATGCGAAATCGAGTTGAAAAGGGACAGCCGGACAAATGAAGTGAAAATGATAGAGGCTAACCCGAGATACAGCGTCACCGCCGATGCCGCGCCTTACCTCGGCCTGCATATCGGCTGGCTTCATTACCTGGACCTGATTGGCGAGCCCGTCGCGCCGGTGGTTGCCGCCAAAACCGACCTTCACCACATCGTCCTGCAACGTGATTTCGCCTGTTATCGCAGTTATCTCGAAGCAGGTTTATGGACGTGGAAGAGCTTACTCGCCTCCTATCGCCCGCCGGTGGCATTTTACGACTTCGACCCGCTGGATTGGCGCGTCACATATCTCACCTGCGTCAACCTGTTTAAGATCCTGGGGCTGCCTTTGTATCGCCGTTGGTTTAAACGGAACGCGGCTTGAGGCCGCTGAAATAGAGGCGGAATTCCGGGTGAGGCGACACGCTGTCGGACGCCTGCCACGAAGAATCAATGAGTTACTTAAGAAAGGCCGACATTGTGTCGGGAAAACGGCCGGCGATTTCGGTCTTTTGGCTGGATCCCGAACGATCCCCGGCGCGGCTAATTCCCGCCGCGGCCGGCATGCGGGGGAGCGGGAGGCGCGCCGGTCGTCTGCAGCGGCTTCAACCCCGATCCCGTGATCTGCTGGTTATAGGCGGGCACTTCCTTGTCCATGACGGCCTTGTACGCCGTCTGGGCTTCGGCGAGCTGCTTTTCGAGATCGAGGACAAGCTGTACCTGGGTCTCGGTGGGGGCGTAATCGCCATTGCCCGCCACATCGCCGCCGCCGCCGCCGATCTCCTGGCCGAGCCAGATGAAGTTCAGATAGAGCTTGTAAGCTTCCACGTAATACTTGTCGTCGCTGAGCATCTCCGATTCGGAAACCAGGCGCAGTTCGACATCCTTGAGCTTCTTGTCGATATTGTTGATGGCGGTGAGCAGCGCGGCCTTGCTCTCGACCGTTTTCTTCTCGTCTTCGAGCTGCCGGCGCATCCATTCGAGCTGGTTGGTCATGTCGCTAACGGTGCTGATGTCGTCCCGGACTTTCAACTCGAGGCGCAAGGCCGCTCCCAGATCGGCGTCCGACCCGTGGCTGCCGGGACCGGCCGTCACTTTTAACGGCTGTGTGAAGCTTTGTCCATCGACCGTCAGTTTCACCGTGTAAGTGCCGGGGCCGGCAGTCGGCCCGTTGGCCGACCCCTCGATGCCCCAGTGCGTAATCGGCCGCGTCTGCTGATTTTCGAATCGCGGCTCCTCCCAGATATGCGGATCCTCCGGCGGTGTCGTCCGCAAGGCAACCAGGCGGGGACCCGGATACACAAGGTTAGCGGCGATCCGGTTCAGGCCGGCGTGACCGGGATTGGTTACTCTTGCCACGGAGACGCCCTTGGCGTCGGTGATGTCGATTTCCAGCGGGCTCTTGGGAACGGAGGACAACTTGAAATCCAGAACGGCGCGCGCCGTTCGCGGCTCGCGAAAGACGGTTCCGGGAGCGGCGAGAGCGGTGGGAGCGGCTCCCGGCTCCATGAGGCCCTGTTCCAGCGCGGTGATGTCCTCCATGATGTAGATGCCGCGGCCATACGTAGAGACCACGATGTCGTGCGCGTTCTTCTGCACCACGATCCAGGAAACGGGAGCGGCGGGCAATCCGTTTTGCAATTGCTTCCACGACGCGCCGTCATCCAGCGAGTAGAAGAACCCGTTGCCGGTTCCGACGAACAGGTTGCCTTTCTTATTCGGATTCTCCGCGATCACGCGTGCATAGGCCAAGGGATGGCCGGTGGGGAGATTGGACGAAATCTTGGTCCAGGTCTTACCGAAGTCGGTGGTTTTGTAGACCCATGGATCGCGACTGTCGTTGAGGTGGAAATCGACGCAGATGTATGCGGTCCCCGGGTCGAAATGGGAGGGCTCGATTTTCGAGATCACGCCCAGCGGCGGGAGCCCGCCGATGTTGGCGGTAACGTCGTTCCAGTGGGCGCCGGCGTCCTGCGTGTACCAGACTTTGCCGTCGTTGGTTCCGGCCCAGATCAACCCGCGGCGGATTTCCGATGGCGCGAGGGCGAACACCACCTCGCCATAAAACTGCCCCAGGTTGTCGCCCACGATTCCGCCGGAGGAGACGATGTACTTCGGATTCCGTGTGGAAAGATCGGGACTGATGACGCTCCAGGTGTTGCCGCCGTTGGAGGTTTTGAAGATCACCTGGCAGCCGTAATAAACCGTGTTGTGATCGAAAGGATCGATGGCCAGCGGCGGAGTCCAGTGGCAGCGGTACTTGGTCTGCGTGGGCGCGGAATCGAGCGTGTGATAGTAGGGGCTTACCGAATGCGCCACGCCCTTGCGCGCGTCATAGCGGGTGACTTCGTCTCCATAGCAGGATGCCCAGACGACGTTGGTGTCGGTGAGGTCCGGCAGGGTGAAACCGGATTCGCAGCCGCCCAGCCCGTGCTCCCACGGGCCGACCGTGTTGCCGCCGCCGAACCCGCCCCGCCCGCGCCCGCCGCGGCCTCCGCCGGCGCTCGAGGCTTCCTGTCCGGGAACATTCGGGCCTTGTTCCTGGGTGGTGCTCAAGCCGCGCATGGTGCCGTCATCCTGCATGTTGCCGTAGACCTTGTACGGGTAATCGTTATCGACCGCCACGTGATACATCTGGCCGATGGGAAGCGTGACGCGGGTGGCATTGGCCGGCGCCGCGCCGTGGTCGGTGGTTACGTACATGCCGCCGTCATGGGTGACGATCAGCCGCTTGCCGTCGGGATCCATCCAGATGTCGTGCGTGTCGCCGCCCCACGGCATGGTGCGGAAGTGCTTGCCGCCGTCCGAGGAGAGCCAGAAGCTGCTGTTGGCCACCAGCACCTCGTCGGCATTGGTGGGATTCACGGCGATGCGGATGTAATAGCCGGCGCGGCCGATTAATGCCCGCTGCCAGCTTCTGTTGGTCCAGGTCGCGCCACCGTCGTCGGAGCGCCAGATAGAGCCCTGGTCGGCTGTCTGGATCAAGGCGTATACCCGCTTGGAGTCCGTCTTGGCGACCGCGACATCGATCTTGCCGACGTTCGAGTGGGGCAGGCCGTGACCTTCCAGTTTGGTCCAGTGGGCGCCGGCGTCGTGAGTAACGTAGAGAGCGCTTCCGGGACCTCCGCTGAACATCCCCCAGGCGTGCATTTCCACCTGCCACATACCGGCGAACAGCGTATTGGGATCGTTGGGATCCATCACCAGGCCGGAACAACCGGTATTGGGGTCGGCGAATAACGATCGTGTCCAGTGGGCGCCGCCGTCGGTCGTCTTGTAGACGCCGCGCTCCTGCTGCGGACCGGTGACCCGTCCGAGAGCGCAGACATACACCGTGTTGGCATCGGTCGGATGAATCACGATGCGGCCGATTCGTCCGGTTTCCACCAGGCCCATGTGCTGCCAGGTGGCGCCGGCGTCGGTGGATTTGTAGACACCGTCGCCCATCATGTCGCTGTCGCGTATGGCCCAGGCTTCGCCGGTGCCGGCCCAGACGGTTCTATGGTCGGAATCGGCCAGAGCCATGGCTCCGATGGCCTGCGCGTCCTCTTTATCGAAAATCGGTGTGAAGTGCTGGGCGCTGTCCGTCGATTTCCAGATGCCGCCCGATGCCGCGCCTGCGTAATACGTAGTCGGATCGCCGGGGACGCTCACTGCGGCGGAGATCCGGTTTCCCACCGCCGGCCCCATGAACTTGAATTCCAGGTTTTGTGGCAGCGGGGGACCGGCAAAACCGCGTCCGCGTTGGCCGTAGGCCGGCGCGATCGCCAAAGCGGCGATGAACAACAGGCAAAAAGATGCGCACAGACAGGCGCTGAACCGTTTAAACGATGTCATGAGATTTGCAGCCTCGGATTTGCAAGTTTATCAAATCCGGCCGCCGCCAGAATCGGTTGGATACGGCTCGCGCGACCGAAATTTCGATTTTCGGCCGCGATATTCCGTTTTTCGTGGTATCCTCAATTCAGGAAAACTTTATCGATAAGGTTTTCTCCGTATGCGGGAGTCGGGACTTAATTCCGGGACGCGCAACATTCCAGAAGCCAGCCTTCGCAGGCTGCCGATATACCACCAACTGCTTCAGGAGATGATGCTTACCGGAACTCCCAACGTCTCCTGCACGACCATCGCAGCCGCCCTGAAACTCGATCCCACCCAGGTTCGCAAAGACATTGAAGCCACGGGAATTGTCGGGAAGCCGAAAGTCGGATACCCGCTCATCACGCTGGTGCAATGGATCGAGAACTTCCTCGGGTGGAATAATACTAACGAGGCCTTTTTAGTCGGAGTAGGTAGCCTGGGGAGTGCTTTGCTCGGATACGAGAAGTTTCGCCGTTTAGGCTTCAACCTGGTAGCGGCCTTCGATACCGATCCCGAGAAGGTAGGCCGCGCGGTGGCGGGGGTGGAAGTGCGACACCTGAACGAAATGGTGGATCTCGCGCAGCGGATGCACATCCATATCGGCGTGATCGCGACCCCGGCCGCCGTCGCTCAAAGCACCGCCAACCTGATGGTGGAATGC
>Ga0335078_10008191_pt1 | contig 15541 bp, 14 predicted proteins | sample Lox_Sample_32_FD_206711 | JGI IMG/M metagenome (GOLD analysis project Ga0335078, IMG submission 206711) | Soil microbial communities from Loxahatchee National Wildlife Refuge, Florida, United States - Lox_Sample_3.2 | ecosystem: Environmental > Terrestrial > Soil > Wetlands | place: USA... | reverse complement strand
GCGCAGGCGGAACGCGTGCGAATCAAGCGTTCGCGTCGTCCCCATCGCGCGAAAGCCCCACACGCCCCGCAGTAGCTCCTCGCGCGTGAACACCCTGGTCGGCTCCCCCGCGAGCGCGCGCAACAGCGCGTACTCCTTCTTGGACAGCGCCACCGGCTCGCCGCGCAGCCATACCTGCCGGCTCAGCGGATCGAGCTCGAGCGAGCCGATCCGCACCCGCCCGGTCCCCGGGCGCCGCCTCGTGCGACGCAACAGGGCCCGGATGCGCGCGCTCAGCTCCTGGTAACTGAACGGCTTGATCATGTAATCGTCGGCACCGCGGTCGAAGCCGCGCAGCAGGTCGAGCTCGGTCACCCGCCCGGACAGGACGAGCAGCGGCAGGTCCGGATCGAGCCGGCCGGCGATCCGATCGGCGTCGCGGACCTGCGCGAGCAGCTCGAGGCCGTCGCCGTCGGGAAGGCCGAGGTCGACGATCGCGAGGTCGGCGAAGGAGCGCTCGAGGAGGTGCCGGGCGTCGGAGACGGTCTCGGCCTCGAGGACGTCGAAGCCATCCGCCGTCAGGTTGTCCGACAGGAAGGTGCGGGTCGCGTGATGGTCCTCGATGACGAGGATCGTGGCGTGCTGTTGGTCCATGCCCACAAGAGCCGCGGGCGCCGAGAGTTCACCCTCCCGGCCGCACAACGCGCCGCGACCCCGCACCACGATCCCGACCCCGCGCACAACGCGCCGCGACCCCGCACCAAACGCGAACGCGCTTCCTACGCGCGCGACGCTTGGCGAGCGGATGACGCCGCCGACTCGGGGACCGTGAACCACACGGTCTTGCCGGCGCCGGCGCTTTGCTCGACCCCCCACTCCGACGACAGCATGTCGATGATCTTCAGCCCGCGGCCGCTGGGGTCGGTCGGCTTCGGCGAGCGCATCTCGGGCGTCCCCCCGGCTCCGTCGGTCGCCGACACGCGGATGTCGGTGCCCGTACGGGTGATCGTGAGCTCGAACCCGCTGTCGGTGTGCCGGATGCAGTTCGTGGCGAGCTCGGAGACCATCAGCTCGACGGCCTCCAGCGTCTCTGCCGACGCGCCGCGCAGGACGCCGGTCGCGAACCGGCGCGCGGCGGGAACGGATTCGGGTTGGTGGGGGAAGGTCCGGGTGTGTGTCACGGCTTCACGTTCAGCGTGTCGGCGAGTCCCATGGAGTCGATGACCCTTCTCAGAATTGGTGAAACACCGCGGAGCTCGATCGCAGGCACGGAAGTCGACCACCGCACCCACAACGCGATCGCTGAGCTATCGGCAAACCGCAGGTCGCCCACCTCAATTATCAACCTTCGAGGCCGGCGATCAAGCGCGGCGCCGACGGCGGACTCGAGCGCGTCGACATTGGTGATGTCGAGCTCGCCGGTGATCGTGACGGTCAGGGCGTCGTCGTCAGCCTCGACCAGCTCGAAGTTCACCTCGGCGGTGCTGTTCGCGTCTAGTCCAGCCATCTGAGCCCCGCGATCGCGGTGTCGTCGTCGCCGTCGTGCCGGAGCTCGTCGACGACTCTGGTCAGCAGATCGTCGAGCTCGCAGTGATTCGCGGTCGCGGCATGCTGCAAGCGCTCAAGTCCGGCGTCGATGCTTTCACCCCTTCGCTCTACCAAACCGTCGGTAAATGCAATCAGAGTCGCGGCCCGCGGTGTCGATACGGCCGTGGAGGTGTAGGTGGCCCCGGTGTTCACCCCGATCGGGACGCCGACCGCGCTTCGGACGAAGGTTGCGGTGCCGTCGCTGATCAGCAAGGGCGGCAGGTGCCCGGCGCTCGTGACCGTCAGCTCGTGCGCCTCGACGTCGACCAGCGCGCACAGGATCGTCGCGAGCTGCCCGGTGGCGCCGACGTTCACGAGCTTCGAGAGCTTGGTCAGGATCGTCGCCGGCGGGTCGTTCTGCGCTGCGTACGCGTGGATCGCGTAGCGCAGCGCCGCCATCGTCGCCGCGGCCCGCACGCCGCGTCCCGACACGTCGCCGACCACGAGCAGCAGCCGGCGATCGTCGAGCGCGATCAGGTCGTACCAATCGCCGCCGATGTCGACGCCCTCGGCGCCGGCCTCGTACCGCGCGCTCGTCTCCACGCCCCGGATCTTCGGCAGCCGCTCGGGCAGCAGCGCGTGCTGGAGCGTCTGCGCGATCGACCGCTGCTCCGAGTACAGGCGGCGGTTCTCGTCGGCGATCTCCTCGAGCGAAGTGGCGAGCTGCTCGGCATGGTTGCGGCGCTGGATCAAGCGGAGGGTCAGGAGCGCCGCGCCAACGCTGATCAGAACGCCGGCGATCACGATCAGCCACGGCAGATCCTGCGGGAACGACCCGACCAGCGGACGCCGCGCGGACACCACGAACGTGAAGCTGTTGTTCCCGAACGGAATCGAGGTCGACGCGTGCTCCGCGGTGATCGGGAGGTTCTGCAGATCGGTGACGAGCAGGTCCTCGGGGCGCTGGGAGTTGCCGAGGTAGAGCGCGTAGTGAAGGTCTGCGAACGACGACGTGCTCTGGAGCGTCGAGCGGCGACTCGCGGGCAGCGCGCTCTCACCGTAGACGACGTAGCGGCCGGTCAGACCGGGTGAGGAGAAGGCGTAGCCGAGGCGCGGCTGCGGCGGCTTGAGCAGACCGATCACCCCGAGCGCCGAGTGGGCGGCACCATTGGCGAAGAACGTCTCGGCCCGCGACGGCGACGCCCCGAGCACGGGCGGCGTCCCGACCACCGCGATCGGTCCGGTCTGATTCGAACCCAGCCGCCACAGCGACACGGATACGAACGTCTTGGCCGCCACCGACGGGGCGATGAACTTCTTGAACTTCGCCACGTCGCCATCGGTGGCGTCTGCGAGCGCCGCGGCCGACGCCAGCGGCGTCTGGATGCTCGGCAGCGCCTCCGCGATCAACGCGCCCGCGTCGCGCACCCGGAGGTTCAGCAGCCGCTTCTCGTTGCTCGAATACGTCGACGCCGAGATCCACGTGAGCACGCCGGTGACGACCAGGCCGACCACGAGGACGCCGACCGGCAGCCAGAACGGCGAGCGCCTACCCCGCACGGCCGTCCGTGCGTTCGTGGTCTGCTCGCCCTCTGTCCCCCGCGCCCGCCCAGGCTCCGCGCTGGACACCGGGCCACTGTCGGTCATCGCGACACCGGCATCATCGCGTGGAAGGGTACCGACACGGCGCCTGTCGCGATCCACCAATTCGGCCTCCGATACCACCATTGCAGCGTTTTCGTGACCTTCCCTGCAATGACCGGCGCCCATTCCTGCAACGTCCCTTTCAGGCGCTGCAGGCATAGAGGAATCCACCATATGATGCCGACGCTCCATGTACAAGCGAGGCAACTACAGCTCGGGCGAGGACTTCGTGCTCGAGTACGGCGAGCTCCGGTTCACGTTCAACGAACGAGACTTCCGCGAACGCTGCGAGCAGGCCGCCCGGAAGCTGGGCTTCATCGGCGGCTCGGTCGACGAGGACGAGGGCGAGGATCTGATCAACCTCGTCGTCAACGGCGAGGTGACCGAGCCCGCGTCGGCACTCGGCGAGCACGTCAACGAGTGCTGGCCGGACCTCGTCGGCCCCTCGGACCGCTCGCTCGTCCACTGGCTGCGCCGGCTCATCTTCCGCGGCGCCTGGCTCGACCAGCGCGTCAAGGAAGGCGAGCTCGACATCAGTTTCGACACGGACGCGAACGGGTTCATCTACATCCAGCCCGACCGCGGCGGCGAGCCGATTCAGCTCGCGCCCGAGCCGAGCTGGAACCGCGTCGCCTACGTCCGGCGCTGAGCCGCGACGGGTCTCGCTTGGCCGGGACCGATCCGCCGCCGGCGCGGTCGGCCAACCACGCCGCTCACCTCAGCCGCGCATCATTTTGGGCCTCGCTTCGCTCGGCGTCCGTGGGACCATGCGGGCCCATCCGGTCCGGATGGTGGCCCCGCCCGACGGTCGCCGGCGACCACAACCCCAAGCGCCACCGCGCGCCGGCGATCACAACCCCGAGCGCCGCCACGCCCCGCCGGCCGCCGCCCCGCGCGCCGCTACGCGCCCTTCCCAATCACCGACGCGATGCTCTGGACGCGCGGGGCCGGGTTGTCGAGCAGCAGCTCCGGAACCGTGACCAGCACGTAGTGACGCTTGCGCAGCGCCGCGATGATCCGCGGCAGCGCCGCGACGGTCTGTGACCGGTCGCCGCCGGCGTCGTGGAGCAGGATGATCGCTCCCGGCCTCGCCCCGCCGACGGCGCGCTCGACGATCGCGTTGACGCCGGGCCGGAGGTAGTCGCTCGTGTCGACGGTCCACAGCACCATCAGCATCCGGTAGTGGTGCAGGAGCGCGAGCGTGGCAGCGTTCCACATGCCGTACGGGGGGCGGAACAGTCGCGGGAACCGGGCGCCGTAACGCTCGACCGAGCGCGCCTGCGCGAGCACCTGCGCCTGCTGCTTTCGCGGCGACAGCTCCGACATCGCCGCGTGGGCCTCGGTGTGGTCTCCGATCACATCGCCGTCGGCGGCGATCGCCGCGGTCGAGGCGCTGAAGTATTGGTCCTCGACGCCGACCTCGAAGAACGTCGCGGGAACGTGCTCGCGCTCGAGGATCGCGAGGATCGCGGGCGTGTACGGCCCCGGGCCGTCGTCGAACGTCAGCGCGATCTCACGATGCTGCGCGCCGGCGATGCGAACGTAGGGCGTGTACGCCAGCGTCCGGTTGATCGCGGCGGTCTCGCCGGCCGCCTCCCGACCGGTCACCGCCGTGGCCTCCTCGCGGGTCAGCGCGCGCAGGTGCCCGAGGAACCCGCCCGCGGGCGCATGGAACGGCTGCGGCGGGGCGGCGCCGCCGCCGAGCAGCAGCAGGACCGCCAGCAGCGCGATCGCGACCAGCGACAGCAGCGCGACCGCACGGCGCCGGCGATGGTGTGGGGCCGCGCTCCAGCGACGGACGGGACGTGGCCCGTCGAGGGTCCCCGTTGGACCCGGCGGGTTGGTGGCTCCGGCGCCTCGTTCCATTGAATCTTTGCCCCTCGGGCCATGATGCCGGGTCGGTGCCCGGTCTGCACGGCCTGCACGATCTCGTCCATGTAAGCACGGCCGCCAAGCTCCCCGGGGCTCGGCGTGTCGTCTGTCCGACTACGCTCCCGGACGATGCACGCGCCGGTCTGGGTCGTGATCCCCACCTACAACGAGGCGGCGAACATCGATGGCATCGTCCGCGCCGCCGCCGCCGAGCTCGAGCGCCTGGCGCCGGACGGCCATCGCATCCTGATCGTCGACGACAACTCGCCCGACGGCACCGGGGCGATCGCCGACCGGCTGGCCGGGGCCGAGTTGCATGTCGAGGTCCTCCATCGCGCCACCAAGACGGGCCTCGGGCACGCCTACCTGGCGGGGTTCGCGCGCGCGTTGAGCAGCGACGCCGAGATCGTGATCGAGATGGACGCGGACTTCTCCCACGATCCCCGCTACCTCGGCCCGCTGCTCGAGGCGGCCAAGACGGCCGACCTCGTGCTCGGATCGCGCTACGTCGCGGGCGGCGGGGTCGAGGACTGGGGGATCGTCAGGCGACTCATCAGCCGGGGCGGTTGCTTCTACGCCCGCACCATCCTCGGCGTCCAGATCCACGACCTCACCGGAGGCTTCAAGTGCATCCACCGGCGGGTGCTCGAGGCGATCCAGCTCGAAACGATCCGGGCCGAGGGGTACGTTTTCCAGATCGAGGTCACCTACCGCGCACTGTTGGCGGGCTTCCGGGTCGCCGAGATCCCTATCGTGTTCCGGGACCGCAGCGTCGGCACCAGCAAGATGTCGGCGCGGATCGCAGCGGAGGCGATGTGGGCCGTGCCGTTCCTGCGTAGACGCAGCGGCCGCGGTAGATGAAAAGAGACGGATCGCACGGCCGCGATCAAAGCCCCACCCAGCGGGTAACGGAAACGCGCGATCCGTGAGCATTGTGAGCGGAAGTTCCCTAACGTAATGTCAACAATGGCCAAACGCCCGCCGACCGCCCGTCGGGCAAGCTACATACGATGAGCGTGAACAGTCCGCCGCTCGGCGCCACGCAGAGCGGCGCGTTCGATCTCCGCGCGCCCGCGCTCGAGGCCCGAACCACTGCGCGGCTGTCGCGGATCGGCCTGCTCGGGCTCGCGGGGATGCTGGCGACCGGTCTGCTCCTGTCGATCTCGGCGGCCAGCACCGACCGGCTCCTGCCGCAGACCGTCCAGGGGGGTATCAGAACTACCGGGCTCGCGGGTTTGTTCGGCACCACCGGGATCAACCTCGGGAGCGCGGGCCTGATCGTGACCGTCGGGCTGATGCTCGTCTCATACGTCGTGACGGTCGGGGCCGCGCGCCGCCTGTCCCCGGTGCTCGTGCTCGGCGGCATCGCGGCGCTCAACGCGCTGATACTGCTGGGCCCGCCGCTGGCGTCGACCGACGTCTTCAGCTACCAGTTCTACGGTCGGATGGGCGGGCTGTACGGCATCGCCAATCCCTATCTGGTCGGGCCGCATGCGATCGCGGGCGATCCGCTCTACCCCTACATCGGGCATATCTGGATAGGCACGCCCACGGTCTACGGCCCGGTGTTCACCGCATTGAGCTATGTACTGGCGCCGCTCTCGATCCCGGCCAGCGTGCTCGCCTATAAGGCAATCGCGGCCTTTTCGAGCCTGGCGGTCGTGGCGCTGGTCTGGAACGGGGCCCGCCTGCGCGGAGTCGATCCGGTCAGGGCGGCGGCGCTCGTCGGCCTCAATCCGCTGATCGTGGTCTATGGCGTCGGCGGAGGCCACAACGACCTGCTGATGCTGGTGCCGATGGTCGCGGGCATCGTCCTCCTGCTCGAGCGCCGCGGCCGCCTGGGCGCGGGCTCGATCGTGCTCGGCGCCGCGGTCAAGGTGACCGCCGGCATGTTGCTGCCGTTCGCGCTCGCCGACGCGCGGGGTCAGATGTCCCGTGCCCGCCGCCGCGATCTCCTGATCGGCGCGGGGGTGGCTGCCGCGCTGCTGGCGGCGTTCGCGGTCGCAATGTTCGGGACCGGTCCGCTGCATCTTCCCGCGACGATCGAGAAGGTCCAGAGCAAGGGCAACGGGCAGAGCATCCCCGGGTTCATCGGCACCCATGTCGGCCTCGGCATGGTCGGCCTGCCGGCGGCGCTGCTGTTGGCCACGTTGTTCATGGCGGTGCTTTGCTGGCTGTTGTGGCGCGTGTGGCGCGGCGAGCTCGACTGGATCGCGGCGGCGGGCTGGGCGGCGATCGCGCTGCTGGTCAGCGCCGCGTCGCTGTCGCCGTGGTACGTGGCCTGGCTCATGCCCCTGGCGGCGCTCGGACGGGACCGCCGCCTGTGGCGGGCCTCGATCGTGCTCACGGTCCTGGTCGGGTGCTTCGAGCTGCTTTCCTATATTCCACACGCGAGCTCACTGCCCGGAATGTGAGCCGTCCATGACCTCTCTCGATCATCCACCACACGTAGCCGAACCGGTTGGGACCGCCGAGGACGAGGGCAGGTCGCTCAAGCTGCTGAGCGTGGTCGCGCCCGTGTACAACGAGGAGGCGACGATCGAAGAGTTCTACGCGCGCGTGTGCGTGGCCCTCGACGGGCTGCGGTTCGAGATCGTCCTCGTCGACGACGGCTCGACCGATCGGTCCGACGCCGAGCTCCACAAGCTCGCCTCGAACGACCCGCGGGTGCGCGTCGTGCAGCTGTCGCGCAACTTCGGTCACCAGACCGCACTGACCGCCGGCCTCGACCATGCCCGGGGCGATGCGGTCGTGATGCTCGACGCCGACCTCCAGGATCCGCCGGAGCTGATCCCGCGGATGCTCGACCACTGGCGTGCCGGCTGCGACGTCGTGTACGCCGTCCGCGAGCAGCGTGACGGCGAGTCGCGCTTCAAGCTCGCCACCGCGCGCTGGTTCTACTCGCTGTTCGACAAGCTCGCGCAGGTCGAGCTTCAGCACAACTCGGGCGACTTCCGGCTGCTTGACCGGCGCGCGCTCGACGCCCTGCTCTCGATGCGCGAGCGTAACCGCTTCCTGCGCGGTATGACCGTATGGGTCGGCTACCGCCAGGCGGCGGTTCCGTACAGCCGCGACCGCCGCTATGCCGGCAAGACGAAGTACACGATCCCGAAGATGCTGCGGTTCTCGCTCGATGCGATCTCGTCGTTCTCGCACCGTCCGCTACAGCTCGCGACGCTGTTCGGATTCGTGATCTCGACGCTCGCGTTCATCGCGATCCCGATCGTGATCGTCCTTCGCATTCTCGGCTCCTATCTGCCGGGGTTCAGCTCGCTGACGATCGCGGTCCTGCTCCTCGGCGGGATCCAGCTGATTGCGATCGGGATCATCGGCGAGTACGTCGGGCGGATCTACGACGAGGTCAAGGGCCGGCCGCTGTACCTGGTGCGCTCACGCGTGAACATCCCCGACGAGGAGGCGCCGGCACCGGTGGCGCCGACCGCGCCCACGAGCCTCGGCGCGCCACGCTCCAGCGAGCGAGAACCCTAGCCGCCGGCGGGGTTCGGGCCGACCGAGCGGTTGACCTGCGCGCCGAGGTCGGCGCCGTTGTCGCTGCCGTTGGCGCCGGCCTCGCCACCGCCGGCCTCGCCACCGCCCGCGGCCCGCTCGAGCGCCGAGATCCGGCCCGCGAGGCTCTTGATCGCGTCGGCGATCGGGTCGGGGAGGTGGACCCAGTCGGCGTCCGGCCCCTCGGGACGGCGGCCCTCCACCCGCACCGGATGGCCGGGATTCCCGACGACCGTCGAGTTCGGCGGCACGTCGTGGATCACGACGCTGTTCGCACCGATCTTCGAGCCGTGCCCGACGGTGATCGGCCCGAGCAGCTTCGCGCCCGAGCCGATCGTGACGTTGTCCTGGACGGTCGGATGACGCTTGCCGGTCGCGAAGCCGGTCCCCCCGAGGGTCACGCCCTGGTACAGCGTGACGTCGTCGCCGAGCTCGGCGGTCTCCCCAATCACGACGCCCATGCCGTGGTCGATGAAGAAGCCCCGGCCGATCTTCGCGGCGGGATGGATCTCGATCCCGGTGATCGCCCGGGACAGGTACGCGATGATCCGCGGCAGGAACGGGACACCGGCGCCGTGGAGCGCGTGGGCGACCCGGTGGGCGAGAAGCGCGTGTACGCCGGGCCAGGCCGCCAGGATCTCGAGTGGACCGACGTCGCGAGCGGCGGGATCGCGGCTCCGGGCGGCCCCGATGTCGCGCCGCACCTCGCCCGCGATGCGGTCGAACCGCCTGAAGCCGAACATGCGAAAAGCCTAGCTATCCGCGACCGTCGGCCGTCACGGGGCGAAGAACGGGGTCGAGACGTACCGCTCGCCCGAGTCCGGCAGGATCGTCACGATCCGCGCCCCGCGGGACTCGGGCCGGCGCGCGATCTCGATCGCCGCCCACACCGCGGCCCCGCCGGAGATCCCCGCGAGCACACCCTCGCGGTGAGCGAGCGCGCGAGCCGTCTCGATTGCGTCCTCGTCGTCGACGGGGATCACCTCGTCGAGCACGTCCCGGTTCAGCACGCGCGGGACGAAGCCGGCGCCGATGCCCTGGATCTTGTGCGGGCCCGGACGGCCGCCCGACAGCACCGCCGACGCGCTCGGCTCGACCGCGACGACGCGACAGCGGGAGTTGCGCGACTTGAGCATCTCCCCCGCGCCCGTGATCGTGCCGCCGGTGCCGACGCCCGCGACCAGCACGTCGACCCGACCGTCGAGCGCGTCCCATATCTCGGGCCCCGTCGTGAGTCGGTGGATCTCCGGGTTCGCTGGATTTGAGAACTGGTCCGGCAGAAAAACGCCGGAACTGCTCGCCATTGCCCGGGCGGCATCGACTGCCTCGTTCATCCCGCCCAGCGACTCGGTGATCTCGACACGGGCGCCGTAAAGCCGTAGCAGACCCTCGCGCTCGCGGCTCATGCCCTGCGGCATCGTCAGCACGAGGTCGTAGCCCTTGGCCGCGCACACGAACGCGAGCGCGATCCCGGTGTTGCCGCTCGTCGCCTCGACGACCGTCGTTCTCCCGGGCTCGATGACCCCGTCCCGCTCCGCGGCCTCGATCATCGCCACGCCGATCCGGTCCTTGACGCTCGCCCCGGGATTGAACGCCTCGAGCTTGGCGAACAGCCTGGCGTGTGAGCCGGGAAGCATCCGGGTCAGCTCGACCACCGGCGTGCGCCCGACATGCGCCGCAATGTTGGTCGGGATTTCGGCCATTGTCCGGCCACACCCTACGAGAGCCGCGGCCGACGCGCGGTCCAGCTGGGCGATCTAGATGTGGTACATCGCCGCGCCGGCGGCACGGGACTCGGCCTGGGCGACGTCGGCGACCGTCGAGGCGGCGAGCACCGAGCGCGCCGCCTCGGCCGCGTCGGCGAACACGCCGGTGGCGCCGCTCCCGAGCGGGCCGTCGAGCAGCTCCACGAGCTCGAGCACGGTGATCTCGCCGGCTGCGCGCGCGAACGAGTAGCCGCCCTTCACCCCCCGCTGGGAGCGCAGGACGCCCGCTCGCCGCAGCGTGGCGAACAGCTGCTCGAGGAACTGAACCGGGATCTCCCGGCGCCGGGCGAGCTCCGCGATCGGCACCGGGCCGCGATCGCCCTGATGGTGCAGCTCGACGAGCGCGTTGAGCGCGTACGGCGATTTCGTCGTGATCGAGATCATCCGCGACGCCGATCATCGCAGGATTGAGGAGGTCTGGCTGGGTAATACCTCTGACCGCAACCAGCTGCGAAGCGAGCCTCGAATGCCGGTCGGGCGCCCTCGCGCGAACCGCGATCACCGCCCGACCTTCGATCAGAACGCACGGGCGCCCGAAAGGCACCCAGGCGAAGCTGCCTAGATCCAACCCCGCTCGGTGGCGATCAGAACCGCCTGCGCGCGGTCCATCGCGCCCAGCTTGCCGTACACGTTGTGGAGGTGCGTGCGCACGGTGCTGGTCGACAGGCCGAGCTCGGAGGCGATCTGCTTGTAGACCATCCCGCGAGCGAGCCGGCGCAGCACCTCGACCTCGCGCCCGGACATCGGGCACGGATCGATCTGACGGCGGCGCCCGCCGGAGGTCGGCAGCGGCAGGTCGTACATCACCGTGCGCAGCTCGGTCGGCCCGATCCCGACCAGGCGCGAGACGTTCAGCAGCTCAGACGGCGACACCGACCCGCCGAGCGTGTAGTGCGCGAGCATGTCGGCCAGCCGGACCACAGCGGCCTCGCCGTCGACATCCTCGGCATGATGGCGCTCGATCACGCTGGCGATCGACTTCGGCAGCCCCCACCGGCGGGCGAGGACGCCGCCGACCAGCGCGTGGTCGACGCCGAGCTCGCGACGCTCGGACAGGATCCGCTCCTCGGGGGTACGGGCCTCGGCGTGGATCTGCCGGGGATAGCCCGGATACGCGTGGACGAGGACGAGCTTGCCGATGTCGTGCAGAAGGGATGTGACCATCAACCGGTCGCGGGCCTCGTAGCCGAGCTCGCGGGCGATCCGGTCGGCGGCGCGCTGGGTGGCGACGGCATGCAGACGGAACCGCTCCGGCACGCCCTGCCAGACCGCGGTGCGCTCGAAGAAGTCGAACGTCCGCGCCTTGCTCGCGATCGAGTGGACGTTGCGGGGCGAGAGGACCTCGACGCCCTTGACCGCGCTCTCGACGCGGCCGCGCATCTTGCCGTCGACGCGGTTGGCGAGGCGCAGGACGGTGACGGCGAGCGCCACGTCCGCCTCGACGGCGGCGACGACGTCGGAGCTCGAAGGCTCGCCCTGCTCGAACAGACGCAGAACCCGATTGCGCGACTCGGCGAGCATCGGGAAAGCTTCCAGCGCCTCGAACGCGGCGGTCAGCCTGCGCCCGTGGCCCTCGTTGTGATGGCGCTCGCGCGAGGCGTACGGGTCAGTTGAGTTCTTGACTGCGGCTAGCGTGGCCACGATGCTCGGGTCCGTCCTTCTTGGGGGCTCGGGGGTAGTCGGCGGTTCCACGGAAGTGATCCCTGCCTAGCCTGCTTTATCGGCAGGGGTACAACGTTCGTTTAGTCCGGTCGTCATTCCGCATGCTCGAGCGCCGAGTCGATCCGCGCCAGCGTCTCGTTCTTGCCGAGCAGCGCGACGCTCTCGAAGATGCCGGGCGACACCGTCGTACCGGCGATCGCCACCCGCACCGGCTGGAACACCTTCCCCGATTTCACGCCCCTGTCCTCGACCACCTCGCGCAGCGCAGCCTCGACATTCTCGACCGTGAACGGCTCGACGTGCGCCAGCGCCTCGCGCGCGGCCTTCAGGCACTCCACTCCCCCGTCGCGGCCGATCACCTTGTCGAACGCCACCGGGTCGCGGGCCGGGCCGTCGAACAGGAACCCGACCAGTGGCCAGAACTCGGTCAGCGTCTGGATCTTCTCCTCGGAGATCTCGACCGCGTCGCGCAGGCCGGTGCGGCCGGTGAACTCCTCGAGCCGGGACGTGAGCGCGTCGGTTCCGAGCTCGCGGATCCAGCGGCCGTTGAGGTGGCGGAGCTTGCGCTCGTCGAACACCGCCGGGTTCTTCGACACGCGCTCGAGCCGGAACCGCTTGGCCAGCTCGTCGAGCCCGAAGAACTCCTCGTCGGCCGCGAACCCGGCGCCGAGCAACGCGATGTAGTTGTCGACAGCCTCCGGAAGGTAGCCGGCGGCGCGCAGCTCCTGGACCGAGGCGGCGCCGTGGCGCTTTGACAGCTTGCGGCCATCGGGGCCGTGGAGCAGCGGCAGGTGGGCGTAGCGCGGCGGCGGGATCCCCAGCGCGTCGAGCACGAGCAGCTGCTTGGGGGTGTTCGAGATGTGGTCCTCGCCTCGCACCACGTCGGTGATCTCGGCGTCGAGATCGTCGACGAGGTTCGCGAACACGTACAGCACCGACCCGTCGGCGCGGGCGATCACGAAGTCGTCCATGCTTGCGTTCGCAAACCGGATCTGACCCCGGATGACGTCGTCGAACAAGGTCTCCCCCTCGTCGGGCGCACGCAGACGCACCGCTCCCGACCCCTCCGCGACACCACGGAAGCCGCGCTCGAACCCGTGGCGCTGCTTGAACGCCTGGACGTCGTCCGCGGTCGCGGTCGAGTGGTAGGCGTGCCCCGACTCGAGCAGCTGCGCGAGCACCTCGGCGTGGCGGCCGGCCCGCTCGGATTGGAACACCGGCCCCTCGTCCCAGTCGAGGTTCAGCCAGCGCATCGCATCGAGAATCTGCTCCACGTTCTCGGGGGTCGATCGCTCGCGATCGGTATCTTCGATCCGCAGCACGAGCGTCCCCGGCTCGCCGTCCGGGGTCTGCGCCTGACCGCGCGCGAGCAACCAGTTGTACAAAGCCGTCCGGGCACCGCCGATGTGCAGTGCCCCGGTCGGGGATGGAGCAAAACGAACGCGCATGATCTACAGAATCGCATGCTAATCGGCGCGCACGTCTCTCAGGCCGGTGGCCTCGTCCACGCGGTCGAGCGCGGCGTCGAACGAGGTTGCGAGTCGATTCAGATCTTCAACCAGTCGCCGCGCATGTGGCGGCCGACCGCCTACAGCGAGGATGACTTCGCGGAGTTCCGCGACGCCCTCGAGGACAGCCCGATCGAGGCCGTGCTGATCCACGCGGTCTACCTCCTCAACTGCGCGACCGAGGATCGCGACATGCGCGACAAGACGCTGGCCTCGCTGATCCAGTCGTTGCGCGTGGGCGCCGGCATCGGTGCGGCCGGCGTCGTCCTGCACCCCGGATCGGCCAAGCAGGGGGACGTGAACAAGGCGATCAAGCGCGCCGGCAAGGTCATCAAGGAGGCCTTGGCCGAGACCGACCGCTGCCCGCTGCACCTCGAGGACACCGCGGGCGCCGGCGGCACGCTCGGGCGGTCGTTCGAGGAGCTCGCCGAGCTGCTCGACGCCGCCGGCGGTGGCAAGCGCCTCGGGGTCTGCCTGGACTCCTGCCACCTGTTCGCGTCGGGCTATGACGTCCGCACCCCGAACACCCTCGCGGAGGTGATCGACGAGTTCGACCGCGCCGTCGGGCTCGAGCGCCTCGGGTCGCTGCACGCGAACGATTCGGCGGTGGCGCTGGGCTCCAACCGCGACCGCCACGCGATCATGGGCGAGGGCGAGCTCGGCGAGAAGGGTTGCGCCGTGTTCCTGTCCGAGCCCCGGTTCGAGCAGCTGCCCGGCGTGCTCGAGACGGGGCGCGACCACGGCGGCCCCGCGCCCGAGGACGTGGCGCTGGCGAAGAAGCTGCGCAGCCGCGGCAGGTCGAACCGGGCGCGCGCGGTGCGCCCGAGGGCCAAGCGGTAGGTTCCAGCGCGTGACGGCTCGTGAGGCAGACGCCCTAGTCGTGTTCGGCATCACCGGCGACCTGGCCAGGAAGATGACGTTCCGCTCGCTCTACCGGCTCGAGCAGCGCGGCCTGCTTGACTGCTCGGTGCTCGGGGTCGCGGTCGACGACATGAGCGAGGCGCAGCTCCGCGACCGCGCGCACGAGTCGATCGAGCAGACCGGCGAGAAGATCGACGAGCAGGTGTTCGACCGCTTCGCGCAGCGGCTCGGCTACGTCCGCGGCGACTTCGGCGACGACGGGACGTATGCGAGCGTGGCCAAGGCGCTCGGCGAGCGGCGCAACCCGACGTTCTACCTGGAGATCCCGCCGTCGCTGTTCGGCAAGGTCGTCGCCGGCCTCGCCTCGGCGGATCTGCTGTCCCAGGGTCAGCGGGTGGTCGTCGAGAAGCCGTTTGGGCACGACCTGAAGTCGGCGCGTGAGCTCGCGGCCGATCTCCATCGTCACCTCGACGAGTCCCAGCTCTACCGGATCGACCACTTCCTAGGCAAGATGGGACTCGAGGAGATCCTCTACCTGCGGTTCGCGAACACCATGATCGAGCCGGTGTGGAACCGCAACTACCTGGCCTGCGTGCAGATCACGATGGCCGAGAGCTTCGGCGTCGAGGATCGCGGCCATTTCTACGACCCCGTCGGCGCGCTGCGCGACGTGGTCGTCAACCACCTGCTGCAGCTGCTCGCCACCGCGGCGATGGAGCCGCCCGCGGGTGGCGATCCCGACACGCTCAAGGACGCCAAGCTCGCCGTGTTCCGAGCGATGCCTGACGCCGTACCGTCCCAGTACGTGCGGGGGCAGTACGACGGCTACCGCGACGTCGACGGGGTCGCACCGGACTCGACCACCGAGACCTACGTCGCTCTGCGGCTCGAGGTCGACAACTGGCGGTGGGCCGGCGTGCCGTTCTTCCTGCGCACCGGCAAGCACCTCGCGGTCAGGCAGACCGAGCTGCGGCTGCTGTTCAAGCATCCGCCGCGCGTGCACTTCATCGAGCCCGCACGCCGCCGCCCCGAGCCGAACCAGATCGTGTTCAAGATCGACCCGTCGACCGGCATCCGGATGATCCTCGACGCCGAGCGCGCCGACAAGCCGGGGGCGAACGAGATCCTGCTCGACATGGAGTTCGCGCAGGAGGGCGGCGAGGGCGCGACGCCCTACGAGGTCCTGCTGCACGGGGCGCTGTGCGGGGACGCCAC
>Ga0335078_10008190_pt1 | contig 15542 bp, 17 predicted proteins | sample Lox_Sample_32_FD_206711 | JGI IMG/M metagenome (GOLD analysis project Ga0335078, IMG submission 206711) | Soil microbial communities from Loxahatchee National Wildlife Refuge, Florida, United States - Lox_Sample_3.2 | ecosystem: Environmental > Terrestrial > Soil > Wetlands | place: USA... | reverse complement strand
TCTCGTCAATCTTGTCGAGAAGGCGTTTCACTTTTTCAAAGAAACGCACTTCCTTCTCCTGCTCGGCATCGAGTACCAACTCTTCCGTGCTTTGCAGCTTGCTCAGGTTGGGCAGTACCGGTTCTCCGTCTCCTTCATAGAAAAGCTGATGGAGGGGGATTTCCAGCGCCGCCGCGAGCCGTTCCAGGGTTTCGAGAGACGGCACCGTGTGGCCGTTCTCTACCCGGGAGATATAACAACGTAAGAGCCCGGTACGCTTTTCAATATCACCCTGTGATAGTGACTTTTCTTCTCTTAACTTCTTAAGACGTGTTCCGATGACCATGGGGGACATTCTTCCACAAAGTGTCAAGACCGTCAACAATTAATATAGGAAGAGTAGAAACAGTTCTCGAAGGCGGTCTGTAACCAATTGGCAACCTCCCTCGTCCCTGCTACTGAGGGAAGTCCAGAGATGGAACCCGAATGGCACGCTCGGAGTTTGACGTCAGCCAGGAAGTTGAATACATCCGACGTGTGCAAAAAGGCGACGGCGAATCCTTCGGTCTGCTGGTGGAAAAGTACCAGCAACGTATTTTCTCCATCGTGTTCCATCTTGTGCGCCGCCGCGACGAAGTCGAAGACCTCGCTCAAGAGGTGTTTTTCAAAGCGTTTCGGGCCATCCGAAGTTATAACTTTCAATCTTCTTTCGCCACGTGGTTGTCCCGAATCGCGGTGAACCATTGCTACGATTATTTGCGCAAAGTGCGCGCTTCACGCCTCAGTTATTACTCGGAAATGACGGAAGAAAGCGCGCACGATTTGGAACGAAAGGCGGAGAGTCTCCCGCCCCAAGGCTTGGATCACGGGGAAAAACTTGCCTTGAGGGATTTCGTCGGCAGACTTCTCGATCGTGCGTCGCAGGATGACCGCCTTATTCTGACTCTCAAGGAGCTGCAAGACTGTTCCGTGGAAGAAATTGCTGACTTGCTTAAATTGAAAACCAGCACCGTCAAAGTGCGTCTCCACCGCGCCAGAAAGCGAATGCTGGAAGACCTGGAGCGTTGGCGGCAACAAGGAAAATAGGCCATGGAATGCAAAGAAATTCGAGACCTGATCGCGGAGCGCTGGAACGAGGATTTGTCTGCGGAGACGCGAGAGCACCTGGCGGGGTGCGCGGGCTGCGCAGCCTATTGGCGCAACGCGCGCTTTCTACTGGCAGGCTTCCACGCCCTGGCGGAGGAGACGCCTCCGGAGGCCTCGTTAGGGTTCGCCTCGCGGCTGGTTCGACGGCTCGAAGAGTGGGATGCGTCGGGCGCCAGGAGCGAGTTCTTCGAGACGGTCGGGCGGCGTTTCGTTTATGCCACGCTTGCGCTCACGCTGGCATTGCTGCTCAGCCTGGCGCTGCCTTCCACCGGTCCCCTGCGGGGTGTGGCCGGGGCCGACTTCCTCGGCTTGCAAAGCCGCAACCAGGCCTCGCAGCCCGACGTGATCGGAGGCGAGACCGGTGACACGCACGAGTTGAATCTGGGGGGGCCGACCGACTAACCAGTGTCGGCTAGAGAAAGTCATGAGCCGAAGAGCCTACTTTTATTTCGTCCTGACATTTGTGCTGGGCGCGATCGTGGGCGGAGCTTCCGTTTACTACTACGCCTGGAGCACGGGACACTGGCGCCGTCCCTTCAATCGGCAAAGCTTTGTCCAACGCGTCAAAGGTGAACTCAACCTGTCGGATACGCAAGTCCCGCAACTCGAGCGGATCCTGGACGGTTCCACCGGGCGATTCAGAGCCGCTCAGCAACAATGCGATTCCGAGCTCAACACCATCCGCCAGGAAACCCGCAACCAGATTCGGCAGATCCTGACGGCGGAGCAAAGCCAGAAATTCGATGAGCTGATGCGGCGCTGGGATGAAAGAAGAAGGCGGTCCGGCCGCTGAGTGCGTTCGAATCCAAGGCGGCCATTCCGCCGCCTCACTCCCTGGGTGCTCCGCGCGGGCACCCTTGAATATCAAAACGGGACATCTTCATCTGTGATCTCGGGAGATTCGGGCGGGGCTTCGGGGGACGCCGACCTGTCGAAGGAAGCGTGCTCTGCGGTCGCCGCTGAAGCTCGGTCCGCCACGGGCGAAGGCGCTGCCGAGACGCGCTCGTTATCCGCCCTCGAGCCCAGCATCTGCATTCGACTGGCGATGATTTCGTAGGACGTGCGCTTATTTCCAGCCTGGTCTTCCCACTGACGGCTGCGAATGCTTCCCTCGATATAGACTTGCTTGCCTTTGGTCAGGTACTGGCCGCAAATCTCCGCCAGCTTGTTCCAGGCGACGATGTTATGCCATTCGGTGCGCTTCTGCTGCTCGCCGCTCCGGTCTTTGAAAACCTCGTCGGTGGCCACACTGAACTTAGCTACAGGCGCCCCGCTAGGTGTATATTTCACTTCCGGGTCCCGTCCCAGCCGACCGACGAGGATCACTTTGTTGACCGAGCCAGACATAAGAACCTCCATCTTGCGACTTGCGTTTTACCAGTGGGTTCCCGCCCGCGCGGGAATGACTGCACGCGCCGGGTGTGATGCGGCGCCACGCGTAGCGCAGCCCTGGGTCTTGCGGTGCGCACTCTTATCTGGCCGCGCCGGCAAGGCGCAAACCTCAAGATTGAAAACACCACTCAAGGGATCAGTTGGAGCGCCGTGCCGCGCTCGCGGGGTAGCCGAGCTTTCTGAGTCTCTGGCGAGCCAACTCCGCTTCATGGGAATTCGGGCTCTGTTGAACCAGGGAGCGCAATTCTTTGGCCCCGGCGCTTCTCTCCCCAAGCTCGAGCAACGCAAAGCCCTTCTTGAGCTGCGCGGCCGCGGCCTTGTTCCCACCTCTTTCAATACACTTGTCGTACTCCGAGATCGCGTTGTTATATTTCTTCTGGAAGTAATAACTGTCTCCGATATAGAACTGGGCGTTCGAAGCCCGGTCCGTCTCGCCGTAATATTGCAGGTATTGCAGAAACGCCTGAATGGCAAGGTCGTACTGCCCCCCGTTGTAGTCCGTCAAGCCGGAGTTGTATAGGCTGTCGGGATCAGGAATACTCGGCTTGGGGAGCGCCGCCGCGGTGCCCGCTGGGCCTTGGGCTCCGGGAGCCGCCATTCCCGGCGCGCTGCCTGCAGGTTGCTGGGGGGGAGCCGTAATCGTCTGGATAATATTCTGCGTCTGCGTCAATTGCTCGCCCAGCTTGCCGATTCGCGCCTTGGCTTCATCGAGGCTCTCGCTAAGCGCCTGGATTTGGGTGGTCATGGAATCGAGGTGAGCGTTAGAGGTCGCCAGATTCTTTTGCGTGGCATCGCGCAAATCGTCCATATTGGATTTGATCTTGTTGACGTTGTCGCTGGCCTGTTCGATCAAAGTCTTCAACACAGCGTTCTGCGTGTCGACGGTCCGTTGGAGGTTTTGTACCGCCTGCTGTAAGGCGTCGAGTTGCTGCATCATCTGGAGCGTCTCTTTGCTCACCGCCCAGGCGGGCTGCGCTCCGGCAACCAGAAGGCCAAGAATGGGAAGAATCAGTAAGGCATGCTTTTTCAAGGGGAATCACCCTCGTCGTTTAGAGTAAACACACGTCAGTGTACCCTGCCGTCCATATTGGGGTCAACTGGCGGCAACATATTCATCGAGCTGACGCGGCGCGTCACGCCTCCCAATGGAGTAGTGCGTCTTTCTCCGGGTAGCGAGGTGAACTCCTCGCGATGTGGTTATACTCTGGATTCGCGCCTTTGGCGCTGCCCGTTGGACCAGCATTTGCCAACCTGAGGGCCGGCGCTGCGAATCTAATCCGGCCACGGGCGAACGCAAGCACATTCCACCCTTCTACTGCGCCGCCCGGCGGCGGAGTGCATCGTGATATGCAGGAGGGAACAGACCGGGAACCCCAGAGGTTCCCGGCCCATCCGCGTTACCTCGCCTCCGCGCCGTAATGGAAGTGAGCGCGGCGGTTCTGCTGCCAGCAGGTTTCGTCGTGGTCGGTGCAGGCAGGCCGATCTTTGCCGTACGATATGGTATTGATCGAGTCGCCGCTGATCCCCAGATTGACCAGGAAGCTCTTGGCGGCGGTGGCTCGGCGGTCACCAAGCCCCAGGTTGTACTCTTCGCTCCCGCGTTCGTCGCAGTGGCCTTCGATCGTGAACTTGATACCCGAATGGGCCTTTAGGAAGTCGGCATCCGAGGTCAGCGCTTGCTGAGCGTCGGGACGGATATCGGACTTGTCGTAGTCGAAGAAGGCGTCTTTCATACCCTGTCCGAATACCTCCTCTTCGCTCACCTCAGCTTTGGGCGCCTCCGACGGCGCTGCGGGCGGAGCTGCCGCCACGGTCACACGGGCAGTTTCGGTTACCGAGCCGCCCGGTCCGGACGCCGTGAGAGTGTAGGTGGTGGATTCCTGAGGGGTAACGGTGGTAGAGCCCTGCGCTTGAACGTTTCCCACGCCCGGAACGAGGTTCAGCTCAGTGGCGTTTTGGGAAGTCCAACTTAGCGTGACGGACTGTCCTCTTTCAATCGTGCTTGGCTCGGCCGTCAAGTGCACGGTTGGCGCCGGGGTTGCAGGCGGCGGTGCCGCGGGCGGCGCTGCGGCCACCTGCTTCTTGTGACACGCACCCGCCAAAAGAACAATTCCCAGTAAACCGGCGAGAAGCGCAAGACTGCGTTTCTGCTGTTGCATTTCTAAATCCTCCTTGATCGGTAAAAAGAGATTTCGTGCATCCTTTGATAGGCGGAAATGCCTTGCATTATCCTATCGTCGGAAAGGCGAACAGACATTAGTGCGGCTCCGCGACAGAATGGATAATACCTTTCAAAGGCGTGCATACTAACATCAAATCGAGAAAAAAAACAAGGTACTCGTTGAAAGATCGCGCCGTGATATTCACACCGGCGTCGTGTTTCACGCGGAAATCAGCGGAAGCTATGCGTTTGCGGGGAATGAGCCAGCGCATTCCCTTGCCACTCGCCAAATCTAATTCGACCAGTTCGGGTTCCAATTGTTTCCGGTGCGGGTCAGTTGCACCGGGTTCGTGCCGTTGGCCAGCATGGTCCAAACCTGGCGAGTGCCGGAGCGAGTGGATTCGAACGCCAGGTGGCGGCCGTCGGGCGACCAGGAGGGATGCTCGTTGCGTCCCGCGTCGTGTGTCAACTGGATAATCCTTCCTGTGGCAATTTCCATAATGTAAATATCGTAGGTCCCGGTTTCCGAGAGCCTCCAATGAAAAGCCAGGAACAATCCGTTGGGAGACCAGGCGGGCCCGCTGGCATCGCCGCCCCCCGCAGCCGTGGTGACCCGCCGCAAATTGGTGCCGTCAGCCGACATGACATAAACCTGGGGAGTCCCGCTGCGGTCGGAAACAAAGGCGATTTCAGCGCCCGTTTTGGGATTCCACGCCGGTGAAATATCCACACCGCGGGAAAAAGTCAGACGCTGCAGATTCATGCCATTCACGTCCGAAAGATAAATCTCAGGATCGCCGCTCATACTGGAACAAAAGGCGATCTTCTTCCCGTCCGGAGACCACGCAGGAGTGGTGTTGAGGCCTTTGTAACTGGGGAAAAAAGCCCGGTGATTAGTTTCGAGAGAGAGAACATAAATTTCCGGATTGCCGGAGGCGTAACTGGTGAACGCGAGCTTCGTATTGTCCAGCGACCAGCGCGGAGTGGTGGAGAGCGAACCGTAATTGGTCAGCGAGTGCTGGTTAAAACCGTCGTAGTCCATGACCCAGATTTCGGAGCGGCCCGCACCGCCCCGCACGAAGGCAATCTTGGTCAAACAATCGCCCGGAAGGCCGCCCCCAAGAGTCTGGATGATCTCGTTCGCAAAGCGATGTGCGGCTTCGCGCGCTGAGGTTTCGTTCAAAGCGGCCACATATCGCTTGGCGATCACGCTGGGATTTGTGGTGTTGCCCAGGTCAAACAGGCGGGCCGTAATCACCATATTGGAATTCATCGCTTCAGTCTTTCCGAAAGCAAGCATTTGGGCGGAAACGGGCGGCGAACTCCAGGTCTTGAAGTCCACATCCGCGGGTTCGCGGAGCGGAGCGGTAGGATAGAAGCTTTTGCTGGCAAGATCAAAGATTCCCGCCTGGTCGAGATCGTGCCATAAGACCTGGTTGAATTCTTGCGTGAGCGGAGCGAGGCTCTGCTCCCCCGCAGGGGCGGGAAAGTCGGCGACGGCCAGTTTGATTTTGGCCGAGCCAAGATTGATCCCAATGCTAAACCAGTCCTGACCCCAACCCGTGTCAAGAGCAATCAAGAGCAGCGTGAAGGTAATAACAAAGAACAAACAGTATGGTTGGATTCGCCGCAAGGAAAAACGCATGACTGGATTTCAACTCCCGTAGTTTTTAGATGCGAGCACCCCTTGGCGTAGATGTCTCGCGGTGCGACATATTGTAAGATGTGGCGCGAGCCCCCGAAAGCAGTGTCGGCGCCTCCCCAACCTCCGCTACCGATGAAAGTCAAAGTAGAGGTTCACCTTGACCTTGTTTCCCGCGTAATCGGGAGGGAGCGAGGGAAGCGGGTTCGAAGCCAAAACGGCCCGCAAAGCGGAACGATCGACTTCCGGCATGCCGCTCGACTGCGTCACCTCAACATCGGTAACATTGCCGTCGCGGAGAATAGTAAAAGTCATATAGAGCCGCGGGGCGCTCACAATATTAGGGCTGACCGTCGAAAGCAGCCAGTTCCCGCTGATGCGGCTTCGCACGGAAGCAACATACCACCCATAACGCTCGCCAAAATCCCCGCCTTCGCCGAAGCTGAGACCGCCTTGGCCCCCAGCGCTGGTCATTGGAGTGTAGTTCATGGAAGGCGGACCGCCCAGTCCGTACGGTACCGCGTTGTCCGCCTGCACGGGTTTCTCTTTTTGGATGTGGGTGTTGACGCGCTCGGCCTTCTCCACCTTTACGGCTGCCTTGAACTTGGGAATTGGAACCGCCTTGGTCTCCGGCAGGGGTAAAGGCGCAGGTTCCGTTTGGTGCAGTCCCGGGTTTTCACTAGCCAAGGTATTGTGAGTCGATAACATCGGGGCCGGTAATGGCACGCCCGGCAAGGATGCGACTGCCCCAATGCGCGTAGCCCCACCCGCACCCCAGTTCTTTCCCCAGCCGCCCCCGAAGGACGAGCCCAAGCTGGTGTACGCGATCAGCACCACAAACAGCACCACGTGCATGCCGGCGGAGGCCGCGAGCGTACCGCCCAATTTCTCCCGCCGCTCGTGAGTAACTAAAATGGAAACGGCCTGACTGGTCATCTTAGCCTACAGCTACCCGCTTTCGGCACTCCCCCGCCCCTCACTCCAGGGCAATCGGGAGCCGACGCCGATGTGCAACCAATGGATTCCCGCTTGCGCGGGAATGGCGTACTAGTCAGGGGCACACGTAATTCCGGTTGGGTCCTTTTTCTTGTCACTCGTCACCCATCACTCGTCACTGCTTTACTTGGTTTCCAGCGGTTCCGTCACTACGTTTATGTTGGTGATCTGCGCTTGCTTCAAGGCGTCCACTACGGTGGCAAAGGTGCCGAACGGCGCCGTTTGACTGCACCGAATAAACACCGGAGTTCCGCCCGCGCCCTTCAGATGGGTCAGCACGTACCCCCCCAACTTGTGTATGTTCACCGGATCGTTCCCGACATAAATATCCTGGTGTTTGTCGATGGTCACCACTACCTTTTCCTCTGATATCGCTTTCACCGTGTGGGTTTTTGGCAGGTCAACTTCAATCCCCGATTCGAGAATGGGGGCCGTGAGCATGAAGATAATCAGCAGCACCAGGACCACGTCCACGAATGGTGTAATATTGATTTCCGCCAGCGATGTGTGGGTTCGACCTTTGAGCGTAGTGAATGCCATCGATCACCTCGGCCGGTCCGTCCGGCGCAGGGGCGGTCCTTCTGGCCGCCCTGGCCAACTACAACGGTTGCGACCACGACGCTACGTAAAAAACCGCTCCGTCAGATTAAGAAACTCGAGCCCGAAATCGTCCATCATCGAGCCAAATTCTTTGATGCGTTGAACAAATTGGTTGTAGCCGATGACCGCCGGGATGGCCGCAAACAGGCCGGCAGCAGTTGTGACGAGGGCTTCGGAAATCCCGGGCGCCACGCTGCGCAGAGACGCAGTGCCGGCCGTGCCCATTCCATGAAAAGCGTCGATGATTCCCCACACCGTTCCGAACAGCCCCACGAACGGTGTCACCGCCCCCGTCGTGGCCAGCCAAGTAAGCCACTGCTCCATCCGCGTCAGTTCGCTCGAGGAGGTCATCTGCAAAGCCCTTTGCACAGCTTCCAGGCTTCGGATGTGTGGTTTCCCCGGGTTCTCGTTCACCACCGCCTGGCTTTCAATCTCACGATATCCTGCCTGGAAAACTTCCGACAGCGGTGTGTTCTTCAGCCCCCGGCAAAAGGTGCGAATTTCAGAAAGCCGCTTGCTTTGCCGGAATACCTTCAAGAACTCCTGCGATTCCCGGCGAGCCGCTTTGAAGCTCCTATACTTGTGAATGATAATTGCCCAGGACAGGACTGAAAATCCCGCCAGCAACAGCAAGACAATCCGGGCCACCAGCCCCGTGTTCGAAAGCAACTGCCAAACTTCGCCTTGGTAAAAATTCTGAAATTGCGCCAGAAGTGCAGGGAGCAATTCGCCTCCTTTACAAACAATGAACCGCCTGGTCACTCAAGACTTCAACGTAACATAGCACCCTAGGGCAGTCAATGAAACGCGTCCTGTGTCCGTGCCCCGATTTGATGCGTAGCGAAGGTCTCCGGGCCAGAACCGTCGACCCTTCGCCACGCTCAGGGAAGGCTCTGAGATTCAGCGCTACTTTCGAATCAGGACACCACCCATTCTGCTGAGGGCTCGAAGCGTAACTCGGTTGGCTCGGGAATCGACGGAGGGCAAGAAACGTGACTTCACGACGCGTGCCAAGGAAGCTGTCCAAGACCTGCGGTCGTAAGTAAGATTGTAGAAGGATCAGCCCACCTCACGCAAAGTCGCAAAGCCGCAACGAACCGCAATCCGGACTCAACGGCCTTCTTTGCGGTTTTGGCGCGCTTTGCGTCTTTGCGTGAGTCTGCATTCCTGTTCGCATGCTCCGCGCTGCGTCAGATATATGCGATCACGTCGATCTCGACCAGCGAATTGCCGGGCACTCCCGCAGCGGCGATTGTAGTTCGAACCGGCGGCTCAGCGCCGAAACGGCCTTGAAAGACTTCGTTCATGCCTGCGTAGTCCTTCAGGTCGGCCAGGTAGACGTTGCACTTGAGGCACTTTTCCATGGAAGAGCCGACTTTCCCGAGCTCCTGCTGGATCTGGTCGAGGACCCCCTTGGTATGCACCTTGATGTCCCCGGCCTGATGGTACCCGACGCCGGCGATGAAGACCAGATTACCGTAGGCGACCACGCCATTGAACAGTGGTGTCTGGCCGTTCTTGGAATTATTGAGCAGTACCTTTTTGGTTGGCTTTTCCTTGGCGACGGCAGGGACTGCCGCGGCCGCCACGGCTCCCGCCGCAATTCCAGTCCGCAAGAAACGCCTTCGATTCGTTGTTTTCGTATAAGCCTCCTTTGCTGCAATGCTAGGTGGCGCGGACCTCCGGTCTCGCGGTCCGCGCCAGCCGGGCATAGACTACGCGACCTGGATTCCCATTGCAACTGATTCGCTTCCAGGTGCGGCCCTGGTGGTCACGCTGGGCAACCACCAGCGTTGCCCCTACGACGCGCCGCCCCGACGTGGCGTATAATCATAGAGGCACGAATCCACAGTCGAGGACAAACCAGATCGGTTACTGTCAACTGACAACCGGCGACTGACCAACGACAACTGACCATGCTCCACGAGATTCACATTCAGAATTATGCAGTGATTGACTCTCTCGAGGTTGAATTCGCTCCGGGACTTAACCTGCTATCGGGCGAAACGGGCTCGGGAAAATCGATTTTGGTGGATGCGTTGGGTCTGGCGCTCGGCGGACGAGCGTCACCGGAAGTGATTCGCTCCGGGCAGGAGCGGGCCCAAGTCACGGCAGTGTTTCGCACCGAAGGCCGGCCGCCCTGGTCGGCATGGTTGTACGAATGCGGCCTGGCGCAGGGGGACGAGCTTATCCTGCGGCGGGATATTCAAGCGAGTGGAAAGAGCCGCATGCTGGTGAACGACCAGCCCGTCACCTTGGCGACAGTGAAATCGCTGGCCGGACTGCTGGTCGAAATGCACGGGCAGAACGAGCACGTGGCGCTGTTCGCCCGCGAGGCACAACTCGATTTGCTCGACCAGTTCGCAGGGGTTGAAGGGGAGTTGCAGCAAGTCCGCGAGCTGCACGCGCAGCGACGAGAGCTGGAATTAGAGTTCGAGAGCCTCAGCCAAAACGAGCAGGAGCGGCTGCGCACCATCGACTTGCTGAGCTTTCAGGTGCAGGAACTCGACCACGCTAAAATCGAGCCTGGAGAGGACGCGCGCCTCGAGGATGAAAAGCGCGTCCTGGCAAATCTGGAGCGAGTGCGCGCGGCCGCGGCAGCGGCCTTTTCCACGCTCTATGAAGACGAGGGCGCTGCCTATTCGCGCCTGGCGGCGGCCATGTACCAGATCGAGGACCTGCGGCGCTACGAGCCGGCCGTCGAGCCTTACGTCGAACCGCTCGCGGGCGCCCGTGCCACCATCGAAGACGCGGCCGGTTTCCTGCGCAATTACCTGGGAAAACTGGAAGCCAATCCGGATCGCCTCGAGGAAATCGAGGACCGGCTGGTTCTGCTCGACCGGCTGAAGCGCAAGTATGGACAGACGCTCGAGCAGATTGTCGCCTACGGAGAGAAGACGCGGCAGGAATTGGCCAGAATTGAGCACGCCGACGAGCGGCGCGAAGCGATCCAGCGCGACCTTGAGAAGGTGGCGGGCGATTACCGCAAAGCGGCGGAGGCGCTTTCAACGAAGCGGCGAGAGGCGGCGCGCAAGCTCACTCGCCTTGTGCGCGAAGAATTGGCGCAACTGGGCATGGAGAAGACCCGCCTGGAAGTCTGTTTCGAGAGCCTGCCGGAAGGGCCTGGAGGGCCGCGGGGCATTGATGAAATCGAGTTCCGAATCTCTCCCAATCCGGGCGAGGAACTGCGGCCGCTGGAGAAGATTGCCTCGGGAGGCGAAATCTCGCGGCTCATGCTGGCGCTCAAAACCGTGGTGGGGACGAACCGGCCCGGAACGGAAGGACCGCGGCGCGCCGCTCGTACCTTCATTTTCGACGAGGTCGATTCCGGGATCGGTGGGCGAGTGGCCGAATTCGTCGGGCAGCGGCTGAAGCGCCTGGCGCGCGATGGGCAGGTGCTGTGCGTCACGCACCTGGCGCAAATCGCCTGCTTCGCCGATCAGCACTATTATGTGGAGAAATTCGAGCGCGCCGGCCGTACCCTGACCTCCGTGACCCACCTCGCCACCGAGAAAGATCGAGCGCGCGAATTGGCCCGCATGCTCTCCGGCAGCCAGATTACCGACGCCGTGCTGAAACACGCCTCCACCATGCTGAAGCACGGGAATTGATTCATTGAGCCATCGGGCCATTGGTTCATTGGATGGACAGGCGCTGCACCTGTCATTCCGAGGCCCGTCATCGTGTGTCATTCTGAGGCCCGATCTTTGGGCCGAAGAATCTCCGCAGTTAGAAGGCGCGTAAAAACCGCGCTGTCATGCTGAGCGAAGCGAAGCATCTGCATCAGTCTCCTTAAAAAACGAACAAATGCAGATTCTTCGCTTCGCTCAGAATGACAGTGCAGGCTGGCGGCGTTGCATAACAAACTAGATCTGGGGCGCCTGCGAAGTATAATGAATCGATGTCCGGTCCATCTCCGTCGCTTGATATAGAAGACTCCGCACCGCGCCAGGAAGCGCAAGGCGCTTATCTGCGCCTTCAGTCTGTAAGTATCTTCGTGCGCGATTTGGATCGCAGCGTGCACTTTTTCGTGGATCTGCTCGGATTCAATCTGGCCTATGATGCTCGCAATCAAACCAAGCGCGCGTGGGTTGCGGTCGCCCCTCCGGACGGCTCTGCGACCTTGACGTTGTGCGAACCGGAGCCCGGCTCAGCGGAATGCAAGCTGATCGGACGGGCTACCCAGGTGGCGTTTGTCACCGACGACGTGGTGGCCAAGTTCCGGGAATGGCGCAGGCGCGGCGTGGAGTTTCTATCCACTCCGCGTCTGAGGCGCCTGCAGCACCGAGTGAACGTGATGACGAGCGGCTCTCCGGATCGCGGGCGCGCACCCATCTGGGGCGGAATCTTCACGCGCTTCAAAGATCCGGACGGGAATTCTTTCTTGCTCGTGAGTTTCGACGAGGTGAGCCGGGAGATTGAAGCGCACCGGCGCGCTCGAGCTGAGCAACTCGAATCCGAACGCCGCGCCTCCCAGGAAATGGAAATTGCGAAGCAGGTGCAAGCCAGGCTTTTCCCGCAATCCCTGCCGCCCGCTCGAAGCCTTGAATACGCGGGCGTCTGCCTTCAGGCTCGCCAGGTAGGAGGCGATTACTACGATTTCCTCGACCTCGGACGGGACCGGCTGGGCCTCGTGATCGGCGACGTGGCAGGAAAAGGAATCGCCGCGGCGCTTCTGATGGCTAACCTGCAGGCGAATCTGCGCAGCCAGTGCGTCATAGCGTCGGATCAGCCGGAGCGCTTCCTGTGTTCGGCCAATCAACTGTTTTACGAGAACACGATCGATAGCGTCTATGCGACGTTGTTCTTTGCCGAATACTGCGACGCGGCGCGGCACTTGCGTTATGCGAACTGCGGGCACGTGTCGGGCCTTTTGCTCCGGAGCGACGGCGCCCTCGAACGGTTGAGGTCCACCTGCACCGTCCTGGGTCTTTTCAAAGAATGGGATTGCGAAATGGCGGAATGCCGACTCTTTCCCGGTGACACGCTCGCGCTCTACACGGACGGCATAACGGAATCGTTCAGCGCCGGCGGGGAGGAGTTTGGGGAAGAACGCCTGTGCGCGACATTGCAATGCCATTCCAGGCTTCCCGCCCCGGCACTCCTCGAAGCTATTGTCGCAGCCGTGCAGAGCTTCAACCCTCAGGAACAGCACGACGACATCACGCTGATTGTTGCCAAGTGCCGGGACCGCTAGAGTCTGGACCCGGGCCATGTACGGGTAGGGCTTGCCCCACCCTCATCCGGGCCGGCAGAAATGTGGGACGGCAAGCCGTTCCCCTGCAGCGAGATGACTGGTGACGAATCGGCCTCCGGACAACTGTTGTTGTTAAGCAGTTCGGACTTGCTGTAGACTGGTCAAATAGACAAGTCGAAAGGATTAGATCTCGATGACCACAATCGGTTTCTACGAGGCGCGGACGCACCTTTCAGAACTGCTCGACCATGTCGCGAGGGGCAAGACCTTTCTTATCAACCGGCGGGGCAAGCCTGCGGCTGTGCTCGCGCCGCCCCCCCGGAAGGAGCAACGCGATGTGCGTCACCTCGTTGAGGAGATGCTCGCGCTGAGGGACCGGGAGGGGCCATCACTAGGCGGCCGAGTAACCATTCGAGAGCTGATTGACGAAGGCCGTCGCTTTTAATGGTGAGGCACGCCACGGGGGTTGTGATGGCGAGAAGGTCGAGTAAGCGTGGAGCGCTTGAGTTCGTCTTGGACGGCTCGATCGCGCTGGCTTGGTACTTCAAGGATGAGGCTGACCCCTATGCTGATGCCGTTGCCTCAAGCCTCTCTGTTGCGCGCGCCGCCGTGCCGCTGATCTGGCGCTTGGAGGTAGCCAACGCACTGTTGATGGGGGAGCGTCGTCAGCGGAGCACGGAGGCCCAAGCCGGCAAATGGCTTGCCTACCTCGGCTCGCTCCCTATCGCGGTCGACGACGAGACCAATGATCGGGCTTGGTCCGAAGTGCTGGGTCTGGCGCGCGCGCATCGCCTTTCGGCGTATGACGCAGCCTATTTGGAACTTGCGTTGCGCCGCCGGCTTCCTCTTGCCACCTTAGACAACCAGCTTAAGGCCGCCGCCGCGAAGGTGGGCGTTTCGGCGTTTGTTCCTTGAGACTCCCCGCAGGCCGCCACCTGCTCTTGAAGTTATCTCGCTGCTGTGTTACGTTTTTTGGGTTCCGAGCGTGCACTCACGCTTCCAGGCCCACGTGAAGACAGAATCTTCTGAATCGCGCCTTCTGGCACAAATCGATCTTGACCGTCTGCCTCGCCACGTCGCCGTTATCATGGACGGCAACGGCCGGTGGGCGAAGAAGCGACGACTGCCGCGGATTGCGGGGCACCGGGCGGGGATCCGGGCGGTCCGCCAGTCGGTGGAGGCCTGTGCGCGCCTCGGCGTGCCTTACTTGACCTTGTACGCTTTTTCCGTCGAGAACTGGAAGCGCCCGCACACTGAAACCACTCTCCTGATGAGCCTGCTGCGCGAGTATCTGAAGAAGGAGATCGCCGAGCTCAACCGGCAGAACATTCGTCTTGCCGTCATCGGCAGAATTCACGAACTGGCGAAGCCGGTACAACGCGATCTCGAGACGGCGCTCGAAGACACCAGGCAGAATACCGGGCTGCGGCTGACCTTGGCGCTCAATTATGGCGCGCGCGCTGAATTGGTAGATGCGGTGCGTGAACTCGTCGAATTTGCCAGCCACAACGGCGACGCCGTCATTGACGAACCCGCTCTCAGCAGCCATCTTTACACTCGGGACATGCCGGATCCCGACCTCCTGATCCGCACCAGCGGCGAATTGCGCCTTAGCAACTTCCTCCTCTGGCAGGTCGCCTACTCGGAACTTTGGGTGACGGAAACCCTTTGGCCGGACTTTACCCAGGAGCATTTGTTCCAGGCGATCATCGACTACCAGAAGAGGGAGCGCCGCTACGGAGGAATAGGGCTAGGATAGTGGCCACTTCTCAATGAAACTCCGATTTCTTACCGCCTTACTATTAATTCCCCCCGTAATATATCTCATCGGCTGGTCGCCCAAATGGCTTCTGGCGGCGGCGGTGATCGGGGTGGCCGAGTTGTCCCTGTACGAGTTCTTCCAGCTTTGCCTGCACGCCGATTTCAAGCCGTTGTCGATGCTGGGATACCTGGCGGGCGCGGCAATCTGTGCGGTGCAAGCGCTAGTAGCGGATGCAAGCGCGTTGTATTCTCTTCTCCTGCTGATTGCTTTCGTGCTGATCGCGCTCACCGCGGCGCTGGTAATCAGTCGTGACTTGAGAACTTACCTGGGCACGGTCGCCGCCACTCTCTTCGGTGTAGTCTACATAGCACTCGGCCTTTCCTGTCTGATCGCTCTCAGGTTCTCGCATTTGAGCCACGGAGTTCTGCGCGTTGCGGGCGCATCGGATGCAGTTGGAGGCCGGAACCTTCTCCTACTTTTGTTCCTGGTGATCTGGGCCGACGATACGTTCGCCTATCTTGTGGGGCGCACGATTGGACGTAAGAGGCTGTTCCCATCGATCTCGCCCAAAAAGACGCTGGAAGGTTCGGTGGCCGGGTTGGCGGGCAGCCTGCTCGTCGCCTGGGCATTTACTATCCTGGTTTGGCAGACAGCAAGCTTGAAAAAA
>Ga0335078_10008188_pt1 | contig 15545 bp, 14 predicted proteins | sample Lox_Sample_32_FD_206711 | JGI IMG/M metagenome (GOLD analysis project Ga0335078, IMG submission 206711) | Soil microbial communities from Loxahatchee National Wildlife Refuge, Florida, United States - Lox_Sample_3.2 | ecosystem: Environmental > Terrestrial > Soil > Wetlands | place: USA... | reverse complement strand
ATTTCGACGACGACGACGATCTGCTCGATGAATCGAGCGGGCTCGTCGCGATCGAACAAGCGTGGGACGAAGTGTTCGGTCAGATGCGCGAGGCGTTCGCGGCGCGCGACTACGCGCGCGCGGTGGACGTCGGCGAGCGCTTCCTCGCGAAGCACGAGGACCACGCCGCCGCGCGCACGTTCGTCCAAGAGTGTCGCGTGATCTTCGAGAAGCGAATCGCGAAGGAGCTCGAGCCGCTCGATCGCGTCGTCGTGTTGAGCGCGCCGCTCGACGCGCTCGCCGGGCGCAGCATCGAGCCGCGCATCGCGTTCGTGCTCTCGCGCGTGGACGACGCGACCACGATCGAAGACCTCGTCGATCTCTCTGGCATGTCGCGCGTCGACGCGCTGCGCACGATTTCGGAGTGCATCGCGCGCGGTCTCGTCACGGTCCGGTGATCGTCGATCCGTTCGAGCTCTCGAAGCGCCACGTCACTCGTCGCAGATCTCGCGAATTGCGACGCCGGCGGTCGTCGCGTGATCGCGCGGCATGCCGAGGAGACAGCGGATGGTCGGCGCGACGTCCGCGAGCCGGTGGTTCGCCGTGTCGACCCAGCCGCGGGACGCGACGCCCGCGCCGCGCGCCGCGAGCCACACGCGACCCGACTCGGGGAATTCGCGTCCGTGATCGCGAAACGACGCGGCGCGACCGTGATCCGCGGTGACGAAGATCGCCGCGTCGCGCGGCAAGCGCGCTTCGATCTCGCCGAGCACGCGATCGGCGTCACGGAGCGATTGGACGTAGCGATCGCGCTCACCATGGTGCGCGTGCTCGTCGGGATCGCCGAGACCGACGAAGAGGAACTTCGGCGTGCGTTCGTCGAGGAGCCTGAGCGCCACGCGCGCGGTGAGCGCGTCGGGACGGTAGTCGTCGATGCCGGGCCACGCGGAGGACTCCGCGCCTTCGCGCAGCGCGCTCTCGTCGAGCCCGTCGCGTCGTCCGCCCGTCGTGCGCCCCGCGCTCATGATGGTGCGCTCGGGGTGACGCGTCGCCACGCGCGCGATGCGCTCCCACGACGCGATCACCACGCTGTCGTCGATCTCGTCGACGAGCGTGCTCGCCGTCGTCTGTCCGCACTCGTTCGTCTGACACGCGCTCGTTCGACCCGTGAGGATCTCCGTGTAGCCCGGCATCGAGATGTACGCGGGGCCCGTCGACCAAATCTCGCCGTGATCCGGCGCGCCGATCGCGACGCCGTCCGCCGTCGTGAACCGGTGCAGGTTCGGCATCACGCTCGCGTCGAACACGTCTTGCCAGCGGGCTCCGTCGAGCGTGACGAGCACGATCGACGAAGCCTTCGGCGGACGCTTCGGCAGCGGTCGCGGCGCGGGCGCCGCGAACCCGACCACACTTCGCTCGGCGTGCTGCGTGCCGCAGCTCGCGATCCAGAGACAACCAAGGAGCGCGCTGACGAATCGCATGCTGAACATCGTGAGCCGCGCGTGTGACGCGCGCGCGCACGCCGTGCGATCTCCTCGTCTCGTTTCGTGACATTTCCGCAGCGCGCTCGGATGTACAGTGGGCGCATGACGCAATCCTCTCCGTACCGAGTCGGCGTCGAGCCGACGCAAACCATCGTCGTCACCACCGCGAACGAAGTCGCGGGTCATCGCATCACGCAGTACGTCGGCGTCGTGCGTGGCATCGTCGTGCGCGCGGCGTCGATCGGACAAGGGCTCGTCGGCGCGTTCAAGTCGCTCGGCGGCGGGAACATCCAAGAGTACGTCGACGTCTGCGAAGCCGCGCGTCACGACGCGTACTTGCAGATGCTGCGGCACGCGACCGAGCTCGGCGCGAACGCCATCGTCGCGATGCGCTACGACGCGACCGAATTCATGCAGGGCGCGACCGAGGTCCTCGCGTACGGAACGGCCGTGCGCATCACGCCGATCTGATATGGTGCGCCGAGTGACTCGCGCTCGGATCGCCGCGCTCCACGTCGCATTGCCGCTCGCGCTCGGCGCGGCGAGCTACGTCGTGTTTCGATCCTGGGTGCCGCTTTATTCTGCGCATTGGGGCGCGCACGCCGCGCTCTGGCCGAACGCGCCGCGCGCTCTGAGCGATCACTTCGCGGACGCCGCGTGGGGATGGTCTCTCGGCGGATTCGTCATGGTCGTGTGGTTCGATCAAGAGCGAGCGCATCGCGTCGCGTGGACGTTCGTCGCCGCGTCCGTCGCGGCCGCGTACGAAATTTTTCTCGGTGGGAGATTCGATCGCGTCGATCTCGTCGCACAAACGCTCGCGGTGATCGTCGCGGCCGGGATCATCGGAGGGAAGACATGGACAACGTCAAGAGAAGCGCGCTGACGGCGCTCGGCCTCGTAGGCCTCGTCGTCGTCGCGGCGGGAAGCAAACGTCACTCGTCGTCGATCATCAACTGGGACGCCGGATACTCGACGTCCTCGAGCGCGACGGCGGCGTTCGGGATGCTCGACGCGTCGACCGCGACGGTCGCGTCCGGTCCGGACCCGACGACCGACTACAAATCGATCGACGACGTGAAGCTCGACGGCGCGAAGGCGTACGGCAAGACGCTCCTTCTCAAAGTGTGGCGCGGCTCGACCGACCCGCAGAAAGTCACGCTCTACGCGTGCGGCAAAGGTGGCGGAGGGTTCCTCGAAGTGAGCTACGCGCCCGAAAAACGCGATCTCGTGAAGGCGATCCCGGCGACGATCACGCTCCACGGCGACTGCCCGCGCGTCGTCGTGAAGATCACCGGCAAGCAGGAGTACACGAGCGAGCTCAAAGGCGAGATCGCTCAAATCCTCGACGTCGCGCCCGCGCCGCCGCCGGTGCTCCCGCCGGGCATCGACTACGTCACGATGGACGACATCAACTTCGACGGAAAGAAAGCCGCCGGAAAAATCGCGGTCGTGAAGGCGTACCGCGGCAACACCGAAGAGAAGAAGTTCACCGCGTATCCGTGCGGCGCGTCCGGCGGGCTCAACTTCATCTACGTCAACTTCACGCCCGATCAGAAGGACATGGTCAAGGATCTCTCGACGAGCTTCATGACGTGCCAGCCGATCAAAGTGAAGCTGACGACGCAGCAGCCTTATACGAGCACGTGGAACGCGCAGCTCCTCGAGGTCCAAAAGGGAGAATAGCGATGCTCGAGCTCTGGCTTGTTCGGCACGGTCAAACGGACTTCTCGCGCGAGAACCGTTTCTGCGGATCGATCGATCCGCCGCTGAGCGAAGTCGGGCAGCGCATGGCGGAGGCGCTCGGCGAGGTCCACGGAAAAGATCCGTGGACGGCGATCTACTGCTCGCCGAGCACGCGCGCGCAGCAGACCGTGGCGCCGCTCGCGCGCCGCGCGAACGTGAAGCCGATCCTCGACGAGGGCCTCCGCGAAATTTCCTACGGCGACTGGGAGGGGATGAAGCACGAAGAGGCGAAGGCGAAGTTCCCTGAAGTCTACGCGTACTGGTCGCAGGACACGGCGAGCCGCGCGACGCCCGGTGGCGAGACCGCGTTCATGGTCGCGGCGCGCGCGGCGCCCGTCATCGAGCGCATTCGGCGCGAGCACCCGCAAGGACGCGTGCTCGTCGTCTCGCACAAAGCGACGGTGCGCATCATGGTGTGCGCGCTGCTCGGCATGGACGTGCGACTCTTTCGCGATCGCATCGGTCAACCGGTGTGCGCGCTCGCGCGCTTCGAGATCAAACCGCAAGGACAAGCGATGCTCACGCGGCTCGGCGACGTCTCGCACTTGCCGCCCGATCTCCGCGAAGCGGAGGGCACGTGAGCGCGTCATTTCACATTCGCGGCGGGCGCGTCATCGACCCGCGCAACGGCGTCGACGACGAGCTCGACGTGATCGTGCAGGACGGGAAGATCGCGCGGATCGGCAAGGGGCTCGTCACGCCTTCGTCGGTGCACGGCGGCGCGCTGCTCGTCGACGGTCGCGGCAAGATCGTCGCGCCGGGGCTCGTGGATCTGCACGCGCACCTGCGCGAGCCCGGCGAAGAAGGCAAAGAGACGATCGAGACGGGCTCGAACGCCGCGGCGTCCGGCGGGTTCACGACCGTATGCGCGATGCCGAACACCGTGCCGCCGAACGACTGCCGCGCGATCACGATGCTCATTCGCACGCGCGCTCGCGAGGTCGGCGGCGTGCACGTGCATCCGATCGGCGCGGTCACGCGCGGGCTCCTCGGCGAGCACCTCGCGGACTTCGGCGAGCTCAAGGAAGCGGGCGTCGTCGCGCTCTCCGACGACGGAAAATGCGTGATGAACGCGCGCCTCATGCGCCGCGCGCTCGAGTACGGACGCACGTTCGACTTGCCCATCGTGCAGCACGCCGAGGATCACAACCTCTCGCACGGCGGCGCGATGAACGAAGGACCCACCGCGACGCGCGCGGGAATACCCGGTCAACCCGCCGAAGCCGAAGAGGTGATCGTCGCGCGCGATTTGATTTTGGTCGAGATGACCGGCGCGCGTTACCACGTCGCGCACGCGTCCACCGCGCGCACCGTCGCGATGGTGCGCGACGCGAAAGCGCGCGGGCTCCCCGTGACGTGCGAGGTGACGCCGCATCACCTCGCGCTCACCGACGAAGCGTGCGGCGCGTACGACACGTCGACGAAGATGTATCCGCCGCTCCGCACGCGCGGCGACGTCGACGCGCTCGCCGCGGCGCTCGCCGACGGCACCATCGACGCCATCGCGACCGATCACGCGCCGCACTCGCCGAACGCGAAGAACCTCGAGTTCGATTGCGCGGCGTTCGGCGTGATCGGGCTCGAGACCGCCGTGCCCATCGCGCTCTCGCTCGTGTCGCGCGGCGTCCTCCCGCTCGCGCGCGCGATCGAGCGTCTCACGTGGGGACCTGCGCGCGCATTCAAGCTCCACGCGGGCGCGATGCAAGAGGGAGCCGTCGCGGACGTCGTCGTGATCGATCCCGAGTGCGAGTGGACGGTGACCGCGGAGGATACGGCGTCGAAGTCGAAGAACAGCCCGTTCCTCGGTCAGTCGATGCGCGGGCGCGCGGTGCTCACGCTGTGCGCGGGCGTCGCGCTCTGCGATCGGCTCGACGTGACGCGCACGCACGGCACGCCGCAGTGGGGCGCGCCGTGATCGTTCACGGACCGAAGCAGTAAATCGGGTACGAGTTCGTGCACGGCTCGATCCCGTCGCTCGTCCACGTGAAGCTCGTTTGGTTGCTCCCGCCGGCCGCGGCGCCCCCGTCGCTCGACGTCCAGTCGCCGCACGGCGCTCCGTTGCCCGCGTACACGAGACCGTTTTGGTCCGTGCCGGTCCACACGAGCGTCGCCGCGACGGCCGTTCCGGTTTGATCGTGATCGATCGCGTGGAGCAATCCCGCGTCGCTCGTGAGATCGGTGCCCTTCGCGACGACGACGGTGAGCCCGTCGACGAGCGTGATGTTGCCGCTCCCGAGCGCGATGTGATCTTTCGCGTTGGTGGTGCTCGTGCTGAGCCACGCCTTCCAGCCCGTGCCGCGCGACGCCTGCGTCGCGAGCAACTGGCAGTCGTCGTCCGCGGCGGTGAGCCCGCCGATCGAATCGCCGTAGTACCTCATGCTCGTGACGAAGGCGCGCGTGACGGGCGTCGGTCCCGCTTCGACGCCCGCGTCGCTCGCGTCGGACGGTGCGTCCGCGGGCTGCGAGTCTTGTGGGGTTGCCCCGTCGCTCGAGGTCGTGTCGGTCGATGCGTCGATGGGTGGGATCGAATCATCCCCGCTGACGCACGCGCCGACCACTGCAAGAGATCCCACGCCCATCATCACCAAAAGCGAGCACACACGGTCCATCACGGCAGTGTACAGGCTCGAACGGCGCGTGGCACGCGCGTGGTGTTGCGACTCGAGTCGAAGCCGCACGCCATCCGCGGTACGTTGCAGAGATGCGCTACTCGATCTCGTTCTTCGTGCTCGCGCCGTTCGCGGTCATGCTCGCGTGCAGCGGGGACTCTTCTTCGTCGAGCGACGGAGGCCCCGACGCGACGAACGACGTCGCCGACGCGTCGACCGAAACGGGTTATCCCGCGTTCGCGGTCGACATGCCGCAGATCGCGAAGAACCAAGGCGCGGTGCTGAGCGCGCCGGTCATCGCGACGATCACGTGGGCGACGGACACGAACGAGCCGACGTGGGAAGCGTTCGACGACGCGATCGGCGCGTCCAGCTATTGGAACGCGACGACGAGCGAGTATGGCGTGGGCGTCGCGACGAGCGGCGCGAACAATCACGTGCGCATGCAGCAACCGCTCGCGAGCACGCTCTCGTACGACGATCTCCAGAGCTACATCATCGCCAAGCTCCAAGCCGCGGATCTCGACGGCGGCGTCGACGCATCGGGTGACGGCGGCGCACCCGACCCGACGTGGCCGGCGCCGACGCTCGACGGTCAAAACAACGCGCAGACGATCTACTCGCTCTTCGTCCCGTCCAACGTGGACGTGACCGATCCGGGATCGGGCATGGGGTTCTGCGAAGAGGGTGGGCTCGGGTATCACGACGACGTGCTCATCGGCGGCCGACCGACGCCGTACACGGTGACGCTCGAGTGCTCCTCGCAGACGCTTGCGCAAATCGAAGAGACCGCGGCGCACGAAGCCGTCGAAGCGGCGACCAATCCGTATCCCGAATCCACGAGCACGCTCGGCTACGTGCACTTCGATCCGGCGCACCTCGCGTGGGATCTGTTCACCGGCTACAACGACGAGCTCGCCGACGCGTGCCAGAATTGGCAGGACTCGTACTACCAAGAGACGGGGAATTTCCCGTACTGGGTGCAGCGATCGTGGTCGAATCACGCTGCGCTCCTTGGTCACGATCCGTGCGCGCCCGCGCCGTCCGGGCCGTACCACGGGATGACGCTCATGCCGACGGAGGAGTCGCCCGTCACGGTGAACCTCTCCGTGATCGGCGGAGGCAACGCGACGACGCAAGGGTTCCCCGTCACCGTCGGGCAGCCGCTCACGTTCCACGTCGGCTTCTACAGCGACGCGCCCGACGACGCGTGGACCATCAGCTACGAGTTTCCCGCGGACCTTCAGCTCTCCGACATGTTCAATCCGGTCGGCAACGGCGCGGCCACCGTGCTCCTCGACACGACGAGCGGACAGAACGGCGACGTCGTGACGGTCACGGTGACGCCCACGAAGAAAGGTCCCGCGGGCTTTCAGCTCATGGCGATCACGTGGGACGCGCCGTCGTCGAACGCGTACCTGCCGCACTACCTGCCGGTGTTGCTCGTCGATCAGTGAGGCGCTCCCACTCGTCGCGGCAATAGAACAAGAGCATGTGATCGCGGAATCGGAAGTCGCCTTTCTCGAGCGCTTTACCGGCCGCGAACGATCGGAAGAAGGGGCGCGCTTCGTCGAGCGCGGCGCGCGCGTCCGCGGGGCTCATCCCGCGGCGGCACTCGTAGTCGTAGATGAGCGGCGTGGGCTTGCGCCACATGCGCGTGATGTCGAATCGCTCGGGGTGATCGTAGACGGGCGTGCCGCGCTCGAGACCGAACGGACCCTTGTGCACGGCGTGAACGTGCGGACGAACGCGCTCGAGGAACGCGAGCGTCTCCTGGAACTCTTCGCGCGTCTCGGTCGGGAACCCGCAGATGATGAACACGTGGTTCTTGATGCCGGCCGCCGCCGCGCGCGCGAGACATCCTTCGACGTCCGCGACCACCGTGCCCTTCTCCATCAAGTCCAAGACGCGCTGCGATCCGCTCTCGACGCCCCAGAGAACGAACCGACAACCCGAGTCGAACATGCGCTTGAAGATGTCGTCGGTGAAGTGCCGCATCGGGCGCGACATCGCGTGGTATCGAATCGACAAGCCAGCGTCGAGGATGGCCTTGCCCATAGCGTTGAAGCGCGCGGGCGAGATGATGTCGTCGACGAACGTGAAGTGTCGAACGCCGTTCGCCACGTGACGCCGCATCTCGTCGACGAGGCGCGGGATCGATCGAAGCTGATAGCTCCCGCCGACGGTCGTGTAGTGGTTGCAGAACGTGCAGCGCTTCCAATAGCAGCCGCGCGTCGTCTGCATCGCGACGACGGGCCTGGGCGAGAAGTACGCGCGGAGATCGAAGTCGGAGAAGTCGGCGTCGGGGAGCGCTTCGAAGTCCGTGTCGTAGAAGGGCGGCGTCGTGCGGAGCTCTTCGCCTTCGACGATCGTCACGCCGGCGACGTTCGCTTCTTCGGCGCGTCCGGCGAGGATCTCCACGATGGGCAGCTCGCCCGCGCCGCTCACGATGTAGTCGGCGGGCCACGCCTTCGGTCCCCACTCGCGCGCGATGCCTTCTTTGAACATCGTGCCGCCGAGGAGGACGACGACGTCCGGCGCGCGCTCGCGGATCGCCTTCGCGAGGCACAAGCCCGCAAAATATTGTTCGATGTAACAAATCGAAATGCCGACCGCGGTGGGCTTCTCTTTCAGGATGAGCGCGACGTGGCGCGAGATGCGATCGGGGCGTGGCCCTCCTTGAAAGAGCGCGCGACTGTACGCGTTCGGCATGAACAGCACGCTCTTCATCGCGCGGTTCCAGAGGCGCGCGTAGTCGATCATGCGATCGGCGTCGAAGAAATCGTGCTCGTGTGCGCCGCGGTACGTCTCCGCCGCGCGGACGATGGCGAGCTCGCCTTCGCGTCCTTCGGGGAGCTCCTTCGCCGTGAAGAACGGTCCTTGGCGGAGCTCGGCGAGGAAGTGCTCGTGCGACTCGAGGTTGAGATCGAGGATCTTCGCGGACCAATCCGGCAGCGACTTCTGCACCATCGACTTCAAGTACGCGACGCCGAGCGGAGCCGCCGTGATGCTCGAGTACTCGGGATACGCGAGCACCAATTTCTTCGGACCGCGCGCGGTGAGGCGCTCGATGCGCGCTTCTTTGCGCGTGCGCGTCGCGGGTGGAGGCGGGCGGCGCAAGCGAACGACGCCCGACCCGTGACACGCGTCGAAGCGCATCCCGCTTCCGCACGGGCAAAGCTCGTCGCGTCCGACACCCATCGCACGCAGCCTATCGCGTCGACCGACGCGCGCACGAACGCGTGCGCAGAAAGCGGCAACGCGCCCAAGAGCGACACTTTGCCCGCGGCCGCGGAAGCATCGCGTCGCGCGTCGCGTAGACTGGGCCGATGCCGTCGATCACACGCTCGCTCGAGCGCCATGGAGAGAAGCTCACGCTCGAAGTCGCGGGCAAGACGTTCGTCCAAAAGGGCAAGAAGACGGAGACGGAGGCGCTCGACAGCCCGTGGGGCGCAGCCGAGCGCCTCGTCGACGTCACGCGCACGCGGCTCGGACAAGGTTGGGAGCCGACGACCAAGCCCGAAGCGGTCGGCGCGTTCGTGGACGCGCTCGACGAAGCCGGCGTGGACATGGCGTCGTGGATCGTCGCGCTGACGGACGCCGAAGCGAAGCACGCGTTCGCGAAAGCGATGAAGGCCGGCGAGGTCGGCGTCGAAGTCTTCCGCCGTCGACCGACGCGCGAGGTCTTCGCGTGGATGCTCACGAAGTTCGACGACTACTACGAAGACGATCTCACGAAGGCGGTGAAGTTTCTCTCGAAGACGCCGGAGATGGCCTCGTGGATTCAAGAGGAGCTCGCGCGCGCCCTCGAGAACGACGCGTTGCCGACGGACCGCGCGAAAAAATTCGCAGCGCGCAACGCGAAGAAGATCGCCGCGGGGCCGAAGCCTGCGCCCAAAGCGCCGACGAAGGCGACGGGAAACGAGGGGGATCTCCTCGCGATGATCGCCAAGGCTCCAAAGGACGACGCGCCTCGATTGGTGTATGCCGACTGGCTCCTCGAGCAAGGCAACGGTTTCGGCGAGTTCATCGAGGTCTCGTGCAAGCTCGCGCCGCTCGACTTCGACGATCCCACGTACGACGAGACGCAGGCCAAAGCCGACAAGCTCGAGAAGAAGCACGCGAAGGCGTGGCTCGAGCCGATTCGTCCCTTCATTCGCAGCTGGGCGTTCGAGCGCGGGATGATCTCGCGCGTGACGTGCGACGCCGCGCTCTTCACGCAAGCCGCGGACGCGATCGCGCTGCGCGCGCCGCGCGCGATGATCGAGCTCACCGGCCTGAAGAAGAAGGACGTCGCGGCGCTCGCGAAGACGCCGCTCGGCGCGTTCGACACGATCGGGCTCGACTCGCAGCGCATCGAAGACGAAGGGATGAAGCTCATCGCGGCGTCGCCCACGATCGCGGGCGCGTCGCGCTGGCTCCTCGGCTACAACGCGTTCGGCGACGACGGGATTCGCGCGATCGCGGCGTCGCCGCACTTCGCGTCCGCCGAGAGCCTCACGTTTCGGAGCTTTCGCCCGCAGTTCTCCGCGCGCGCGCTCCACGATCTCCTCGCGGCGCGTGCGCTGCCGAGCGTGAAGGAGCTCGAGATCTCCGTGACCTCGGTCGACGGAGCGTTCGACGATTGCCGCCTCGCGCTCGAGCAATTGTCGATCACCACGCCGACGTTCACGCGCGACGACGCCCGCTCGCTCGCGAAGGCGAAGTCGCTCCGAGGTTTGACCTACCTCGCGATCTCGCGCAGCGGCGAGCGCCGCATCGAGATGGATGACGACGTGGTGAAGACGCTGTGCGACGCGTTCCCGAAGCTCAAGACGTTCTCCACCAACGAAGACCTTTCGAAATCCGCGCAGGCGCGCGTCGACGCGCTCGAGCAGCGCGCGAGCTGATCCACCAGAGCGCCACCACCGCGCTCCACGAGGACGCGTCTCCGCGTCTCCGCGTTGGCGGCGCGGTCGCGCACCCGTCGCTCGAATTCGCCGCACCCATCTGCGCGTCGATGGAGTCCTTCACGAGATCGATGCGCGCGAAAAGATCGATCGGCGTCGCCTCGGAGATGTTTTGCTCGATCGTGTCGGTGTCGACGATCGCGACGATGGTGTGCGTGCCGGCGAGCATGATGGGCCCGCCGGAGTCGCCGTCTTCGCTGATGTCGGGGAGCGCTTCATAGTTGAACGGGAAGCCGAGCGACGACGCGTCGCCTTCGATCGTGACGGGCGGGCTCACGTAGTCGTCCGTGTTGATCGATCCGTTCAGCGTGCGACCGATGTCGACGACGCTCGTGTTCGGCGCGACCTCGGTCGGCGAGAGCGTGGGGTACGCGTCGAGCGTGATGGGATCGTCGAGGAAGATGAGTAGCACGTCCGACGACGTCGCCGCGCTGTCGTCGAACGGCGACCAGCTCCTCGATCCCGTGACCGACGCGTTCCCCGCGTTCGGCGCGGTCACCACGAACGACGTCCCGTTGCCGCGACAGTGACCCGCCGAGAGCACGACCTTCGGAGCGAGCAGCACGCCCGAGCACGGAATGAAACCGTCGCTCGTGACGAAGACCGCTTCGGGATAGTCCGTCGCGACCGTTCCACCCTGAATGCGCTCCTGCGATCGTCCGACGTCCGAGCACGCGACGACGAGCAGGCCCGCGAAGAAGAGCTTCACGTTGCTCAATACGCGTGCGCGGGCCAACCCGACGCGGTCGAGTACTGGTCGTACGCGGCGAGCACGGCGTCGTCGTACGTCGTGTTGTACTCGGTGCAGCTCTTCGTGCTCCCGTAGTCGTTGAAGTTCCCGACGGCCATCATCGTGTACTGATCGACGGTGCAACCGGGGAACTGCTTCTCGACTTGCGCGCGGTTGCCCGCGATGCCCGCGATGCCGAGCTCGATGTTCACGTCGGGGTTGAACACCGAGTTGCTCCAGTCCGACGCCGTCGGATTCGTTTCGAGATCGACGTGGCCGTTCGGCAGCACACCGAGACCATCCCCGCCGCACACCGGACCCGTCTGCATCGCGCCGAGGCACGAGCACTCCTCGCCGCTCCAGTTGCTCTGCGGGCAGCACCCGCTGTTGCCCGTGCACCCGACGGCGTCGTACTGAAAGCGCGACTCGACGTAGATGATCGCTTTGAAGATCATCGCGTCGGGCTCGTTGTACTTCGCGGTGAGCGTGAGGATCGGGCAGTCGTACATGTCGACGGAATTTCCGTTGAACAAAACGGGAAGGTTCGTGAGCAGCGGATCCGGGCTGCACGTGCCCGCGTCGATCGCCGCGTCGACCACGCCGCCGTCGGTCGTCGAATGGTCGTCGCCTCCTCCGCACGCTGCGAACAAGAGCGTGAGGGTCATCGCGACGAGGATCGAACGTCGGACCATCCCCGAAGCATACCAGCGTGACGGCGCGCAGCGCGTGCGATACGACGGCCGCATGCCGCTCGATCACTACGTCACGCTCGGTCACTCCGGCCTTCGCGTCAGCCCGTTCTGCCTCGGCGCGATGACGTTCGGCAAAGAATGGGGATGGGGATGCGAGCCCGCGGAGGCGAAGCGCATCGTCGATCGCTTCCTCGATCGCGGAGGCAACTTCATCGACACCGCGAACGGCTACACGAAAGGTCACTCCGAGGCGATCCTCGGCGAGCACATCGGTCGCGATCGCAAGAAGCGCGATCGCGTCGTCATCGCGACGAAGTTCGTGACGAACATGTTCATGGGCGACCCCAACGGCGGCGGATCGAATCGCAAAGCGGTCATCGCGCAGTGCGAAGAGTCGCTGCGCCGCCTTCGCACGGACTACGTCGATCTCTATTGGCTCCACGCGTGGGACAAGACCACGCCGATCGAAGAGACGATGCGCGTGCTCGACACGCTCGTCGAGCAAGGCAAGGTTCGCTACATCGGATTCAGCGACACGCCCGCGTGGAAAGTCGCGCAAGCGCAGACGATGGCGGCGCTGCGCGGATGGTCTCCGCTCGTCGCGCTGCAGATCGAGTACTCGCTCTTGCAGCGCACCGTCGAAGGCGAGCTGGTTCCGATGGCGCAAGAGCTCGGACTCGGCATCACGCCGTGGGGCCCGCTGCGCGGCGGCGCGCTCAGCGGAAAATACAAGCGCGCGGACCAAGGCAAGCACGCGGCCGGACGCGGCGCGCGCGTCACCAATTACCTCGACGATCGAACGTTCGATTTGCTCGATCTCATGGCGCGCGTCGCGACCGAGCTCGGCACGACGGTCGCGCGCGTCGCGCTCGCGTGGGTGCAGGGTCGACCGGGCGTCGCGTCCACGATCATCGGCGCGCGCACGATCGAGCAGCTCGACGACAACCTCGGCGCGCTCGACGTGAAGCTCACGCCCGCGCACGTCGCGGCGCTCGACAAGCTGACGACGCCAACTCTCCCGTTCCCGAACGACATGCTCGGCGCCGTTCCGACGTTCGCGTATGGCGGGACGACCATCAACGGGCAGCCGTCGACGCCGTGGTCGCAGGCGCCGCAAAACGACGGCGAGCGATTCTGATGGAGCTCGGCGAAGGCGAATAAGAAGTCGAGAGAGCGAGCCATGGCGCGACCCTTTCCTTACCTTGGACACGGCACGGGCACGGGCGACGCGCTGCGCGCGTGGATCGTGGTGAACGACGCCGCGCGCGCGAAATCGCTCGTCGCGCGGATCGCATCTTGGGCGCGCACGTTCAAGCTGAAGATCACGACGCACACGGACGGGCCCATCGTGGCGCTCGATGCGCGCGGTCTTCGCAAGCTCGGAGCGAAGCGCTCCGCGACGGCGCAAGCGAAGCTCGACGACGCGCTCGTCGCCGACGCGAGCGCCATCGCCTTCGTCGCGCGCGACGGCGAGCGCGTGAAGACGTCCGCGTGGCACGCCGAGACGAGCGGAGATCCCGCGCCGCTGCTTCGCGCGCTCGAGCGCGTGGTGGTGCGGCCGCAAAGGAAATACGCGCGAGCGGGCGCGCAACCGTCGATCGACCAACGACTCGACATGCGCGAGCTCTTGTTCGAGACGCTCGAAGGCAACGCGCGCGCGGAGCTCGCGCGGGCCACGCTCGATGCGCTCGCCAGAAACGCGAAGGGCGCTGCGCGCGCGGTGCTCGACGACGTCTTCGAAGAGCACTTGCCCGCGATGCTCGGTCACGACTTCGATCTCGACGTCGTGCTGCGCGACGCGATCGCCGCGGCGCGCGGCCTCTCGGCCACGTCGATCCCGATGCGTCACGAGTTTCATGTCGAGTGCGAGCGCAGGATGACGCGCGCGCACGGCACGTTCGTGGTCCCGAAAGCGAAGCTCGATTGGAAGCGCGTGGGCTCGGTGCGCGCGGCGATCAAGCGCGGCGCGCTGCGCGATCTCGCGTTCGCGCTCGACGACAGCACGACCGAGTTCGCGAAGACGCTCCTCGCGCTCACGCACGACGAGCGCCTCAAGCTCGCGTCGCACGCGCTGCTCGCGCTCCGCATGGCGAACATCGCGACGCACCTCATGACGCGCGAAGAGTTCGAGAGCGCGCTCACGCTTTACGACGCGGCGCTCGAAGGCGACCTCCCCGTCGAAGCGCTCGCGAACCCGCTCTACGCGGTTCAAAACGACAACAACCACCTCGGCGTGAACGCGGCGCGCGCGCGGCGTTACCTCGAACGTTGCCTGCGCGCGCGGCCCGAAGGAAATCCGACGATCTTCCTCAACGCGTCGTTCGTGTGCATGGAGATCGACGAACGCGACGAAGCGATCCGCATGCTCGCGCTCGCGAAGAAGCACGGCATCGCGATCGAGCGGCACCGAAACGAAGGCCTCTTCATCCCGCTGCGCGAACGCGCGGATTTCGTGAAGCTGATGAAGTGACGTGAAGTACGCTTCGCGCATGCGCCAGCTCCTCGTGCTCGTTTGGGTCGCGGCGTGTGGATCCTCGACTGCGCCCGCGGCGGCTCCTCCTCCAGCCACGTGCCCGGCGGTCGCGTCGTCTCCCGTCGTCGTCGCGACGGCGCCCGCGAGCGCGTTTGCGAGCGCCGCGCCGGCGGTGGAAGCTCCGCCGCCGCCGAAACCACCGCCCCCTCCACCCGCGCTCGTCGCGGCGCTCGACGCCGTGAATCAAGCGGTCGCGGCGAAAGATTGGACGAAAGCGGACAAGCTCCTCGCGGACGCGCAGAGCGCCGCGGGCGACGATCCGCACCTGCTTCACCTCGTCGCGCGCACGCGCGCCGTGCGCTTCGCGAGCGCCGGTGATTTCGAGCGCGCCGCGTCGTCGATCGTCGCGCTGATTCCGCTGCTCGCGAAGCACCCCGAACTGCAAGACGAGTTCTGGGCGCACAACGCGATGATGATGATTCGCGAGGCGCAAGGAGATCCCGCGGCGGCGCTCGCCGAAAATGATCAAGCGACGCTCGCCGCGGCGCGCGGCACGTGGGACCCGCACGGACGCGAGACGCTCGCGTTCCAAAAGGATCGATGGCACCGCGCGTACCTCACGCGCATGCTCGCCGAGTCGCGCGCGGGCTCCGCGAAGCAAGCGCTCGTCGCGTACGCCGCGTCCGCGCTCGACGACTACCGCACGCGCGGCTTCCCGGAGTCGATCGCGATCCTCGACGCGTACTTCGCCGCGCTCGACGGAAAGCGAGACGCGGCGCTCGCGGCGGCGAAGCGCGTCGATCCCGCGAAGGACGACGACATCGAGGATTTGTACCTCGTCGTCGTCGGGCTCGAAGCGGGCGGCGATCACGCGGGCGCGGAGGTC
>Ga0335078_10008187_pt1 | contig 15547 bp, 8 predicted proteins | sample Lox_Sample_32_FD_206711 | JGI IMG/M metagenome (GOLD analysis project Ga0335078, IMG submission 206711) | Soil microbial communities from Loxahatchee National Wildlife Refuge, Florida, United States - Lox_Sample_3.2 | ecosystem: Environmental > Terrestrial > Soil > Wetlands | place: USA: Florida... | reverse complement strand
TCCGGGTAGGACAGTGGATAGGCTACCGCGGCTCGCACCATCGATCCGGCATCCGCCTCCAGAAACCGCAGCCGTTCGACTGCCTCGACGGTGCGCGCGATCTTTGCCGCGCTCCAGCGATGCCGCTGGTCCTGAGGTTCGGGAAATGTGGCATCGCTGCGGAACTTGCCCGTGAGAAAGCCTTCCTTGAGCGCCGAGCGAACCAGGACCCCGAGACCGCTCTGGCGCAGCCGGCCGACCCGCAACAGAAACGGGTCGGGATCCAGAAGACTGAAGGGTAGCTGCACGCCGTCGAGGTGCGTGCGGTCGATCACATGGTCGATGTCTCCGGCCGAGTAGATCGAGGCGCCGACGAAGCGCACCTTGCCGGCCTTCTTGAGTGCGTACAGCTGCTCGTACAGCCGAGGGTCCCTCGGGAGCCAATGCAGCTGATAGAAGTCGATCACATCGGTGCCGAGGCGCTGCAGCTGCCTCTCCAGTGTCGCGGTCATGCCTGCGGGCTGGTAGGTGTACTTGGTGGCAACGATCCAGCGGCTGCGACGGTTGCGGAGAAACTCTCCCAGGACCCGCTCCGCGTCCCCGTAGATCATGGCGGTATCTACCAGATTGCAGCCCAGCTCCTCGGCCCGTGCCAGGGCCCTGAGCGAATCCCTTCGGTCGACGGCCCCGTAGGCCTTGCCGCCGATGGCCCAGGAACCAAAGCCGACCTCCGACACCTGCAGACCGGTGGCGCCGAAGCGCCGATAGGGCATGTCGGCGACCCGCACAACCACCTGCGGAGCTTCCTCAGGAAGCTCTCCCGGGGAGCCGTACGGCGGGCACCGACTGAAGCGCCCCCACCGGCTCCCCGACAGCACCCTCATGGATCAGGCCGTCGCGGCCGCGAGCGCCTGGTCGATGTCCTCGAGAATGTCGTCGATGTGCTCGATGCCGACGCTCAGGCGCATGGTCTCCGGGCCGATGCCCGCCTGGCGTTGCTCCTCCGCGGACATCTGCCGGTGGGTGGTCGAGGCGGGGTGACAGGCGAGCGACTTGGCGTCTCCGAGATTCACGAGCCGCTTGAAGAGCTTCAGCGCATCATAGAAGCGGACACCCGAATCGTAGCCGCCGCGGATCGTGAAGGTCATGAGCGAGCAGGCACGCCCGCCGAGATACTTCTGACAGAGCGCGTGGTAGGGATTGTCGGCAAACCCGACGTAGCTCACCGAAGCCACCCGCCGGTCGGCGCGCAGAAACTCTGCCACCTTGCGCGCGTTCTCGACATGCCGCTCGACCCGCAGGGAGACGGTCTCGATGCCCTGCAGGAGGAGAAACGCGTTGAACGGCGAGAGCACCGCGCCCATGGTGCGCTGAAAGACGCTGCGGGCGCGGCCGAGAAAAGCCTTGTCGCCGTAGTGATCGGTGTAGACGAGCCCGTGATAGGACTCGTCGGGCTGCGTGAAGCGCGGATAGCGCGCGGCGTGCTCGGTCCAGCGGAAGCGGCCGCTGTCGACGATCGCCCCGCCTAAGCTCGTACCGTGGCCGCCGAAGAACTTGGTGAGCGAATGCACCACGATATCAGCCCCATACTCGATCGGCCTGAGCAGCACTGGAGTCGCGACCGTGTTGTCGACCACGAGCGGAATGCGCGCGCGCCGTGCGATCGCCGCCAGCGCCTCGAGGTCGCAGATGTTGCCGGCGGGGTTGCCGACCGACTCGCAGAAGAGCGCACGCGTATCCTCATCGATCAGCGCCTCGAGATCGGCGGGCCGATCGGACTTCGCCAGCCGTCCGTTGATGCCGAGGCGCGGCAGGACGTGCGCCAACAGGGTATGGGTGGTGCCGTAAAGCTGCGGCACGGACACGATGTTCTGGCCGGGCTCGGCGAGATTGAGCAGCGTGTAGTACATCGCCGTCTGGCCGGAAGCGACCGCGAGGGCATCGATGCCCCCCTCGAGCATCGCGACGCGGCGCTCGAGCACGTCCACCGTCGGGTTGCCGATGCGGGTATAGCGATAGCCTTCGGCCTCGAGGTCGAAGAGCGCCGCGCCGTGCGCCGCGCTGTCGAAGTTATAGGCGACGGTCTGGTAAATCGGCACGGCGACCGCCTTGGTGGCCGGGTCGCCGGCAAAGCCGCCGTGGAGCGCAATCGTCTCGGGCCTCATGTGCCGCCTCGTATAGAATCGCGACTCGCATGATGACAGCTACCGGCGATGAACGCATGCGCTCACCTCTCAAGGCGTGGGTGCGTGCGCTCGAGCGCACGGCCACGATCGGCCGCGATCCGAAGCTCACCCTGCCGGTGCTGATCGGGCGGCTCGCCGACCGTCTCGGGGACGCCCCGGCGCTGCTCGCTCCGGAGAGCCGGCTCTCCTACCGTACGCTCGCCGAAGCCGCCAACCGCTTCGCCCGCTGGGGCCTCGCCCAGGGTCTCGGACGGGGCGAGGTGATATGTCTACTGATGAAGAACTGCCCCGAGTACCTCGCGATCTGGCTCGGCTTAAGTCGCATCGGCGTCACCGTCGCACTCATCAACACCAACCTGACGGGAGAGCTCCTCCGGCATTCCATCGCCATCGTGCATCCGCGCCACGTGATCGCGGGTGCCTCCCTCTGCAGTGTGCTCGCGGCCGCGCGCCCCGGGCTCGACGCGGGCATAGTCTGTTGGAGCTACGGAGACGGTGGACAGAGCCTCCCACGTCTTGACCGCGAGGTCGAAAGCCTGCCCAACACTCCGCTCGGTGCAACCGACAGTCCCCTGCCCTCGCTGGCAGAGCGCGCGCTCTATATCTATACCTCCGGCACCACGGGTCTCCCCAAGGCCGCCAACGTGAGTCATGCGCGCCTCATGCAGTGGAGCCACTGGTTCGCCGGCCTCGCCGACATCCGCGCAGGGGACCGCCTTTTCAACTGCCTGCCCATGTACCACAGCGTCGGCGGTGTGGTGGCCACGGGTGCCGCGCTCGTGGGCGGCGGCGCGGTGGTCGTGCGCGAGCGTTTCTCGGTGAGCAGCTTCTGGAAGGATGTGGCAGCCGAACGCTGCACGCTGTTCCAGTACATCGGCGAGCTCTGCCGCTACCTCCTCAACGCGCCCGACGATCCAAACGAGACCGCGCATGAGCTGCGCCTCGCCTGCGGCAACGGCCTGCGCGGTGAGGTGTGGGAGCCTTTCCAGCGCCGCTTCCGCATTCCGCAGATCCTCGAGTACTACGCCGCGACTGAAGGCAACTTCTCGCTCTACAACTGCGAGGGCCGCGTCGGCGCGATCGGGCGCATTCCTTCCTTCCTGGCGCACCGCATGCCCGTGGCCCTCGTGAAGCACGACCCCGATACGGGCGCGCCGGCGCGCGACGGGCAAGGGCGCTGTATCCCGTGCGCCGGCGGCGAAGCCGGCGAGGCGATCGGCCAGATCCTCGACACCGACGGCGCGACGCGCTTCGAGGGCTACGCGGATTCCGAGGCCTCGGGGAAAAAGGTCCTGCGCGACGTCTTCGCCGCCGGCGACTCCTGGTACCGCACCGGCGATCTCATGCGGCGCGACACCCAAGGGTTCTTTTATTTCGTCGACCGGGTGGGCGATACCTTCCGCTGGAAGGGCGAGAACGTCTCGACCACCGAGGTTGCGGCCGCGATCTCGGCTTGTCGTGCAGTGGCCGAAGTCGCGGTGTTCGGGGTCGTGGTGCCGAACGCCGACGGACGCGCGGGCATGGCCGCACTGGTCGTAGGCCCGGGCTTCGGCCTCGCGGAGCTGCGGCGCATCGTCACGAACGCGCTCCCTGCCTACGCGCGCCCCGTGTTCCTGCGCATCGTCCCGACGCTCGAGACCACCGGCACCTTCAAGCTCCGCACCCAGGAGCTCGCCCGAGAGGGCTACGATCCGGAGAAAGTGAGGGATGCGCTCTACTTCGATGACACCGCGCTTGGGGAGTACGTGCGGCTCGATGCGTTGCTCTACGCGCGAATCGCCGCAGGAGAGCAGCGGCTCTAAGCGGTATTGCCCGCATCCACCGTGAGTGTCGTGCCGGTGATGTTCTTCGCCTGATCGCTCAGCAGAAATTCGACCGCGCCCGCCACGTCGTCGCTCGTAACGAGCCGGCGCAGTGCGCTGCGCCGCATGATCTTCTCGCGCTCGCCCTCGCCGAGCTCAGCTGTCATCTCGGTATCGGCGAAACCCGGGGCCACCGCGTTCACGGTGATGCCGAGAGGGCCCACCTCGCGCGCCAGCGAGCGCGTCAAGCCGATGAGCGCCGCCTTGGTGGCCGAATAGGCCGACAGCCCGTGGTAGCCGGTCGAGGCGACGATCGAGGAGATATTGACGATGCGTCCGGCGTGCTCACTCATCATGCGCCGCACGACGAACTTGCTCAGCACCATGGGTGAAAGCAGATTGATCTGCACCAGCCGCTCGATCTGCACATCCGGCATGACCGCCAGCACGCCGCTGGTGCCGATACCGGCGTTGTTGACGAGTCCATAGAGCGGCCCGAACTCCTTGTGCAGCCCCGAGACCAGCGCTGCGATGCCGCGTGTCTCGCCGAGATCGAAGGCGCGGAAGTGCACTGCGCCACGCCCCGACTGGGCCGCAGCGGTGGCCGCTGCGCGCAGCTCGGCCGTCTCGCTGCGTGCGATCGCGATCACCCGATAGCCGCTCGCGGCAAGCCGCGTGCCGATGCCGAGACCGAGGCCGCGGCTGCCGCCGGTGACGATGACGCTACGCATTCGGGCGCACCAGCTTGCCCGAGGCCGACACCTCGAGTCGCGGAACGATGCGGATTGACGCCGGCACCTTGTAGGCGGCGAGCGACCGGCGGCAGCTGCGGATCAGATCGCGCGTGAGCGCCTCGGGCGCCGGGCGCTCGGCCCCGGCAGTGTCATCGGCCAACACGACCTCAGCGATCACGATGGCGCCCGTGATCGGGTTGTGACGCGCCCGCACCAGCGACATCCGCACCCACGGGTGCGCGTTGATGACGGCCTCGATTTCTTCCGGGTACACCTTGAGCCCCCCGACGTTGATCACCCCACCCTGGCGACCGAGAAAATGGTAACGGCCGGCGCGCTCCTCAACGAGATCCCCGGTGTCGATCGCCCCGTCGGCCGTGCGCGGGAAGCTCCCGGCGTCCGCCCCCAGGTAGCCGTGGGCATTGCCGCCGGAGCGGACGTGCAACGTGCCGCCCGTGACCGTTAGCTGGACCCTGGCTCCGGAGGGATCGACGAAAGCCGCGGGGAAGCCCGCGAGACCGTCGCGCACTTCGAACGCGACTCCGGCCTCCGTCGAGGCGAAGGCATGCGCGACGATCGCCTGCGGGTAGGCAGCGCGCAGCGCATCGAGCACCGCCTGATCGGCGATCTCGCCCGATAGCCGCACGTAGCGAGGCGCGATCATCGAGGCCGCGCCGCTCATCAGGACCTTCCGCCAGTGGGATGGCGTGCCCGAGATGTGGGTCACTCGCGCCGCGCGCGCACGCTCGAGGAACGCCGGCACCGGCTCACCGGGATCGGCAGGCACGAGCGAGCCCAGGTGCACGGCGCGCAGGAAAATCTGCAGCCCGCCGTAGCGGCGGATGTCATAGAAGGTGCCCCAGACGACCGAGTCCGGTGCCGGCCGCGTGTCGGCCAGCGCGTTAGTGAGAGTGGCGAGGTCGTGGCTGACGAGCTTAGGGATCCCGGTGGTTCCTGAGGTGAGCAGCACCCATTCGGTCTGATGCGAACATGCGCGCGATCCCGGAGCCGCGGTGAGCTTGGGGTCGACATCCACGCGGACCCGGATGCCTTCGAGCGCGGCCGCCGCACCGCCCGCATCGCCCACACAGGCGTCTGCCGCCGCGTTGCGGGCGACGTGCGGCAGATGCGCGGCGACGAGGTCGGCGGGACACAGCACCATTCGCGCCGCCACCCCATCGAGCTCGAGCATCGCCAGGGCCGCGCGCAGGGCGTCCTTCACCAGGAGCAGCACCGAGCGCCCACGGAGCCCCTCGAGCCGACCGCCGAGGCTCGAGGCGCTCTCGAGGTCTGCGAGATTAACGGTGGCGTCGGCGCCGTGGAGCCGGCCGGCCGGAGTGCCTGCGGCCGTGATCGATTCCCACAGCGAGGCGGGGTTACTTGGCAAAGCCTTCGTACAGTCTGACGAAATCGCCGAAGGTCACCGGAAAGTCGACGGCTTGATCCGAGCTGAACGGGTCGACGCCGAGGGCATCCTCGAGCCGGGCCACGATGATCGCGAAGCTTAAGGAATCGAGTCCACAGTCGATGAGCTTGACATCGTCGGTGAGTGCCGCGAGCTTGCGCTCCTGCTCAACGGCGACCTGTTCGAACTGCGTCCGGATCGTGGCCCTGATCGACATGCTTCTTCGCTCCCCTTACGGACAGGCTCTTGTATCAACTCGTTCATTCTATCTGTCTGTGGCGCAGGCTGCTGCGGCAGACGCTCGTTACCCCTCGCGCGGTGCCTTTCCCGTTCCTCTTTGGACATATCCTCGGCCCTCCCCCAATACTTCTTTGCACTTCTTTACCGGTCCCCTGCTGCAACCGGCGCCGCTCTGTGCTTTCCTTCCCCCCATCCTCCTGAACGGGGTGGGCGGGTAGTCCCGCGCCACCCCATTTTTTTGGACTTAACCGGCAGGCGCTAGAATCGGCGCCGCGGCCCGAAACGTATCGAAATCTCCCGTTACCCCGACTCATGAACGACACCAATCGCGACGCCTCCCCCATCTTCACGCCGGGCTCGAAACCCGCCCTTCTCTGGGAGAGGGTCCGGACCGCCCCCCGCTGGGCGCTGATCCTCGGGGTCCTGCTCCTCATCGCCCTGGCGGCCTGGCTCCTCACCCCCTCGAAGGCGGCACGTGCGCCCGCCGGAGGACGCTTCGCCGGGAGCGGGCCGATGCCGGTCGTGGTGGCGAATGCCCGTTCCGGCGACATGCCGATCACCCTCATCGGGCTCGGGACCGTGACCCCGCTCGCGACCGTGACGGTGCAGAGCCAGATCAGCGGGCAGATCATGAAAATCGCGTTCAAGGAGGGGCAGACGGTCAAGGCGGGCGACCCCCTGATCCAGATCGACCCGCGGCCCTACCAGGTGGCGCTCGAGCAGGCCGAGGGGGCCCTCGCCCGGGATAAGGCGCTGCTCGCCAACGCCAGGGTCGACCTCGACCGCTACCAGACGCTCTTCGCGCAGGACTCGATCGCCGAGCAGCAGCTGGCGACCCAGAAATCGCTCGTGGCACAGGACGAAGGCAACGTGCGCACCGATCAGGGCCAGATCGATGCGGCGAAGCTCAACCTCACCTACTGCCACATCGTCTCGCCGATCACGGGCCGCGTGGGCCTGCAGCAGGTGAATGTCGGCAACTATGTGACGCCGGCCGAGCCCAACGGACTCGTGGTGGTGACGCAGCTGCAGCCGATCACGGTCGTCTTCCCGCTCCCCGAGGACGACATCCCGCCGCTCCTGAAGCAGATGCGCGCCGGCGCGACGCTGCCGGTGACCGCCTGGGACAAGACCAACACGCAGCAGCTCGCGACCGGGACGTTGCAGTCGATCGACAGTCAGATCGACACCACGACGGGAACGATCCGCCTCAAGGCAATCTTCCCCAACGACGACCAGGGCCTGTTTCCCCAGCAATTCGTCAACGTCGTGCTGCTGCTCGACACGCTCCATAACGCTACGCTCATCCCGCAGTCGGGAGTGCAGCGCGGCGCGCCCGGCACCTACGTCTACGTCGTCAATGCCGAGCAGACCGTCAACGTCCGCAAGGTGACGCTCGGCCCGGGCGATGCCACCAACATCTCGATCGCGCAGGGACTCATGCCCGGCGAGACGGTCGTCGTCGACGGCGCCGACAAGCTGAAAGACGGCGCCAAGGTGCTGGTACGCCAGGGCGGTGGCGGTGGCGCCAGTTCCGCTGGTGGTGCCGCGGGCCAGGCTCCGGGGAGCGGACAGCACCGGCATTCCGGCCAGGGACCGGGCCCGGGCCAGGGTACGCACCGGCGCCCGCAACAGAATAATCAAAGCGGCCAGGGCGGCGGCTGAGCACGGCCGCCGCCTCACTTAGAGCCCGCTCACCGATGAACCCGTCCCGCATCTTCATCCTGCGGCCGGTCGGCACGTCGCTCCTCATGGTCGCGATCATGCTGGCCGGGATGGTGGCCTTTGGCTTCCTGCCGCTCTCCGCGCTCCCCGAAGTCGACTATCCGACCATCCAGGTCCAGACCTTCTATCCCGGCGCTTCACCTGAGGTGATGACCTCGTCCGTGACCGCGCCGCTCGAGGTGCAGTTCGGGCAGATGCCGGGGCTCAACCAGATGTCCTCGACGAGCTCGGGCGGCGCCTCGGTCATCACGCTGCAGTTCAGCCTGAACCTGAGCCTCGACATCGCCGAGCAGGAGGTTCAGGCCGCAATCAACGCCGCCGGCAATCTCCTGCCCTCGGATCTTCCGGCGCCTCCGATCTACGCCAAGGTGAACCCCGCCGATGCGCCCATTCTCACGCTCGGCATCACCTCGAAGACGCTGCCGCTCACCCAGCTCGAGGATCTCGCCGACACGCGCCTCGCGCAGAAGATCTCCCAGATCGAGGGCGTGGGCTTAGTCAGCGTGAGCGGCGGGCAGCGTCCGGCGGTCCGCATCATCGCCAACGTGCGCGCGCTCGCGGGCTTCGGCCTCAACATCGATGACCTGCGCACCACCATCGCGAACGCCAACGTCAACTCGCCGAAGGGCACGCTCGATGGGCCCGCGCGCTCCTGGACGCTGAACGCGAACGACCAGATCCAGAGCCCCGAGGCGTATGAAGGCATCATCGTCTCCTACAAGAACGGCAACCCCGTGCGCCTCTCGGATGTGGCGCAGGTGGTCAACGGCGCCCAGAACGCCTACCTCGCCGGCTGGGTGAACAACACGCCGGGGATCATCCTGAACATCCAGCGCCAGCCCGGGGCGAATGTCATCCAGGTCGTCGACCGGATCAAGAAGCTCCTGCCCTCGCTCTCTGCCTCGCTCCCCGCGGCGGCGGAGGTGACCATCCTCACCGACCGCACCACGACGATCCGCGCCTCGGTGCATGACGTCGAGTTCGAGCTCTCCCTCGCGGTGATTCTCGTGGTGCTGGTGATCTTTCTCTTCCTGCGCAGCATCCCGGCCACCATCATCCCGAGCCTCTCGGTCCCGCTCTCGCTCGTCGGGACGCTCGCGGCGATGTATCTCGTCGGCTTCAGCCTCAACAACCTCTCGCTCATGGCGCTCACCATCGCCACCGGCTTCGTGGTCGACGACGCGATCGTCATGATCGAGAACATCTCGCGCTACATCGAGGAGGGCATGGCGCCGCTCGATGCGGCATTGAGGGGTGCAGGCGAGATCGGCTTCACCATCGTCTCACTCACGGTCTCGCTGGTTGCGGTGCTGATCCCACTTCTCTTCATGGGCGATGTGGTGGGAAGACTCTTCCACGAGTTCGCGATCACCCTCGCCGTCACCATCGTGATCTCGGCGGTCGTGTCGCTGACGCTCGTGCCGATGATGTGCGCCAAGATTCTGCATCACCACAACCCGGAGGACGAGGCGGGGATCACCCGCTGGGCGAATGAGAAGTTCCAGGCGCTGATCGATCTCTACGCCAAGGGGCTGCGCTGGGTGCTCGAGCACCAGCCGCTCACGCTCCAGGTGGCGATCGGCACACTGGTGCTCACCATCCTCCTCTACGTCTTCATCCCCAAGGGCTTCTTCCCGGTGCAGGACACCGGCCTCATCCAGGCGATCACCGAGGCGCCGCAGTCGGTCTCCTACGGCGACATGGGGCGCCGCCAGGCGGCCATGGCGGCCGCGATCCTCAAGGACCCGGACGTGGTGAGCCTCTCCTCTTTCATAGGGGTCGACGGCAGCAACATCACCTTGAACAGCGGCCGCATGCTGATCAATCTCAAGGCCGTCAACGACCGCCACGACTCCGCCAGCCAGATCATCCGCCGCCTGCAGCGCGAGACCGCCGACGTCGAGGGCATCTCGATCTACATGCAGCCCGTGCAGGACCTGACGATCGACACCGCGGTCAGCCGCACCCAGTACCAGTTCGTGCTGGAGGACTCGAACCCGGCGGAATTCAACACCTGGGTGCCGAAACTGGTCGACCGCCTGCAGCAGCTGCCCGACATCGAGGACGTGGCGAGCGATCAGGAGAATCAGGGGCTGTCGGCATACCTCACGATCGATCGCGACACCGCCGGACGTTTCGGCATCACGCCCGCGACCGTCGACAACGCGCTCTACGACGCCTTCGGTCAGCGCATCGTCTCGACGATCTTCACCCAATCGAACCAGTACCGGGTGATCCTGCAGGCCGACAGCTCCCTCATGGCCTCGCTCGATTCCTTAGGCACCCTCTACATCCCGTCGGCGACCGCAGTGGGCGGCCAGGTGCCGCTCTCAGCGCTGGTGAAAGTCTCGGTGCGCAGCGCCCCGCTCTCGATCGATCATCTGGGGCAGTTCCCCTCCACCACCGTGTCCTTCAACCTGGCGCAGGGAGCCGCGCTCGGCGATGCGGTCAACGCAATCAAGAAGGCCGAAGCCGACATCAACTTACCAGCGAGCGTGATCACGACCTTCCAGGGTGCGGCGCTCGCCTTCCAGGCGACGCTCGGCAACGAGCTGTTCCTCATCATCGCTGCGATCGTCACCGTCTACATCGTGTTGGGCGTCCTCTACGAGAGCTTCATCCATCCGGTCACGATCCTCTCCACGCTCCCCTCGGCGGGCGTCGGTGCGCTGCTGGCGCTCCTCATGGCGCGCAGCGATCTGGGCGTGATCGGCATCATCGGCATCATTCTGCTCATCGGCATCGTGAAGAAGAACGCGATCATGATGATCGACTTTGCTCTGGTCGCCGAGCGCGAGCAGGGCATGACGGCGCGCGATGCGATCTATCACGCTTCGCTCCTGCGCTTCCGGCCGATCCTCATGACGACGATGGCGGCGCTCCTCGGGGCGTTCCCCCTGATGGTCGGCACCGGCACGGGCTCCGAGCTCCGCCATCCCCTCGGCATCACCATCGTCGGGGGACTCATCCTGTCGCAGCTCCTGACGCTCTTCACGACGCCCGTGATCTACCTCTACTTCGACCGCCTCGAGCGCCGCGTGGCCGCCTGGGGCCGGCCGTCGGCGAGCGGCTCCTCCGCCGAATGACTAGGGCCCGATGAGCAGCCTCTCGGAACCTTTCATCCGCCGCCCGGTCGCGACGACGCTGCTCACCCTCGGCATTGCGCTCGCAGGCGGCATCGCTTATTTCCAGCTGCCGGTGGCGCCGCTCCCGCAGGTGGACTTCCCGACGATCTCGGTGAACGCCTCGATGGCGGGCGCGAGCCCCGACGTCATGGCGGCGACCGTCGCGACGCCGCTCGAGCGGCACCTCGGGCAGATCGCCGACGTCACCGAGATGACCTCCTCGAGCTCGACCGGCGCCTCGCGCGTCGTGCTGCAATTCGGCCTCGACCGCGACATCGACGGCGCCGCGCGCGACGTCGAGGCCGCCATCAACGCGGCGCGTGCGGATCTTCCCACCGCGCTGCGCAGCAACCCGACCTATCGCAAGGCGAATCCCGCCGATTCACCTATCCTGATCCTCGCGCTCACCTCGAAGACGCTCACGGCAGGCCAGGTGTACGACGCCGCCGAGACCATCCTCTCCCAGAAGCTCTCCCAGTTGAGCGGCGTCGGCCAGGTTCAGATCGGCGGCAGCTCGCTGCCGGCGGTGCGCGTCGAGTTGAATCCCAACGCGCTCTTCAAGTACGGCATCGGCCTCGAGGACGTACGCGCGGCACTTGCGGCCGCGAATGCCAATACGCCCAAGGGCTCGATCGACGTCGGCGGGCAGCGCTACCAGATCTACACCAACGACCAGGCGAGCAAGGCGGCCGAATACCGCAACCTCGTGATCGCCTACCGCAACGGCGCGGCGGTGCGCCTGCAGGACGTGGCCGAGGTGCTCGACTCGGTCGAGAACGTGCGCAATCTGGGGCTGGCCAACGGCCAGCCCGCAATTCTCGTGATTCTCTACCGCCAGCCCGGCGCCAACATCATCGACACCGTCGACCGCGTCATCGCCCAGATCCCGGCGCTCAAGGCCTCGATCCCCACCGACATCGACGTCAAGGTGGCCATGGATCGGACCACGACCATCCGTGCCTCGCTCGCCGCCGTGCAGCGCACGCTCCTCATCGCCATCGCGCTCGTGATCCTCGTGGTGTTCCTGTTCCTGCGAACCTTTCGCGCCACTGCGGTGCCGGCGGTCGCGGTGCCGATCTCGCTGCTCGGCACCTTCGGCGCGATGTATCTCCTCCGCTACTCGCTCGACAACCTCTCGCTCATGGCGCTCATCATCGCCACGGGATTCGTCGTCGACGATGCGATCGTCGTGCTCGAGAACGTCACGCGGCACATCGAGGCCGGCATGCCGCGTTTTGAGGCGGCGATCCGGGGCGCCCGCGAGGTCGGCTTCACCGTGCTGTCGATGAGCCTGTCGCTGGTTGCGGTGTTCATTCCGATCCTCATGATGGGCGGAATCGTCGGGCGGTTGTTCCGCGAGTTTTCCATCACGCTGTCGGTGGCGGTGCTCATCTCGCTCGTAGTGTCGCTCACCACGACTCCGATGATGTGCTCGCGACTGATCCGCGACAGCAAGAGCCAGCGAGTGGAGCGCCGCCTGAGCTCGCGGCTGGAGGCGCTGCGTCGTGGCTACCGCGCCGCCATGCGCGCGATCGAGCGGGTGTTCGATGCCGCATTGAACACCTACGCACGCTCACTGCACTGGGCACTCGCCAACCGCGGGGTGGTGATGGTGCTGCTCGGCGCGACCGTGGTCTTCAACATCTATCTGTGGATCGTGATCCCCAAGGGATTCTTCCCGCAGCAGGACACCGGGCGGCTGATCGGCGGCATCCAGGCCGACCAGGCCATTTCCTTTCAGTCCATGGAGGGCAAGCTCCGCCAGTTCATCTCCATCGTGCAGGCCGATCCCGCGGTCGACACCGTAGTCGGTTTCACGGGCGGCGGCTCGCAGGGCGGCGGCCAGGTGAACAGCGGCTTCATCTTCGTCTCCTTGAAGCCGAAGGCGGGCCGCAAGCTCTCCGCCGACCAGGTGATCGGCCGCTTGAGGCCGAAGCTCAACCAGGTGGCCGGCGCGCGGCTCTTCCTCCAGGCGGCGCAGGACATCCGCGTCGGCGGCCGGCAGAGCAACGCCCAGTATCAGTACACGCTCCAGGGCGATAGCGTGACCGAAATTTATAAATGGGCGCCGAAGCTCGCCGAGGCTCTGCAGCACGAGCCGACGCTCACCGACGTGAACTCGGATCAGCAGCAGAACGGGCAGGAGATCGAGCTCACCATCGACCGCGACACCGCCTCACGGCTGAATCTGAATCCCGCCACCATCGACAACAATCTGTACGACGCCTTCGGCCAGCGCGACGTCTCGACCATTTACAGCGCCCTCAACCAGTACCACGTCGTCATGGAGGTGGAGCCGAAGTACTGGCAGAGTCCCGACACGCTCAAAGACCTCTGGATCAGCACCGCCGGCGGCACGGTGAACGGCAGCCAGTCGACCAACGCGGTCGCGGGCACCGTGACCTCGACGGCAACCGCGGGCAGCCACACGGCGGCGACCATCGCCGCCGACACGGCGCGCAACCTCGCGACCAACAGCCTCGCCAACACCGGGCGCGGCGCGGTCTCGACCGGCACGGCCGTCACCATCGCGGCCGAGCCCACGATCCCACTCGCCTCCTTCGCCCAGTACGCCCCGGGCAGCACGCCGCTTGCCGTCAACCACCAGGGCACCTTCGTCGCGACGACGATCTCCTTCAACCTCGCGCCCAACGCCTCGTTCAGCCAGGCCCAGGAGGCGGTCACCCGCGTCGTCAACGAGATCCACATGCCGGCGACCATCCACGGCAGCTTCGCGGGCACCGGGCAAGCCGCCGCGCAGTCCTTCGCCAGTGAGCCGGTACTGATCCTCGCGGCGCTCGCGACCGTCTACATCGTCCTCGGGGTGCTCTACGAAAGCTACATTCACCCCGTCACCATTCTCTCAACGCTCCCCTCGGCGGGCGCCGGCGCGGTGCTGGCGCTGCGCCTCTTCGGACAGGAGTTCAGCATCATCGCGCTCATCGGGGTGTTTCTCCTCATAGGAATCGTCAAGAAGAACGCGATCATGATGATCGACTTCGCGCTCGAAGCGCAGCGTGAGGGCCGCTCACCGGCGGACGCCATCTACAGCGCATCGCTCCTGCGCTTCCGGCCGATCATGATGACCACCATGGCGGCCATGCTCGGCGCGCTGCCGCTCGCCTTCGGCTCGGGTGACGGCGCCGAGACGCGCCGGCCGCTCGGGATCGCCATCGTCGGCGGCCTCGCCGTGAGTCAGGTACTGACGCTCATTACGACGCCGGTGATGTACCTTTATCTCGATCGCTTCGGCGCATGGTGCAGCCGGATGTGGGCGCGGATCCACAGCCAGGCGCCGCCCGCCGCTGCCGCCGAGCCCACGAAGGCATGAACATGCGACTACACCTCTTGCGATCGCGTCTTGGCATCGTGACGGCGGCAGGGTTATTGGCCGCAGCCACGGCCGGCTGCGCGGTGGGACCTACCTATCACCGCCCGTCGGCTCCCGTGCCGCAGCGCTTCAAGGAGGCCGAGGGCTGGAAACCCGCCGAGCCGCGCGAAGCGGCGAGCGGAGCGGACTGGTGGTCGGTGTACGGCGATGCGACGCTCGATTCACTCGAGAAGCAGATCGACATCTCGAACCAGACCTTGAAGGCCTCGGAGGCCGCCTGGCGCGAGTCCATGGCGCTCGTCACTGAGGCGCGCGCGGGGCTCTTGCCCGTCATCGGAGTGAACGCGACCGGAACCCGCTCGGGGGGCCCGGGCGCCGGAGTCGCCAACGTCGCGGCGGGCGCTGCGGCCGCCCCCCAATCGCATCCCAAGAACCAGTTCGAGCTCGCCGGCACCGGCTCCTGGGACATCGACCTCTGGGGCAAGATCCGCCGCACGATCGAGAGCAACGTAGCGAATGCGCGGGCGAGCGAGGCGGACCTCGCGGCCGCGCGGCTCTCGGCGCAGGCGCAGCTCGCCATCGACTACATCGCCCTGCGCGTCGCCGATGAGCAGCAGCACCTCCTCGATGAGACTGTCGAGGCTTACAAGCGCTCGCTCGAGATCACTCAGAACCAGTACCACGTCGGCGTGGTCGCCAAGGCCGACGTGATCACGGCCGAGACGCAGCTCGATGGCGCCGAATCGCAGCAGATCGCGATCGGCGTCACTCGCGCGACCCTCGAGCACGCGATCGCCGTGCTGATCGGCAAGCCCCCGGGCGACTTCTCGCTCCCGCCGGCGACGCTCGGCACCGTCGTACCCGTGATCCCGATCGGCGTGCCGACGGCACTCCTCGAGCGCCGGCCCGACATCGCCGCAGCCGAGCGGCGCATGGCCGCTGCGAATGCCCAGATCGGCATCGCGGTCTCGGCCTACTTTCCCGATCTCACGCTCAACGGCAGCTTCGGCTACGCGAGCA
>Ga0335078_10008186_pt1 | contig 15548 bp, 13 predicted proteins | sample Lox_Sample_32_FD_206711 | JGI IMG/M metagenome (GOLD analysis project Ga0335078, IMG submission 206711) | Soil microbial communities from Loxahatchee National Wildlife Refuge, Florida, United States - Lox_Sample_3.2 | ecosystem: Environmental > Terrestrial > Soil > Wetlands | place: USA... | reverse complement strand
AACGGAGATGGTGGACGGCGTCAATTGCCACCTGCTGGAGCTCACGGCGCGGCGCAAGGGGTCCACGTATCGACGCATTCTGTTGTGGCTGCGCGCATCGGATGCGCGGCCGGTGAAGGCCGACTTCTTCGTCGCATCGGGCAAGCAGCTCAAGTCAGCCACGTATGACCGCTACCAGGAAGTCGACGGCCAGCTCCTGCTGCGCCGGATGACCATTTACGATCATGTGCGGAAGGGCTCGCACTCGGTGATCGAATACCTGCAGTTCACCGAGCGGAGCTTGCCGGATCGGATGTTCCACCAGGGGCGATCGGAGAGGTTTTGATGAGGCGCGCTCTTCCCTGCCTGGTGCTGGTCATGGCCGCATCTGCAGCGGCGCAGGATGCGGCGGTCGATGCCGCGCCCGCCGCGCTGGCGGACGACCAGACGCGGCTGTCCCTGTCGCTCTATGAGGAAGGCTCCTTCGCCGCCGGGCTTCTGGTTCCGGGGCCTTGGGCCACCAACCTGATGCTTGCGCAACCGTCGTTTTCGTGGCGGCACGCGCAGCGATGGCGCCTGGCGGCGAGCCTCGCCGCGATCGGAAGCACGGACGGCGACACGCACGGCCAGTTGCGCGTCCGGGAAGCCTGGGGCGGTTTCACGGCCGGCGACTTCGATTTCAGCCTGGGGAAAAAGATTCTGCGCTGGGGCACCGGCTACGCGTTCACGCCGACGGGCGTGCTCGATCCGCCGCGCAACCCCCTCGACCCGACCGATCGCCTCAGCCTGAACGAAGGCCGCGAAATGGTGACGGCGGACTGGGTCAGCGGCCGTCACGCGCTGACCGCCGTGTGGGCCAGCGCCGGTGTTTTTGGCGCCCGTCCCGCCGGAATGACCGACACCGCGGCTCTGCGCTACAACACGATGATCGCGGGATTCGATTCCGCCGTCATCTTCGCCCACGATCCCGGCCGGCCGGATTTCTACGGCGCCAACTTCACGCGTGTGGTGGGCGAGGCGCTGGAGGTTCACGGCGAATTCGCCCATCGCGACTCGAACGCGGTGCTTCTGGGCGGCAAGTACATGCTGCGTTCGGGCGTCAACACGATCTTCGAGTGGTATTCGCCCGAGACTCCACGGCTGGGCCGCTACGCGTATCTCAGCGTGGGCAAGGCGCGGCTGCGGGAACTGCCGGGCTGGAAGCAATGGGATGTCTCGCTGGGCCTGGTTGCGAACACCACCGACCGCAGCCGCATTCTGGTTCTCGACGTCACGCGCCGCGTGGCGGACCACTTCTCGCTCATCGCGCACACCCAAACTCCGGGCGGAAAGAGGTGGCGCTCCGAGTATGGTATGATTCCGTACTCCACCCTGGTCTCGATCGGGTTCCGGTACCAGATATGAGCAACGCTTACAGCAGACCGGGGCATCTCCGCCGGCACCTGCTGCGCCTCCCAGTCATCAATCTCGCGGCGGCTGTCGTCGCGACGCTGGCTCTGGTGGGAGTCGAGTACCCGGTCAGCGCGCGGTTTGTCGTCGACACCTTTCTTACCTCGCTGGTCTATGCCTTCACGATCGGAGGCATGGCGGGGCTGCTGCTACCACTCATCGCGGAGAAGGCGAGCCTGTGTGGCTCGGGCAAGAAGATTGTGGTGATCGGCAGCTCCATCGTCGTTCTGACGGTGATAGGCTGCGCGCTGGCCACGCTGATTCTGGTTCGAGTTGGATTGCGCGCGCCGGCAGACGCCTGGTCGAACTTCTGGGGGATCGTCCGTTTCTGCATTGTCATTTCGCTGCTGGTGGGCCTGGGCGTGTACTTCTTCGAATCCATGCGCTACCGGCTGGCCGAGGCCTCGCTCGAACTGCGCACGCGGCAACTCGACCAGGAGCGCGCCCAGAAGCTGGCGACCGAGGCGCGCCTGTCGTCGCTCGAATCGCGCATCCACCCGCATTTCCTGTTCAACACGCTGAATTCGATCTCGGCGCTGATCCACGACGAGCCGCAGCGGGCGGAGGAGATCGTGGGCCGGCTGGCGGCGCTGCTGCGGTTCTCTCTGGATACGAACCAATGCAGCCTGGTTCCGCTCGAGCAGGAGTTCAAGATCGTTCGCGACTATCTGGAGATCGAGAAAGCGCGCTTCGGCGCACGGCTGCGCTACTCGATCGACGTGGACCCGGAGGTGCGGCAGGCGAGTTTGCCGCCGCTGGCGGTGGAATCGCTGGTGGAGAACAGCGTGAAGCACGCGATCGCGCCACGCCGCGAGGGCGGAGAGGTCCGCGTCAGCGCGCGGGCTGTCGGCGACGGAATCGAGATCGAAGTGGCCGACAGCGGGCCGGGCTTCTCGCTCGAAGCCATCGCGCGCGGGCACGGGATCGACAATCTTCTGGCGCGCCTGGAAGTGCTCTACAACGGCCAGGCCAGGCTGGATGTGGGGGCTGCGGATGGCCGGGCATCGGTGCGGCTGGTGCTGCCGGGGCGGGTATGAAGCTGCGCGCGTATCTGGCCGACGACGAGCCGCTGGCGCTGAAGCGGCTGACGCGGCTACTGCTCGAAACCGGCCGGTTTGAAATCGCCGGAAGCGCCACCGATCCCGAGGCGGCGGTCGAGTTCCTCTCGCGCGAGCGCGTGGACGTGCTGTTCCTCGATATCGAGATGCCGGGCATGAACGGCTTCGAGCTGCTGGCGCGGCTGGCCCACCAGCCGGCCGTCATCTTTACCACCGCGTTCGATCAGTACGCGCTCCGGGCATTCGAGGTCAACGCCATCGACTACCTGCTCAAGCCCATCGAGCCGGAGCAACTTGACCGCGCCATCCGCAAGCTGGAGCGGCTCGGCGGCGCGCTGCCGGAGTGGATGCGGCAGCCGGATTTCCGCGCCGTGCTGGACCAGATCGCGGCCACGCTCAAACCCGCCGAGGGGCCCATGGACCGCATCGCCTCCCGCGTGGGCGAGCGCGTGCAGTTCATCGACCTGGCGCGCATCACACACTTCTTCGCGCAGGACAAGCTGACTTTCGCCGCGTGCGGCGCGAAGAACTACTGCGTCGATTTCACCATCGCGCAGCTCGAGCAGAAACTGGCGCGGCGGAATTTCCTGCGCATCCACCGTTCGACGCTGGTGAACCTGGACTGGGTGCTCGAAGTGAACTCCTGGTTCGCCGGTGGAGTGCTGCTGCGGTTGAAGGACGAGAAGCACTCCGAGCTGCCGGTGGCGCGGGACCGCGTGCGCGCGCTCAAGCAGAGGCTGGGGTTTTAGGGATGCTCCGCGCAATCGCCTCGGCGATCTTTTGGCCGTGAAAGCGGCCGTTCTCGATGAAGATCTCGTTGGTGTGCATGCCGGCGACGACCACTCCCGCCAGGTAGATCCCTTTGCGGTGGCTCTCCAGCGTTTCCGGATCGGTATAGGGCCGGCGGGTTTCCGGATCGAAGACGATGCCGTGGGCGGCCAGAAAATCGGTGTCGGGACGGTAGCCGATCATGGCGAAGACGAAGTCGTTCTTGAGGCGCACCTCGCCCTCGGGCGTCTCGACGGTGATGGAGTCGGGCGCGATCTCGCGGAGGCGCGAACGGAAGTAGGAGGCGATTTCGCCGCTCTTGATGCGGTTCTCGATGTTCGGCTTGATCCAATATTTCACGTGGTCCGAGATGCCTTCGCCGCGGTGGATCAGGGTGACGCGCGCGCCGGTCCAGTGGAGCTCGAGGGCCGCGATGGCGGCGGAATTCTTGGCGCCGATGACGGCCACGTCCATGTCGTAGTAGGGGTGCGCTTCCTGGTAGTAGTAGATGACCTTCGGCAGCGCGTCGCCTGGGACGTCGAGGCGATTGGGCAGATCGTAGTAGCCGCTGGCCAGGATCGCCTTCCTCGCTCCATACTCGCGCGGGCAGCCAAGGCGATCGGTGGTGCGGACGACGAAGGCGCCATCGTCGCCCTCGATGCGTTCCACGCGCTCGTACTGGCGGACGTCGAGCTCGAAATGCTCGGCCACGCGGCGGTAGTATTTGAGCGCCTCGGTGCGGGTGGGCTTCTCTCCTAGCGACGTCATCGGAATGCCGCCGATCTCGAGCAGCTCCGGCGTCGTGAAGAACGTCATGTGGGTGGGGTAGTGGTAGATGGAGTTCAGCAGGCAGCCCTTGTCGAAGATCGCGGCGTTGAGGCCGCGCCGCTTGAGCTCGATCGCGCAGGCGAGCCCTGTCGGCCCCGCGCCCACGACAATTGCATCGAATCGTTCCACTGGATGCCTCTCTCCTCCAGTCTAGCGAGGTGCGGCGGGCGGGGCCGAAAAACAAAACGAAGCCAATTAGCCGTTTGTTTTCAACGCGCGGCCGAAACTAGGTCTCGGAGACCTGCGGTTCGGGGGCGGAAATGCGCGGCGGGCGCGGATTGGTGAGGCGCACGACCTTCTGGCGGTCATCGGAGCCATCGACCAGACCCTGCGCCAGTTGCCAGACCGCGTCGGCCTCTCCGTAACGGCCGAGGCCGCGGTAGATCTCCGCCAGCAGATTGAGGCAGCCGATGACGTCGGGATGCTCGACCGGCAGCACTTTCGAAAAGAGCGTGAGAGCGTAACGAACGATCTGTTCGGCGCGCCCATGCTTGCGCTGCCGCGCGTAGAGGTGGGCCAGCCGCACCAGCGGCTTGGCCATGGCCGGATCGCCCCAGCCGAGGACCCGTTCCCGGACCGTGATCACGCGGACCAAGTACGGCTCCGCCTCGTTGTAGCGGCCCTGTTTGAAGTAGACTTCCGCCAGCTTGCCGAGCGTCACGGCGACGTCCCAGTGATCGGCGCCCAGCGCTTCCTCTTTGATCGCCAGGGCGCGCCCGAGCGCGAAAAAGGCGGTGGACACGTCGCTCTCGGCGATGCCTGCGTCGCCGATCTGGTCGAGCACCCAGGCCACCTGCAACGACTGCGGTCCGTGCGCTTCCTCGGCCGCCTTCAGCGCGTGCTCCAGCAGGGCGCGGGCTTGCGGCTTCCTTCCGCTGAGACGGTACACCACGGCCAGATTGTAGAGGTAGGAGGGAAGCTCGGGTCCCGAGAGCTTGGCACCGCGCTCAGCCATGCCCACGGCGCGCTTCAGGAGGCGCTCGGCCTCAGCGTGCCGTCCCTGCCTTCCGCGAACCACACCCAGCTTGTTGAGCGTCTGAGCCAGGCGCGGATCGTCCTCCGGGAGATCGTGCGCGACCTCGGCCGCCCGCTCCAACATCTCCCGCGCCCGGTCCACGTTTCCGAGTTGATAGACAGCCTCGGCGAGATCCAGGTAGGCTTGAAGCGATGCCTCGGTCACTTCTCCGGGAACCTGCTTCCGTGCCGGACTGACCGCTTTGTCTAGAAGCAACAGACTCACACGCGCCTCACTTTGTTGTACGGCGTCTGCACTGCCCGCGTTTCATTCGCGGTACTCCACCCCTCCGCATGGGGTAATACCCTCTTTTCGGGGGATGACCAAAGTTCAATAACAGTCTAACTCCGGAGTTTCGGAGGCTGCAAGCTTTATTTTTCAAAAAGATGACGAGCGAGGACAGGCTAGGAGTCCTGGTACCCAGATGCCCCTATCTGCGCTCGAGCGCCCAGAGCAGGATCGATAGTACTAGGCTTAGTACTACGCAGGTCGCCAGCGGGAAGTAAAAGACGAAGTGCCGTCCTCGGATGACGAAGTCCCCGGGGAGCCAGCCTATGCGGAGCCGTGCCCCCAAGGTGAGCAACAGCGCAGCCACCACCACAATCATCCGAATCGCGATCATGGGACGGCCAAGCATCATCAGCTTCAATCATATCCCGCAAGACCTCCGAATCGGCTCACACATCCACACTGTGCGGCCGGAAACGCGCAGACCCCCGGCCAGACAATCGCATCCCATTGAACGATAAGAGAATATTTAGTTCGCCTGCGTGTCACCGAAAAAGGTCGCACCAGCGAGGCGGCGCGGTCGGCTGGGGGGGCGCGGACAAAGGGCTCGCCCTGAGCTATTGTGGAGAAAGTAGTCCCACTTCACATCCAGAGGAGCGTCATGGAGGGAAAAGTCTATGAACCCGGGGCGGAGTTTGTCCGCCGCGCTTATGTCTCGGGAATGGATGCCTACCGGGAACTGTACGCGCACGCGAAGGAGAAGCCCGAGGAGTTCTGGGGCGGGTTGGCGGAGCAAGAGCTGTTCTGGTTCGAAAAGTGGACCAATACGTTTGAGTGGGCGCCTCCGTTCGTCAAGTGGTTCGCGGGCGGCAAGATCAACGCTTCCACCAATTGCCTGGACCGGCATCTGACGACGCCGCGCGCCGACAAAGCGGCGATTCTCTGGGAAGGGGAGCCAGGCGATCAGCGCACGATCTCCTATCGCGAGCTGCACCGGCTGGTGTGCCGGTTCGCCAACGTGCTCAAGGGCCGCGGCCTGAAGGCAAGCGACCGCGCCATCCTCTACATGCCCATGGTTCCGGAGCTGCCCGTGGCCATGCTGGCCTGCGCGAGGCTGGGCGTGATTCACAGCGTGGTGTTCGGCGGCTTCTCGGCGGAGGCTTTGAAGACCCGCATCCAGGACCTGGAAGCGACGGTGGTCATCACGGCCGATGGCGGATGGCGGCGAGGGAAGGAGATCAAGCTGAAGCCCGCGGTGGACGAGGCGTTGGCCGAGTGCCCTTCGGTGCGGGACGTGATCGTGTACCGGCGAACGGGATCGGAAACCGCGATGAAGGCGGGCCGCGATTCCTGGTGGCACGAGCTGGACGCCGGGGTTGATGACGATTGCCCGGCGGTTCCGCTCGACGCCGAGCATCCGCTCTACGTGCTCTACACTTCGGGCACCACCGGCAAGCCGAAGGGCATACAGCACTCGACGGCGGGCTACCTTCTGCAATGCGTCATGACGATGAAGTGGGTCTTCGATCTGCGCGAGGACGACATCTACTGGTGCACGGCCGACATCGGCTGGGTAACCGGGCACAGCTACATCGTCTACGGACCGCTGGCGGCGGGCGCCACCACGGTTATGTACGAAGGCGCGCCGGACTATCCCCAGTTCGACCGATGGTGGAGCATCGTCGAGAGGTACGGCGTGAACATCTTCTATACTTCGCCGACCGCGATCCGCGCGCTGATCCGCCAGGGCAACCAGTGGCCGGAGCGGCACGACCTTTCCAGCCTCCGCCTGTTGGGCTCGGTGGGCGAGCCGATCAACCCGGCGGCGTGGGAATGGTATCACCGCGTGATCGGCAAGGGGCGCTGCCCCATCGTGGATACGTGGTGGCAGACCGAGACGGGCGCCATCATGATCGCGCCGATGCCGGGGGCGACGCCGCTCAAGCCGGGCTCCGCGTCCTTCCCGCTGCCGGGTGTGTTGCCGGAGGTGGTGGATCTGGACGGCCATCCGGTGGAGGACGGCGACGAGGGTTTTCTGGTGATCAACCGGCCGTGGCCGTCGATGCTGCGCACGATCTGGGGCGACCCGATGCGCTACGCGGGGCAGTACTGGAGCCGGATGCCGGGGACCTATTTCACCGGCGACGCGGCACGGCGCGATTCTGAAGGCTACTACACGATCCTGGGACGCGTCGATGACGTCATGAACGTCAGCGGCCACCGGCTGAGCACGATGGAGATCGAGTCCGCGCTGGTGCATCATCCGGCGGTGGCGGAGGCCGCGGTGGTGGGGCGGCCGGATGAAGTCACAGGCCAGGCGCCGTGCGCGTTCGTGACGCTGAAGCAGGGCACGTGGGACCGGCACGCGCTGGTGGAGGAGCTGCGCACGTGGGTGGCGCACGAGATCGGGGCGTTCGCCAAGCCGGCCGAAATCAAGTTCACCGACGCTCTGCCGAAGACGCGCAGCGGAAAAATCATGAGGCGGCTGCTGAGGGAGATCGTCACCACGCATGCGGTGACCGGCGATGTGACGACGCTCGAGGACTTGACGGTGCTGTCGCGGCTGGCGGCGAAGAAAGACGACGAGGGGTGAGCCCTCGTCGTCTTTCTTCAGCTATCAGCTATCAGCGGTCAGCTTTCAGCCCCAGGAACGCTGCGGATTCGTCCCAGATGCGATCCATGCTGTTGAGCAGCTCGTGGCCGTCATTGAATAGCTGCAGGCGTGCGGTGGGGTGGCGGCGCACGAATTCCTGCGAGAGCTGCCAGGGCACTTGGGCGTCGTGGCGGGGGTGAAAGAGTAACGCCGGCTGCGCGGCGGGCGGGAATTCCTCGAACTGCGTCGCGTCCTCGATCAGTTGCCACCAGAGGCGCTCTTCGCGGCGGGCGGCATAGTTGAAGACGGTGCGCCAGCCGGTTTCGCGCCAGCGGTCGGCTTCGGCGTTCCCGATGGACTCCAGGAAACGGCGTCCGAAGCCGAAGGCAGGGGCCATCAGCACCAGCCGGGTCACTTCGGGATGGCGCGCGGCATAGAGCGCCGCAAGGTAGCCGCCCAGGCTCGATCCCATCAGGGAGACGGATTCGCCACGCGCGACGGCTTCGATCACGGAGAGTTGGCCCGAAATGGTGAGGTGCTCGAAATCGCCCGCGGACATGTCCGGGATTTCGAGGCTGACGCCTTGTTCGGCAAACCGGCTGCGGAAGAGCTGAGCTTTCTGCGAGCCCGGGCCGGAGGCGAATCCGTGCAGGTAGAGGATGCGCGCGGTCATACTCTTTCAGGCTAGCGGAGCGGGCCGCGGGGCGGTGATATACTGATCGACCGTGCAGGAAAGAGACGAACATCGGACGATCAAGCGAGTGATGCTGGCCCTGACGGGCGCCGTCATTGTCTTCGCGGCGGCGACCGCGATCGGATGGGCTTGGTTTGTGCGGCGGAATAAATGCGTCGTGGAGGAGAACAAATCCACGGCTCGAGGCCCGGAAGAAGTCGCAAAAACGGTCTCTTTTCAGCGGACCGAGGCGGGCCTGGACCTGTGGAACACTCCGCAGGGCGGCGTCTGGATGGTTCATGGAGACAAGGAACTTCCGTTCCTGATCGCGGAGCAGGAGCGCGACATCTATGAGCCCGCGGGGCACGAGGTTCGGCGCGGCGACGTGGTGTTGGACTGCGGCGCCAACATAGGCGTATTTGTCAGAAAAGCGCTGTCTCGCGGAGCCGGCCTGGTGGTGGCCATCGAGCCATCTCCAATGACGCTGGAGGCGCTGAGGCGCAACTTCGCGAGCGAAATCGAGGCCAAGCGGGTGATCGTGTATCCGAAAGGCGTCTGGGACCACGACGACACTTTGGAACTGAAGGTCAACCCGGCGAACGCCGGCAACGACAGCCTGGTGCTTGGCGATGCGAATGCCGCCTCCGTGCGCGTTCCTCTGACCACCATCGACAAGCTGGTGGCGGAGCTCGGGCTGCCGCGCGTCGATTTCATCAAGATGGACATCGAGGGAGCGGAGAAGCCCGCCCTGAAAGGCGGCAGCGCCACAATCAAGCGCTTTCTGCCCCGGATGTCGATTTCGTCGGAGCATCTGGACGACGATGACACCGCCATCCCCGCACTGGTCCGATCGATCGAACCTCGCTACAGCGTCCGGGGCTGCGATTGCGTGAGGCGGAACTACTGGACGGCCAGGCCGCTGGTGTTGGCTTTCGACGCGATCGCTCGGTAACTCAGCGGCAAACCGCGGTCGATTTGCCGACGATGGTTCCGTCCTTTCGGATCTCGAAGGTCAGCGTGCAGGTTTGGAGCGGCGCGGGCAGGTCCTTGTCCAGCGTGACGGCGGTGTCGTGGTAGTGGCAGCGGACGAACAGGTTCATGCTGCGGTAGCCCTTCAGAACCCAGGTCTGGATGGTCGCCCGCCCGCTGGTTTTCTCGTCATCGGGGGCCAGGTCATATTCCTCGCCGCCCTGCTTGCCGTTGAAGACGGAAATCCGCTCGAATGGATGCTTCCCCTCGGCGCGCGAGGAGTTCCATCCGGGGGCGGGCGCGGCGGTCTCGGTGACCGTGATGGTTTCCGGGCAGGCCACCGTTTGACTGCGGCCGCTCGCGGCGGTGGCGAGGGCCGCGAGGAGCAGAAAGCAGGATCGGCGGGCGGCGGCGCTTCGGAGTGCGGTATTGTGGTTTGGGCGGTTCCAGTGTAGCGGTGTGGAGGCAGCAGGTTGGGAGACTTGTTTGCCGTCGGGCATAGCCCGATTGTAGCGTGGCGCCCGGAACGGCAGTTGCGGCGGGCCGCAATCGTCGCTAGAATCATTCAATTCACGAAGTCTCTGGAGGATTCATGTCGGTTGAGCAGAAGGTGAAGCAGATCATCGTCGAGCAACTTGGGGTGGACGAGGCGCAGGTGGACAATACCGCGTCCTTCGTCGACGACCTGGGCGCCGACTCCCTCGACCTGGTCGAGCTGATCATGGCGTTCGAAGAGGCCTTCGATCTGGACATCCCGGACGAAGAGGCCGAAAAGATCGCGACGGTCAAGGCGGCGATCGACTACATCGAGGGGAAGCTGGCCAAAAAGTAGCGACGCCTCGTTTTTCTTTCCCACAACATGGAGCGGAGCATTGTCACGTAGGGTCGTTGTCACCGGTATCGGACTTGTGTCTCCTCTGGCCGTAGGGACGGAGGAGACCTGGGAAGGTGTACGCTGCTCGCGCTGCGGCATCGGTCCCATCACGCACTTCGACGCCGCCGCCTTCACCACGCGCATTGCCGGCGAGGTGAAGGGCTTCGAGCCGGAAAAATACATCGACCGCAAAGAGATCAAGAAGATGGGGCGGTTCATGCAGTTCGCCATCGCGGCGTCGGATTTCGCCCTCTCCGCTTCGGGATTGAAGATCGACCCGGACAACGCGGAACGCGTCGGCGTCTACATCGGAAGCGGGATCGGCGGGTTCGAGGTGATCGAGCGCGAGTTCGAAAACCTGCTGCGGGGGGGGCCCAAACGCATTTCTCCGTTCTTCATTCCGGCCACGATCGTGAACCTGGCTTCGGGCTACGTGTCCATCCGCACGGGAGCGAAAGGACCCAACTCGGCGACGGCCACCGCTTGCACCACCAGCGCGCACGCCATCGGCGATTCGTTCCGGCTGATCCAGCGGGGCGAGGCGGACGCCATGATCTGCGGCGGCGCCGAGGCCACCATCACGCGCCTGGGGATTGGCGGATTCGCCTCCATGCGCGCGCTTTCGACGCGCAACGACGAGCCGGAGCGCTCCAGCCGGCCGTGGGACAAGGGCCGGGACGGTTTTGTGGTGGGCGAAGGCTCGGGCATTCTGATTCTGGAGGAACTGGAGCAAGCCAAGGGCCGCGGCGCGCCGATCCTCGCCGAGGTGGTGGGATACGGCATGAGCGGCGACGCGTATCACATCACCGCGCCTCCCGAAAACGGCGACGGCGCCTTCCGCGTGATGCGGCTGGGGCTCAAGGACGCGGCGATCGGGCCGGAGCAGGTCGACTACATCAACGCGCACGGCACTTCGACCGACGTGGGCGACAGGGTCGAGACGGTGGCGATCAAGCGTTGCTTCGGCGAGCACGCCTACAAGCTGGCGGTGAGCTCCACCAAGTCGATGACGGGTCATCTGCTGGGCGGCGCGGGAGGCCTGGAGGCCGGCCTGACGGTGCTTGCCATTCGCGATCAGCTCGCTCCGCCCACCATCAACTACGAGGTCCCCGACCCGGAGTGCGATCTGGACTACGTTCCGAATCACCCGCGGGCGATGAGGATCGACTACGCGCTTTCGAACTCTTTCGGGTTCGGCGGCACCAACGGGTGCCTGATCTTCAAGCGCTACGACGGGTGAGCGGGCGAGGCTGACCCGTCCCCTGCCGCACATAGCGGTCCCACAATCGGACACCCTCGGCCCGCCCGCCGCTTGGAATCAGCCACTTGATCCTGGCCCGTGAGTTGCAGATCCTATGGTTCGATATGTGGAAAAACCTGTGGCTCGGCCTTCGAGTTCTGCGGAACAACCCGGCGTTCGCGGCGGTCGCGATCGTCACGCTGGGGCTCGGGATCGCGGCTAACACCACAGTTTTCGGCTGGATCGACGCGGTTCTGCTGCGGCCGATTCCGGGCGTGCGCGACGCGCAGCAACTGGCGGCGCTCGAAGGCGTAGCGCCGGACGGCGCGAGGCTGGGCGCCATGCCGCATCCCGATTTCCGCGACTTCGAGCGTCAGATGACGCTGGCCTCGGGCGTGATCGCGTCGCACAGGGGGTTCTTCACCATCGGTCCGCCGGACCATCCGCAGCGGGTGATGGGCCAGGTGGTCTCCGCCAATTTCTTTTCCGTTCTGGGCGTGAAGCCGTTCCTGGGGCGGATGTTTCTGCCGCAGGAAGATCGCGACACTCGGGGCGCCTATCCCTACGCCGTGGTCAGCCACCGCTTCTGGTGGACCTATTTCCGGGGGAACGCAGGCGTGGTGGGCCAGCCGGTGCGCATCAACGGGCATGAGTACACGCTGGTGGGGGTTGCGCCTCCGGATTTCGCCGGGACGTTCGGCGGCGTGTCGTACGACGCCTGGGTTCCGCTGAGCATGGTTACCGAGACCGGGACGCTCTATTCATGGGCCGCTTCCGACCGCAACGCAAGATTCCTCGAAGTGCTCCTGCGCCTCAAGCCCGGCGTAACTGTAGCGCAGGCACGCGAGGAGGCGAAAGCCGTGGCAGCACGGATCGCGGCGGCGTATCCGGACACGCACAAGGGCGTGGGAGCCAACGTTCTTCCCCTGTGGCAGGCGATGAACGGCCTGCAGAATACGCTGCGCAATCCGCTGCGCATCCTGGCGGGGGTTTGCATTCTGGTACTGCTGATCGCGTGCGCTAACGTGGCCAACCTGCTCATGGCGCGGTCGGTTAGCCGGCAGCGCGAGTTCGGAATCCGCATCGCGTTGGGGGCGGGGCGCGGCCGGCTGGTGCGGCAACTGCTAGCCGAAGGCTTGGCGCTGGCGGCGGGGGGCGCACTGGTGGGCGTGCTCCTGGCACAGTGGATGACAGAGTCGCTGGTCTATGTGTTCCCGTCGGTCGACTCCACGATCCGCGCGGCCGTCGATCCGTTGCTGCATCCCCGGGCCAACGGAAGGGCCTTGCTGTTCGCCGTGCTGATCGCGACCGTGGGAGCGTTGCTCGCTACCATCCTGCCCGCGATGTACGCGGGCCGCGTGGACGTGAACGAGACGCTGAAGGAGAGCACGCGCGGCGGAAGTTCAGGCATGCGCTCGCACCGGGCGCGGGGGGCGCTGGTGATTGCCGAGGTGGCGCTGGCGGCGATGGCGTTGATCGGCGCCGGGCTGTCGGTGCGCATGTTTCAGAAGCTCGCCCTGCTCAATCCCGGCTTTGAACCGCACGGCGTTCTGGTGGCGCATTTCCATCTCTCGACAAACGGGTATCCGCTGGATCGGGAGAAGCAGTTCTGCCGCGCGCTGCGGCTGCGTCTGGAAGCGGCTCCGGGAATCGACCAGGTGACCTACGGCGACACCGTGCCGCTTTCGATCTTCGCGGGGCCGACGGATCGCGTGCAGGACTTCGGATCGCAGGCGGACCAGACCGGGGTCATTTCCGTGCGCCGCTCCATTGTGGCGCCCGGCTATTTCAGCCTGATGCGGATTCCGCTGCTTCAGGGCCGCGATTTCACCGAGCAGGACACTCGCAATGGCGAACTGGTGATCGTGGTCAACCAGACCTTCGCGCAGAGGTACTTTGACGGGAGAGATCCCATCGGCCGCAAGGTCCGGGTCTCGGGCGAATGGGTTAAGGTGATCGGCGTCGCCAGGGACAGCAAATACAGCAGTCCCGCGGAGCCCCCGACGCCTTTCTTCTACAGCGCCTTCGCACAGATGTTCTTTTCGGGCCACACCAACCTGTTCTACGTCCGGGCCAGGGATTTGGATGCGGCGCGCACCACATTCCGGCGCGAAGTGGCGGCGCTCAATCCCGACAAGGGCCTCTACGATCTGGCGACGCTGGACGACTACACCGAGGCCGGCCTGTTCGGCGAACGGATCGCGGCGGGCCTGCTCTCCGCGCTCGCCCTGCTGGCGCTGGCGCTGGCGGCGGCCGGCCTGTATAGCGTGATGGCTTACGCCGTCACCGAACGGAGCCACGAGATCGGAATCCGCATGGCGCTCGGCGCGGACAGGGCCGGAGTGCTCGGCATGGTGCTGCGCCAGGGGCTGGCGATGACGTTAGCGGGGCTGGCGGCGGGCATGGCGGCAACGGTGGCGGCCGCCCGCGTCCTTTCCAGCGTGCTCGATTCGCCGGTCAGCATCGGCGAGCCGGCGGTCTTCGCGGCCGCGGCGCTGTTCCTGATCCTGGTCGCGCTTCTAGCGAGCTACCTACCGGCGCGCCGCGCCACCAAGGTCGATCCCATGATCGCGCTGCGGGCGGAGTAGGTCATCGAGCGGTCGCGCTGAGGGCCTTTCGAAAGGCATAGAAGAGCCTGGCGTCGGGGGCGTCGGCGCGGGCTTCGGGATGCCACTGCACGGCCAGCACGAAGCGCTTGCCGGGGAGTTCGAGGGCTTCCACCACGCCGTCCGGGGCAGCGGCGGTCACCGCAAGCGCCGTCCCGCCGCGGTCCGCCGCCTGATGGTGGCGTGAATTCACGACGTACTCCCGCGTCCCTAGAATCGCCTCCAGACGGCTGCCCGGCGCAATCGCGACGCTGTGAACGTCGCGCACCTTGGGGCACTTGTGCCCGTCGATATGCTGCCTCAGCGTGCCGCCCAGGTGAACGTTGAGGAACTGGAGGCCCCGGCAGATGCCGAGGACCGGCAGGTCGCGCTCGAGCGCCTCGTCCAGAAGCGCGCCTTCGAGGCTGTCGCGGACGCGGTCCGGTTCGTCGGTGTCGGCCTCGCGCTCGGCGCCGTACAGGGCAGGATCGACGTCGGTCCCGCCGGCCAGCAGCAGGCCATCCACGCCACTCAGGTCCGTTACGTTCTCGACCGGCTCCATGCCCGCCTGGCGCAGAGCGTTTCGATACGAACCGCGCTTCTCCTCCGGCGTGCCGATCCCGAACGGGAGCGCGACTCGGATCTGGTAGTCGCCAACGGTATCACCGATCTGGAACTCGGCAAGCATCCCGGTAACAGGATAGCAGGGCGGAGTCGATGGTCGATGGTGGATGGTGGAAGGTAACTACTGATTCGTTTCCTCACGTTCCAGCACCTTGACGGCGGCGGGCGGGATGATGCGCCAGTTGTCGAAGGAGTGGGCGGGGAGGCGGCGGTGGGCGGAGTAGTACTGGATGATCAGCGTTCGGATGTCGGTGTTGGATTTCCAGAGCACCGGGGCGTTGCGGAACATGCCGTAGCCGCCGCTGCCTCCGGCGCGGTAGTTGTTGACCGCGATCCGGAGCTTCTGGTTGGGATCGAGCGGCTTGCCTTGCCAGCGCAGGTTCACGATGCGCTCGCCTTCGGGCCGGGTGAGATCGATCTCATAGTCCACGCCTTCGGCCATGTCGTAGTTGAAGCCGATGACTTCGCTGCCCACCAGCGGGCCGTGCGAGCAGGCGGCGTCGGGACACCTTCGGAAGAACCGCGCCGCGTTCTCGAGTGCGTCCTTGACCATGCGGCCGTCGCCCTGGATGGTGTAGAGCTGGTTGTCGTAGACGTACAGGGCCGCGATCTGGCGCACGGTCACGGGGCCTTTCGAAATCCTGACCGCGGGATTGAACAGAGCG
>Ga0335078_10008185_pt1 | contig 15548 bp, 11 predicted proteins | sample Lox_Sample_32_FD_206711 | JGI IMG/M metagenome (GOLD analysis project Ga0335078, IMG submission 206711) | Soil microbial communities from Loxahatchee National Wildlife Refuge, Florida, United States - Lox_Sample_3.2 | ecosystem: Environmental > Terrestrial > Soil > Wetlands | place: USA... | reverse complement strand
CGAGACCAAAATGCGCGCACATTCGATGCGCGCCACTTGGGCCACGCCCGTCAGACGGCCGCGTGGCTTTACAAGCGTCGCCGCCGCTGGTGCAGACGAGGAGCGCTCCCGGTGCTGTGCGTCGTGCACGCGCACGGGCTGGAGGACGTCTGCGACGAGGTTCTCGTGGTCTCACTTGACCGCCTGGCGCCGGCGCTCAGAACTCGCGCTGGAACGTCACAACGGCCCGCGTTCCTCGCGATGTAACCCTCGCCCAGCTGAGCGCGAAGCGCTCCTGGGGTCGCTAGCCGCCGGGTCGGGAGTGGGCGGCGACGTCGGCGAACACGGACGTAAACAGGAGGTGCGCGAGGCAGTCGGCGATCGTCTCGGGCACAGTCGGCGCGTCGCGATCCAAGGAGCCGATGGCCAGCGCGGCGAACCGGCCGGCCTCCTGGGCGTGCTCGATCGCGGGCAGCGGGTCGGCGGCACCTGAGGCGTGCTCGAGCCAGTCGGCAGCCTGCTCGAAGGCGAGCGGCAGCCACTCGTCGGCGTCGTAGCCGCGGGATTCGCCGTCGGATTGGAGGGCAAGGTGGCAGCGGTGAAGGCTGCCGGTGGCGGAGGCGTCGATCGTCGCGATCAGTTCCCCGGCGAGGACGGCGGCGTCGTGTGTGCCGGTTGGGAGGAGGTGCAGGACGTTGGCGGCGACGGCGAGGCTGATCAGGCGTGGGATCGCGGTCGCAAGGAGCATGATCGGGCGCTCCGGGGGGTCCTCGCCGACGGATAGGTCTCTGGCGCCGCGATCGTAGGCGGCCTCGTAGCGCTGGTGGAGCTCGTCGGCCGGCCATGGGCGGGCGAGTTGGCGATAGACGGCCTCGAGGTTGGTCAACGCGTGCCTGAGGTTCGCGGGCGGTGGTGGGGCGGCCGGCTCGGCCGGATCGCGCGCGCGGCGCTGAGGGTTCGAGCGGGCTGGGCGGTGGGGCCAGCAGGGCGGAGGCCCGGTACCTGCTCTGTGACTGATGAGGAACGCGGCGCGCAGATGAACATGAGCGTGAACCGGGCCGTTGCGGTCGCCGCGGCCACCGACGCGACCGGGCTGCGGTCATCCTATGAGCGGGCAGTCTCCCACGGCGCGGCCAATACCCTCTGCACGCCCGCGGAGGAGAGCGCGCACGGGACGCTACGGCTGCTGACTCTGGCGACGCTGCGGCTGCCGGATCTCTACCTGTACGGGTACCTGCTGGAGGCGGTTGACGAGGACCCTTCGGTCGAGCCGGTTCCGCCGATCGTCGCCTCGCGCCTTGGGGAGATCGCGGCCGGCGCGCTGCGGCTCGCGCACCACGCGCTGGAGACCCACGCCCACGAGCTCGGCTACGAGCCGGGCGTGTGGGTCGAGGGGGCGCTGGAGCGCGCTCGCGCGCAGCTGTCAGGCGATCTCGAGCGTGCGCAGCGGCCGCTGGTCGACCAGGCGCGAGGGTGCGCGATCGCGCTCACGCGCGCGATCGCGGCTATCGCCGCCGAGGCAATGCTCGTGCCCGGCGAGCTCGCCGACGGACTGGCGTGTCTGCTCGCGCTCTACGTGATCGCGACCACACTGGGATGACCGCGCGGCCACGCAGCGTGCTTGACCGCGTGCCGGTCTGCGCTCGCCGCAGCTTGATGATCGCCCTGCCGATCGTGCTGTTTGGGGTCCTGGTCGCCGGGTTCGCCCTCGCTCCCACTCCGGCCAGCCGCCACGTCAGCCCAATCCATCTTCTACCTCCATCGCGGCCTCGACTCTCGCGCCCGCGCGCCCCGACCACGGCGGGCACCGAGGCGACGGCGAGCACGCTCCCGAGCCGCACCCCGCGCTCCCTAGGCGTGGGAGCTCCCGGTGGCGTCGGCAATCCGGAGCGGCCACCCTCGCCGCGGAGCCCCGCGGGCGCGATGCTCGCGGTCGCCAAGCGGTTCGCCGCCGCCTACATGCCCTACCAGGTCGGCCGCTTGCCCGGCTGGACGCGCGCGGCGATCAAGCGGACGTGCACCGGCGCGTTCGCGCACTACCTGCTCTCGCGGCCCGCAGAGCAGTCGCCACTGCTGAGCGCTCACCCGACCGACGCCGAGACCTACCAAGTCGCCAGCGTCAACCTCGCCACCGGATCGAACCGCGTCTCCGTGAGCTACGTCTCAGAGCAGGATCGGGCCGACACGGGCGCATTCCTGCTGACGCTCGCTCACCGGCACGGCCGCTGGTTGGTCGAGGCGCTGGAGACGTGAAGGGCGGTGCGCAGGCTGTGGCTGTTCGCGCTCGCGCTCACCATCCTCCTGCCGCTGCTGGCGGTGATGGTCGCACTCAGCGCGGTCAGCGCATCCCAGGCGCAATGCGCCGGAGGCCTGGCTGGGGCGGGCGTACCGGTTGGCGGGGTCCCGACGGCCGACATTCCGATCTTCCAGGGGGCCGCCGCGGAGTTCACCCTCGGGGACCGCGGCCCGTCGATCCTCGCCGCGATCAACTACGTCGAGTCGACGTTCGACACCTCGAGCCTCCCAGGCGTTCAGTCGGGCACCAACCGGGCGGGAGCCGCAGGGCCGATGCAGATCGGTGTCGACGGGACCGCGGGCGACACCTGGGACACGATCAAAGTCAACGCTCCGGGCGATCCGCCCGGGCAGCCGCCGAACGTCTACGACGAGGCCGACGCCGTGTACAGCGCCGCCCACTACCTGCAGGCATCCGGCGCGCCCGGGGACTGGCCCGGCGCGATCTTCACCTACAACCACTCCAGCGCCTACGTCCAGCAGGTCCTCTCCGTGGCCGCCGGCTACTACACCCAGGGCCTTACCGGCCAAAGCTTTCCCACGGGCTCCGCGACAACCGTGCGCTCCGGCGCGGTCACGGCGAGAAGCCCATTCGCCGTCCCGCCCGCGAGCGGTGACCCGGCCGGGGCGATCACGCTCGTCCAAGGACAACCTACGATCGTCGCCGCGACCGTCCTCACCGCCCACACCGGCGCGTGGGGTGACGACCTGACCGTCACCACCGACAGCTACGCCGAACTCTCCCCCGGCCTCCCCGGCTCCCAGATCACCATGCAGAACGCCACGATGCTCGGCGGGCTGCCCTACCTCACGCCACTACAGGTCACCAACCCACGTAACGGACGCAGCGTCACCCTCTACAAGCGCGACATCGGCGCCGGCCAGCCACCCTCAAACACGCTCGACGGCTACCACTACCGGCTCGACCTCACCCCCTGGGCCGAACAACAACTCGGACTCACCGGCTCAGCGACCGTGCAGGTCACCCGACTCGACGGACCCACCAACGGACCCGGCGGCGGGCCCGCGTGCTCGAGCGCCAACGTCGCGCCCGGGCAGTACACCAACCCCTTCGCCCACACCCGCAACCTGACCCCGCAACGGATCGACATGGGCGTCGACTACGACGGCCAAGGCGAGATCGACGCCATCGGCGACGCACACATCACCTTCGCCGCCACCGGCATCGGCGGCGGCTGGGTCTGCTCCACCCCCACCAACGGCGGCATCGTGTACCAACTCGACGACGGACCCGACCAAGGCAAATGGGTCTACGTCGCCGAAGACGTCATCCCAACCGTCCGCGCCGGCGAGGCCGTGCGCGCCGGCGAGCAGATCGCAACCTTCGCACCGCCCGGCGGAACCGGATGCATCGAGACCGGCTGGGCCTCCGGCCCCGGCTCCCCGTCACCAATCGCGCTCCAGGACGGCGGCTTCCAGGACGGCAGCGGCTGCACCGCCTGGCGCACCGCCGCGGGCGACAACATGAGCGACCTGATCCACTCACTCGGAGGCCCCTACGGCACCTGCCGCAACCAACCCATCGAAGGCCACTACCCGTGAGCTGCGCCACGTCTCACGCTCGCACCGACCGACACAGCCAAGGGGACGCAGCAGCGTTGCCGACCCGGCGCACGAAGCCCGGCACCGCCGGCGTTGCGGACAGTGTGCTCCGCTAGGTCTGACTAGCACCGCGTCGTCGCGAAGCCCGGGGTGGTCGCCAGCGCGATGGCGCCGCCCCGGCACCGAGCTGATGATCGCTGAGAGGCAAAGCACGACTCCGGGCAGGGCCCGGCGGAGACGCGAAAAGTCGCCACTCCGATCGCGCGGTCCGGCGGGGTCTCGCGCGCGGAAGCGATCGTCCCGGGCAGGGCGCGGTGTTCGCGCTAACGCACCCGCGCGACGCTCCACCGGATGCCGTCGTGTCGCGTTTGCAGGACCTCGGGCCCGGCGACCGAACGGACTGGGTCCTTGTTCAAAGGCGCCGCGTCGACTCAGAGACAGGTCCGGAGGCCCGATGGCAATCCATGACCGCTAGCCGGCTCGTACGAGTGCTCTCACGAGCGTCGTGACCTGTCGGCCAAGAAGTTCAGGCGTCTCGGCGGCTGCGACGGGAACATCCTTTTGCGACCTTCGTGGGTCGAGCACCGCGACACGTAGGTTCTCTGACCCTCCCGAAACTCGATCGAGTCGCACCTCGAAGCGGCGAGCGCGACTTGTGGTTGCCACCCACGTCTCAAGACGCATCGCCGCGCCGCGATGCGTCTTGCGCACGACAGTTTCGTGAGCGGGATCCCACGGAACCGCTCGAGCCCCCCCGCCACGCTTGCTCAGAGCGCGGTCGAGATCGCGGACTGTGCGGAACACGATCGAGTTCAACAGTTGAGCAGGCTCAGTGACGCCGTCGACGGCCGTCCCGAACGCTCCGCCAGTCCGGTAATGACGCAGCACCGCACGCCAGCGCTCTGCACGCTCTGGCTCGGCGAACTCCACCGCATCGAATTCTTCGAAGAGATCCGTCCAAGTGACGGCGCCCAACCACCGTCCGGAGTTGGTGCGATCCCGAGGTACTAGCGCCTTGTTGGTGATCAGCGCCACATGAACGCTTGCGCCGCGCCTAAGGCCCTGGCCGAACGAGCGGGGTTTCGCCTTGAGATAATGCGCGACCTGCCGGTGTGCTAGCGCCGCATTCAGTTTCCCTTCAACAATGAGCGCGTAGCTCCCACTCCGCGAGTACAACAGCAGATCGGCTATGCGTTCCTTCGCTCGAATCCCGCGGTAGTACCGTGCCTCCGGCACGCACAGCAGTTTGGCCGGCGTTCGGCGACGGAGATCGGGGCGCAAGAAGCCGACCAATGTTTGCGCAAACCTGCCGGCCGCGTAGGGATCCATCGCCAGCATCAGCCCCATGGCCCTCGTCAGCAGCGCCTCTCGAAACTGTCCGGCCACAACTGCTCGCTCGCAGGCGGCGATCTCTTTCGTGGTGCGATCAGGCTCCGAGCCCACAAGCCGACTATCGCAGTCTCGAGATCCGATCCGCAAGGTCCGCGCAGGCGCAGCCATCATCCTGGATTTGGCCGAACTCAGGACGAGAATCCTGCCCCTGGGCGCCACACCTCGGACCAGGCCGACCCGATCGAGGCGGCGCTCGATGTGGCACTGAATGCCGTACCGGGCCTGATCCTCGACCGCTACCGGATAGGGCAGCAGCTGAGTTAGGCTCAGCTCATGAAGGTCTTCCTAAGCTAAGCTGTTCTGGCGGGAGGCGTCGAGCTGTCGCGGATCCCCCACGAACGGCTGCGACGCGCAGTCCGAGAGCTCGATCCAAGCATGCCGGACGAAGAGATAGCCGCTCGCGCGCGCTGGCCACACCCCGTTCCGGGACCGCTGACGGGGAGCAGCTTCCTCAGATTCCACGGTCGCGCGCGGGGCGCGCAGCCTGAGAATCCGCGTTGATAAATGTCCGGCGCGGGAACTGCGGCAGGAATCGTTTACCAGGCTGAGGTGGGCGCGTACTTCGCGGTAGAGATGCTTGCAGGCCGATGGGATACTCGCTGGTCACTCGACGCCGATAGCCAGATCGAGCGCGTGTGGTGCGAGGGACCGGAACCGGTAGATGACGTGAGCCTGCTGGTAACCCCGAATCAGTTGGTCTTGATTCAGGCAAAGCGGTCCGCGGCGCTCAGCGCCAGACCGACGTCGCCGTTGGGCGAAGCCATGCGACAGTTCGTTGCTGTCCAGGTCTCGGGCGGAGCTCCGGCCGAACATCCCGCACGTCTTGTGTTAATGGTGGGACGCCGTGGTAGTCGCCGCGTGGTTGAGCACCTCGGGACGGTTCTAGATCGTGCGCGTGCCGCGGATGTGTTGGACCAGCGTCTCTTGTGCCGCACTGCCACCGATGAGGAAGCGCTCAAGAAGACATGTGACCTTGCTCGGAAGTACTGGCGAGACGCTGTCGACGTGAATCCGTCTGACCACGAGCTCCTCGGATTGCTGAAACGCATCTGGGTGACCCAACTGGACGTCGAGGCCGACGGGACGGATCGTGGACGCGCGCTCGATCGGCTTGGAGCACTTGTTGCGGATCCTGACAACCGCGAAGCGGCGTGGATGGCGCTCGTCCAGCATTTTTCTGTGGCCCAGAAGAAGCAGGCCGGCGGCACACGATCTGCGGTTGCACGCGTGCTCGACAGGCTGCCTGCGACCAGGCTGAGAGGCACCGTTCAGCCGGGGCCCGCCCGGAGCGACCTCGAGCGTGACTATCTGATAGCACAGCACCGCGAAGTCGAGGTACTTCGTGCCGAGGTATTAGGCGCGCAAGTCGGGGAGAACGTTCCCAGGATGCCGCTTGATGACACTTTTGTTCCTCTGCGCGCGGAGCTGTCACTTGGCCACATCCAAGCTCAGCTGCTCGCAGCTCTCCCTCGACGCGAGCGGCGCTTGATTGAACTGCGCCTGGGCCTACATGGCGGCCGGCCGCGCACGCTGCGCGCAGTGGGAAGTATCTTCGGGATAGCAAGCTATCGTGTTCGGCAAATCGAGGTGACTGTGCTTAGGGCTCTCGATGAGGAGCTTCAGCGCTTATTGACGGGAATCCCCGGCGCTGAGCTTCGCACCGGTCGAGCCCCCACTCAGCTCTTAGATGTTCTTCGGGGTAGAGCACTGACCGTCCCGGTCCTCGATCTGATCGCCGAGCAGCCGCGCCTCGCGGTTACCGGAGATCCGGGCAGCGGCAAGAGCAGCATTCTCCGGTATCTCGTCTGGCGGCTCAGCGGCGATGGCAGTGGGGCAGACGAGTCCGTGCGTGATATTCCTATCCACCTGGCATTCTCGGACTACGCGCGATCCCTGGCGACAAACAACGGATTGGAGCTTGACGAGGCGCTCGTCCGAGCCGCAGGCCGGTTCGCTGAGGTCGTGCGCATAGCTCTGGCCGACGGTCGTGCACTCGTGCTGCTGGACGGCCTGGACGAGGTCGTCGAAACGGGCTTGAGGGGACTGGTAGCTCAGCGCCTTAACCGTTTCCTGACAGATCCCGCTTACGATGACGTTCGCGTCGTCGTAACGAGCCGCATCCTCGGATACCGTCCCGAGGGTGCCCTCAAGGACCTGCCGACCGTCAAGTTGAGTCCGTTTGACGATGAGGAGGTTGATGCCTTCCTCGCGAAGTGGTTCGTGGTCCGGCGGCGGGACGAGCCCAATCTAGATGTCGCGATGGAAACGACGCGACTCGCGCACCGTTTATCCGCGGACCAGAGACTCAAGGAACTGGCGCGAACTCCCCTGCTGCTGACGCTGATCGCGCTCGTCGATAAGCGACACGGTGACCTTCCCAACATCCGCGTGAGCCTCTACGCGACGGCTTTCGAAACGCTCCTCCACGTGTGGCCGCTCTATCGAACTCACGCGCAGATCAATCAAGACGTGGCCCCGATGCTGCTCGAACCCGTAGCTCAGCGCGTCTTTGAACAACCCGAGGAAGAGGGGGTTCCTGATCCTGAGGTGGTCCGGTTGCTCGCACGTGCGTACAGCGAAATCGCACCCGTGGGTCACGCCGCGGCTCTGACCGAAGCGCGACAGCTACTTGACCTGATCGAGCAGCACAGTGGTGTCTTGATCTCGCGCGGACGCGACGCACAAGGCGTTCGCCGATGGGCTTTCGTGCACCGCGTGTTCGCAGAGTATCTGACGGCAAGGAAGCTCAGCAGCGATTGGCTTGCCAGGCGCGCGCGGCTCACGTTTCCACCCGAACCGCAATGGTCTGAGGTACTTCTGATGGCTGCGGGTGAGCTTGCTCGCCAGCGTCCTGCGTTTACGGGCGAATTCGTACAGGCGCTCCAGCACATGCGATCGACACCGTGGGAGGACCGCATCGCCCGTGACCTGCAACTCGCGCTAGGCGTTTTCGCAGCTGGAATCAGCGTTGCTGGCGCAGACGCCATCTCCGACCTGTTTCACATGGCTCTGAGGGTCCGCCGTACCACACCCCTCGACCCGCTCCGACGCGACATTGACTCGCTTCTCATGCGGCTCCGGGGGGGGCCATACAGCTACTTGATCACAGGGTGTCTCGACGAGTCGAACGATGCCAAGGAGATCGTCGAGCTCGCCCAGCTCATCGGAGCTGAATTGCTGACAGAGCGCCTAGAGCCACTCCTCTCGGAGGAATCTGAACTATCCGCTGAAGCCGCGCTCGAGCTGAGCATCGCGGATCCCAGCCGCGCCCTCGAGCTGCTCGGGGAACGGACGCCACATCTTGTCGTCGCTGAGCAATTCGTGTCGGCCGGGAAGCTTGTCGCGGAGCAGGATCCCGACCGAGGTGCGGAGCTCTTCGACTACGGCGCGCGGTCGAGTGAACTAGATCGCGCTGCCGATTGCGTGAACGCACTTGCAGCGATGCCCCCGCCGTACGCACTTAGGGGCTTGTGCATCCTTCTAGACGCGCCGGACGTTCTGAGGTTCGTGATCGATGCGCTGGGAACGCTAGGCGATCCAGACACCCCTAAAGCGTTAGAGCTGCTCGTTGCGGATGATCCGTCGCGCCGCTGGGGTGCGGTGGAAGCGCTCGACAAGCGCCCAGATGCGAGCGCAATCGATGCGGTCCGCCAAGTGATGCGCTCTGGCGAGCCGGATCGCCTTGATGCCGCTGCATACCTCTACACAGCCGCTGACAACGCCGACGCGCGTGAAGTTCTCGAGTCCGCACTTAATACGAAGTCGTGGAGGAGTCGTGTGCTTGCGGCGGACGCGCTTGCACGGTCCGCCTGCAGTGAGGCGATCGCGGTGCTGACGTCGGCGTTGACGAACGCTCCGCTAGAAGACCGCGTGACCGCCGCCGAGGTGCTGATGACCCATGGTCAACTCGAATTAGGGTTGCAAACGCTTGTCGACCTCGCAAGCGGCGACTTCGGGCCCGGTGTGCGGCGATCCGCCATAGAGGCATTGGCGCGTAGCGAAAGCGAGGACGCCGTTGACGCTCTCGTGGGATTGCTCGACGCTAAAGACTCCCTGGTGGCAGTCGCTAGCGCACGCGCACTTCTGGACGTCGGCGTTCCGGCCGGCCTCGGTGTACTCGTCGCCCAAACGTCCGATCTGCAGGATCCCGAGGTCGCTCGGATGCTCTACGAGGTTGAAGAAGCTCTTCCGGACGAGATGCTCGACCTTCTCGAGCCTCTGCTACGACATGGTTCAGGCGTGCAGCGGCGGCTCGCTGGCGAACTCCTCCCTTACGCCGATGACGAGGGCACAGTGGCTCTAGCCATCGAGTTGCTTGAGGATAGCGAGGCGGCGGTACGACTGGGCGCAGCGCGTGTTCTCACGTACGACGACGGCACGGCGAGCGAACATGCGCTGGCCGAGCGTCTTGGGAGTCTGCTCGCTGACGATGACCGGCCGTGGGACGGCACGGCGCACGACCCCCTCTTTGCCAGTGTCGCCGACACTGTGTATTACGCGCTCCAACGCCGAGACGGGCTCCTAAAGCGCGCGCTCAACTCCGCTAAGCGGCCCGGATAGCCGGTCCAGAGCTGTGCTCCACCGGCCGCCGTCTGCAGGGCTCGACTCCGGTGATCTGCCTAATCATCGTCAACAGAGCGATAGGGTGGCCAAGAGCGCCGATCAGACCGGCCTGCAACCGCCTGCATCCAAAGATCGGGCGCCGCGGCTGCAATCTACAGCCAGTTTAGAATCGGGCCGTCTCTCCTCTGGTAGAGATCGTAAGTGGACCCAAACGCGTGCACGAGGTTCGCTCGCCTATCTTCGGCTTCGGTGAAGGGCTAGCCGACGGAGAACGCGCGGATACTATCTCCGACCGTGACGGTACGACGGCTGGCCCCAACGAGGAGACTACGTGAGTGCGGACACCACTGATCTTCGGCCGCTACCTGCCGGCGGCCCGGCCGGATGAGGCATACATCACGACACTCGTCGCTTGGTCCCGCGGCCCGTCCGGGCTCCGCTTTATGAACCAATTGCGACACGGCCTGCTTTGGGCGCTTCCGAGCGCCGTCGGCGTGGCGACGGTAATTATCCTCTGCGTTCTTAGCAACAGTTACCCGCACGATGCTGCTACGCGCTGGACTGCGATCGGAGCAGTACTGGCTGGGGCCGCGCTAGTCATCGCGTTGCTTGGCCTCCCAGTGGCGATCTCACAGCTGTTTGCGGTGAAGCGTGATCTCGACCAGATCACGGGCATCAGTGATGTCGAACGCGAGCTCATCGGAAAGATCGAGGAGGGCGCGATAATCGCGCTGAGTATGCACGATATGGAGGAAGGTCATCTCCTGGATTTCGTGTCCCGCGGCCTCACGGTCGGCACCTACCCGGATTGGGTCGAGAATGTTGAGCAGTTCATACGGCGTAACGGCGGTCACGCCGGCCCTGCTGAGCAGTATTTGTTTGAGCTTGCCGGACGTGGCGAACCGGCTCGCCAGGAACTTGAAACGAAGCTCGTGTACCTCCGGGACAACGTGCTGCCTAAGGTGCGAGCCGGTTACTGGCTCAATCGGTCCGCGGATTCAGACACATGACTAATGGCGGCGCCTAGGTAGGAGCTTCGGGGCGGGCCGACAAGCTAGCGCTCCTCGGCCCGGTGACACTGACGCCGGTCAACATGCCCCCGCATCGACGCAGCTGCCGGATCGGCTGCATGACCCGCCGACGACGAGGTCTCGTAGTGGGGGGCATGTGCGCCAGGCTTCGTCGTTGGGCGCACGATTTAGCCGGCGCTGGTTGCGTTGCTGTTGCATGCGGCTGGAGCGACCGTGGATTCGAGATGCTCATGATCGCTGTGGGAGCGAGTGCTCAAAGACAGCAATCTCGCTCACTCGGAACGTCCCTCGGTCGTTCCGGCGCGATCGCTTTCGTCCTCAGGACGCCGCGCGTCGTCTGATCGCTTTGGCGACTTTTTCGCGTCTCCGCCGTGCCCTGCCCGGAGTCGTGCTTTGCCACGTCCGCCGTCGTCACCTCGCCCCCCAGGCGGACGACGCCCTTCGCGACGGAGCCGTGCTGGTGCCTGGCAACAGCATCGGCCAGCGGCGGCGACCGCAGAGAACCCCCGCCGAGCGGCCGGGAGCAAGCGCGTCTGACCACAACAACCGTGCCGACGCCGCCGGGCGGCCGACGTCGAGCGAACGCGGGCTCAGGCGGCGAGGGCGTGCTGGGCGGCGAGCTTCTCGCGGGCGCGGCATTGCGCGAGCATTACGGTTTTGCGCGACCAGCCGAGCTCGGCGGCGAGCTGGCGTTGCGATTTGTCGTTGAGCATTCCGGCGAGCGCCTGGCGCTCGCAGGTTGTCATCGTCTGGCGTGCCGCGACTACGGCGTCGAGCTGCTCGCGCGCGATCACCATCCTCAGCGGGTCAGCATCGGTACTGGTCGATGGGAGCTGCTCGCCGAGCGGTGCATTGAACTGGCTCTCGCCGGGTTCGCGTACGCCGGCTGCCGGCACTGTGTTCTCGAGCAGCTTCAGCGGCGCTTTGGCGCGCGGCTCGTGGTCGTCCAGCGAGCGGGCGCGGGAGAGGATCTGGTGCTTGCGTGCGCCGGCCGCGTCCAATGCCTTGAGCGCCTGGTTGCGGGCGCAGCGGGCGGCGAAGGCGCGGAACGGTCCGCGCGCGGGCTGCCAGGCGCGGATTGCCCGCAGCAGACCGAGCCGTGCCTCCTGGGCAACGTCCGCGCGCTCGCATCCGCACGGCAAGCGCAGGGAGGCGACGATCGCACCGATCAGCGGCTCGTAGCAACGCATCAGCTCCTCCAGCGCCGGATTGTGGTCGTTCTTGGCTGCCAGCAGCAGCGCACGTTGGTTTACCGAGGCCGTGCCCTCGGGACGTGAAGTAGACATGCCCGGGCAGGATCCGCACGGCACTAGGGGTTTTTCGAAAGCTCGCGGGCCGCCGGCGCCCTCGGCCCGGCTAGCGCACCGGAGACGGCAGGCGCTTCCGCCAGTCTGCGTGCGCGACGGGAGGGAGAGCACGCCCCGATTCATCGCCGTCGGCCGCGCTGAGTTGCGCGCCAGCTGACACTGGCGAAGTCCGGAATGGGACCAGACACGCGCCGGGCCGGTACTCGATCTGTGACCCGCGAGAACCGAGGAGCCGCCGAGAATGCCCGATCCGCCGATACCAACCCCGACGCGAGACCGCCCTGTGTCGCGGAACCTGTTCGTCGAGGCGGACCCCGATCTCGACACCCTCGCACAGTCGAGGGCCGACGAGTCGGCGCGGAGCGCCGGCGGGCGTCGCCGCGGTCGCGGCCTCGTAGTCCTCGTCGAGCAGCATCGAGCGCCCCACAGTCCGCGAGCGCACGATGCCGAGCGCTTCACCCGTCTGAACGGCAACGTCGCGCGCTGGCGGGCCGCAGCGTGCCGCGCCATCCGACACGCCGACGCGGCCGCCGGACGGCTGCTCCGCGACCTCCCGACCAGGCCCTACCGCGCACTGCTCACCATCGTTGCGCTCACGCTGCTTCTGTTCGCCCTCAGCTGGCTGGTGCTCGACGTCCGCGACATATCGACGGCGCGGCGCGCGGCCAACGGGCGACTGGCTCGCAACGCCGTGGCGATTAGACACCAGCAGGCGAGGATCGGGACTCTCACCGATGAGCTCCGCGAGGTCGCGCAGACCGGACGCGAGTCGCAGACGAGCGCGGCACCCGCGAGCCCGCCGGCCGCCCGTCCGCGGGCGACGACGCGCAACCCGCCGACGGCCCACGGCTACCACCGTCATCGCTGACCGCCATGTCGCTGCAGCCAGAGCCACAGCAATCACCCGCGGCGATGCGCGCCCCGGTGGTCGCGTTGATCGTTCGCCACCCCGAGGGCAGCATCCGCGTCAGCACACCAACCAACGTGCCGCTCGGCGAGCTGCTGCCTGATCTGCTGGAACTGGCCGGGCTACCCGACCACGATGGCTGGACGCTCGGTCCGGTCGGCGGAGATCCCTATCCGCCCGACCGGACGCTGGCGGAGCTCGGTGTTGACGACGGCGGACTGCTGGCCCTGCGCAACCTGCCGGGCCACCGGCCGGCCTACCGGGACAGCGCGACGACACAGCGCATGATCCGGCCGCGGGTCGGCCTTAACACGCAGGCTGGCGGCCGTCCCCTCAGCGATCGCAGCGCCCGCCTGCTGCCGGTCAGGCTCTCGATCCCGGCCCGCTGCCTGACGGTGCTCGGCGCGCTGGCGCGCGGCGACCGAGGAGAGCGTCACCACGACCACGGCGCATTGGGGGTCCTTCGCCCGGCAGGGTTCACGCGACCGGCCCGGCTCTCACCGCTCGCTCGGGCGCGCGAGGCGTGGGCGCACAGCGACTATCGCGAGCGGCTCGAGCTGGCGATCGCGGGTCCGCATCTGCAGCGGTGCGTGACGATCGCGGTGGTCTCGCCCAAGGGCGGCGTTGGCAAGACGACCACGACCGCGCTCCTGGGTTCGCTGCTGGCGTTCCTGCGCCGCGACCGGGTGATCGCGGTTGAGACCAACCCGGACTGGGGTTCGCTCGGCCGGCGGCTGGTGCCCGATCATCCGATCTTCATCGACGAGCTGCTGACCGGCCCGCTGAGCGATCCGGACATCTCCCCGGCGCGGCTTGACGCGCAGCTCGGACGCGGCCCGGACGGGCTGATGGTCGCGCCCGCCCCGACCGATCCCGACCGCGCCGCCAACCTCGACGAGAGTGCCTACCGCACCCTGTTCGCCCGGCTCTCAGCGCTCGTTGGCATGCTCGTGCTCGACTGCGGCACCGGCCTCGACGACCCGCCCGCCCGGGCCGCGCTCGCCTGCGCAGACCAGCTGATCCTCGTCTGTGACGACGAGCCCGACACCGCCAGCATCGTCGCCGAGGCCGCCACCTGGCTCCGGCACGCCGGACCGCCGCTCCTATTGGTGCTCAACAACCTCCGACGCGGCTCCCGGATCGACCTCCCGGCGCTCGAGCGCGCCACCGACTTCGCGCACGGCCTCGCCGTCGTGCCGAGAGACGAGAGCGGCGCCGGGCAACTGCACAACAGCCGATTCACGTGGAGGCATGCCCGGGAGGACTGGCAGATCCCGATCCGGGAGCTCGCGGCCCTGCTCGCAGCCGATTGGCAAAGACTGGAGATCGCCCAGTGACCACTCCTCGCCACCACGGGCGCTCAGCGTGGACGATCTCGATCGCCCGCCGCGCCCGCCGCGCCCGCCTTTCGGCCACCGGGCGGCGAGCCGGCGTGCGCAGGACGGAAATACCGTACGCGGCGAGCATCAACCACGGCTGTGGCGCCCTGTGGCGAGCTACGGTGTCCGCCGTGAGCCCTTCCTCCCCGGACCCAAAGCAGGTGACCGTCAGCGCGCACGCCGTCAGGCAATACCGCGACCGCGTCAAGCCCGGACTCGACTCGGGCGCCGCCCGCGCTGAGCTCGAGCAGCTCTGCGCACTTGGCCTGATAACACCAGAGGCGCCCGCGTGGGTCAACCCCGCCAGACCGGCCGCCTACTACCTGCTGCTCGGCGACCAGATCGTGCTGCCCCTCGCCCCCCAGACAGACGCCTGGGTCGCAACCACCTGCGTCGCGCAGCGCACGCTGACCCCCACGCGCCGCGCGGCGAAGTCCGCGCGCAAGGCCTCGCTCGCCGCCCGCAAGCGGGCCCTGCGCCGGACCAGACACTGAACCACGATGCCGATCGCCGCCCACACCACCGGCGGGCACTCAACGCTTGACCTCGTGCTCGGGATCGCGATCCTGCTCTGGGCACTCGCCAGTGCCACCGCCCTGCTCAGCTGGCTCACACGACTCCCGCGGCGCTACCGGAAGCGGACACCGGGCCACGGCTCGCACCACGGCAGGTTCGGTCGCCCGCTCGGCGGCGGCGACACCGACCCGAATCACACCGAGCACCCCGCCCCAACGATGACCGCGCTCGAACACAACACCGGCTACGAGAGCGGCCGGGGGCCCGGCGCCGGCATCCCCACCCGGCCGGCTGAGCACCATGGCCGGGCAGTCGCGGCAAGACGGTCGTCGGTTCCAGCGCCTCGGTTCTCGCCCGAGACACTCGAGCCGCTCGCCCGGAGCCTCGATACCAGCCACCGGCTCGCGATCGCCGAGGCACGCGTCGCCGAAACGCTTGGCACGCTGCCGTTCGACCGATGGCTCCTCGAGCGCTACGCGCTGATCGCCGGACACCGGATCCCCTTCCTGGTGCTCGGCGAGACCGGCGTGTTCGTCATCTGTGCCCTGACCGGACCGCCGGCGTGGGACGAACTTCGTCTCCCCGCTCAGGTCGCCGAGCAGCACATAATGCCGGC
>Ga0335078_10008183_pt1 | contig 15550 bp, 15 predicted proteins | sample Lox_Sample_32_FD_206711 | JGI IMG/M metagenome (GOLD analysis project Ga0335078, IMG submission 206711) | Soil microbial communities from Loxahatchee National Wildlife Refuge, Florida, United States - Lox_Sample_3.2 | ecosystem: Environmental > Terrestrial > Soil > Wetlands | place: USA... | reverse complement strand
TCCCTCCACGCGGGCCCCGAGGAGCGCCGCCGCCTGCGCGAGCCGCACGGCCACCGGCCGCGCCTCGCTCCGCGAGGGCACCACCTCCACTTCCCCGCGCCGGCACGCGGAGCGCAGGAAGGCCTCCACCGCCTCGTCGGCGCCGAGCACGCGCGCCGAGGGCTCGCGCCCCGGGCCCACCTGGGCGAGGAGGGCCGCGGCGAAGCCGAGCTCCCGGCGTGGCCCGCGGTTCAGCGGGTCGAAGGGCGGCTCGTTCCCGCTCGCCGCCTCGGCGACGAGGAGCGTGGTGGGGCGCTGTCTCGGGCGGAGCATGCGGAGCGCGAGGGCGCGCCAGGGCGGCTGGATGCGGGTGAGCAGCGCCTCCCCGCCGGCCTCGGCCGCGAGGGAGAGCGCCCGCACCCGCGCCTGCACCGGGGTGGCCCCGTGGCCGAGCGCCGTGCCGTCGCGGAGCCGCACCTCGAAGCCGTGCAGGGCCGGCACCGGGTCGAAGTCGAGGGAGCCGTAGGAGTCGAGGGCGAGGAGGAGCTGGCCGATGGCGGGGAGGAGGACCTTGGGGAAGCCGGGCCCGAGGGGCTCGCGCCACTGCGGGGAGGCGCGAAGCGTCTTCGAGGCGTGGGCGGCGCGGAGGTAGCCGAAGGCGAGCCGGCGCCCGAGCTGGAGGGCGGCGCCGGGCTCGACCGGCTCCGCCGCCTCCGCGCTCGCCGCCGCCCGGGAGAGCCTGAGGGCCGCCTCGAGGTCGGGCCCCGCCGCCGAGTCGGCGGCCCAGGCGGCCGCGGCGGCGTCCGGGTCCGCCAGGAGGCGGGCCGGGGTGCCGAGGGAGAGGGCCCGGGAGAGGGCCGGGAGCGGCCCGGGGTAGGCTTCCGGGCCGAGGAGCGCGAGGGCCAGGGCGGAGAAGGGGGTGGGGGCGGCGAGGGAGAGCCGCGCCAGGGCCTCGGGCTGGACGAGGGCCCCGCAGGCCTGGGCGATGCCGCTCCAGGTGGGCGGGGCGGGCCGACCCGCCACCAGCGTTCCGAAGAGGATGGCGCGGAGGGCCGCGTCCCAGGCGGCGAGCTGGACCGGGTCGAGGAGCGCCGTGATGGCCGGGACCCCGCCCTGGCGCAGCACCTCGCCCGCCGCCCCGATGCGCTCCTCCAGCCGGAGCCGCTCGTCCGCCTGCAGGCCCCGCGGGACGAGCACGAGGAACTCGAGCTCCCGGCCCGGGCAGGCGATGACCGCCTCGGCGAGGCAGGTGCCGCGCTGCGCCCGGTAGGGGGGCGGCAGGTCGAAGGCGCGGGCCGCCTTGGCCCAGCTCCGCCGGTAGCGCATCCCGGCGACGCCCGGGGCCTCCTCCTCGAGGCCGGGCCTCTGGAAGCTCGCGTGCAGGAGCACCGGGAAGAGCCGCATGGCCTGGCGGAGGCGAGGCTCGGCGCGGCGCTCCACGAGGCGCGCCCGGAAGCGGAGCACCGCCTCCAGGCCGCGGACTCCCTCGGCGGCGGCGGGGGAGGCGGGCGGGCCGGCGAGCCCGGCGGCGGGCCAACCCTTCGTCAAGGGGCTCCTCCCGGGTCCGGCGCGGGTTCTCGGCTCGCGGGGGTCACGTGGTCGAGGTGCTGGTGGAGAGGTAGTTGAGGAGCGTCATCTGGAAGCTCTGGGAGGTGGCCTCGAGCGAGGCCTGGAGCGCCTGCTGCGCCTGCGCCAGGTTCGTCGCCGCCTGGATCATGTCCGCGTCGCCCAGGCTGGAGGCCTGGGTCTGGGCGGCGGTGAGCGCCGCCTGGTTCGCGGTGAGGGCGGTGTTGAGCGCGTCCTGCGAATCCCCGATCCCGGCCTGGGCGCTCGACACCTGCGTCGCTCCCTGGTTCAAGGGGTCGATGGCGGACTGGATGCCGGCCGTGTCGTTCGAGTCGAGGGCGTTGGCCAGGTTCTGCAGGGTGGTGAGGATGTTCACCCCGCCGCTCACCCCGGTCCCCAGGATGGCCGCCTCCGTGTTCACCGAGGCGGGCACGGTCACGCCGGGCGCGATCTCCACCTGGCGCACGCCGGCGTCGCCCGAGTAGTTCCCCGACGAGTCGAAGGGAGCGCTTCCGGTCTGGTCCCCGCCGAAGACGTAGGCGTCGCCCACCTGGGTGTTGAGGGCCGAGACGATCTGCTGCAGGTACTCGTCGATCTGCGCCCCGGCCGAGGCCCGCTGCGTCGCCGAGTAGCTCGAGTCGGACATCTGCAGGGCGAGCTCGGAGGCGGAGGTGAGGGTGTTCGTGATGGTGGTGAGGGCGCCGGAGGCGGCGTTCAGCTGGTCCACCGCCTGGGAGGCGGTGGCGCCGATCCCGCTGAGGCGCGCCTGGGTCACCTGGTTCTGGGCGAGGAGCCCGGCGGCGGTGGGGTCGTCCCAGGCGTGGACCACCCGGAGCCCGCTCGAGGCCGTCTCGGTGGCCTGCTCCACCGCCGACTGCGCCTGGTCGTCGTACTGCGTGGCGAGGGCGAACTCCATCTGGTCGGTGACGCGCATGGCGGGCCTCGGCTAGGTGAGCTGCAGGAGGTTGTCGAGCAGGTTCGAGGTGGTCTGGATGACGCGGGAGACCGCCTCGTAGGCCCGCTGCGCCTGCTGGAGGTTGATGAGCTGCTCGTCGATGGAGACCCCTTCCGCCGAGGAGCGGGTGGTCTGCAGCTGGGAGAGCATGCCGGCGTCCTGGGTGGATACCGCCTGGGCCTGCTCGGCGGCGTTGCCGAAGGCGGTGGTGAGGGAGGCGAGGGTCTCGCTGGCGGTGAGCCCGCCGGTGAGCCCCTGGCTCTCCGTGTTCACGAGGGCTTGCATCTGGCTGCCGTCCCCCGGTACGCCGGCGGCGGTGGCGGAGGCGGCGAGCGCGTCCGGGTCGTTCGCCACCGCCGGGTCGACGGCGATGGTCCCGGCGGCGCCCGAGGCAGTGGCCCCGACGTCGAAGAGCGCCCGCCCCGTCACCCCGTCGAGGCCGTAGCCCGCCTCGTGCACGGTGTTCACCGAGTTGGCGAAGTCGAAGGCGAGCTGGTCCAGGCTCGTGAGCGAGCCGCCGAGCACCTCGTCCCGGGCGGTGAGCTCGCCGCCGATGGAGCCGCCGAGCGCGCTCGGGTCGATGGCGGAGGAGGAGCTGCTGCCGGGGAGGACGATCCCCACCGCCAAGTGGCCGCCGTTCGCGGCGTCGGGCGTGGCGGTGAGGGAGCCCGCCACGTTGCCGGAGACGAGCGCCAGCCCCCCCCCGAGCACCACCGAGACCTCGCCGTTCTGGCCGGAGATGGTGCTGGCGCCGGCGAGCTGGGCCAGGGTGTCGAGCGCCGTCTGCCGGGAGTCGAGGAGGCTGTTGGCGTTGCCGCCGGAGGCCTCGGCGGCGGCGATCTGCCCGTTCAGCTGGGCCACCTGGGCGGCGAGCTGGTTCACCTGGGTGACCTGCCCGGCGATCTGGGAGTCGATGCCGCTCTGGGCGCTCTCGATGCCCTGGCTCGTCTGGTTGAAGGAGGTGGCGAGCGCCTGGGCCGAGGCGATGGCCGCCTCGCGGAGCGAGGTGTTGCCGGCGTCCTCCGTCACCGCCTCCATGGAGCTGTAGAAGTTCCCGAGCGCGGTGGCGAGGTCGCTCGAGCTCGAGCTGTCGAGCACGGTGACCCCCTGGAGCGCCTGCGCCTCGGCGGAGGAGCTCGAGGCGGCGGAGAACGCCGCCGGCATCTGCGCCTCGACGAAGCTGTCGGTGGTCTGGGTGATGGAGGCCACCTGCACGCCGGAGCCGACCGAGCTCGTCCCCACCACCACGCCGGGCCCGACCTCCTCCAGGTTCACCTGCTGCTGCACGTAGCCGGGGGTGGAGGCGTTGTCGATGTTGTCCCCGGAGACCGCCACCACGGCCTGCTGGGCCTCGAGGCTCGAGGCGGTGCTGGAGAGGAGGGCGAGGAGGTTCATGGCTACACCCGGCTCGAGAGGACGGCCCGCTGGTTCGCCGCCGTGCGCAGCCCGCGCCGGTCGTAGGCGGAGGGGGCGGGGGCGATGGCGTCGACGTACCCCTGGACCACCCGCAGGGCGCGCCGGGCGAGGAACTGGTTCAGCCGGTCGAGCTCGGCGAGCGCCGAGGCGAGGGAGCGGATCTCCCCGAGCGCGCGGGAGAGGGTGGAGGCGCCGGCGGGCTCCCGCGAGGCGAAGGCGGCGACGCCGGTCGACGAGAGGCCGAGGCGCTCCGCCGCCGCCGCCAGGGACTGGCGCAGGGCGCCCTCCAGGCGGTTCAGCTTGCCGTTGAACTCGGATCGGGCCGCGGCCCGGGAGAGCAGGGCGGGCGCGTCCAGGGTGCGGAAGAGGGCGCGCTCCCCACGCGCCTCCTCGACCTGTGCCGCCAGTGCGTCGCGCAACTCTTCTGCCGCCCGGACGGCCTCGTCGAGGACCATTTCTCCTCCAACCGCGCCCCCGCTACTTGCCGAGCATGGCCTGCAGCTTCGCCGTGATCTCGGCGTCCTGCAGGATCTGATCGGCGATCTGGGCAGGGTTGGGGCGATACGTTCCCTGCCGCACAGCGTCTTCGATCTGCGCCAGCCTCGCGTTCTGGCTCGTCCCGACCTCGGCCTGTACCGCGGCGACCGTCTGGGCGAGCTGCGCGCTCTGGGCGGTCGACACGGTGTCCGGCTGGGTGGGGGAGCTCGGGGACGACGCCCCCTGCGCGCCGCTGGCGGAAGTACTACCTACGGACCTGATTTCACTCGTGCTCTCGACCTTCATGGGGTCCTCACGGCGGACAGGACTCCCCGTCCGAGAGAGCTATCGGCACGGGACTGGTAGGCATTAAGTGCCCGTCGGGGATCCACGGGAGTCCCCTGGGTGCGCACCTCGAAGTGGAGGTGGGGGCCTGTGGCATGTCCGGTCTCGCCCACCCGGGCGATGGCCTGGCCGCGCTCCACCCGCTCGCCGGGCTGGACGAGGAGCTCGGAGGCGTGGCCGTAGAGGGTGGTGAGCCCGCCCCCGTGGTCCACCTCCACCGCCAGGCCGTATCCGGCGCGCATCCCCGCGGACACCACCACCCCGGGGGCCGAGGCCACGATGGGGGTCCCGCTCGCGGCCGCGAGGTCGAGGCCGGCGTGGTGGGCTGGCTTGCCGGTGAAGGGGTCGGTCCGCAGGCCGAAGGGGCTCGAGGTGGGGGCGCCGGGGAGCGGCGCGGTGAGCGCCACCCCCCCGGCGGGCGAGGAGGTAGGGAGGGTGCCCCCGCCGCTGGCGGAGGTCCCCGTCCCCAGGGCCAGGCGCGGGGCCGGGCCCGTTGTGGCAGAGGAGGGAAGGGCGCTGCGCTGGGAGACGGAGCGCACGATCATGGAGGCGAGGCCGATGCCGCCGGTCTTCGCCATGGTGTCCGCGAGCGTCTGGGCGAAGAGGTCGGCGCGGACCACCGAGCCGGCGCTCTCGCCGCCGCCGAAGGCCTTGGAGGCGGTGATGATCTGCTTGATGAGCATCGACTCCATCGCCTGCGCGGAGGCGGAGAGGCGCTCGTCCGGCTCGGCCGGCTGGGCAGCGGGCGTGGCGGAGGCGTCGATCACTGGACCTCGAGCTCCGCGTCGAGGGCGCCCGCGGTCTTGAGCGCCTCGAGGATGGCGATGAGGTCGCGGGGCGCGGCGCCGAGGAGGTTGAGCGCCTTGGCGAGGTCGGCGACGCTGGAGGTGCCGGGGAGGGCCACCGCCTCCCGCGATTCCTCGTGGACCGAGGTGTGGAGCTCGGAGGTCCGGACGGTGGTCCCGTAGGAGTAGGGGGCCGGCTGCGAGACCACCGGGGTGCGCTGCACCGTCACCTGCAGGCCGCCCTGGGCCACGGTGGCCGGGCGGATGCGGACCCGCTCGCCGGCCACCACCGTGCCGGTGCGCTCGCTCACCACGACGCGGGCGTGGCTGTCCGCCTCCACCTCCAAGGCCTCGAGCTTGGCGACGAGCCCGACGGCGTCGGACTTGAAGGCCTCCGGGACCTTCACCTCCACGGCGGCCGAGTCGAGGGCCCGGGCCGAGCCAGCGCCGAGGGCCGTGTTCACGGCGGCGGCGAGCCGGGCGGCGGTGGTGAAGTCCGGGTCGCGCAGGCCGAGCGTGAGGGTGTCCGCGGCCAGGCTCGGGGTGACGGCGCGCTCCACGGTTGCGCCGGCGGGGACGCGGCCCGAGGTGGGGGTGTTCTTCTGGCTGAAGGACATGCCCCGCACGCCCGCCGCGTAGCCGCCCACCTGCACCGGCCCCTGGGCCACCGCGTAGACCTGGCCGTCGGCGGCCGTGAGCGGGGTGAGGAGGAGCACGCCCCCGGAGATGGAGGTGGCGTCTCCCATGGAGCCCACGGCCACGTCCAGGGTGGCGCCGGGCCGGGTGAAGGCGGGCAGCCGCGCCGTCACCATGACCGCCGCCACGTTGCGGGCGCTCACCTGGGACGGGTCGAGGCGAATGCCCAGGCGGCCGAGGAGGTTGGCGATGGACTGCTGGGTGAAGAGCACGCGGGTGGTGTCGCCCGTGCCGGTGAGCCCCACGACGAGCCCGTAGCCGAAGAGCTGGTTCTCCCGCGCCCCCGCCACGTCCGCGAGCTCCTTCACGCGCACCGCGCCCCGGGCCGGGAGGGCGGCGGCCGCGAGGAGGGCGGCGAGGAGGGAAAGGAGAGCCTTGGGAGAGCGAGCCATGCCTTTTGCCTAGAAGGGCCAGAGCCAGCCGAAGTAGCGGGAGAGCCAGCCCTGCTTCTGGTTGTCGGTGAGCAGCCCGCGGCCCGTGAACTCGATCTCGGCGTCCGCGACCTTGGAGGAGAGCACGCTGTTGTCCTGCTGGATGTCGATGGGCCGGACCACGCCGGAGATGTAGAAGTGCTGCTCCTCGTTGTTCACGAGGACCACCCGGTGTCCCTCCACGAAGAGGTTCCCGTTCGGGAGCACCTTGCGCACCACCGCCGGGACGGTGGCCACGAACTGCTCCGTGCGGCCGGTGGCGCCGTTCGCCGCGAAGGCCGAGTCCATCCCCCCGCCGAACTGGTAGGCCTTGCCGCCGCCGGAGGTGTAGGGAGTCTGGCTGCCGACGAGCGGCCCGGTGCCGTTCTGCAGGTTCATCTGCGCGCTCATGTTGCTCGAGCGGGTGATGTCGGTGGTGGCTCCGTGCGTGGCGTCCGCGTTCTCCTGGATGTTGATGACGACGAGGTCGTTCTCCCGCAGGCCGCGCTGGTCGGCGAAGAGGAGCGCCGGCGCCCGGCTCGGCCAGAGGCTGCCCGGGGAGGCCGGGGCCACGGCCTCCGAGGCCGCCGGGACCTCGTAGTCCCGCTTCTTCGGCTGGTAGGACGAGATGTGGGAAGCGGCGCAGCCCGTCAGGGCGAGGGCGGCGGCGAGGGAGGCGGCGAGGGCCGGGGTGGTCATGGGGAGCTCACGAACAGGCGCCCGCCCTGCCAGGTGCCCTCGACTCGCTTGCCCGCCGGCGTGAGCGCGCAGGCTCGGTCCCGGACGCAGGGGATGGCTCTTCCCGGCTCCTCGACGCGCAGGGAGCCCATCTGGATGACGATGACCACCGGTTCACCGGGCGGGGGTCCGTAGCGGAGGTCCTTCTCCTCGAGCAGCTGCCCGGCGGGAAGCGGGCGGCTCGCCACGACCTCCGGGGCCAGCTCCGAGAGGGAGAGGCGACCGGGGACGAGCTCCCGCTGCTCGGTGGCGACGGCGCCGGCCAGGGGCTCGCCCTCGCGGAGGGAGCGGGAGGTGACGAGCACCGGGGCCACCACCCGCACCCGGGCCCAGGCCCAGCCGTCGCATCCCTGGCCGCTCCCGAGCCGGCCCTCCAGGTGCACGGGCACCCGGCCGGAGGCGGTCACGGCCTGGGGCACCTCGGCCCGATCCACGGCGCAGCCCTGGGGCAGGGTGGGGCGGTACTCCGTCACCTCCACCCGGTCCCCGGCCGGGGCGGCGCGCCGGAGCGCCGCGGCCACCTGCGACGGGGTGCCCGCGGGGAGGGAGGCGAGGGTGGCCGAGGCGAGGGCCAGCGGCAGGAAGGCGCGCATCATCGGAGCGAGGTGACCTTCTGGAGCATCTGGTCCGCGGTCTGGATGGCCTTCGAGTTGAGCTCGTAGGCGCGCTGGGTGGAGATCATGTCGACCATCTCCGTGACCGCGCTGATGTTGGAGTTCTCGAGGTACCCCTGCAGGAGCGTGCCGGTGCCGTTCTCGCCGGGCTTCGAGGCGATGGGGGTCCCGGAGGCGACCGTCTCCGTGAAGTTGTTGTTGCCGCTCGCCTCCAGGCCGCCCGGGTTCGGGAAGGTGTAGAGCTGGAGCGCGCCCACCTGGGTCGGGGTGGTGTTGTTGCCGGTCGTCGCCCAGACCGTCCCGTCCGACTTGATGGTGAGCGCGGTGGTGTTGGCGGGGACGGTGATCCCCGGCTGCACGAGCTCGCCCGACTGGTCGACGATGCGGCCGGTGGCGTCCAGGCTGAAGTTGCCGGCGCGGGTGAAGGCGAACTCCCCGTTCGCGCACTGGACCTCGAAGTACCCCTGGCCCTGGACGGCGAGGTCGAGGGGGTTGTTCGTGTTCACGAGGTCGCCCTGCGAGAGGTCGCGCGTGGTGGCGACCGGCTGCACCCCCAGCCCGACCTGGAGCGGCGCCGGTACCGAGCCGCCGCGGGCGTCCGGGGGGGTGACGCCGCGGAGCGTCTGGGAGAGCAGGTCCGCGAACTCGGCCCGCACCTTCTTGAAGCCGGTGGTCTGGGCGTTGGCGAGGTTGTTGGCGATGACGTCCATGCGCGTCTGCTGGGCGTCCATGCCCGTCGCGGCGATGTAGAGGGTCTTGAGCATCGGTCCTCTCCTTGGTTACTTCACGCGCCCGACCGCGGTGGCGCTCTGGTCCAGGCTTCGGTAGATCTGGATGGCCTGCATGGAGGCGTCGAAGGAGCGCTGCGCGGAGATCATCTGCACCATCCCCTCGAGCGGCGAGGCGTTCGCGAGCTCGACCTCGCCCGTCCGCAGTTTGGTATTTTCCACCGGGGTGGCAGTCCCGCCCGCCCCGGGCTGGACCAGGGTCGGGCCGAGCCGGTCCACGGTGCCGTCGAGCTGGAAGGTGGCGATCTCGCCCAGGTCCGCGCCCTGGGGACGGCTGGCGCGCTCGGAGGGGCTCGAGAGCACGGCGCGGACGCGCCCCTGGGCGTCCACCTCGGGCGTGCTGTCGGGGGGGACGACGAAGGGCTGCCCGCTCTTCCCGAGCACGGGGTTCCCGGAGACGACGAGGCGGCGCTCCGCGTCGAGGCTCATGCGTCCGTCGCGCGTGTAGGCCACCTCGCCGCTCGGGGTGGCCACCGCCAAAAAGGCGCTCCCCTCGGGCAAGACGTCGAGGGGGTTGCCGGTGGTGGTGGAGGGCCCGGGCCGCAGGTCGAGGGCCGTGGCCACGGCGGCCGTGTAGGTCTTGTCGTACTTCCCCGCCATGGGGAGGAAGGACTCGAAGGCCGGACGGGCCGCCTTGAACCCACGGGTCTCGACGTTGGCCAGGTTGTCGGCCACCGAGTCCAGCTGCTCCGCACGTGCGGCAGCTCCACACATGCTCACGTAGATCCCGTCCGCCATTCGTTTCTCCGCACGCCTCCTCGGCGCTTCCTAGAGCAAGCGCCAGGCCAGGCGGCCGGGCGCGCCGATTGCAGCGAATTCGGCGGAGCGCCGGCGGCCAGGCCGCCGGGCACCCGGCAGGCGTTGCCGGGGGGCGGGCCGGGCCGGCATTAGTGGCCCAGCGGGGCGTGACGAGGAGAGGACATGATGTTCCCGAAGACCCGACTCGACCGGCTCGTGCAGCTCCGCGAGCGGTCCGAGGACCGCGCCCTCTCCAACCTGGCGAAGGCGCGCGAGGTCCTGGGGCGCGCCCAGCAGGTCCTCTCCCGGGCGGCAGCCGCCGCGCAGGCCGATCACCGGGGAAAGGGCCACGCCGCCCAGTGGGACGTGGAGGAGGCGGCGCACGTCCGCGCCCTTCAGTCCCTGCGCCACGCCCGCGGCGAGGTCTCCCAGGCGGCCGCCGGGGAGGCCATGGCCCGCCAGGGGTACGTCGAGGCTCACACCCAGGCGGAGTCGACGCGGCGCGTGGCCGAGCGCAAGCGCGCCGAGATCGTCCGGGAGCGGGCCAAGGCGGACACGCGGCGCCTGGACGAGATCGGCACCGTCGCCTTCAACCGGGACCGCAAGACGTCAGGGGCCTGACGAGTCGCCGGTCCGTTTGACGTCGGCGTCAGGCGGATGACTGCCGGGGCCGCCGCGCGGGCCTCCGGGAGCGGCGCCGGGGCAGGGCGGGCCGGCACCGTCGTTGCTTACCTCCTCCCCGTGCCCAAGCTCTCCCTGTGCATGATCGCGAAGAACGAGGAGCGCATGCTCCCCGGCTGCCTCGAGTCGGTGAAGGGGCTCGTGGACGAGATCGTCCTCGTCGACACCGGCTCCACCGATGCCACGAAGGAGGTCGCCCGCCGACACGGTGCGCGGGTGTACGACAGGCCCTGGGACGACGACTTCGCCGCCCCCCGGAACCTGGCCCTGGCGCACGCCACCGGGGATTGGGTGCTGCAGCTCGACGCGGACGAGCGGCTGGCCTCGGGCTCGGCCCGGGTGCTCCGGCGCGCCATGAAGCGCCGCGACGTGGACCTCTTCATGCTGAACCTCCACGACGCGAGCCGGCTGGACGCGGGCGAGGGGGAGGTCCTCTCCGGGTCGGCGCGCATCGGGGGGACGACCCTCGTCCCCAGGCTCATCCGCAAGACCGCCGACCTCGAGTACCGGGGCATCGTCCACGAGAGCGTGGAGGACTGGCTCGTGCGGCACGGCTACCGCCTCAAGGTCCTCGACGCCGACATCGTGCACTTCGGGGCCGTCCTCGCCTTGCGCCAAGAGCTCGGCAAGCGGGAGAGGAACGTGAGGCTCCTGGAGAAGCGCTGCCAGGACGAGCCCGACTCCATCGTCCCCCGCGGGTACCTGGCGATGGAATACTGGCACTGCGACCGCTTCGCGGACGCCATCCGCGTGGCCGAGGAGGGGTTCGCCCTCCTCGAGGGCCAGCCCCGGCACCGCTCCGCGCACCTCCTCGGGGTGGCCCGGGCGCTCTACTACGGCCGCACCGGCGACCTCGCCGCCATGCGCGCGAGCGCGGAGCGGATCATCGCGCGCGAGGGCCTGCAGAGCGACCTCGGATTCCTCCGCGGGTGGGCGCTCGAGCGCATGGCGCTCGCCGAGGAGGGCGACGCTCGCCGGGCGCGCCTCGCCGAGGCGGAGCGGGCCCTGCGCGAGGTCCTCGGCCCCCGCGCCCGGGCCGACGAGCGCATCGTCATCGACGGCTCCCCTTCCTGGCTCACGCGCGTGCGCCTCGCGACCGTGCTCCTCATGGAGGGGCGCCCCGCCGAGGCGCTCGCCGAGTTCCGCGCGGCCCGCGCCGCCGTCCCGAACTGCGAGGAGGCCCGCCTCGGCGAGGCCGAGGCCCTCGTCGACACTGGAGACGGCGCCGCCGCGGAGGCCCTCCTCGCCTCGCTCCGGGGGGAGCGGCCCGACGCCTGGGTGCTGAGCGCCGCAGCGGCCGCGCTGGGAGGCGACCTCGCCCGGGTGCGCACCTTCCTCACCGGGGCCCGGGAGCGCATCCGCGCCGGATTCCTGGCCGTGCGCCGGGCCCCTCGGTTGACGGCGCTCGTGCGGGCTCACGCCCCTCGCGCCCAGGAGTCGGCGGAGCTCCTCGAGGCCCTGATGCAGCGGCGCACCCCGCCGGACCGGCTGCACGGCGCCGAGCTCGAGGGTCGCTTCCTGCGCCGGGTGGCGGAGGACTTCCTGCCGAGCGGCCGGGCCGGCCTCCTCGTCCCCCTCCTCGAGCCCGCGGCCGAGGCCGCCTGTCCGGGACTCCCCGCCCGGATGCGCGCCATCCTCGCCGAGCTGGGGGCGGAGGTGGTGGAGGAGCCGAAGGCCCCCGCCGGCGTCTGAGCGGCGAATCGCCGAGGCGCGTCCGGGGAAGGCGGCCCACGGCTCGGGCTCTCCTCGCGCGCAGCGGGCTGCCCGGGGAGAAGGGGCGCGCGGCCCTTCCCGGGCGCCCGCCCCTCCTCACGGCCGGGGGCGTCCGGAGAGGGAGGCCGGGAGCCAGGGAAACTCCTGGGCCACCGCCTGGGAAGCGCCGGCCAGGCGGACGCGCACCTCGGGCCGCGCCGACCGGGAGAGGGCGGCCGCCATGCGGCGGAGCGCGCGCTCGGCCTCGTCCCGCTCGAGGTCGATGGAGAGGTCGGAGGCGCTCCCCTCGCACAGGTCGCAGAGGAGCACCAGGAGCGCCGCCTCGGGCAGGCTGGGGGCGAGCGCCCGGGCGAGGGCGCGCGCCCCTTCCACCTCGCCCTCCGCCAGGCGCGCCAGCGCGAGCCCGAGCCCGGCCCGGCCTCGCGGCGGGTCCCCGGCGGCCCGGCCCAGGGCGGGGAGCGCCGAGGGGAGATCGCCGGCGAGGAGCGCCTCCTCCCCCACCGCCTCGTCCAGCTCCACCGTCTCGCCGTTGGCCCGCGCGTGCGCTTCCGCGAAGGCCCGCACCCCCGCGCTCCCGCCCCGCGCCCGGCGGAGCGCCACCGCCGCGAGGAGCGCCTCCGGGTCGCGGGGGGCGACGGCCAGGGCCTCCTCCGTGAGGGCGAGCGCCGTCTCGAGGTCGCCCCTCGCCAGGGCGAGCCTCATGAGCGCGAGCGCGGGGCGGACCGCCGCGAGCTGCGGGTCGGCGGCGCGGTCGGCGAGGGCCCGGCAGCGCTCGAAGTCGCTCGCGGCCAGGTCGGGGCGGCCGGCCTGCTCCCGGACCTCGCCGCGGCGCAGGTAGAAGGCCGCCGAGGGGACGAGCCGCCCCTCCCAGGCGTCGAGGAGGCCGAGGGCGGCGATGGGCGAGCCCCGGTGGAGTCCGTCGGAGACGAGCGCCACGAGCTCGCCCCCGAAGTGGGCGGAGGCGACCCGCTCGGGCGCGCTCCGGAGCGCGCCCTGCGCCGCCAGGGCCGCGCGCTGCCAGAGGGCCCGGTCCCCCCAGAAGCGGGCCTGCTCGAGCCGCTTGTAGTGGGAGTAGAGGTCCAGGGGGTCGTCCGCCAGGCACTTCTCGAGGAGGGCCACGTCCCGCGCCTTCTTGTCCTTGGCGGCGGCCCGGCTGCGCACGTAGCCCAGGTGGTCGACCACGCCCTCCAGGTGGGCGAGCTTCCGCGCCGTCTTCTCGAGGTAGGCGCTCACCCCCTCGCTCGCGTCCTCGTGGATGGCGTGGCGGAAGCGGATGGAGGGGTGGCGGTGGAAGAGGCGGAGGAGGCGGGCGTCCTTGTGGTGGCCGTGAGGGAGGTGGTTGCGGAGCGTCAGGGTCGCCGCGCCCGCCTCCGCGCTCGCGAGCAGAAAGCGGGCCGAGGAGACGAAGGCGGGGGAGACCATCTCGTCGGCGTCGAGGACCAGGATCCACCCGCCCTTGGCGACCTCGAGCGAGGCGTTGCGGGCGGCGGCGAAGTGGCCTTCCCAGGGCCGGGAGACGACGCGGGCGCCGGCGGCCGCCAGGATCTCCCGGGTGCGGTCCCGGGAGCCGGTGTCGACGGCGACGAGCTCGTCCCAGAGGCCGCGGGCGTGCTCGAGGAAGCTCGGGAGGAGCTCCTCCTCGTCCCGCACGATCATGCAGAGGGAGAGGCGGCGGTCCATGGTCCGTCCGCGCGCTAGCCCGAGCGCGCCAGGGCCTTCTTCAGGAGCTCCACCGCCTCGGCGTGCAGCTGGCACACCCGCGGTTGGCTCACCCCCAGCACCTGGGCGATCTCCCGGTAGGTGAGCCCGTCCTGGTAGTGGAGGCCGAGGAGCACCTGCAGGCGCTCGGGGAGGCTCTCGACGGCGGCGGCGAGCGCCTTCTTCGCCTCGGCGCCGGCGAGGCGGTCGTCCGGGGCGTCGACGGAGTCCGGCAGGTCGGGGCGAATGGGGAGGTGCGGGTTCGACAGGGCGGCGAGGCCCTCCACCTCCGAGGGGTCGAGGCCGGCGGCGGAGGCCACCTCGTCGAGCGAGGGCTCCCGCCCCAGTCCCTGCCCCAGGCGGCCGCGGATCTGCTCCACCCGCTCCACCTGGGCGCGCAGGCGGCGGGGCAGGTGGTCGCTGCGGCGGAGCTCGTCCAGCATGGCCCCGCGGATGCGGTGCTCCGCGAAGGTCTCGAACTTCACGTTCTGGGTCGGGTCGAAGCGGCGGGCCGCCTCGATGAGGCCGAGGGCCCCGGCCGACCACAGGTCCTCGGGGGCTACCGCGTGTCCGGCCCGCGCCGAGATGCGCCGCGCCGCTCGGTGGACGAGGATCCCGTAGCGCGAGAGGAGGGCGCTGTCGGAGTCCTCGGCGGGAAGGTAGCGGGCCCGGGCCTGGTACATGGGCGCTTGTGTCGCTCCTCTCTAGGCGTTGGGCTGCTGGTCGCGGAGCAGTCGCTGCCACATGAGCTTCATCCCTCCGTCCACGGTGGCGGGGGGGATCCAGGCGAGCAGCTCGTCGGCCAGCGCTCCCAGGGCGCGGCTGCAGGGCGCCTGGGGATAGAGGTCGACCACCGGCTGCTGCGCCATCACGGAGCGCTGCACGTTCTCGTCGCGGGGCAGGCAGCCCGCGTAGGTGACCTTCGCCTGCAGGAACCGGTCGGTGACCCGGGAGAGCTTCTGGAAGATGTCCCGGGCCTGCAGCTCGCCCTTCGCCCAGTTCACCACCACCGCGAAGTGGCGTACCCCGGCGCGCTGGGAGAGCACCTTCACGGCGGCGTAGGCGTCGGTGAGGGAGGTGGGCTCCGGGGTGACGACGAGCAAGGTCATCTGGGAGGCCCCGGCGAAGAAGACCACGTTGTCGCCGATGCCGGCGCCGCAGTCGATGAGCACGAGGTCGAAGGCCTCGTCGAGGGGGTCGAGGGCGGCGACGAGCCGGAGCTTCTGGGCGTCGTCGAGCCGGGTCATCTCCTGCACCCCGCTCGCCGCCGAGAGGACGCGGAGCCCGTGCGGGCCGCTCGCGAGCACCTCCTCCACGCCCACCGTCCCGTCGAGCAGGTGGCCGAGGTGGTAGCGCGGGGCCACCCCCATGACGATGTGGGAGTTCGCGAGCCCGAGGTCCGCGTCGATGAGCAGAACGCGCAACCCCTGGGCGGCCGCGAGCGCCGCCAGGTTCACGGATACGTTGGTCTTGCCCACGCCGCCCTTGCCGCTCGTGACGGCGATGACGCGCAGGGGGACTCCCGGTCCCCGGGGCTTCCCGAGTAGGGTGCGAAGGGTGTCTGCCTGGTCCAAGCTCGGCCTCCTGTTCTCTTAGGGGTCCCGCCCGGCGGGCGGGGAATCGATGGGCCCCGCCACCAGCTCCACGAGCTGCGGGCCGGTGGCCGGGTGCAGGTCTTCGGGCACGCGTTGGCCGTCGGTGATGCAGGCGACGGGGCGCCCGATGCGCACGGCCGCGGACAGGATCGAGCCCGGGCCGGCGGCCTCGTCCACCTTGGAGAAGACGAGCCGGTCCGGGTGGAGCCCCCGGTAGCGGTCGGCCACCGCCGCGGTCTGCTGCGGGCCGCTGGCAGCGCTCACCACGAGGTGGAGGAGGACGCCGGGGACGCTGCGGACGAGGTCGGCCTGGCGCGCCACGTCCTCGGGGCTGGAGCGGCCGGCGGTGTCGAGGA
>Ga0335078_10008182_pt1 | contig 15551 bp, 12 predicted proteins | sample Lox_Sample_32_FD_206711 | JGI IMG/M metagenome (GOLD analysis project Ga0335078, IMG submission 206711) | Soil microbial communities from Loxahatchee National Wildlife Refuge, Florida, United States - Lox_Sample_3.2 | ecosystem: Environmental > Terrestrial > Soil > Wetlands | place: USA... | reverse complement strand
CCATCGTGGAGGCGCAGACCGAGCCCATGCTGGTGGACCCGTTGGAGCCGATGGCCTCGGACACCTGCCTGATCGCGTAGGGGAATTCCTCCCGCGTGGGCAGAACGGGGATCAGCGCCCGCTCGGCCAGGGCGCCGTGGCCGATCTCGCGCCGCTTCGGCGACCCGACCCGGCCCGTCTCACCCGTCGAGTACGGCGGGAAGTTGTAGTTGTGCATGTAGCGCTTGGTGCGCTCCGGGTTGAGCGTGTCGATCATCTGCTCCATGCGGAGCATGTTCAGCGTGGTCACGCCCAGGATCTGGGTCTCGCCGCGCTCGAATAGCGCGGACCCGTGCACCCGGGGCAGGACGTGCGTCTGCGCGGAGAGCGTGCGGATGTCGGTCAGGCCGCGGCCATCGATGCGGATCCCGTCCCTGATGACCCGCTCCCTGACCAGCTTCTTCGTCAGCGACCGGAAGGCGGCGCTGATCTCGCCTTCCCGGCCCTCGAACTCCTCGGCCAGCTTCTCCTGGGCCAGCGCCTTGACCCGGTCGGTGTCGGCCTCACGCTCCAGCTTGCCCACGATGGTCAGGGCCTGGGCCAGCTCTGCGGAGACCTCGCGGGCGACCGCCTCGTAGACGTCCTCGCCGTAGTCGACGAAGATCGGGTACTCGGTCGTGGCCTTGGCTGCCTCGGCGGCCAGCCGCTGCTGGGCCTCGCACAGAACCCGGATGAACGGCTTGGCCGCCTCCAGGCCCTCGGCCACGGTGTCCTCGGTGGGCGCCACCGCGCCGCTTGCCTCGTCCGCCAGCAGCTTGAGCGTCTCCGGGGTGGACTCCGCCTCGACCATCATGATGGCAACGTCGCCGTCCCCGGCTTCGTCGGCAGGCAGGACCCGGCCCGCGACCACCATGTCGAAGGTGGCCTCGGCAAGCTGCTCGTGGGTGGGGAAGCCGACCCACTGACCGCGGATAAGCGCGACCCGGACACCGCCGATGGGGCCGGAGAACGGCAGCCCGGCCAGCTGGGTGGACATGGACGCGGCGTTGATCGCCACCACGTCGTACAGGTGCTGCGGGTCCAGGGCGAGGATGGTCGCCACGATCTGGATCTCATTGCGCAGGCCCTTGACGAACGACGGGCGCAGCGGCCGGTCGATGAGCCGGCAGGTGAGGATGGCGTCCTCGGACGGACGGCCCTCCCGCCGGAAGAACGAGCCGGGAATCCGGCCCACCGCGTACATCCGCTCTTCCACGTCCACGGTAAGCGGGAAGAAGTCCAGGCTGTCCTTGGGCTTCTTGGACGCGCTCGTCGCGGACAGGACGACGGTCTCGCCGTCCAGCGTGACCACGCTGGACCCGGCGGCCTGACGGGCCAGGCGGCCCGTCTCGAACCTGATTGTATGTACGCCAAAATCGCCGTTGTCGATAACGGCTTCGGCACTGTGGACACCCTCCACGGGTGAGACCTCCTTGCGGTAGATCCCGCACCCACCCGCCGCCGTGCCGCTTGTGGCCTGGCTCGCCCGATGGGGGCGGCCGGCCGGTCTTCGATCGAAGTCCTCGGGTTCTGCACTCGCCTGGAAGGCGACCCCGGGGACCACTACCGAGGACCGGCCCTGGCGCTCGGGGCCGGGGGCTACGGGATGTCAGTGTTGTCGTTGTTTAAGTTGTTGAAGGGCCTAGCGGCGGATGCCGAGGCGCTCCCTGATCGCACGGTATCGGGCGATGTCCTTCTTGGCCAGATACTTCAGCAGCCTGCGGCGGCGGCCGACCAGCAGCAGCAGCCCGCGGCGGCTGTGGTGGTCGTGCTTGTGCACCTTCAGGTGCTCGGTCAGGTGGTTGATCCGCCTGGTCAGCAGCGCGACCTGGACCTCCGGCGAACCGGTGTCACCCTCACTGGTCGCGTACTCCGCCAGGATCTCCTTCTTGACGGCGGTGTCGAGCGGCACGTGGCTCCTTAAAGAATGTAGGTTCCGAAGAGGATTCATCCCCCTGCGAGGCAGCCGCATGAGGGTGCAGCAGGCCTCGATCTGAACCGGCTATTAGCCGGGCAGCATTTCACACTACCACGGGCCGCGAGGCGGTCGCGCCGCGTTCGCGGCTGGCCACGGGGGCGTCCGCGCGGCGTTCGCGGGTCCGGGTTTGAGTGATCCCGCGCTCCCTTCTTACACTAAGCCAATGCCCGACCTTGCCGCCGCGCTTCGTCGCGTGCCGTGGGCCGCGCCGCGAGCCGCCTCCTCCTCGCCATCCCCCGCGTCCGGCAAGCTCAGCTGGCGGCCGGCCTGGTCGGTGCCGGCCGCGATGCGCACGGTGCGCGCGGTGGTGGTGATCCCCTCGCTGTTCGCCATCACCTATGACGGCCTCGGGAACCTGCAGCTGGCCCTGTTCGCGGCGTTCGGCGGATTCGCCAGCCTGGTAGTGGCCTCGTTCGGCGGCAGCGCGCGGGACAAGGTGATCGCGCACCTCATGCTGGCCCTGACCGGGAGCGTCGGGCTGATCATCGGCACCGCGGTCGGCGGGACCACCTGGCTGGCCACGCTGGTGACGATCCCGGTGGCGTTCGGCATCTTCTTCTCCGGGGTGGCCGGGCCCAACGCGGCCTCGGGCGTCACCGCGACGCTGTTCGCCTACGTGCTGCCTGTCGCCTCGCCGAGTACGCCGGGCATGATCCCGGATCGGCTGGCCGGGTGGTGGCTGGCGTCCGTGGTGTCGACGGCGGCCGTGCTGCTGTTCTCACCGCCGTCCCCTGGCGACCGGCTGCGCGCGGCGGCGGCCAGGTCGGCGCGTACGCTCGCGTCCCATCTGGACGCGGCCGTGGCGGGCCGGGCCACCGCCGCCGACGTGGCGGCGTGCCAGGCCGCCAAGCACGAGCTGCTCGGCGCGTTCGCGACCACGCCGTACCGGCCGACCGGCCTGGCCACCGCCGACCAGGGGCTGGCCAGCGTGGTGCAGCTGCTGGAGTGGTGCACCACGCTGCTTGTGGACGCCACGCAAGGGCACCCGAACCTCGACCGGGCCGCGCAATGCGACCGCGACCTGCTCGGCCTGGCCGCGGGGGTGCTCAGGGAGGCCGGGGACATGCTGGCCGGGGACGGGCCGACCCCGGCTGGCAAGGACGGGCCGGTTTTCCTCGGGCCTGGCGTGTCGGCCGGGGCCGCAGGGCTGGCCGACGTGGCGGCGCTGGATCGGCAGCGCGTGGCCTGCGCCGCCGAGCACCGCGACATCGAACGCGACGGTGACGAGGACTCAGTGGAGGCCGTGGCCAGGTACGCGTTTCATGCCCAGGTTATCTCCGTCGCGGCCGAGGCCATCCTCGCCGACACCCTGATCGCCACCGGGCGCGCCGACCCGGAGACCGTCGCCGCGCGACGCCGCGGCTGGTTCGGGGCGCAGCCCGAGGGGAGCATGGCAGAACGGCGGGCGGCCGCGCTCACCGGCGCGATCGGCGTCCTTGTCAGGCACGCGAGCTTCCGTTCCGTCTGGTTCCTGAACGCCCTGCGGGGCTCGCTGGCGCTGGCGGCGGCGGTCCTCGTGGCCGACATTTCCGGCGTCCAGCACGGGTTCTGGGTGGTGCTCGGCACGATGTCGGTGCTGCGCACTAACGCGGCCTCCACCGGGTCCACCGCGCTGCGGGCGCTTGGCGGCACCGTGGTCGGCTTCGTCGCGGGCGCCGTGCTGCTGCTGATCATCGGCACCAGCACGGCGGCGCTGTGGGTGGTGCTGCCCCTCGCCATCGCGGTCGCCGCCTACGCACCCGGGACGATGCCGTTCGCCTATGGGCAGGCGGCGTTCACCGTGGTCGTGGTCGTGCTGTTCAACCTGCTCGTTCCGGCCGGCTGGAAGGTGGGGCTGCTGCGGATCGAGGACGTGGCGCTCGGCTGCCTGGTCAGCCTCGTAGTCGGCGTCTTGTTCTGGCCGCGCGGGGCGTCGTCGGTCGTCGGCGACGATCTCGCCGACGCGTTCCGGCGCGGCGCCGCCTACCTCACCCAGGCGGTGGACTGGGCGCTCGGCACCAGGCAGGTCGCGCCGGACGCGGGGATCTCGACCGCGACGGCGGCGACCCGGCTTGACGAGGCGCTGCGCGGCTTCCTTGCCGAGCAGGGGGCCAAGAAGGTGTCCAAGGAGGAACTGTGGACGCTGGTGATGGCCACGACGCGGCTCAGGCTCACCGCGTACTCGCTGGCCGGCATGCAGGCGCCGGTCGTTCACCGTGATCCGCACCGCGGCACGGCATACGCGCGGACCGTGCTGACGCAGGCGGCTGCCGACCTGGTGGCCTTCTACGATCGGGTCGCGGTGCTCGTCGGACGGCCCGCTCCGCACCAGGTGCTGCTGCCGCTGAGCGTGCCGCCGTTCACCGGGCTGAACGGAAGCGGGCCGGCCGGGACGGCCGACGGCGAGGACCCGGATGCCCGTGACCTGGTCCGGGTCGTCACCGCTCCGCACCATCCGCACCTGCTCTGGGTTCATGAGTACCTGCAGCACCTCAGCTCGGCCGCGGGCATGATCACCGGGCCTGCCTCGCACGTGGCCGAGCAGCGTCGCCTGCCCTGGTGGCGGTGACGGGCGGGGGCGCCCGCTGGGACGGTCAGTAGCGCGCGCCGACGACTTGGCTGGCCAGGGGGTGGAGGATAGCGAGCTCGGCTGGTGTGAGGGTGACGTCCAGGGCGGCGATGTTCTGCTCCAGCCACTTGATCCGCTTGGTGCCCGGGATCGGGGCCAGCTGGACGCCGAGGCGGTCCTGCTGGGCGTAGACCCAGGCGAGCGCGACCTGAGCCGGGGCGACGGCCTTGGCGTCGGCTACCGAGCGGACCGCGTCGACGATGGCCTGGTTAGACATTGCTGCGTCGGCGGCGAACCGGGGGTTGCGGGCGCGGAAGTCCTTGGCGTCGAGCGTGGTCAGGTCCACGGTGGCGGTCAGGTAGCCGCGGCCGAGCGGCGAGTAGGGCACGAAGCCGACGCCGAGCTCGCGCATGGCGCCGATGGCGTCGTGCTCCACGTCGCGGGTCCACAGCGAGTACTCGCTCTGCACCGCGCTGATCGGGTGCACCGCGTGCGCGCGGCGCAGCAGGTCCTCGTTCACCTCCGATAGGCCCAGGTAGCGGACCTTGCCTTCGGCGACGAGTTCGGCCATCGCGCCGACGGTCTCCTCGATCTCGGCGGTCTGCGGCGGTCGGTGCAGGTAGTAGAGGTCAATGGTGTCGGTGCCGAGGCGGAGCAGGCTCGATTCACAGGATCGCTTGACGTAGTCGTGCTCGCCGCGGACGACGCGGTGCGCATCGCCGCCTGTCCGGTCGATGCCGAACTTCGTGGCCAGCTGCACCTCGTCCCGGCGGTGCGCGATCGCGCGGCCGACGAGGACCTCGTTGTGGCCCGCCCCGTAGATGTCCGCGGTGTCGATGAACGTCACGCCCTCATCCAGGGCGCGGTTGATGGTCGCGACCGACTCGTCCCAGTCGGTGGCGCCGTACCACTCGCTCATCCCCATGCAGCCCAGGCCCTGGGCGGACACGGTGAACTGGCCGAGTCTGACGGTGCGCATGCTTGTTTCCTATCCCGTTACGGTTGGGTGGTCTGGGGCGGTGAGGCAGCTCGCGTAGTAAGTGATCTTCGTGTCGAGCAGCTTCAGGCACTCGCGCTGGGCGGCGAGGGTGCGCCGCACCTCCTCGCGGTGCTTCTTGAGCAGCTCCAGGCGTTCGGCCTCGCCAGCGCCCGACCTGACCAGCTCGGCGTACCGCTGCATGTCGCGGATCGGCATCCCGGTGGCGCGCAGCTTGGTCAGCAGCGACAGCCACTCCAGATCGCCTTCGCCGTACCTGCGGCGCCCGTCGCCGCCGCGTTGCACGGCATCGAGCAGCCCGATGCGCTCGTACCAGCGCAGCGTGTGCGGTGAAAGGCCGCACTTGGCGGCGGCCTCGCCGATGGTCCAGGTCGTCACGTTCTCGAGCCTATGAGTTAGAGCGTGCTCTAACGCAAGTCCGGTTCAGTGCGAGGGCGAAGCGGTCGGGGACGGGGCTGGGGCCTGGGGGCCGAAGGTGACGACGATGTGCCTGAAGCCCAGGGAGGTGAGCATGCCGGTCAGCATGGCCTGGGTGTTCTTCTCGGCCTCGGGCACAAGCGGGCTCTGCCTGGCCGCGGTGGTGATCTTCTGCTGTGCCAGGATGTAGACCTGCTGCTGGCTGTTCGGGTTGCCGGAGAAGAAGTTGCCGATGCGGTTGAAGAGGCCCTGCTGTTCGGCGTACACGTACGACTGGGAGACGTTCAGCACGGCCGGCTCGAGCTGGGCCTTCGGCAGGTCGATCGTCACCGCGGTCCTGGTCGGGTTGACCTGGATCGCCTTGCTCTTGAGCTGGGAGAAGTCGACGAAGGCGATGTCGGTGCCGTCGCCGATGAACAGCGTCTCGCTGCCCGCGAGGAACGAGGGGATGATCCCGTTGCGCTTGGTCAGGTCGACGACGACCTCGAAGGAGCCGCTCGCCGCCTCGTAACGACTGAGCGCGGTGATCGACTTCAGCAGCACCGGCTGGCTGGTGACCGTGGTGCTGGTCGCGAACGGGTTCCTCAGCTTCGGCAGCAGGTGCACCGCGGATAGCACCACTACCAGGACGGCCGCGGCGGCGATCGCGCCCACCCACCCGGCCGGCGACCCTATTCTCGGCATGCGCGCCATGGGTTTCCTCACGTCATGCGTCGTTACCGGGCGCTGAACTACCCGGGCGCGCCGAGATAATTCCCCGGCGCCCGCATATTGCGCGCGGCCTGGGAAGACACAGGCTTATGTACCGGTACATGTTCGGCCGCCGCGAGCCTCGCGGCGAGGGCAGGCGGCGCTGGCCCCGGACGAGGGCGGGCGGCTGCCTGCTGTGGATACTGCTGCTTATCGTGGTCTTGGTGATTCTCTCGGTGATGTTCGGCGGTTTCCAGAAGGGCACGAAGGTCAACGGGAGTCTCGGCTTCCCGGGCTCCGGGGGCTTCGACAGCTCTGGCGGGCTTGGGGTTCAGGCGACGGTCGTCGATTTTCGCGCCGCCGTGGCGGGCTGAGGGCATTTGCCACTGCTTATCGCGCACATGGCGGTGCGTTCGTGTTTTGTGTTATTCGTGTTAACAATGGTGCGCTGCGTTCCTCAAAGATCGGGGAGGATTCGGGCTTGGGGGAAGATTAGGTGCGCTATAGGCCCCCTTTTTCTCCCACAAGCCCTAATCTTCCCAGAAAAAGTCGGCCACTCGAACTGGAAGCTGATTCAGGATTATGAACAGTGGTGAGTTTGAGAATCCTGGTTACAGGCGGGGGTCGACTGGCTCGGACTCCAGGGCCAGGACGGCGAAGACGCATTCGTGGATGCGCCAGAGGGGCTCGCCGCGGGCGGCCCGGTCCAAGGCTTCCAGGCCGAGGGCGTACTCGCGCAGGGCCAGGGAGCGCTTGCGGCCCACGGCGCGCTGGCGGAGGCGGGTGAGGTTGGCGGGCTCTGCGTAGTCGGGGCCGTAGACCAGGCGCAGGTAGTCGCGGCCGCGGACCTTCAGGCCCGGCTGCGGCAGGGGGTGGCGGTGCGGGGCGGAGTCGGGGCCGTCGGGAGCGGCGCCGGGGCGATCGGGAGCGGCGCCGGGGCGATCGGGGGACCGGGGGTTCGGGAGGGTGGGCAGGTTGGCGGCGGGCTTGACGACCATGCCCTCTCCTCCGGCGGCGGTGAGGTCCTCCCACCAGCGGGTGGCGGCGGCGGTTGATTCGGGGTCGGCGGCGTCGACGGGAAGGCGGCGGGTGGTCACTATCAGGTCGGGGCGGGCCGCGGCCAGGCGGTCGGCGAGGGTCAGGTGCCATAGGTGGGGGCGGTCGTGGTAGACGGCGCCCTCGGTCGCCAGGAGCTGGAACGGGGCGACCCGGACGGCTGCCAGGGTGTCGACCGGCCAGCAGTAGCGGAGGTAGGCCTGCGTGAATGCGTCGGCGTTGGCGGCGCGGGACTGGGTGCGGGCCAGCAATGCGGCTAGCTCGGCGCTGGTGCCGGGGCTGGCGGCGTTGGTGCCGGGGCTGGCGGCGGCGCTGGCGGCGGGGCTGGCGGCTGGGAAGGGGCGCGCGGCGGCTTGCTTGAGGGCGGTTATCGCGGCGGGCAGGGACAGGCTGGCGGCGGCGCCTAGGGCGGCGTACTGGTCCCGGAGGAGGTGGGCGGCCTTGAGGTTCCAGGGCAGGATCTCGGCGTCAAGCAGGAGCCACTCGGTGCCTAGTTCGTCGAACAGGCCGGCTTGATCGGCGGCGGCGCAGAGTTGGGCGAGGAGGGACTCGGTCTGCTCAGGGGGGAAGAAGGGACGGCCGGTGCGGGTCCAGATGGCGCCGGAAGGGGCGGTCGGGGCGGAAGCGGCGGAAGACGAGGACGGGACGGCGGAGGAGGAGAGCCAGAGCGCCGGGTCGGCTGGGGCGGGGAGGCCGAAGCGGGAGCGGGCGGCGGCCGGGGTGCGGCACAGGAGGACCACGGCGCGGGAGCCCATGTGCTTTTCCTCGCAGAGGAGGGAGGTGATGCCGTCGGCGCGGTAGGCGGTGAAGGCCTGGTCGGGGTGCTCGAGCAGGTCTTCGCGAGCGGAGGTGGCGACGGGGCTCATGGTGGGAGGCAGGTACAAGAGCCAGCGGGGGTCGAGGGCGAAGCGGCTCATGACCTCCAGGGCGGCGGCGGCGTGGGCCTCCTGGATCCCTATCCGCGGCAGGTAGGCGGTCTCGATCACGCGCGAGCCTGACACGTCGGCGATGTCGAGGACGTCGGGCTCGCGGCGGGCTGGGGGGCCGTGCTGTTCGGGACGCGCGACGGGGAAGGGTCTCGCCGGGGGATGGTAAATGGCGGCGGCCGGGACGGATACCACGGTTCGTTCTGGATAATTAAGGGCGCTCAGACGGCCACCGAAGACACAGCCGGTATCCAGGCACAGGGTGTTGTTGAGCCACTCGGGCTCGGGCACCGGCGTGTGGCCGTACAGGACCATGGCCCGGCCCCGGTACTCCTGCGCCCACGGGTAGCGGACCGGCAGGCCGTACTCGTCGGTCTCCCCCGTCGTCTGCCCGTACAGGCAGAACTCGCGGACCCGGCCGGACGCGCGGCCGTGATAGCGCTCGACCAGGCCGGCGTGGGCGACCACGAGGCGGCCGCCGTCCAGCACGTAGTGGCTGATCAGGCCGTCGATGAAGTTCTCTACCCGGACCTTGAAGGCGTCCGGCTCGCGGGCCAGCTGGTCCAGCGACTCGGCCAGGCCGTGGGTGCGCTGCACGTTGCGGCCGCGCAGGGCGCGGAGCAGCTTGGCCTCGTGGTTGCCCTGCACGCAGAGCGCGGCGCCTTCCTCGACCATGCCCATGACCAGGCGGAGGACGCCTGGCGTGTCGGGGCCCCGGTCCACCAGGTCGCCGAGGAACACCGCGCGGCGGCTGGGGTGGCGGGCGCCGACAGGGCGGCCCGCGGGGTCGCGGTCGATGGCATAGCCGAGCTTGAGCAGGAGCTGCTCGAGTTCGGCGCGGCAGCCGTGCACGTCGCCGATGACGTCGAACGGGCCGGTCTCGTGGCGCAGGTCGTTGTACAGCCTGGTCCGGGTGATCTCGGCGGCGGCGACCTCCTCGGGACTGCGCAGCGTGTGGACGGTGCGGAAGCCCTCGCGGGGCAGGTCCTTAAGGTTGCGGCGGAGCTGGGCGCGCTGGCGGCGGATCACGTGCGGGCCGAAGTCGCGGTCCTCACGGCCCTTGTTACGGTCGGCGCACAGGCGTTCTGGCAGGTCCAGGACGATCGCCACGGGGAGCGCGTCGTGCTCGCGGGCCAGCGCGACCAGGCGGCGGCGGGCGTCCGGCTGGACGTTGGTCGCATCGACGACGGTCAGGCGCCCGGCGGTCAGGCGCACGCCGACGATGTGCTCCAGCAGCTCGAACGCGGCCGGGGTCGCGGACTGGTCGTTCTCGTCGTCGGCGACCAGGCCGCGGCAGAAGTCCGAGGAGATCACCTCGGTCGGCCTGAAGTGCGCGCGGGCGAACGTGGACTTGCCCGAGCCGGTGATGCCGACGAGCACGACCAGGCTCGGCTCGGGCACGGGCAGGGCGGTCATGATGCCCTTGCCTGCGTGAGTGCCCGGGTGAACACGGCCAGCTGGGTGGGCGGGCCGGCGTCGGGGTGCTCGTGGCCGACGGGAAGGAAGCGGACGTCGTAGCGGTAGGTGCTCGCGACGTGTTCGGCCCAGCTTTCGAATTGTGAGCGGGTCCACTCGAACCGGTGGTCGCCGTGCCGCATCGCACCCGGCGGGAGCGTGGCGAAGTGCACGTTGTACTCGGCGTTCGGGGTGCTGACGACGACGGTGGCGGGCGCGGCGAAGCCGAAGACGGCGCGCTCGAGGGCGGGCAGGCGTTCGGGGTCCACGTGCTCGATCACCTCCATCAGCACGGCCGCGTCCAGGCCAGCGAGCCGGTCGTCGGCGTAGGTCAGCGAGGACTGGAACAGGCGCAGTCGCTGGTCCGGCTCCTGGCGCCGGTTCTGGCGCCGGTCCAGGGTCCGCGCGGTGAGCTGGAGCGCTCGTACGCTGACGTCGACGGCGACGATCTGCTCGATGGTCTTGTCGTTGAGCAGGTCCCTGGTGAGCGCGCCTGAGCCGCAGCCCAGGTCGCCGATCTTTCGCGCGCCCGCCTCGCGCAGCACGGCCACGATGGCCTCGCGGCGCTGCACCGCGAGCGGCTTGGCGGTCTCGTCGTCGGCTGCCGCGGCGTCGGGGACCGCGTTGTCGAGCTCGGCGGGGTCGGCGTCGTCGGCCTCGGCCAGGCGGGCAAGGGCCGACCGCGTCAGCTTGACTTGATGGGACAGGTACCTGCGGGTGATGAGGTCCCTGGCCGGGTGGCGGGCCAGCCAGTCGCCGCCGGCCCGGATCAGCTTGTCCACCTCTTCGGTCGACACCCAGTAGTGCTTGGCGTCGTCGAGCGCCGGGAGGAGCACGTACAGGTGGTTCAGCGCGTCGGCGAGGCGGTTGCGGCCGGTCAGGCGCAGGTCGACGTAGGGCGAGTCGCCCCACTCGGGCGGGCGGTAGGGCTGGCAGCTCGCCTCGACGGTCCAGCCGAGCGGGGTGAAGGTCTCGTGGGCGAGCTTGGCGCCGCCGCGGCAGCGCAGCGCCGGGATCCTGATCTCCATCGGGATCGGCGCCGCGGCCAGGTCGGGGCGCGCGTCGCACCGGCCGGTCAGCGCGGTGCGGAAGGCCTCCTTGATCGCCACGGCGAGCATGCTCGAGGCGGCGTAGGGACGGTCGCTGACGTACTCTGCGAGCTCGGCGCCCTGCCCGGCGCCCTGCCCGGTGCGGGGTCCGGTGCGGGGTCCGCGGACCAGGGCCACCGGGTCGACCTCGAGCAGCAGCGCGGCGGTGCACCGCGCCGGGGTCGCCTCGGGGTAGAAGACGTGTGCCTGGCCCGCGGCGGTCGCGAAGGATTGCAGCCGGCCGGGGTGCTTGTGCAGCAGGTACCCAAGGTCGGTCGCGGGGTCGTGGGTGGTGGTGATCGTCAGCAGCACACGTCTATGGTTCCGGCCCCGGCACGGCAGGGCAAAGCCATTTATGCAGGCGGAGCGGTAACCGTGAAGGGGATGGTGTCGGTGGTCTGGCCTCCTACCGACACACAGATCTGTATCCGCGCCGGCAGCGCCCAGGCGGTGTTGTCGGCCGGGTTCTCCTGAGGGATATTGAACACGACCGAGGTGGCGGACCAGCTGACGATGTGGGCGTCCGCCACGGCGGCGGCGTCGAGCAGCACCTGGCTGCCCTGCCGCGATCCCAGGTTGCTCCCGGCCAGGGTGACCTGGCTGCCGGGTGCGCCCCCGTCCTTCGGAGTTGCCGAGTGCAGCGCACGCCTGGTGACCGTGAAGCTCACCGGGTTGCTCGCCGTGCCGCCTGATGAGACGACGAGCTGCACCGGCTTGGGCAATCCCGTCCACGGGACGCCGGTAGCCGGGTCGTTGGCCGGAACGGTGAACTGGACGGAACCGGCCGACCACGTGCCATCGACCGGCGTGCCGTTCAGCAGCAGCTGGCTCGAGGTGTCGTGCGGCGATCCCAGGTTGGAGCCACGCAGCGTGACGCTGGTGCCTGGCACGCCGCTGGCCGGGCTCGGCGGGTACAGGGCGGGCGTGCCGAAGGTGACGAGCTTCTTGCCGAGATACCCGCCCTGGCTGATACCCATCAGCACCATGAGGGACGGGTCGATGTTCGGCAGGCTCGTGGTCAGGTCGGCGTTCGTCTTCGCGCCGAGGATCTGGTGCACGACGGTGGCGACGAAGATTCCGATCGCGACGGTCGTGAACCCCATCATCTGGATCTTCGACAGGTCAGGCGCGCCGCCGTCGTCCTGGAAAATCCCGCCCGTGTTCCTGCCCGGCTCGCTGGCAGGCGCGCCGGGTTTGGACACCTTGCCTGACTGGACGTATCCGCTGGTAATTCCCTTGGCCGCGGCCGCGGTCCCGGTGCTGAAGCCGAGAACGGTGAGCAGGTTGACCGGTATATCGCTCAGCGCCGTGTAGTCACCCTGCAAAGCGCGCAGTGCCCAGATGGCGGCGTAGCCGTAGAGGATGACCATGAGCCATAGGAACCACTGGAGCTTCGAGCTGCTCGCGAAGCCGTCGAACCCGTTCACCAGCTCCTTGGGGTTCCAGTGCTGGGAGAGAATCGCCGTCACCAGGTAGAGCAGGCCGAGAGCGGCGAATCCGATCACGATCGCCCACGCCTTGGACGAGTCCGTGACCGGGGGCGGTTTCTTCGCGCTGGCGGCAAGGACAATGGTGAGCAGGTGAGCGCGCATCCTGGCCCCTGAGTTATAGCCCATTCCGGGCGCTTCGCCCGGATGCTGACGAGAGCCCTTACGGTACACGCTCTCGCGTGCCCGGAAGGTGGGTAAGACTGGGGCGTGACGCGGTGGGTGCTGCACGTGGACCTCGACCAGTTCATCGCGGCGGTCGAGGTGCTGCGCCATCCCGAACTGCGGGGACGCCCTGTGGTCGTCGGCGGGGACGGGGACCCGACCAAGCGGGGCGTGGTGAGCACGGCCTCCTACGAAGCGCGTGCGCACGGCGTGCACTCCGGGCTGCCGCTGCGGACGGCCGCGCGGCGGTTGCCGGACGCCGTGTTCCTGCCGGTGGACCGGGCCGCCTACGAGGAGGCCTCGGAATCGGTGATGGCGGTGCTGCGCGACTGCGGCGCGGTGGTCGAGGTGCTCGGCTGGGACGAGGCGTTCCTCGGCGTGGACGTCGAGGACCCGGAGGCGTTCGCGTTGTCGGTGGCGGCTGCCGTCCGGGAGGCCACGCAACTGGACTGCACGGTGGGGATCGGCGAGAACAAGCTTCAGGCCAAGATCGCGACCGGATTCGGCAAGCCCGCGGGGGTGTTCCGGCTGACGTTCGGCAACTGGTTCTCGGTGCTGGGTTCCCGGCCGACGGATGCGCTGTGGGGTATCGGGGCCAAGACGGCGCGCAAGCTCGCCGGGCTCGGCATCAACACGGTCAGCGACCTGGCCGCGGCGGACCCGGACGCGCTGGCGGTTGCCTTCGGGCCGATGACGGGCCCGTGGCTGGTGCTGCTCGGCACGGGCCGCGGCGACGCCGAGGTGGACGACTCGCCCTACGTGGCCAAGGGACACGGCAAGGAGGAGACGTTCCAGCAGAACATCGCCGACTGGTCGCGGGTGCGGGCCGAGGTGGCGCGGATCGCCGGGCTGCTCGCCGCGGACCTGGCCGCCGAGGAGCGGCCCGCGGTGCGGGTGGTGGTGAAGGTGCGGTACGCGCCGTTCATCACCGAGACGCACGGCGTGACTTTGCCTTCGCCCGGTTCGGAGGCGGCGGTGATCGAGCGGGCCGCGCTGGCGGCGCTCGACCGCTTCACCGGGCGGCGACCGGTGCGGCTGCTCGGGGTCCGGGCGGAGTTCGGGTCGGGGCCTTCCGGCTCATAGGGGCCAGGCCATGGCGATCTCGTCCTGATCCGGGTCGGAAGGCAGCGGCTGGCGTTCGCCGGTTGGCTCGAAACCGCAGCGCTGGTAGAGCGCGCGCGCGTGGTCGTTGGACTCGGTGACCCATAGGTGCACTGTTTTCGCGCCGCGTTCCTGTGCCCAGCCGAGGACGATGGCCACCAGCGCCTCGCCGACGGCGCGGCCGCGTGCCTTGGGCCGGACGTACATGGACACGAGTTCCACGACGTCGGCGGTCTCCGGGTAGCCGCCGATCAGGCCGACCGGCTCGGAGGCACCGGCCTCGGAGGCACCGGCCTCGGAGGCACCGGCCTCGGAGGCACCGGCCTCGGAGGCACCGGCCTCGGGGAGGTAGGCGAGGAAGTTGCCGCCCCTGGCGATGCGGCGGAGCCAGTCTCGCTCGCCGAAGGCGGCCTCGCGCTCGTAGCTGGACCCGAACGCAGATGGGGCGGTCCTCAGTGCCTCGAGCCGGATGTCGCGCAGCGCCTGCCAGTCGCAGGGGACCGCCTCGCGCACCGTGACCATGCCCCATGGTCGCGTCGGCGTCATCGGGCAGACAAGCGATTTTCTTCTGGGCTAGTCGAAGCGGCGGGCGCTCGGGTAGATCTGGGCGCCGTCCACGGGGATATTCGCGCCGGAGATCCACGAGGCGCGGGCGGACAGCAGGAAGGCGACCACGTCGGCGACCTCCGCCAGGGTGCCAAGGCGGCCGAAGGGGAACTGGGTGGCCTCGAAGGCGGCGAAGTCCCCTGGGTGCTGCTTGCGGAAGGCCTCCCAGCCGCCGCCTGGGAACATGATGGATCCGGGGCTGACGGCATTCACCCTGATGCGGTCGGGCGCGAGTTCCTGGGCGGCGGTCGCGGCCAGGTGGATCTCCGCGGCCTTCGCGGCGGCGTAGGCGGTGCGCGGCGCCGGGCGCATGCCGGTGATCGAGGAGATGATCACCACCGCGCCGCCGCCCGCGGCACGCAGGTGGGGCAGGCCGGACCGGATCAGCTCGGCGGCGTGGCCGGCGTTGAGCGCGAACGTCGCGGTGAACTCGTCCTGGCCCGCGCTGTTCAGGTTGCCGGTGCCGATAGTGCCGCCCGCGTTCGCCACCAGGTGGTCCAGGCCGCCGAGTTCGGCCGCGATGGCATCGACCGCCGCGCGCAGCGCCGGCGTGTCCGTGACGTCGGCCGCCGCGGCGGCGACCCTTGCCTCGGCGCCTGCGGCAAGACGGCGGGCCGCGTGGGCCAGGCCGTCGGCGTCCCTGGCGACGAGGCCGACCGCCGCGCCCTCGGCGGTCAGCGCCTGCGCGACGGCGAAGCCGATCCCCCGGCTGCCGCCGGTGATCAGCGCGCGGCTGCCGCGCAGGCCAAGCTCCACTGCCGGCTCCTTACCTGTCAGGGGTGGTTGGGGCCCAGTCTTCCAGACCCGCGCGGCGGCCGGGCGGGCGCGGCGGGCGACCGGGCAGGACGCCGCGGCGACACCATCGTCTACCTATGTAGATAAGGATGGGCCGGCTGGGTAGAATTCGTCAGCGTGGCTAATCGTTCCGGTTTCTCCGCCCAGACGCTGGCAGTGCTTGCCGAGCTGTGCGCCACGCCGACACACTGGCGGCACGGGTACGGGATCGCCAGGGACACCGG